>Ga0209223_10000063_pt1 | contig 114629 bp, 130 predicted proteins | sample COG_06_FD_184750 | JGI IMG/M metagenome (GOLD analysis project Ga0209223, IMG submission 184750) | Pelagic Microbial community sample from North Sea - COGITO 998_met_06 (SPAdes) (version 2) | ecosystem: Environmental > Aquatic > Marine > Neritic zone/Coastal water | place: Helgoland, sampling... | reverse complement strand
TGATCTTAAAAATAAAAACCTCATATCAAAAAAACTTAAACAATCTTCTATATATAAAATTTTAAAATTATTGCATGAAAAAAATGAAATTTATCGTCTCTCTGGAGCAGTTCATGGCTGTGCTATATGTGATAAAAACCAGATAATTGATTTTGTAGAAGATGTTGGCAGGCATAATGCTGTTGACGCCATTGCAGGAAATATGTGGCTTGATGAAATAAGTAGTGATGATAAGATATTTTATACAACCGGAAGACTGACATCTGAAATGGTTATCAAGGTTGCTCAAATGAATATATCATATTTAATTTCCAGATCAGGTATTACCGAAATGGGATTAAATATTGCTAAAGAAACTGGAGTTACGTTAATAGGTAGAGCAAAAGGTAGGCATTTTCTTGCTTACCATGGATCTGAAAATATTGATTTTGATGCTATACCAGAGGCAAGGCCAGAAAATTCATCCGATATATGGAAAAGGCGATAACCCTAATTTAACTTATTAACTACTTTCCCAATCCCATTAAGACTAACTTGGATTACATCGCCATGCTCCATAGGACCAAGTCCAGCATTAGTTCCGCATGCAACTATATCTCCTGGATATAAACTCATATCTTTAGATAAGAAACTTATAATCTCATAAACATTAAAAAACATATCGCTAGTATTGTAATCCTGGACAATTTTATCATTGAGTTTGGACTGAATTTGTATATTCATAGGATCTATTTCAGTTTCTATACCAGGACCAAAAATCCCAAATGTATCAAAACTTTTTGATCTGGTCCATTGGTCAAAACTTGGATCTTTTTTTACTATATCCATTCCAGTAACATCATTTATACATGTATAGCCAAAAATATAGTTTTTAGCTACATTGGCCTCTATATCTTTACAATGTTTTCCAATTACAATTCCAAGTTCGCCTTCATAAAAAATCGCTTCACCATAAGATTTAGGTCTAATTATATCTTTACCAGGCTCTAAAATAGAAGATATTGCCTTATTTAAATATAGCGGATTATTTGGTTTAGATAAGCCTTTCTCATCAGCGAGAGTCTTGTAATTATTCCATAAAGCTATCATCTTCGATGGATTGCATGGGTTAATTAATTCAACCTCATCTAAATTAATGCGCTTGCCGGTATCAGAAGGATTGTTGAACATGTCACCCTCGTAATACTCTATTTCCTTGTCATTCAATATTCCCGTATGTATTGCGTCTTTATGTTTAAATTTAATCCAGTGAGCCATTGTATTAATTAATTCCTAATTTAGTTAAAATATAATTACAATATAATATGTAATTTAGGCTATATTCTAAACTAGAAACTATGATAAAACAAAATAAAAAAGTTTTAGTAATAAGATGTGGTCTATTAGGTGATACGGTAGACGCAACATCAGTTATCCAGCCCCTAATCGAGCTTTATGGCTCAGAACTAGAAATACACTGGGTTTCAAAACCTGGTATATCTGACTTATTTAAATATGATAGTAGAATTAATAAAGTTTATAAGCTGAAACATACAAAGCTTCCTTTTATATTTAATATCGAAAAGTTCAATATAATACTTCATTCATTATTCAATCCATATGAACTAATTCTTAATCTTGAAATTGGCTCAAAATTTAATGATATCGTAAGGTTTTCAAGATCTAGAAATAAAATAGGTATGCCTTATAAATATATAAAAGATGATATATTTAAAGAGCATAGAGTTGAGCACCAACTAAGAATACTAGATGAATTATCCTGCAAATATGATAAAGATAATGCCAAGCCATCTATTGTTGGTATTGACCTAGATCATGTAATTAAAAAATTCCCAATTGAAAATGATTATGTCGTGATGTGCCCAACTAATAGTCATGTGGGAAATCAAAATCATAGAGGCTACAGATCTTGGCCAGATAATAACTGGAAGGATTTAATTAACAGAGTATTATCAGAAACTTCACTGAATATAATTTTAATTGGTAGTAAAAATGAGAAAAAATATTTTAATACTTTTTATCCATTAAAAGAAAGGACTTATGATTTATCAGGCCAAACAACTATTCCTGAGTTAATAACTATAATGAAAAATTCAAAATATGTAATTACTACAGATAGTGGTAGTGCTCATATTGCTGGGGCTTCAGCTAAAAATATAATTTCAATACATGGTCCGACTAATTTCTATCAATCAGCCCCTTATAGTACTAAATATAATGATGTGAAAGTTGCAACATTAAATTTGAAATGTAGTCCCTGCTATGACACTGAAGCAATTAAAAATTGTAAAAAAAATATATGCATGCAAGATTTAAATGCGGAAACAGTGATGGGGTTAATGGCAGAGCTTAGTCTTTAGAGGTAATTTTTTCTAAATACCTTTCAATAAAAGCAAATTCTTTCTCACCAGATTTTCTTATAAAACCAGAATCCTCAATTATGTCGGCTAGATCAATTATTCTATTTTTAATTTTATTCGACATAGAAGAATACTTAGAAAACTCTCTGATTAGAAGAATTATAATAAAAATTAGTATTGGAAACATTACTTGCGATGTTATTACATAGTTATTATAAAGTAAGTCAAAAATATCATTCATTATTATTTCTCCCATATTTCTTCTCTATCTCAATACCCATATTTTTTTGTATTAAATCGCTTTTATTTCTAGCCACTGATAAAGAAATATTATTGCTCTCAAAGTCTTTCCATACCAGAGATCGTTTAGATAGGGAATCAAGCGTTAACTCATAAACCAGTAGTTGAAAACCAGTCATTTCATTTTTAAACGGATCAAGGGTATTTTTTTGACTATCATGTCGGCATTTAAGATATGAAGATGACTCTGAAAGCTTTAAACCTTCTCTCAATAGTTCATCTCTTGCAATCAAGCCTTTGTCTGAAAATTCACACTGTGTAGATAGGCCAAAAGCTTTTGACCTGGCTTCTGCAAAATTATATTCAGGAAATTGAAAAACAATTGAGTCGCTGATAATCTTGCTATCATGCGCAATATCAACATCCATATTGCTACTTAGTATCACTTTAATTTCATTATTACCAACAGGAACTTCTTTTAAAAAAAGATATTCGCTATAAACCCTTGTTGTATATATGCCATTTATAAATAGTTTCCCATACCCAGTCCAGCTATTATTATTTTTTAGATCTTGTTCGGGCGTTAATGTAAAATTGATTACTTTTGACTGAAGCTGAAAAAATGGCCCAATTTTATTTAGAGAAATTTTAATCTCAGGAATATTATTTTGATGTACCTCGAGCTTTGGGTGATAATATTCTTTCCAAAATTTTATCCTATCATCTTTATCATCATGCGCTATTGAAGTAATAGGCAATAATAATAAGATTAAAAAATATTTTAAATAAGAGAGATTTTTACTCATCTCTTTATTATAGTATCAAAATGAATGTCAATGTTACCCTTTTCTAAGTCTTCATAATATAGTTTAATAGTTTTCTCAATCACAGTGAAGGCTAAGTCTTCCCAAGGGATTTCTTCTTTAGCAAAGAGCTTCACCTCTAAACTTTCAAGTCCAGCTTCATATATTCCATCATCTAAATCACCATAATACATCATGTAAACTTGACTTATATGAGGTAAGTTACACATTAAAAATAATCTTGCATTACTGGAACGTGCCCCGGCTTCTTCCATGGTTTCTCTTAAAGCACCTTCTTCAACTGTTTCATGGTTTTCCATAAACCCTGCTGGCAAAGTCCAAAATCCTGACCTCGGCTCATTTGCCCTTTTACAAAGTAAGATTTTATTTTTCCATATTAATAAGCAGCCGGCTACAATCTTGGGATTCTCATAGAATACTGTTTTGCATTTACTGCATACTGCTCTATTTCTAGTATCACCCTCAGGGATTTCAATATTAATCGGATAGGAGCAATCTGAGCAATATTTTTGACTAGGCAGCTTAGGATTATTTATAGAATTTTCTTTCACAAAATGATTACCATGATATGCATCCCCAAGGGGAGTCGAACCCCTGTTGCTGAGATGAAAACCCAGTGTCCTAGGCCACTAGACGATGGGGACATATATCATAAATATTATTGGTTTTTATATCAAATATTATACATAAGAAAAGTAATTTATAAAAGCTCAATCTAAAAATTAGATATTATCTAGCTGTGACATGGATTAAGCCGATGATAGAAAAGTATAGAAATCATTAAGACGCTTCAATGCTTTGTCTTTTCCTAGAGTAAAGCATAATTCATCTATCGATGGAGCTTTGAGTCGTGCTGTTAAGGCAAACCTCACGGCAGGACCAACGTCTTTAAATTTAAGCGACATATCAGAGCAGACTTCTTTAATGCAATTACTGATATTTTCTTTATTATCAAAATCAATGTTTGATATTTTTTTTATAACATTTTCAATAACAGCTTTAGATTTTATGGGATCCAACTTTACAAAGTCATCTGATTTATAATTTAAATCATTCTCAAAATAATAAGTTAATCCTGATGCAATATTTTTTAAATTATAATCTCTATCAATCCCTAAGCTTAAAATATTTTCAAGGTATTTCCTATCGCTTACCTTAATATTTAAATCTGTAAGATATGGTAATATCATATCAGCTATATCTGACAAATCTTTATTTTTAATATAATGCTGATTTAGCCAATTAAGCTTATCATAATCAAATATAGCAGATGATTTTGTAACTTTATCTATTGTAAATAATTTTAACAAGTCATCAGTAGAGAAAAATTCTTGATCTCCATGCGACCATCCAGTTTTTACTAAATAATTAATTAAGGCTTCTACTAAATAACCTTCATCAAGAAAAGAATTAATATCTACAGCACCATGCCTTTTAGAGAGTCTTTTGCCATCTACACCATGAATCATAGCAAGGTGTGCAAAAACTGGAACCGTTTCATTAAATGCTTTGAATAGATTAATTTGTATAGCGGTATTACTTAAATGATCATCGCCTCTAACAATATGTGTAATACCCAGCTCAGTATCATCAACTACTGATGTCAAGTTATAAGTTGGGACGCCATTGGACCTTAGAATAACTACATCATGAAAAGTTTTCGGATCAAACGTAATTTCACCATGAACTAAATCTTTTAGCTCAACAGGGTTTTCTTTAGGATTTTTAAACCTAATAACATGCCCTAATTTATTTAATCTATTCTCATACTGAATATCAAGATTTGTATCTTTAGTTTTCTCGTTCACTTCGACTTGATCATAATAAGCTAAATTATTATTTAATAGATACTCAATTTTATCTATATAAACGTCAAATCTTTTTGATTGGTACATTAATTCTCTATCTGAATTTAATCCTAATGAATGTAACGCTGAAATAATTGAATCACAATATTCTTTTGTGCTTCTTGATGTGTCCGTATCATCAATTCTAATATAAAATTGCCCTGACTGACTTTTAGCGAACAGCCAAGAAAATAATGCTGTTCTAACTCCGCCTATATGTAGCCATCCTGTAGGACTTGGTGCAAATCTTGTTTTTATCATAATGTTATAATGTCATTTTAAAATCTTCAACAATTGCTCCTGGAATTGTAGAGCTATAGGTTGACCTCTCATCATATGTTCCTGAGTCCATCAATAACTGCGATTTGTCTGTTAAACCGACTAATTTATCACCAAAAACATTATATACTGTCTCATCAAATCTCATAGTATTAATTGGCCCTTTATATTCTCCATTTTCTACCATAAAGCACCCAAATCTTGTTAAGCCAGTTACCCTACCATTATTTCGATCTGAAAAATTTAAATACCAAAGATTACTGATATAGATTCCATCTTTTAATGTCTCTAGAATCTTATTCGAATTTATTAAACCTTCGCTGAGATGAATAGACACAGGTGACTCATAATATTCAGCAGCATTATGATTTACAGAATATTCTAAGGCTGATCTTGGTGATACTAATGAGTTAATGTATTTACCATTAATAATTAAGTCTGTTTTTTCTGGCTTGATAAACCCATCAGAATGAAATTTTGGTGAAATCCCATTAGAGAGATTTTCACTAAAAGAAACTATTTTGCTGAAGTTTTTTTCCCCCTTCTCCATTAAATGAAGTGGGCTTGAACCAATCTTATTTGCTTTATAACTGAATCCACCCCATGACAACATATCCACAATTTCATTTAATGCTGACGGCGATAAATAGACTCTATATTTTCCAGGCTCAAGTATAATTTCTTTATTGTCTATTACTTTTAACTTTTCTTTACTCTCTGAAAGTAGATGAGAGAATACTTCTTGATTCCATTCTTGGTCAGAATAATTTTGTTTGATGGCTTTTCCAGACTCAGCATACATGGACCAATCAAAATTAAAAGATTCGCTCTCATGCCAGTTAAACTGTCCCAAAGAATTAGCAAAACCTTTCATGATTGTTCCACTAGACAATATTCCAACCATATCAAGAGCATGACAATTATCTAAAATATTTCCAGTTATAGAGTAATTGTCTAACTTAGATCCTATTATATTTTTTTCAAACGAATTTATATTTTGCTCATACATAAGATATGGATCTTTAGGTAATTCTGGTATTTCTCTCCTTAAGTAATATAAAGTCCTAATCAATAGTACTGAATCTTTTTCAAAATCTGTACTCAAACGTATAACTGAAGTTAAAGTTTTTTTCTTAAATATTAAATTTAGAGTTAGCGTTGCCTGATTTACATTTCCAGCCTGTCTTATTTTTGCATGATTGAATCTAACAAAGTCTGTTTTCTCAGCATCAAAATTTAACACTAATATTTCATGCTTTTCTAAACTATTGAAAAGTTTATCGGAAATCTTTTGGAAGTAATCCTTCACTAGACACCACCAAAAACATCAACATTCTCAAATAGGCACGCGGGTGTAGAATGACCAACAAATATTGTTTGGTTAGGCTCTCCTTTACCGCAATTAGATGTACCTAGAATATTATTACTTTCACTATTTCCAACTTTTGATAAGTTTTGCCAGAAAGATTCCGTTATTCCGCGGTAACTAGGATTTTTTACAACACCAGCAAATTTTCCATTCTTTATTAAAGTCCCTTTCTCGCACCCGAATTGAAATTTATTTCTTTTATCATCTATTGACCATGAGTTATTGGTTTGTAGATAGATGCCATCTTCAACAGAAGATATAATGTCTTCAAAACTATCTTCCCCTGGCTCTAGATTAATATTTCCCATCCTATCAATTGGAGGTCTATTCCAGTTTGATGCTCTAGAGCAGGCAACATGATCTAAATCTAATCTTTGGCTAGAAAATAACCCTCCTATAGGTCTTACCAGTAATCCATCTTTGATTAAATATTTTTTTTCTGCATTTGTACCATCATCGTCATAATTATATGACGCTAATTCGGATACAAGTTTTGGATTAAATGTTATGTTTAAAAGTTTAGATCCATACTGATATTTTCCAAACATTTCTGGAGTAACAAAACTAGATCCAGCATAGTTTCTCTCGTCACCTAAAATTCTATCTAATTCCAAAGGATGCCCGATAGATTCATGTATTTGTAATATCATTTGATCTGGCGCTATAACGGCATTAGTAATTTTATCACTACAGTTAGGAGATTTAGATAATTCTACTGCCTCTTCTGCCAATATCTTAGCTTTTTGAACCATATTTATTTGGTCAATAAAATCATATCCGATCTGTCTAGCATGCGCATGACCCCCAAACGTTCTTGTTTGTATTTCTTTTTTATGTTCAGCAGAAGCAATAATTTGAGGTAATAGGTATGAAATTTTCTGTCTAACATGGGAGTCATTTGTATCTATGAACAAAGTTTCTATTTTATTGAATCTCATGCTCGCACCCCAATTAGAAATTGTAGATTGTGATTTTAAAGCCTTATTAACACTCAAAAGATAATCCGCTTTATCTTTCATCGATACTTTAGACCAATTATCTTCTTCTTCCGTATAGTAACTACCAGTCTGATTTTTTAATTTCGATAGATCTGGGCTATATGTTAGTTTATTTTTTGAGAAATCAGCCCACTCCTTAGCAGATTCTACAGCCTGCAAGATACCTCGTTGGGTAAGATTACTAGTCGCCCCATAACCAAAGCCACCATTATGGAATACTGTAACCATTAAACCATCATCTTCAGAGGTAATAACTGGCTCCACGACCCCTCTAGTTGCAGAAATAATATTAGTATATTTACTAACAAAGCGAAACGAACAATAGTCCGTTTTAGGCAATAATGGTTTCACTAGGTTTATAAAATTATCTTTCATGCTATTATTGAAATATTATAACACTCAGTCGCAAGCAATGCATGATGTTTACCCATTATTAAAAAAAACGAAATTCCCTCATATTTCTAGGGGCCAATTAAAATCATTTCAAATTAATCTTGGCTATAAATGTAATCAAGCATGTCTCCATTGTCATGTTAATGCCAGCCCCAAAAGAAAAGAAATGATGTCTCTAAAAGTAATTGAGCAAATACTATTTGCTATAAATAAATTTAAAATAAAAACTATTGATTTAACTGGCGGTGCACCAGAACTTAATGATCATTTTGAGTATTTAATTATAGAAGCAAAAAAACTAGGTTGTCATGTAATTGATAGATGTAACTTAACCGTGTTACTGGAATCAGGAAAAACTCATCTATTTGATTTTTTTAAAAATAATAAAGTTGAGATAATTGCTTCCTTGCCTTGCTACGAAGAATCTAATGTAGATGCCCAAAGAGGGAAAAGTGTTTTTAAAAAAAGCATTGAGGTTTTAAAAGAACTTAATAAATCTGGCTATGGTTATAAAAGAGATTTGGCAATCAACCTTGTTTATAATCCTCAAGGCCCGGTATTGCCGCCTAATCAACTAAATTTAGAAAATAAATATAAGAAAATTTTGAAAGAAGAACATGGCATTATCTTTAATAATTTATACTTAATAACTAATATGCCTATAGCTAGATTTGGTAGTACACTAATAACTAAAAATGAATTTAACCCATATATGAAATTACTGAAAAATAACTTTAATGAAGCAGCTCTTAATCACTTAATGTGTAAATCTTTAATAAGCATTGATTATCAGGGATATATATATGATTGTGATTTTAACCAAATGCTTGGAATAAATCTAAGTGACAATATAAAAAAACATATATCAATGTTATCTAAAATCAATATTTCAGATAAAATCAATGTGGCAGATCACTGTTATGGATGTACAGCTGGGTCTGGGAGTAGCTGCGGCGGAGCATTATTATGACCAAAAAAATAAAAATTTTAATATTTACATTATTTCTATGCTCCCTTTTATTACCATACAAGCTAGTAAATTCTACTGGAGGATTATCTAAGTCTTTATCAAATTCAAATGCAGAAATTTTTATTATAAGCCCACTAGATAAAGAGGTCGTCTCAAGTCCAGTTGAAGTAATCTTTGGTATTAGCAATATGACTGTTGCTCCTGCTGGGATTAAAAAAGAATTATCTGGGCATCATCATTTAATTATTGATACCGATATATTGCCAAGTCTCTCTAAACCCATCCCTTCTGATAAGAGGCATTTGCATTTTGGCAAAGGTCAGACAAGAGCCTTCATAGATTTAAAGAGCGGAACTCATACACTCCAGTTAATTTTTGGAGACTATATGCATATACCGCATGATAAGCCATTAATATCTAAAAAGATTACAATCACTGTAGAATGAGTTTAAATTAAATCAAAAAATGATTTCAATTATTATACCTGTAAGAAATGAAGCTCAGAATATATCTAAAAATCTTAATCATTTACAAGAGCTAAGAAGGCGTAATAGTTGTGAAATAATTTTAGTGGATGGGGGCAGTACTGATAATACCATTGAGATAGCAAATAATTTAGTTGATCATATACTAAAAACTAAGTTAGGTAGAGCAATACAGCAAAATATTGGCGCATCAATTGCTAAAGGTAATATTCTTGTTTTCTTGCATGCCGATACATATATAACGACAAAACAATTATTATCTATAAAAGAAGATAAGATATGGGGATTTTTTAAAGTTAAATTTAATAATAATAAAATCAAATATAAAATTTTAAGTTTCTTTATAAACTTAAGATCGATGCTATATAATTATGGAACTGGTGATCAGGTTCTTTATATTGAGAAAAATATTTTTAATAAAATAAAAGGGTTTCCTAATTTGATGATAATGGAGGATATAGCGATATGCTCGAGGCTAAAGAGAATATCTAATCCTATCATAATTAACAGTCATGCCATCACATCATCTAGAAGATGGGATGATCATGGATTTTTGAGGACTATATTAAAAATGAGGGCTCTAAGATTTTTATATCATATTGGAGTTAAAACTCATATTCTGAAGAGCCTTTATAAATGATTTCTTTAAATATTTTTTCAAAGTGTCCATATAATGGTAACCCTAAAACAAGATTAAAAGATTTATTAAATAAAGAAGAGAGATCTTTTATAACCCTGTATATGCTGACAAACATATTGGATGAAGTTTCAGATATTAATAATGATTTTAAAATTACATTATGGATATACCCTCACTTCAAAGATAATTTATTTAATGATATTAAGAAAAAATATAAAATTAATATAAGGCAGCAGAAAGGATCATCTTTATGTGAAAGAATGAATAACTGCTTATTACTAGAAAGTTCGAAACATGAAAAAACTATATTAATTGGATCTGATATCCCATCCTTAACTAAAGGTACTATCATGAATGCTAAATATGCTCTTTTAAAAAAGGATGTTGTTATTGGCCCATCAGCAGATGGTGGCTTTTACTTAATTGGAATCAAGGGACATTATGAAGATTTGATAGATTGTATGAAACCCATGGATATTCAAAATGTAAAAAATAATATCAGCTCTCGTTCATTAGATTTAGAGTTGTTAACAGAATTAAAAGATATTGATAGGCCGGAAGACTTACTCGTTATCTGATTTTTTTACTGGAAAATGTTTGCCTGGATCTTCTTTGTTATCATATAACTCATTTAGCTTTATATATTTCATGTAAGTATTAAACATAGTAGTTAGGGCAACAGTAAAGCCATCAATTCCCTGAAAAATTCCACCTTTAAAAAACATTTTTTTAAAAAATGAAAACAATGAATGCGTAACAGGTCTAACATTTGATCTTTTAATTCCAGCAATGTGCATAGCTTTTGCACTTTCCGAGCTATAGAAATTAATTTTATTGATCCAGTCTGTATATGAACTGTAAGTATAGTGTAATAAATGACAGTCTATATCTTTAGCTGATGAATCTACATAAGCGTGAGATGTACTCATAGTGTAATTTACTTGTGACTTATTATAAAGACGTGTAACTCTATCTGGATAGAAGCTAGCAGCTTTAATCCATTTTTTTCCGCAAAAATTTCTTCTTTTAAAGGAATAAGCATTATAATTTCCTGAGTCTAATTTTAAAGAATTAACAAACTCAATCAAATCATCTTCAAGTCTCTCATCTGCATCTAAACTAAATACCCAATCATTGGACGCATAAGATGCTGCTAATTTTTTTTGAGGCCCATCCCCTAAAAAATCTTGAAAGTAAACTTTTGCACCGAGCTCTTTCGCAATTTGAGCAGTCTTATCAGTACTCAGAGAATCAAGAACTATTATTTCATCACATACTTTTTTCAAAGATACAATACAATCTGTAATCAGTTTTTCAGTATTAAGTGTAATTATTGTCCCGCTTATCTTATTCATAATTTTTGTATAATACTTTCTAGTCTAGAGAAATGTTTCTGATAATCATAATGTTCATTAGCAAATATTTTAGCATTATTTGATAGTTTTGCCCTAAACTCTTCTGATTGATAAATAGAAATTATTTTCTCACTTAAAGATTTATAATTTTTTGACTCAAATAATAAACCATTATGCTCATCGCTAATGATTTCTGGTACCCCACCAGCATTACTACCAATAACCGGAGTTCCCATTAACATAGATTCTGCAACAACTAAACCAAATGTTTCTTCATAAGTAGGTAAAATAATTAAATCTAGCATTGGCATCAATTTCATTGGAGACTCAATGAAGGGGGTAAAAGCAACTCGATGACTCATTTTATATTTATTAATCATTTCAATTAAATCATTCTGATAACTAAGATCCATACAATGCCCTACTACAACTAATTGTATATTTTTTTCTGATAGTAGATTTAAGGCCTCTATCACTAAATGCTGTCCCTTTTGTTCCTCTATACGAGAGAAAACACCAATAGTAAAAATATCTTCTTGAAGTTTAAGATCATTTAAGAATACTTTTTTGTCATAGATTTTATTATTATCAGGTAATGAAATTCCATATGGTAATTCAATTATTTTATCACTATCTATTGGAAGATATTTTTGACAATCAATAAGCAAGCCTTTTGTTATAACTAAAACAATACTAATGCTTTTATAGATAAAATTATGATAGAAATCTTTTTTATATCTAGTTATTTTCATTTGCCTATGATAAATAATTTTTACTTTTTTCTTTGAAAATAATTTCACTAGAGCAGCAAGAAATAAATCTTTAGTCCAGCTCACATAAATTATTTTAATATTTTCTTTGTTTATATGGTTAGATAATTTATAAGATTTATAGAAAATATTAAATATTGAGGTCTTAGTTACCCCAATCACTGGTGATTTAATTAATTTTGAAATCTGACTATCCTCTTTACAGACAGCAGCTATATTTTTTTCACTCAAATGAAAATGATTAACCATGTTAGCAAAATATAGCTCTAGGCCGCCTTTGTCAGGTGATGTACATATTGCTAGTATCTTATTCATAATTATTAGAATATTATAGCAAAATTGAATAGATTAAGGTATGGTATAATTTTTTAAAGTAGAATAAAACATATGAAAAAAATCTTAGTTACAGGCGGGGCAGGCTTCATTGGTTCGCATTTATGCAAGAAGCTTCTTGATGAAGGAAATGATGTTCTATGCATCGATAATTATTTTACCGGTACTAAAGAAAACATAAGAGATCTTTTCAAAAACACATACTTCGAAGCTATAAGACATGACATCTGCTTTCCTTTGTATGTAGAGGTTGATGAAATTTATAATTTAGCTTGTCCAGCCTCTCCTGTTCACTATCAACATGATCCTGTGCAAACAACAAAAACAACAGTTCATGGTGCTATCAATATGCTTGGGTTAGCCAAAAGAATTAATGCAAGGATATTGCAAGCCTCTACATCAGAAGTCTATGGTGATCCTGATGTACATCCGCAAGTTGAAAATTACTGGGGTAACGTTAACCCTATCGGTCCAAGAAGTTGTTATGATGAAGGCAAAAGATGCGCTGAAACTTTATTTTTTGATTATAATAGACAGCATGACTTGGATATTAAGGTAGTAAGAATATTTAATACATATGGTCCCAATATGCACCCCAATGATGGCAGAGTTGTCAGTAACTTTATAATGCAAGCTTTGACTAACAAAGATATCACAGTATATGGCAATGGAGAGCAGACAAGGTCATTTTGTTATATTGATGATTTAATTAATGGCATGATGAAAATGATGTCATCAGAAAAAGTAATCACCGGTCCTATTAATTTAGGTAATCCTGTAGAGTTTAAAATTATTGAATTAGCTCAAATGATAATTAAACTTACTAATTCAAAATCTAAAATTATAAATAAAGGATTGCCAGTAGATGATCCGGTTAGGCGTAGGCCAGATATAAGTAAGGCTAAAAATGATCTTGATTGGGAGCCTAATATAGATGTGATAGATGGCCTCAAAGAAACAATAGTTTATTTTAAAAAACAGCTTTAGAAGGAATGATAAAAAAAAACCAAAAAATCTTAATAATCAGAAATGATAAGATTGGAGATTTTGCTTTAATATTACCGGCGGTAGCTTCACTAAAAAAAAATATTCCTAATTCTAAAATAGTATGTCTTGTGTCAAAAAATGTAGAAGAGCTTGCTCAGCAGTGTGAATTTATTGATGAAGTAATAGTGGATAAAAAAATTAAAGATCTTTACCCCCTACTAAAAAAATATAAATTTGATATAGCAATATCATTTTTTTCAACATTCAGAATTGGATATTTATTAAAAAAACTGGATATACCCTTAAGATTCGCTCCCAAAACAAAACTAGCTCAAATATTTTATAATTATAAATTTTATCAAAAAAGGTCTAAATCTAAGAAACCAGAATATGAGTATAATATAGATCTTGTATATGAGGCATTTAGAGTAATGAATATCTCTGATATTGAAGAAATGGGTTGTGGCCCATATTTAACATATGACTATGAAATAGTTGCTAAAAATAGAATTAATTTTATAAACGAATATAATCTAAATCCAGATAAAAAAATAATATTTTTACATCCAGGGACAGGTGGCTCATCAAAGGGGTTAAGTTTAGACGATTTTGGAAATATATGCAGAGGTTTAAGAAAGTTTGATAATTATAATTTCTTGATTCATTGCTCGCAAGAGGAAGAGCAAATTGCTAAAAATTTAAAAATTAGCGTTGATGGCGAGGTGACAATTAGAGTGATTGAACCTAAAAAAAGCATCTTACATATGATTAGCAATATAAGTATTTGCGATATATTTATTGCTGGTTCTACCGGACCGTTACATGTTGCTGGCGCTCTAAATAAGAGAACTATAGGATTTTATCCAAAAAAGAAATCATCGACGAGTCTAAGATGGGAAACAATAAATAATTTTGAAAATAAATTATCTTTTACTGATATTGGAAATAATAAAAATTTTATAAGTATAGATATTAAAAAGTCACTTCTAAAAATTCAGAAATTTATCTCATCAATCTAAGTATTTAGTAGACTTATTAAATATTTCTTCAGCACTAATATTATTAAGACAGTTCAGGTGCTGTAATGGGCATTCTTTCTTAAAACATGGACTACATGTTAAAGCCTTGTATACTACTTCGCCAAACTGATCTTTCATTAATGGTGGCGTATAAAATGGTGACGAAGAACCAAATATTGAAATTAAATTAGTGTTAACTGAGGCTGTAATATGCATTAATCCAGAATCATTTGTAATCACTAAGTCTACCAATGATAAAAGATAAGTGGCTTCTTCAAGACTAGTTTTTCCTAATAATGAAATGGTCGAGTCATTTTTTAAGATGCTTTGATATTCTGTCTCAAGACTTTTATTTTTTCCAAGCAAATAAACATTATAATTTTTTTCCTTATAAAAATTAGTTAGCTGTATCCATTTATCAGCTGGCCATCTTTTAGCTGACCCATATTCAGCCTCTGGACATAAGACTATATTTTTTTTAGAATTATTAATTAAATATTTTTTACCAATCAATTCAGATAAATCTCTATTAATTGAAAGCGAGGGTCTAATACTATCCGAATAAGAGCCATCTGCTAATTTCAAATAGCGGTTAACCATACTGTCTTTATATTTAATTAGAGAATATTTTTTATTTAACAAAAATAATCGTAGCTCTCTGTTGTAACCAATCCTGGATGGTATATTTGCCAACCAAGGAATAATTGCTGCCTTGAAGCTATTGGGAAGTATTATCGAAGTTGTATATAAGTGTTTTTGTATCTTTTTTGCCAACAGATACCTTTTCATTAAGCCTAATTCTTTATGCCTAATATCTAGAGGATAAACATTTTGAACCTCTGGCATCATCTTTGCTAGTTTAATTAATTCTGGCTTAACAATCATATCAATTTGACAGTTTAGATATTCTTTTTTTAAATATTTGAGTAGTGACTGAGAGATAATTAAGTCACCAATCCAAGAAGGAGCGGTAATTAAAAAAATTTCTTTTGAACTCATAATTATTTTGATAACCAGTCTAAATAAGACTTAACGCCTTCCTCTAGATTGATAAAATTATCAGAATATCCCTCGGTCTTTATTTTTGACATATCGGCCTCAGTAAATGCTTGGTACTGGTCTTCTAAATTATCTGGAAAATTTATGTAATTTATAGATCCTTTTTTATAGTAATCTAAAACACAATTTGCTATATCATTGAATGTTCTACTTTTCCCTGTTCCAACATTATATATTCCAGATACTCCTGGATTTATTTTAAACCAATTATTTACCTTTACTGTATCATCTACATGTATAAAATCTCTTCTTTGCTCTCCATCCTTATATCCATGGCTACCTTTAAAAAGATTAATGCTGCCTGATTTATTCATCTGAGTGAAAAAGTGATATATAACGCTAAACATCCCTTCTTTGTGAAATTCTCTTGGTCCAAATACGTTGAAGTACCTTAATCCTACAACTTGCGAAGTAATTTTTTCTCTATGAGCACGGTAATACTGATCAAATAATAATTTAGATTCAGCATAATGATTAAGAAATGATTCATACTCAGGTTCTTCTATAAATAGTTTAGTTTCTCCATAGACTGACGCGGAAGACGCATAAATTAATGAAATTTTATTATTAGCAGAATATTTTAAGATATCTTTTGAATACTTAAGATTTGTTGACATTATATAATCTCTATCAGGTTCTGTAGTTTTTGAGCATGCCCCTAAGTGAAATATATTATTAATTTTACCCTTATACTTTGATGAATCATTATTGATGTCATTAATGAATGTATTTTTATCTATGCAGTCAATATATTTTAAATCATCTAGATTTTTAAATTTTTTAAGATAAGTATCCATTTCTTCTACAATTAAGATTTCCTCGTCCTGATTATTGTTTAAAAAATTGACTAAATTGCTGCCAATAAAGCCAGCTCCACCAGTAATTACTAACATATTGATTTATTCCATTTAATTAGACTAAGTAAGATTATATAAAACAAATCATAATTTGACTAATAAAAGATAATAAGTATTGTTAAGGTACAATTGATACTGATACAATCTCTTTATGAAGAAATCTGACATATTAGTAGCTATCATCATGGGGTCTAAATCAGATTGGCCTACCATGAAAAACACAGCTCTCATGCTTGATAAATTAAAAATTAAATATGAAGTCAAAATAGTTTCTGCACATAGAACGCCAGACCTTCTTTATGACTTTGCATCATCTGCAGATTCAAGAGGTATTGAGATAATTATTGCAGGCGCAGGTGGATCTGCACATCTACCAGGAATGACTGCTTCAAAAACACACCTTCCTGTTATCGGCGTCCCAATTAAGTCTAAAAGCTTAGATGGATTAGACTCTTTACTGTCAATTGTACAAATGCCCAAAGGTATTCCGGTTGCTACAGTAGCTATTGGAGAAAGTGGTGCGATTAACTCTGCATTACTAGCTGCAAGCATCTTAAGTGCTAAATATTCAAAAATTAAAGATGCTCTAATTAAATTTCGCAATAAACAAACAATTAATGTACTTAAAAATGGGGATCCTAAAAAATAAAATGCGCATTGGAATTCTTGGTGGCGGACAGTTAGCAATGATGATGATTCAAATGTCTATAAAACATAATATTGAGTTCATGGTTGTCGATCCGAGCGATAATCCTCCAGCATCAAAATATGCTAAGTGCATTAAATCTGACTATAATCATAAAGATACCCTAGACTACTTAATTGATAATTGTGATGTTGTGACGATAGATTTTGAGAATGTACCATCGGACGCATTGAAATATCTAGAAAATAAAATTTCTGTATATCCTAGTTCATATGCGGTAGAGATTTGCCAAGATAGACTAAAAGAAAAAGCTATATTTAATAAGAATAATATTCCTACCACTGAATATCATATTGTTAACTCTGAGGAAGATCTTTCTTTAGCTATTAATATTTTAGGAACTGACTCAATTCTGAAATCAAGAAAATTAGGCTATGATGGTAAAAATCAAATTGTAATCAATCAATATAGTGCGGAAGAAGCATGGTTGTTGTCTGGTAAAGTAGAAGCAATTCTGGAAAAAAAAGTTGATTTTAAAACTGAGGTTTCAATAATTGGAGTCTGTACTAAGTCATCCGAGACACTTTTTTATCCTCTTGTGGAAAATTTCCATAAAGATGGAATCTTAAACCTAAGCCTTGCTCCATATAAAGATTCTAAACTTCAAAAATTAGCAGAGTCTTACCATAACAAAATAACTAGAGAATTAAATTATACTGGAGTATTAGTAATAGAATTTTTCCTAGATAAATCTGATAATCTTATTGCAAATGAAATGGCGCCTAGAGTTCATAACTCGGGTCATTGGACTAATGAGGGTGCTAATATTAGTCAATTTGAAGCTCATATTATGGCAATCGCAGATATTAATATTAAAAATATATCAATTAATGGTAACTCAGCAATGCTCAATATTATATCAAAGATGCCTGAGAATATTAGCGAAAGTGGTGATAGTTATAAATTATATGACTATGGAAAGTCAGAAAGATTAAATAGAAAATTAGGACATATAACAATGACTAATGATAACAAAAAAAATTTAATAGAAAATATAAATAGAATTAGTAAATCATTTTTTTAATGGGATCTTTTCCCATCAAAAACACAAACAAAATAACAACCTTCTGAACCAGCATGAACTCTATGGAAAACACCATCTTCAATTAGAACAGTATCACCAACACCAACATTAATCTCTTTGCCATCTAATTCCATCTTACCACTGCCTTTTACAAAAAAATATACTTCTTCCTGACCTTTATGTTCATGACCAGAAGTACTTTTCATTGGCTTTAAATCCGTACTACTAACAACAAGATTTTTTAGCAAGTTATTATCTTTTACAACATAACGGTCATCTTCTTTAGTTATGCTTCCACCAATATCGTTAATATTGATTAATTCACTCATATAAATATACATTCACTCTACTAAGCTAACATTATCATAAGTATTCAAATCTAATATTCTATTCTTACTATCAACATGAATAACTTTTGGTTTATGATTTTTTATTTCTTTGCTATCTATGTCTACATAAGTACATATGATAATTTTGTCACCAATTGAAACCTTATGACAGCAGGCACCATTTATACAAATGTTCCCAGTTTCTGCTTTACCTTCAATTGCATATGTAGTAAAGCGCTCACCATTTGTGATATTGTATATATCAATTTTTTCATAAACACTCATGCCTGCTGCATTTAATAACGAAACATCTATCTCGCAAGACCCTTCATAATCTAATTGAGAATCAGTAACAGTAGCTTTATGTATTTTTGAGCTTAAGAATGATTTTTTCATCAGTTACACTTTATAGTTGAATAAATTATACCTCAATATTATCAATTAATCTAACTCCTGATATATAAAATGCTACAAATAACATCAAGTTATCTATATTGTTTTTTTGTATTTCCGAAAAATCATTAGAAGATAATAATTCTAAATACTCAATTTTAATATCCACCATAGATAATTTATCTATAGAGATTTTCCGAAGTTCTTTAAAATTATAATGTTTATCAGCTTTTATAATCTCTTTCAAGGAAACTAGTTCTTTATATACAAATGATGCAACATTTTTTTGCGATTTTGTCATCTTATTATTTCTAGAGCTCATAGCCAGTCCATTAGCTTCGCGCATCGTATCACAAGCAACTATTTTTATTTTATCCTTAAAATACTCTTTCACAATATAATTGATCATAATTAGTTGTTGATAATCTTTTTTTCCAAAATAAGCTACTGATGGTTTGATTATTTCAAACAGTTTCATGACAATTTTAAAAACACCCAGAAAATGCCCCTCCCTATATTTCCCGCATAAAATATTCATATAACCTGGAAGTCTAAGATGCTGGGTCTCATTAATATCCTTTAATATTTCATTCTCTGTTGGCATAAATAAGCAGTCAATTTTATTTCTTTCTAGCATTAAAATATCAGAATCTATAGAATTTGGATAATTTTTATAATCACTAATATCATTAAACTGAAGTGGGTTGACAAACAATGATACAATTTTATTATTTTTAATGGCACTAGCTTGAGAAAAAAGTTTTTCATGCCCCTTGTGTAGGTTACCCATGGTTGGAATCAATGAAATATTTTCTCCCTTCTTAATAAGAGAATTACAGTAGTCCTTTTGATCTTTAATAGATGTAATTATTTTCAATTTAAATTTTATATTGATTAGTGTTTATAATATATTTTTCCAAGATTTTTTTAATAGGGCTTCTTTTTATATTTTTAGATTTATGGAATCCTGGAACTCCATTGAAACTTATCTCAAAGAGATCATAAATTACTCTAATCTGGCCATCACAATTCTTACCTGAGCCAATACCAATTACAGGAATATTCAATTTACTAGATATTAGCTTTGCAACTTTCTCATCTATGCATTCAACTATTAAGATCTGAGATCCTAATGTTTCAGCAAGTATGGCTTCATTAATTAAACGATTTGCTGTATGTATAGTCTTGCCAACTTTCTTATAACCTGATTTGCTCTTAATAGTTTGCGGCAAAACTCCAATATGTAAACAAACTGGGATCTTATGAACTATTAAATATTTAATAACTTCTGTATCTTTTTCTTTAAACTCAATTTTAACCATATCAGCCATATTATTAGCAATTAATTTCTTAGCATTCTTAAGGGCCTGGCTCTTGGTCTTATATGAGTTTTTTGGCATATCAGCGATAAGAAATGCTTTTTGAATTGCTCTCGATACTATTTTTGTGTGGTAACACATATCATTCATTGTCACTGAATGAGTATTAGGATACCCCTGAATAACTTCTCCTAAAGAGTCACCAACCAAGATAATATCTATTCCACAATTGTCAGCTAGTTTAGCAAAACTCGCATCATAGGAGGTAAGGGCGCTTATACCAATTTTATTTTTTTTTAAAGAGCGAATTTTTTTTAAAGAAATTTTAGACATATACTATGTTCCCTAAGATAGCGGATTAAAGTATATTTTACCTTTTATATCTTTATTAATTTCTTCTAGCAGCATGGCATAATCATGTGGATTGTTGACATTAACGTTAGATGTATTAATTATTAATAAAGGAGAATCTTTATAAGAATGGAAGAATGCAGTATAAGAATCAATAATTTTCTGAAGGTAAGCTTCTGTAATATTTCCTTCAAATTTTATCCCTCTTTTTTTTATTCTATCAATAAGTGTTTGCGAATCTGTCTGCAGATAAATTACTAAACCAGGTTTTTCAATATCAAGCTTGAGTCCATCATGCACCCTATTATATAAAATATATTCATCTGAGGATAAAATTGATTTTGCAAAAAGCTTATCTTTTTCAATAAAATAATCCGAAATAATATTATGTCTTTTCAGGGCCTGATATTCCTTTCCCTTAAAATCATCAGCTCTTTGTAAGAGGAAATATAACTGAGTAGCCAAAGCATGTTTACTCGTCTTGGTATATTTATTAAACTTACCGACATCCTTGTAAAATTTTTCAAGGAAAGGGTTCTCAGAAAAATTTTCCAGCATAAGTTTACTTTCTAGGCTGCTAGCAAGCATTGTTGCAAGCGTTGTCTTTCCAACACCTATGGGGCCCTCGATAACAATAGATTTATATTTATTTTTCATATCATTTTTTTATTAAATATATTGTAATAACTTACCATACTTTGGAATAATGAAATCATAATTTGTTATCTCTTTCAAAGGAATTAATACAAATTCCCTATTAATCATTTCAGGATGGGGTATTATTAGTCGTTCATGATTAATTATTAAATCGTTAAACATGAGTATGTCTAAATCTAAGGTTCGGGGACCCCATCTTTTCACCCGCTTGCGGTGATGTTTATTTTCAATGTCTTGTAAAACATCTAACAACGGTAGTGGTTCATAGTTTGTTATTATTTTTATTACTGCATTTATATAATCAGATTGATTTTGCGGACCAATAGGTTTTGATTTATAAAGAGATGATCGTTTTATTACCTGTGTTTCGGAAAGATGATTTATATCTCTTATACCTTTCTCAAGATGATAAATAGGATTGTTTAGATTGCTGCCCAAAGCTATAAATACAGTATTCAAGAGATCTTAAGTTTAGTTTAACTTTTCTTTGATTCTAGCAGATTTTCCAGATAACTCTCTTAAGTAATATAATTTTGCTCTACGAACACTTCCGCTTCTTTTAACTTTTATACTAGAAATAACTTTACTATGTAACTGAAATACTCTTTCAACTCCCTCACCATAAGATATTTTTCTAACAGTAAAAGATGAGTTAACGCCTCTATTTTTTTTAGCTATGACCACGCCTTCATAAAGCTGTATTCTTTCACGCTTACCTTCTTTTACTTTTACTGATACCTCAACAGTATCCCCACTTGAAAACTTAGGGTGTGACGTCAGTTGCTCTGATTCTATTTTGTCTATTATCTTATTTATGCTCATTTTCTTTAAACTCAGCTATATATTCTTTGAGGAGTTTATCATCTTCTTTTGAAAGTTTCACGTTTTTTAATAATTCAGGCCTCTTTACCCATGTGGCCCCCAATGCTTGCTTTTTTCTCCACCTTGCTATTCTTTGATGATCACCACTAGACAGTACTTCCGGGACCTTTTTGCCGTTTACATCATCGGGTCTCGTGTAATGAGGATGATCTAAAATACCATTTTGGAAAGAGTCTTGTTTGACAGATTCAGGGTCATCTATTGCTCCAGGCATCAATCTAGTGATTCCTTCGATTATTGCCATGCATCCCGTCTCTCCACCAGATATCACATAGTCACCAAGAGATATTTCTTCGTCTACTAATTCATCTAAAACCCTTTGGTCTATACCCTCATACCTTCCGCACAAAAAGGTTATCTGATTAAAATTAGATAGGGATCTAAGCTTTTCTTGTGTTAGTGTCTGGCCTTGTGGTGAAAGATATACTACATGGCCTCTATCTTTAAGACTATCAATTGCGCTTTTAATAGGTGGGTACTGCAATACCATGCCAGGTCCACCCCCATATGTTTTATCATCAACTCTTTTATGAATATTTTGAGAATATTTTCTGATATCAATAATATTCATATTAATAATCTTTTTTAAAATAGTTCTTCTAATGAACCCTGTCTCAGAAAACACAGCAATTAGTTCTGGAAATATTGTAAGAATATTAAATTTCACCACTCCACCTGACAATAATTTTTCTATTTGTAACGCTAACTATATTAGATTTTAAAAAAGGTATTAAAATTTCTTTTTGCGAACTCTCATTCTTTATAACAAGTATATCGGTATCTCCACTAGTGAATAAGCTATTAGCAACCCCTAGTGAAATATTATCCTCATTAAATACGATACACCCTATTAAATCATGCCAATAATACTCGTTATTTTCTACTTCTGGCAATTCATCTATAAGTGTATATAGATCGAGATTCATATACTCATTACATGACTCGATAGCATCTACATCTTCCACTTTCATTATGATTTTTTTTGGCATGAGGTTGTACTCGGTTACCATTAGCTTCTTGAGCTTATTATTCATTATTACTTTAAGATTATATTTAAATATATCTTCAGGATTAGAGGTGTAGGATCCTATTGTAAACCAACCCTTTATACCATGCGTAGTCAGAATCTTGCCGACAATAATATGATTGTCATATGACATTTATGATTTACTTTTCTGTATTTTTTTCCGGATTAGCTTCTGCTGCTGCTTCAACTACTGGTTCTGCTGCTGCTTCAACTACTGGTTCTGCTGCTGCTTCAACTACTGGTTCTGCTGCTGCTTCTGCTGCTGCTTCAACTACTGGTTCTGCTGCTGCTTCTTTTTTAGACAATCTTTTTTGTTTAACTTTTTCTAACTGCAAAGATTTTACTTTTTCACGCGTTTTGATATTGTCAGGGTTTAGTGAATATTTTTTAAGGTATTTAACTCGCTCACTAATCTGAGCTCCTTTTGACACCCAATAATCTAGTCTTTCAATATCAATCTTAATTCTATCTTGAGTTTCGAGAGCAGGATCATAGCTGCCAATTCTTTCCAAGCTTCTACCATCGCGCTTATCTCTTTGATCCATTACCACTATGTGATAATAAGGTCTTTTCTTGGCTCCGCCTCTTGATAACCTAATTCTAACCATAATCTTTAAATATCTCCTTCATTAGAAACAGCCAAATTATATCACTACTTATTGCAACTAGTTAGTTATTTTATTGGAAATATTGTAATAATCAGATATCTAGCTATTTTTATGTATTAAATTTGCTATCATCATAGGGATGAGCGCTAATCTCATGATAAAAATATTTAATAGCTATCTAATTCTTAGATATAGGCTAATATAATATATTGCTCAAACTGTAATAAAATGGAACTATTAGGCACATTAACAATAATTGGTTATATATTATCAACTCTAAGCATTAAATATGTGCTAATTGAGGAAGAATATAATTTTTATAAAAAAATATCTTTTGATGTTATTTTCTTCTTAAGTCTACTTTTGTTCAGTATTTATACTTACTCCCTTATTAGTGATGTTTATCAAAAATTTAATTTTATTATATCGCTAGAAATAACATTTCTTATAGTGAACTATCTATTTTTTCTATTTATGTTCACGAAACCAATTAAACATCTTGGCCTGGTCTTATTACCGCTAACTGGGGTTGCAATATTAATATCTATCATATACCAAGATAATACTGACCTAGGTTTTATAGATCCAGGTTTAAGAATACATATTATAGTCTCCATAACTTCTTATGGCTTTCTTGCTCTAGGGGCTATTCAAGCAATATTATTACGCTATCAAGAGAAGAAGCTTAAAGATGTTACAGACTCATTATTTCTTACAATATTACCCTCAATAGAAAAAATGGAGAAAGTAATGTTTGATTTGATTATTTTTGGATTTATTTTACTCACACTATCACTGCTAAGCGGAGCTCCATTTATTTCTATGGGCGAGCATCCTGGCTTACCAGAAAAGATACTATTTTCAATAATTGCATGGGCAACATATTCATATCTAATATATAGTAGGTTTTCTAAAGGTGTTCGGGGTAGAAAAGCAACAAGTTTTACTTTAAGCGGCATGTCTTTTTTGCTTATAGCCTATCTTGGAACTAAATTATTTTTTGAGCTCTACTAACGTATATAATTCAACCAACTTAATTATGACTAATATTACAATTGAAAATCTATTTATAATACTTTTTATATTACTTCTACTTTCTGCGTTCTTTTCTGGAGCTGAAACATCTTTGATGAGTGTTAATAGATATAAGCTCAAACATAAATTTAAAACAGGTGACAAGTCTGCGGCTAGAGTTCATTTCTTAGTTGCTAATCCTGACAAAACATTAGGTTTAATTTTACTAATGAATAATTTTGTTAATATTTTAGCATCAGCTATAAGTACTTTAATAGCGATTCAGTTATATGGAGAAGCAGGCGTTGCCATATCCGTTATAATATTAACTATTGTAATATTAATTTTTGCAGAAGTAACACCGAAAACATTTGCTGCTCTCTACCCAGATAAAATCGCATACCCAGTATCATGGATAGTTTATCCTCTGATGAAATTATTCAGTCCTATAGTTCTTGTTATTAATTTAATTGCGAAAGTTCTTCTAAGAATATTTGGAGTGAAGCCTGAAAATGTTAATCAGGAATTGTTAACTAAAGACGAAATAAAATTAATTGTAAAAGAGTCAAGCAAGAGAATACCAAAAAGTCATGAAGACATGATAGTGAATATGCTTGATTTAGAAAAAGTTAAAATTGAAGATGCAATGATACCAAGAAGCATATTGGTAGCCGTTGACATTAATGATGATCTAAAAAAAATATCTGCTGAAATCTTAAATTGTAAATACTCAAGAATTCCAATATATAAAAATGAATTTAATAAACTCTTGGGTTTTCTTCATAAAAGAAAAGTAATAAAAATGCTAATAAGTGGAGGTATTACGAAAGAAAAAATTATAAGTAATATGAATGCTCCTTATTTTATTCCGGAAGACACATCTCTAACAAGTCAGCTCATAGAATTTAAAAAAGAAAGAAAAAGGATTGGTTTTGTTATAGATGAGTATGGTGATGTAAAAGGAGTAGTGACATTGGATGATATTCTTGAAGAAATTGTAGGCGAATATAGGGATGAAGATAAATGCAGAGGAATTATTAAAGTTAAGAGTAATGTATATCTTATAGAAGGGGCTGTTCAAATTAGAGAACTTAATAAAATTCTAGGATGGAAAATATCTGAAAATATAGCAAAAACAGTAAATGGCTATATACTAGAATGCCTAGAGAATATCCCGTCCAAAGGTATTGTATTTGAAAAAGATGGCTTCATATATGAAATGGTTGAGGTAAGTAATAATTTTGTAAATAATGTAAAGGTGACAAAAAAATAGTACTATATAATTATGAATAAGAAATTAAAAAGTAATTTATCTACATTTGAGAAAGATCTTAAATCAATGCAATTAATCTTAGAAGAAATTGAGTCAAAAGATCTTAATCTGGAAGAGATTATTGAAAAATATAAAGTAGGTGTCGAATTATCCAAGAAATGTCAAAAAGCATTAGAGGAAGCTGAACAAAAAATTAAACAAGTCATGGATGATATAGAAAAGTAGTAATGAGCGAAAATTACAAAATATTGAATATAATTAAGGGCCCAGCTGATTTAAAAGGTCTTGCTAAAAATGAAATATCATCCCTATCGGAAGAACTCAGAGAATTTATTATTGAGTCAGTTTCTCAAACTGGTGGACATCTAGCTGCCGGACTTGGAGCAGTTGATATCACCATAGCTCTTCACTATGTATATGATACTCCAAGAGATATTTTAGTATGGGATATCGGTCACCAATGTTATCCGCATAAAATATTAACTGGCAGAAAAGGTTTAATGTCTTCTCTTCGAAAAAAAGATGGCATATCGGGATTCTTAAAAAGAGATGAAAGTGAATATGACTCTTTTGGTGCCGGTCATTCGAGCACATCCATTAGTGCAGCAGTAGGATATGAAATTGCCTCAAGACTAAATAAAAAAAATAATAAAATTGTAGCAATAATTGGAGACGGAGGTTTAACTGCAGGCATGGCGTTTGAGGCCCTTGGTCATGCTGGTGGAATTAAATCCAATATATTAGTGATACTAAATGACAATGAAATGTCTATTTCTCCAAATGTTGGAGCAATTCATAAATATCTCACTAAAATCTTAACTGGAAAAACATTTTCATCCTTTAAGGAAAATGGTAAAAAAGTTTTGGGAAAAGTTAAAGCAATAGAAGAGATAGCAAAAAAAGTAGAAAATCAGGCAAAAGGTCTCATAACACCAGGTTTATTATTTGAGGAACTGGGTTTTAAATATTATGGGCCTACAGATGGCCATGATGTTAATGGGTTAATTGATATATTGGAAAATCTAAAAGATCAGACTGGTCCTAGGATTCTTCATATAATTACCAAAAAAGGGAAAGGATATAAATTAGCTGAACAGAATCCAGTTTCATACCATGGAGTAACCCCTTTTGATATTAAAACTGGCAAACCAAAAACTAAAAAAATCAATAACAAGCTAACATATACCCAAATTTTCAGCAGATGGATAGATCAAGCTGCAAATATAGATGATAGGCTTGTGGTAATTACACCCGCAATGAGAGAAGGTTCTGGCCTTGTTGATTTTGAGAAAAAATATCCAGAAAGATACTTTGATGTGGGGATCGCAGAACAACATGCGGTGACATTAGCGGGTGGAATGTCTTGCGGGGGCTTGAAGCCTATTATAGCAATATACTCAACTTTTCTTCAAAGAGCTTATGATCAATTAATTCATGATATTGTTGTGCAAGATCTTGATATTCTACTGGCAATTGACAGAGCCGGTATAGTTGGAGCTGATGGAGAAACTCATCAAGGTATATATGATATTTCCTTCTTAAGAATTCTTCCTAAAATAGTTCTCATGACTCCATCAGATGAATTAGAAATGTGGAAAATGTTATCAACTGGTCAAAAACATAAAGGTTTAGCTGCAGTTAGGTATCCGAGAGGATATAGCCAAGGTGAAGATATTAGTCTAGATGATACAACCATAGAGATAGGAAAGAGCAGAATAATTGAGAAAGGAAGCAAAATAGCATATCTTGTATTTGGAACGCTGTTACATGATGTCAAAAAAGTAGCTCAGAAAAATGGTGCAACTGTAGTTGATATGAGGTTTGTTAAACCTCTTGATGAGAATATGATTATAGATATCTGCAATACACATGATTATGTATTTACAGTAGAAGACAATGTTATACTAGGTGGCGCCGGAACTGCTGTTAACGAAGTTATGAGCAAATATTCGTTAAAAAATAATCTGATAAATATAGGTGTTCCAGATAAAATAATACCTCATGGAAGCCAAGATGAAATATTATCAGAATTAGGTCTTAATGAGCTCGGTATAGAAAAAATTACTAATGACCATATTCATAATATGGTAGAAATAAGCAGTAAAATATAAAAACTGGAGAAATGGCTATTTATACTCTAACCACATTTGTTGAATTTTCATCTGCACATGTACTAAATGGACATGAAGGCGCGTGTAAAAGAATGCATGGTCATAATTGGAAAGTTGAAGTTGAAGTTTGTGGAAATAAACTAGATAATATCGGGATGGTAATAGATTTCAAAGAAATTAGAAACATGACAAAAAGTGTCGTTGATCAGCTAGATCATCGCTTTCTAAATGATTTGAAACCATTCAAAGAGATAAATCCAACGGCTGAAAATATTGCTCAGTATATTCATACGGAATTATCTGTAATAATGAATGATAAGCAAATAGAAGTTAAATCAATTAAGCTATGGGAAACAGAAAAATCAGCGGTAACTTTCACAGGATAAATAATGGCTACTAATAAAAAATCTATCAAAGAATTAAATAAATCAAACTTACCTGATACTCAAGGTTTGGAAGATACGAGAAATTTACCAATTAATAAAGTTGGCATAAAAGATATCCTTCATCCAATGATTATTAAACAGAGATCAGGAAAAGAACAAACAACAGTCGCAAATTTCAATATGTATGTGAACTTGCCTCATAATTTAAAAGGCACTCATATGTCTAGATTTGTGCATATACTAAACAATCACGAAGATCACATAACTGTAGATACATTTAAAACAATGATAACAGAAATGCTCGTTCTCTTGGAAGCAGAATCTGGCCATGTTGAAATGAGATTTCCTTACTTTATAAATAAGACTGCTCCAGCTTCTAAAGTTAAAAGTTTACTAGACTATACGGTTACTTTTATTGGTGAAATTGAAAAAGGAATCTCTAATCTTAAGGTAAAAGTACTGGTCCCTGTAACTAGCTTATGTCCGTGCTCAAAAAAAATATCAGCATATGGAGCTCATAATCAGCGATCGCATGTAACGGTAACTGTCAATATAAAGGATTTTATCTGGATTGAAGAAATAATAGATATAGTTGAAAAAGAAGCTTCTTCTGAATTATATGCATTATTAAAAAGACCTGACGAAAAACACGTAACTGAATTAGCTTATGATAACCCTAAGTTTGTTGAAGACATGGTCAGGGATATCGCAGTTCATTTTGCTAACGATACTAGAGTTAGTGAATATACTGTTGAGTCTGAAAATTTTGAATCGATCCATAATCATTCCGCATATGCTCAGATTCATCAAATAAAAGACTAATTATCTTAAGTCAGTATAAAGTGCCCGGATTACTTCTTCTGTTGCAGGGTTAGTGATATTAGAAAACATATCGTTTTGAATTTCAATTAATGTTCCTTCTTGGCCAGCAATCAACACTATATTAAATGACTGACTATTCTCCGAAGATTTCCAAAAAGTTAGATAATCTAGCATCGATGGGTCATTAGCTTTACCTTCCTGAATAGACACTCTGATCAAACCATCCTCTTCTTTGGTAGATAAAATATTAATTCCATAAGTGTCTAGAGATTTTAAGACAGCTGGCCAAACTCTTGCATAAATATCATTAATATATAGTGTATAAAATCCATTTTCATCTATACTCATGCTGGCTTTACTTCTAATACCCGTTGATTTAACAATAGAATATCCTTTTGATTTAGCTTCCTCACCTCCAAGATAGATGTATAATCTTGATATCATTTCACTTTCAAACTCTGGATCTCTGACCCTGTTTTGCCACCTAAATTCTGTGTCTCCATCAGACATATATTCTTTACCATAATGTGTAATTAAAATATCCAATGAATCATCTTTTAGTAAAACTCTAGTACTATAACTATCTCGTGTTTCAGGAGCTACAAGAAGCGGCACATACCTGCCAACAATTCTTTGCACGGTACCCAGTTGAGCCTCGCTTAAATTCTCTAAGAAACCGGTTTTCATTATCCCCAAAGCATAATCTTTCTTGACTAAACGAAAACCTTCGGCCAACCAAAAATCAGAAAGCTTCTTCCAAACATATTCTTTATTACTGGTGTTTAGGCTAATAAAGGAATCTCTGCCAGACCTTAGTATGCTAATTCCATCTAACTTAGTATCTACGGTAAAAACCTCCATCCCCTCATCACCAGCATATCCTGGTATCTCCAAAGTATCTTGAGAGTTTGGATTAATTAAATCTGGTGGAACTATTAAATCAAATTGAGTGTCATCATAAGTCTTACTTGTTTTATATACTACCAAATCTTTTCTTTCTGCAGATGTTAGATTATCTAAATATTCAGTTATTGGAGAACATCCGCTAAAGATAAGCAAAGGGAGTATTATTATAGGTAGTAATTTTGATTTCATTATTTAACTTTAGGTATTATACCAGCATTATACAGAGATTCTTCTAGAATATTTTCATATTTACTATCCAACCATGTTAATGGCAGCCTTATGCCTTTTTTAATTAAACCCATTCTATGAAGAGCCCATTTAACAGGTATAGGATTAGACTCAGTAAAAAGATTGTCATGTAATATGTCTAACTTAGAATTAATCTTGTTTGCTTCCTCACCATTACCGTCTATGGCAAATTTACACATCTTATGCATATCTAAAGGTGCTATATTTGCAGTTACAGAAATATTGCCCTTGAAACCTAGAAGAAGATCTCGGACAGATGTTTTATCATCTCCAGTAAATATAGATATATTATCAGCACATTTTTCAAGGAGCTCTTGTGATCTTTCTAGATTTCCAGAAGCCTCTTTTATAGCAATAATATTTGGATGACTAGATAACTTATAGACTGTATCTGGAATCATATCGACAGATGTTCTACCAGGTACATTATATAAAATTTGTGGAATATCAACCTTGTCAGCAATCATTTTATAGTGCTCGTACAAGCCATTCTGCGTAGGTTTATTATAGTATGGGGTTACTAGCAAGCATCCATCAGCCCCAAGCTCTTTTGACCTTTGAGTGAGCTCTATGGCTTCGCTAGTAGAATTAGCGCCAGAACCCGCAATTACCGGTATTCTTTTGTTCACAACTGATAACGTTGCTTTAATAACTTCAGAGTGTTCTTTAAAATTTAAAGTAGCAGATTCACCTGTGGTACCAACAGAAACTATAACGTCTGTCTTATTTTCAATATGAAACTCAATAAGTCTCTCTAAAGACTCATTATCTAGAGAACCATCTCCATTCATTGGCGTGGCAATAGCCACCATACTTCCTTTAAACATACATGCTCCTAGTCCAGTTTAAGGCTTATACTCAGTTTTTGGCCAAATATTTAACAATGTATTCACTAATACCGCCAAAGGTATTGCAAAAAAGACACCCCAAATTCCCCATATTGTACCAAAAAATAAAATTGAAATCAGAATTGCTAGAGGGTGGAGATTTACTGCGTCAGAGAATAAAACAGGTACCACCACATTGCCGTCTAGAATTTGTATAATGATATGAGCAAGTATGATGTACCAGAACTCCGAAGATGTTCCCCACTGAAAATATCCCACAAATACTATCGGTATAGTGACAGCAATAGCCCCAACATATGGAATAATCACTGATATTCCACAGAGAAAACCTAATACTAAAGAGTAGTTGAGTCCTAGAATAGTAAAGAATAGAGTTGATGCTATCCACACAATAATAATCTCTATAAACTTGCACCGAATATAATTTCCTATTTTTAAATCTAACTCTGCATAAGCTTTTTTTGATAAATCTAATTTTTCTGGAAAAAATTTTTTAAACCATCCATTGATTTCTTTTTTATCAAAAAGTAAGAAAAAAATTAATATAGGGACAATTAACATATAAATCATTGTTTCTATAATGCTTCCTGCAGATGATAAAGAATAAGACACAATCGAACCATACATATTATATATCTCAGTATTTAATACTGAAAAAATATTTGTTAATTGGCCTTCAGTAACCAGAGCTTTATCTGATGACGTGAAATTAAGTAATAAAAATTTTCCTTTTTCTAATATCGAAGGTAAAGATTTTACAAATAAAGTAAACTGATCAATCATAAGTGGTAATATTAGAAATAATGTGACCATTGAGACGGCAATAAAAGAAAAATATACAAGTAACACGACAGCATTTCTTTTAAGTGGATAATTTTTAGTGAACCGATTTACCACTCCCTCTAGCATATAGGCAAGTATAATGGCTACTAAAATAGGTGTGACCGTAGCTAATAATATATAAGTAATTAGAGAAATAGATAATATTATTAGAGCTAACGCTACCTGATTTGGGTCAGTTAAATGGCTCTCATACCATTCTTTAAAAAATTTGAACATACTTTATTAGCTTTAAACTCGTTTAAATTGCTTTATATATAATAACCATATTCATGGTAAACTAAAACATCAATTTATAATATATCAATACTATTAAAAGATGAAAGTATCAAATTTCCCAATTTTTACCCAAAAAGATGTTCCGTCTGAAGCAGAGATAACAAGCCATCAATTAATGATCAAATCAGGAATGATTAGAAAATTATCATCAGGACAATACTCTTGGCTGCCTATGGGCTTAAGAGTTATCCAAAAAATAGAAAAAATTATAAGGGAAGAATTAAATAATATTGGATGTGCGGAAATATTAATGCCATCTGTGCAACCTGCAGAATTATGGAAAGAGTCTGGTAGATGGGATGAGTATGGTCCAGAATTATTAAGGTTTAAGGATAGGCATGAGAGAGAATTTTGTTTAGGACCAACATTTGAAGAAGTAATAACAGATCTAATAAGAAAAGATGTTTCTAGTTATAAACAATTACCAATGAATCTATTCCAAATATCTTCAAAATTTAGAGATGAAATTAGACCAAGATTCGGGGTAATGAGAGCTAGAGAATTTATAATGAAAGATGCTTATTCATTCCATGAGACACAAGACTGTCTAGATGATACATATGAAATTTATAAATCAGCTTATAAAAAAATTTTTAAAAGGTTAATGCTTGACTATACAATAGTGGATGCTGATAGTGGGAATATTGGAGGCAATGAATCTAATGAATTTCATGTGATAGCTGAAATTGGAGAAGATGATCTCTTGCTAGACGATGAACTAAATGGAATGAATTTAGAAATTGCAAAAATTAAATATTCAGAAGATAACTTAGAGTCAATAATAAAAAAAACTGGTTTAATACATAAAAAAGGCATAGAGGTTGGGCATATATTTAAATTAGGACAAAAATATTCAGAAAAAATGAAGGCTAAGGTAACTACTAAAGATTCAAAATCAATAAATATGTTTATGGGTTGTTATGGAATTGGTATTACAAGAATAGTTGCAGCTGCAATTGAGCAAAGTCATGACTCAAATGGAATTATATGGCCTAAATCAATCAGTCCTTTTGAAGCTGTTATTGTGGAAATAGATGGTCATAAAAACAAAGAGGTTAGATCACACTCAAATGAAATATATAATTTATTGAAAAATTCTAAAAAAAATATAATCTATGATGACAGAGAGGCAAGCTTTGGTAATAAAATGAAAGATTGGGAATTAATTGGAATACCTCATATAATTATCATCGGGAATAATGAAGCTAAAAATAAAACAATTACTTATAGGTCAAGAACTGAAAATACTAAGTCTGAAGTCAAATCTGAAGAAATAGTGGGTAAGATAAATTGACAATACCCTTAATTATCTAAAAATCTATAAGAATCTTTCTGTTTATTATGTTGCTCAATTGCCATCTTTGCTTGATTTAGTGCTTCCTTCGCTAATCTAACTGATTTCTCATAGTTCTTTTTTGAATGCTCTTTAGATGCTTTTTTGATTATCTTACTTGTATCTCTCCAGGCATTATTGAGTTTCAATACTTTCTTATATGTTTTTTTAGCTTCTGCAATATATTGGTTTGATAATTGTTCGGTAGCATCTGACGCTATAATTGGGCTAATAAAAGTTATCAACACCAACAAAACTAAAAATCTATTCATAATATTCTTCTTAAAAAGTTTTATTTTATCACTCATATAGAATATCCTAATCTATAATGAATGTTCTTATTATATATTATTCTACAAATGGCTCAACGAAAAAAATGGCTAGATTAATAGCTAGAGGCGTAGAGATGATAGAAGGCGTTTCATCTATAATTCGAACAGTTATAAATATATCTAATGATAATACTACCAATGCTGATGCTATCGTAGATAAATCAGATTTAGAGAAATGCGATGGAATAATAATTGGAAGTCCAACTCATTTTGGAAACATGTCGGGCTCCATGAAAGCTTTCATTGATACAACAACTGCGGAATGGTTCAATGGATGTTTGACTGGCAAACCAGGAGGGGTATTTACTTCAACATCAAGTATGCATGGCGGGCAAGAATCAACTTTGCTCAGTATGATGCTACCCTTGCTTCATCATGGTGTAATTATTACAGGTGTACCATATAGTGAAAAAAAACTTAGTACTACTCAGAGAGGGGGGACTCCTTATGGACCAAGTCATGTTTCATTTGAATCAGATGTAGAAATAACCGATGATGAAAAAGAAATATGTATAAACTTTGGAAAAAGAATAGCTACTCTAGCAAAAAAATTAAATCAATAAAACTATTTATATTCTATAATTTTTTTAATAAAAGGTATGGTAATTTTTTTCTTTAATGACAGCGAAGTCTCGTCAATAAATTTAATGCAATTACATAAAAAATATAAGTCTCTTTTATAGTGAGTCATTATATAGTCACATACTTTAGGCGTGAGGTTCCAACCTCTTTCATGTGCATTTTTCTGCAAGACCTTTATTTTGTCACTATCATTAAGTTCAGGTATTTCAATTATTTGATCCCACCTAAGTCTCGAGGCTAAATCAGGAATTGTGAAACTAATATCATTTAATTTTTCAGTAGATGTAACAATCATACTTTTCTTCATTAAGATAAATTCATTAATTAAAGCAAAGATATTTTCTTCATGATTATTATTGGCAATTAAAAAATCAATATCATCAATAATAAGAAAATCATATTTTAATATATCTTGAAAATCTATTGATAATATATTTTTTCTATTTAATATGAATATATTTATATTGGTTAAATTATTTACTGCTAAACAGAGATGTGTTTTTCCACTAGAATGATTTCCTCTGATAAATACAATATTCGTTCTGTTGCTTATAGTTAAATCCTTTAAGAGGTCAATAGCAATATTATTCTTGCCAAGAACAAAATTATCAAAGCTCTTCTCAGCAATAAAACTGAAATTAATAGGTATTTGATCTTTATTGAGTTTAGTTTCTTTCATAAAAGTATATAATTAATAGACTAATATATAATTAAATTCAAATCATTTAAACATGAAAAAAAAAATTAATAAGCTAACTTATGAAGAATCAGGTGTCAGCATCAGAAATGCTGATAAACTTATAGGTAATATCTCAAAAAAGACTAAAAAAACCAATCCTAATGTATTAGCTGGCATAGGTGGGTTTTCAAGTTTATATGCCTTAGATGTAAAAAAGTATAAAAATCCAGTAATTGTATGTGGCACTGACGGAGTTGGGACAAAATTAAAGTTAGCATCGAAGCTCAATGAGCATAGATACATAGGGCAAGATTTACTAGCCATGTGTGTAAATGACGTAATAACATCTGGGGCAACTCCTTTATTTTTTCTAGATTATTTAGCAACAAGCAAAGTTGATATAAAATTACATACACAGGTTTTAAGAGGAATTAAGAGAGCTTGTGAATCTATTAATATACCATTAATTGGTGGTGAAACTGCAGAGATGCCTGGCATGTATAGCCAGAATGATTATGATTTAGCAGGGTTTTGCGTTGGTGTTGTAGATAAAAAAAATATTATTAATAAAAACAAAATTAAAAAAGGTAATATTTTAATAGGGTTTGAATCAAGTGGTTTTCACTCAAATGGGTTTTCTCTAATAAATAAATTGATAGAGAATGAATCATTATCTTTGAGGCAAAAATTTAAAAGTACTAATTTAGGAAAGGCTCTAATAAAGCCTACGAAGCTTTATGTTGATATTTTTGAGTTACTCAGAAATAAAATTAATATTAATGGTGCCGCACATATAACTGGAGGTGGCTTAACAGAGAATATTCCTAGAGTAATTCCAGAAAAATATACAACTTATATGGATAAAAGTATGTTAAAAATTCCAGACTTATTTAAATTAATACAAGAAAAGGCTATGCTAGATAAAAAGGAAATGCTGAAAACTTTTAATTGTGGTATTGGAATGGTATTAATAATTAATAAAGGTGATATTAATACTTTTGCAAAGATATTTAGTAAAACTAAATATAAGCCGAAAATTATAGGTTATATTGGCAACCGTAATAATAATAAAAATATAGTTTATGAGTAGACCTAAAGTAATAATATTTATATCAGGGAATGGTAGTAACCTCCAAAATATAATTAACAATATTGATAGTGATTTTCTTAAAATGGATATAATTGCGGTTGTATCAAATAATTCTGATGCAAAAGGTCTTGCAAGAGCTCAACAAGCAGACATAGAAACTATAGTAATTGATACATCTAATAAATATATTGATCAATTATTAACCCTAGCAAATACTTATGATATAGATCTTATTTTACTTTCTGGATTTATGAAAATATTACCAAAAGATTTTACAGATAAATTTTATGGTAAAATTATTAACTTACATCCATCATTACTCCCAAAATTTAAAGGCTTAGACACATACAAAAAAGCGTTGATTGCAAAAGAAAAGTATCATGGCGCATCAGTTCATTTTGTAACATCAAAATTAGATGATGGTCCAATTATAATACAAGGAAAAACTGAAATACTAAAAAATGATAATGAAGATACATTGAAGGATAGAGTACATAAAATTGAATATAATATTTTTCCTTTAGCAATAAAATGGTTTATAGAAAATCATATAAAACAAGTTAAAGATAAATGTTTTTTTGATAACGAGGAATTAGAATGCCCTATAGAACATTTATCAGACTAGTTAACTATAAATATCTAGTATGCATTATTTTTCTATGTATTAGCAATGCTTATGCAGAAGAATCGATAATTTCAAAATATAAATATAATCTCTATAAGGGTAATATCTATTTTGGCGTCAGCGAACAAACACTCCTTAAAAATGGATTTACTTATAAATTTAATATTAAGAGTAACTCTGCTGGAATATTTAAGCTTAAAAAAGATTCTAGGTTAGAAACAACAAGTTTTAAAAAAGATAATGGAGTGATAAAACCTATATTATATAAATTTGTAAAAGAAAAAAAAGATAGTTTTCAATTAATAGAGACTACTTTTGATCTAGATAATAATTATGCATATACAGTGGAAAATAATAATAAACAAGAACATATTAATATACCTTACTCTCTAGACAGACTATCCGTACAAATTGATTTTCAAGAAAAAATGAAAGAAGGAATTTTTGAATATAAATATAATATTATTGATAAAGGTAGACTGAGAAAATATTCTTTTACTCTACACTCAGATGATGTCATTGAGACAGTTTTTGGAGATACCAATACTATAGTTATTAAAAAATTAATAGAAAATAATAAACGTAGCACTTTGACCTGGTATGCTGTTGATCATAATTTTATTCCGGTCAAAATCGAACAATACAGAGAAGAGTCTCTGGTATTTACCGTGATATTAGAAAAAGTTTTTAAATAAACTATTTTTGCTTATTTCTCAATCTAAGCGAATTAACTTTAATAAATCCCTCTGCATCTCTTTGGTCATAGTCTCCAGAATCTGTTTCAAAAGTTGATAAATCTTCACTATATAGCGAATAAGGAGATTTTCTTCCAAGAACCATGACATTGCCTTTTAAAATTTTAATTTTGACTGTACCAGTAACTCTTTTTTGCGAATCATTAATTAATTTTTGTAAACTCTCTCTTTCGGGACTAAACCAATAACCATTATATATAAGCCTCGTATACCTGTTAGCAAGATCTTCTTTTAAATGTAAAAGTTCACGGTCCATCGTGATAGACTCCATAGCTTTATGCGCTTTATGATAAATTGTTCCACCAGGCGTTTCATAACAACCTCTAGATTTAATACCTACATAGCGATTTTCTACAATATCTATTCTTCCAATGCCATGCTTACCAGCTAATTGGTTTAGCTTACCTAATACTTTACATGGTGATAATATTTTCTTATTGATTTTAACGATATCTCCATTTTTGAACTCTAGCTCTAAAATATCTGCCTTATTAGCTGATTTTTCAATAGACTTAGTTCTTAACCACATTGATTCTTCTGGACTTTTCCAAGGATCTTCTAAAATGCCGCCCTCATACGAAGTATGTAATATATTCGCATCCATAGAGTAAGGACTCTTTTTACCTAAATCAAAATCAATGGCTATTTTATTTAATCTTGCATATCTCACTAAATCTTTTCTTGAGTTAAATGCCCACTCTCTCCAAGGAGCTATAATTTTAATTTTTGGGTTTAGAGCATATGCTGACAATTCAAATCTAACTTGGTCATTTCCTTTTCCAGTTGCTCCATGACATATGGCATCGGCTCCTTCTTTTTTAGCTATCTCTATCAGCCTTTTGCTAATCAAAGGTCTTGCAATCGATGTTCCTAAAAAGTATTCACCCTCATATATAGCATTTGACCTAAACATTGGATATACGTAATCCCTAACAAATGTTTCTTGTAAATCCTCTATATATATCTTTTTAATTCCAAGTTTTTTAGCTTTAACTTTGGCATCTTTAGTTTCCGAGCCTTGGCCTATATCTGCAGTGAATGTGATAACTTCGCATTCATACTTTTCCATTAACCATTTCGCGATTACTGATGTATCTAATCCGCCAGAATATGCTAAAACAACTTTCTTAAACTTCATCAATGCTACTTTCTTCTCCGACGGTAGGCTTAACCCATCTGAAACCATTATTGGTTGATTCTTTTTTCCAAAAAGGAGCTTCGGCTTTCAATGCTTCCATAATATCTCGTGTAGCATTAAATGCATTATCTCTATGTTCCGACCAAGAGGCGACTAAAACTATTGGGTCCATAGGTTCCAATAAACCAACTCTATGAATAATAAGACCATCAATAATCTTATATTTTTTAATTGCAGCATTTACTGTATCTTCTAGATATTTTTCTGTCATTCCTGGATAGTGCTCTAATTCCATATTTTGAACTTCTTCGTCATCATTAAAATCTCTGACAGTACCTATAAAAACAGATGTTGCTCCAATTTTAGGATTATTTTGTAAAACATTTTTTTTGTAATCAACCAATGACTGCCATGGATCAAATTTTTCATTCATAATTTCAATTTTCATAATTAACCACCTGTAACTGGAGGGAAAAAAGCAATTTCATCTCCATCTTTTAATTTAAAGTTTTTATCAACATACTCATGGTTTACAGCTATTAATATTCTGACCGGAGTCTTTTTATCAACTGTTAAGCTTTCCCATAATTCATTGGCTGAGAGGCTAGCCTCAATTTTAAGATTCTCAGAACCTTTACCCATTATATCTCTAACGCTAGCAAAATATTTAACATAAATTTTCATGATTTGCCTATGTATCATAGTTACAAAAGTGATTATTATCAACAAAATTAATAATTTGCTTCAAAAAAGTCAAAAATCACTAAAATAGTATGCTTAAGTCTTAGATTTTCTTGCTTGATTACCTAAAATTACACCCAATATTATAGAAGCATAACAAATAATAGCTAAAAGCCATTCTCCACTGTTTATACCAGGATAAAGCGGAACCAAAGGAAAAAACATAAGAGTTACAACAAATCCAGTAGTTAGCTCTATAAATCCATAATCTGGAAACACTTGCACAAGCAAATCAAAGGCAGCCATGTAGCCAGCAATAGCTGATACTAGATAGCAAAGATAACTCATAATTGCATACATATACTGATATTAACTTTCTAATATTAATATTACAACTTAGCAGACTGTAAATATAATTATTATCCACCAATATAAGACATTTCTACTTTATTCTTTTTATTTTTACCAGGCTTGCTAATAAATCTTAATTGAGAATACTGGTCATCTCTATTAGACCAGACTTTGGTGAAATAATTATTAAAAGATAAGTTATTTTCTTTATTTCTAAAGTAACTAGAAAAGTCATAGGGTTTTTCGGAAAATAAGCATGTATAAAAATTACCATTTGCCGATAACCTTCCTCGATTACATTCAGAGCAAAAAGGTTTTGATATAGATGATATAAAAGCAACATTCAATGTATAATTATCTATGGCCCATTTTTCAGATGTAGAGTCTATTAAATCAGGTATTTTTTTTAAACTAAAATATTTCTCAATCAGGCCTTTAGTTTCTTTTGAGGTAAATACATTATCTAATGACCAGTTATTAGACTCCCCTACATCCATATACTCAATGAATCTTAATTCAATATTCTTGTCTAAAAATTTTTCTAACATAGGAATAATTTCTTTATCATTTATTCCTTTAATAACAACCATATTTACTTTAACACTATCAAATATAGTAATAACATTGTCTATAGCCTCTGATACTAAAACATGATTACTATTAACGGGATTCATTATATTTCTTACTTTTTTTGAAGAAGCATCTAAGCTTATAGTCACTGAATCTAAACCAGATTTTTTCAAAGATATTAGTTTTTCTTTAGTTAACAAAGATCCGTTCGTGGTGATCATGACTTCATCAATAAGTGCATCTTTTTTTAAACCTTCAACCAAATATTCTATATTTTTTCTTAACAATGGTTCTCCGCCAGTGAGTCTAATTTTCTTTAAACCAAATGGTTTTAAAGTTTTAGCAACCTCTATTATTTCTTCATATGTTAATAATTCATTTTTCTTTAAAAACTGATGTTTGCTTCCAAATATTTCTTTAGGCATACAGTATATACATCTAAAATTACATTTGTCAGTAACTGAAATTCTTAAGTACTCAAATTGTCTTTCTAGTTTATCTTTAATCATTTTCATTACAAATTTTACACTTATTATCTTTAGTTATTTTAACAGTTCTAAAACTCATATGCTTCAAATCTACTAATAGTAATTTACTTTCTAATGATTCACCAAAGCCTACCAAAATTTTTATAGCCTCTGTTGCCTGAAAAGAGCCTATTATTCCAGTTAATGTGGATAAAACTCCAAGGTCTATACATGAACTCATTTCATCCTCCATATCATCATAAAGACAGTTATAGCAAGGCATGTCATATAAATCATTTCGAAAAACTGCAACCTGCCCTTGCATCTTGATGGCGGCACCCATAACTAAGGGTTTTTTCAAAAACAAGGATATTTTATTAATCAATGATCTTGATTTAAAGTTATCAGTAGCATCAATAATTATATCCACATCATTTATTAGATTAACTGAATTGTTTGTAAATCGTACACTGTGGGCTGTAATATTTATACTAGGATTCAATATCTTTAGTCTTTTATATGCTGCAGCAGCTTTATATAGACCAAGGTCTTCTGAGGTATATAAAATTTGTCTCTGAAGATTTGTTTCCTCTACCACGTCATGATCTATCAATGTAATTTTACCAATTCCTGATGTTGATAAATACTGAGCAACTGGGCAACCAAGACCTCCAAGACCTATTATCGCTACATGCTTTTGTTTTAATATTTCAAGTCCATCAGTTTCAATTTCTTCCAAAAGAATATGTTTGTTATATCTTAGAAGATCATCATTTGATAATTGAGTTTTATTTATTTTCTTTACCTTCATTAAACTTTTCAAGTTGTTCCTTAGTTGCCTCTTTTTGATACTTACTCTTATATTCAGAATAAGGCATGCCATAAACTAATTCTCGAGCTTCATCATAAGTTAATTTGTCTCCTGCTTTTTCAGCTTCTGACATATACCACTTAGATATACAATTACGACAAAAATTTGCTAAATTCATCATATCAATATTTTGAACGTCAGGATTCTTTCTCAGATGATCAAGTATCTTTTGGAATGTTGCAGATTCTATTTTTAATTTTTTAGCCATTGCGAGCTTGTCATCATATAACATAATATTCCTCATAGATTTATAATACAAATATACCATGAAACTAGATGAACCAAAGCACTCATGTTTTAGATTTTATTGAGTTTTCTTTTAATTTGACTTATTTGTATACCTAATATTACAATAATTAAGCCTACAAGATAATTCCATGATACATCTTCATTAAAAAAGATAACGCCAAAGAAGATTGCCCAGACAGGAATCAGATAATTCATTATAGATATGAAGGTTGCTCCCGAAGATTGTAATATTTGAAAGTATATTATCGTTGCAAAAGCTGTACAAAAAACTCCTAATATAACCATTGCAACTATATGCTTATAATCGCCATATGAATTTGGAACCAATTCAAAATTTAAAATTATATATATACTCATAATGACTGCAGAATATAATATCACTCCTGTTGATGCATTGAGAGGATTTGTAATTTTAAATCTCTTTCCATATACTGCGGCAAATGAATAAAGTATTGCTCCGCTTATAACCATCAACTCAGAATAAATTCCATCAATAAAATTATTTTCAATTATATTTTTGTCTGGCATAATCAAAATAATTATTCCAGTAAATGCAACCAAAAAGCCAATAAGTTTTTTCTTTGTCATATTCTCATCATCCAAAAAAATATGAGATAATATTAATGTAGAAATAGGCATTGTTGACATTAATATACCAGCCAAAGAACTATCGATTCCAATTTGTCCATATGAAATTAATAGAAAAGGAGCAACGATTCCAACAATACTCATAAAAATATAATAACGCCAATTTGATATGTCAATATTAATCTTTTTAAAAACTATTAAAACAAAACCTAACAATACTATGCTGGCAATCAGTAAACGTCCTGTCACTAAGACCTCTGGACTATAAGCTTCCAGTGCAAACTTATTAAGAGCAAAGGCACCTCCCCAAATAGCTGATAATAATAATAATAATATCCAATTCATTGTATATGAAGTCATCTTAAGTTATCCTTTTTTTATAATGAGATTATATAATTACTTTATCTAAAATATGAAAATTTTATCTATAAATATATCTGAACCTAAAAAAGTCATGTTTAATGGCAAAGAGCTTATCACCAGTATATATAAAAAACCAATAGAAGGCTCTATTGAGGTCACTGATGTCGGATTAATTGGTGATAGACAAGCAGATATGAAAGTTCATGGAGGATATGATAAAGCTCTATATGCATACTCACATAAGCATTACCAGACTTGGTCCAAAGAAATGAACCAGGATTATAATGAATTTGGACTAGTTGGAGAAAATCTTACAATTGATGATTTTAATGAAAAAGAAATATATATTGGTGATGAATTAAAAATTGGTAATTGCCTTTTCCAAATCTCTCAACCAAGAATACCTTGTTATAAAATTGGAATAAAAATGAATAGCAGGGACTTTCCAAAAAAGTTTTCTCAAAGCGGTCTATTAGGGTCTTATTTAAGAGTCTTAGAAACAGGAAGTATATCTAAAGATGATGAGATCGAATATATAAAAAAAGAAAGTGATAGTATGTCTGTATATGAAATTTCTGAGATACTATTTAAAGATATAAACAATATTGATAAAATGAAAAAAGCGGTAGACTTAAAATATTTGACAGAAGAAATAAAGGAAAGATTTAGAGAGAGGTTAATGAAGCTAGGAGATTATAGCTCTTTATAGATATATGAAAATATCTAATATCAAATTAATAGAAGACAATATAGAGACAATAAGTTGTTCTGGTGATGATGTAAGTGGTTGCCATCCTCAAATATTTTTAAAAGTTAATAGTGAAGATGGAACTGTAGAATGTTATTATTGCGGTAAGAATTTTATACAGAAATCAATGTTTAAGAAAAAATAGTTATGTTTAAAGACAGAGTATCAATTAAAGAAGTAGAAGAAGGAAACAATCTTAGTCCAAAGTTTAATTCTGATGGGTTTATTCCAGTTGTTACTACTGATACAAAAACAGGTGTCCTGTTAATGCATGCGTTCATGAATGCAGAAGCTCTTGAGCTTACAATTAAAAAAAGAGAAGCTCATTATTATAGTAGAAGTAGAAAATGTATATGGCATAAAGGTGCCACCAGCGGTTTTGTACAAAAGGTTGATAGTATATTAATTGATGATGATCAAGACTGTGTGTGGATTAAGGTGACTGTGGCTGGAAATGCAAGCTGTCATGTTGGTTATTTTTCATGTTTTTACCGCGAAATAAAATATGATGGTAAAAAAGCAAAACTAACCTTCACTGAAAAAGAAAAGGTATTCGATCCAGATGAGGTATACAAAGATGCTCCTAACCCCACTATATTATAAATTATTAAAGCTAAGGTTTTGACTAAAGAATCTTCCTAGTAAACCTGTAATATAAAAGTTTATAGTTAGATATAAAGGCCCTAGTTCCATTGAAGCATAAAAATAATATATAGACGGGATTGGGCTATAATTAGAAAAATAATAGTATGTGAAATGAATAAATATTATAACGGGAACAATAATGAGTGCCCCATGTATTATATTGATAACAGTACTTTTTAAATAACCCATAACCTTATGAACAATAAATCTAATAAATTCAGTATAACAAAAAAATCTTCATGGTCACTAATTTTAGCAGCTAAATACTTCAAGCTAGATAATTTTGATGATATATCTCCGGTAACTATAGAAAAAGTATTAAATAAAAAAAAATATAAGTATAAATACAATATAGAGAAGCGAGAAGTAATTGATAATAATTTTGATATAGACGAGTATACGAATAATCTCTTTAAGCTATATCTTCCTATAATATTTAATAGTAAAAAGACTTTTCTGATAGGCCATTTAGCACAAACCCTAGATGGATTTATAGCAACACAATCAAGTGAGTCAAAATATATAAGTTCTCAAGAAAATCTTATTCATATACATATGTTAAGAGCAATTTCAGATATAATTATTGTAGGCTCGAATACTGTTAAATCAGATAACCCCATGCTTACGACAAGGCTCGTGAAGGGTAAAAATCCTATGAGGATTATTTTAGATAAAAATAATAAACTTAGTAAAAAGTCTCATGTATTTACTCATAAAGATGATAATGGTTATAAAATTATTCATGATAAATTAAAACCAAAAGATCAAAATATATTTCAATTACCTCTAATAAATAATCAATTTGATGAAAAAGATATAATATCATTACTAACTAAACTAAATAAAAGAATAGTTTTCATAGAAGGTGGCGGAAAAACTATTTCAAAATTTTATGGAAAAAATTTACTTGATAAATTACATTTATGTATCAGTCCAATAATACTAGGGAAAGGAATTAGTAGCTTTATAATTCCAAAACAAAAGTCATTGAAAGAAGTTTATGAGCACAAAATATCTTATATGAAGATGGGCCGTGATATTTTATGTGATATTGATTTATTTTGATTTAATTTGTAGAAAAAAATAAAGTCCTGGCAAAGAACATATTAAATTTAATATCCCATATATGATGGATACACTAATACTTGCAGATGCTGAAAGCCCTAAAAGTAAAGATAGTAAAAGAGCAGTTAATTCTCTTATCCCCCAACCCCCAATACTGATTGGTAAAGTCATAGAAAATAAGATTATTGGAGAAAAAACCATAAATGCAAGATAATCAATATCTAGTCCTAATGAAACCGCAGATATTACATAGATAAGTACATATGAGCACACAACGAAAAACGAAAGTATTAAATGCTTCCAAAATACCTCTCCGGAAAAAACTGTATAAATATTATGACCAATTTTCTTACCATGTAACATTTTTTTAATTTTCTTATTCAGAAATAATTTAAATATAAAAAATATTAATAATGAAGGGAAAAATAAGTAAAAGAAAGCTTCATATTTATTATTTATAAGAAAGTAAAAGGTTAGAGAAACTATAAAAAAAGCAAGTAGCATAATTTGACCAGATAATCTTTCGAAAATAACAGCTTGTACAGACTTACCCATTTTTAGTATTTCAATTTTATTTTCAGTTGTATGATAAATACGAAATATATCTCCTATAATGCCGCCTGGTAAAATATTATTCATGAAGGTAGATATATAATAGAATTGAATAGAATTTTTAAAACTAATATTTAGATTAGTAATTTTAGAAATATACATCCATCTATATGCTGATAAAAAATGCTGGATGACACTGATTAGTATAATCAACATAATATATCGTATATCTATAATAGAAAGTATATTAAATATATTAATTCCATACTGATTAATAATATAATAAATTAGTGAAATAGATAGAACATACTTTAGAGTATCTTTAATATTCATTATGTTAATATTAAAATATCCTTATGACCTACAACAATTTTTGATTTACCGGCCATAATATCTTTCAGTTTCACCTTTCGCCATTCACTCAGCATATCTTTATCTGTAATATCATCTTTTTTCAATGGTTTATATATTGTATCTAAATACATTTTTTGAAAATATTTAGAACTTTCATTATAAGAATTTAACTGCCAAGAAGAGTCTTCAATCTGAAAATTATATTTTTTCTTCATACTATGCTCTCTTATAAGTTTAATGCTTTTTGCGCCAACTGCATATCCAGAACTCTTATTCGTTTCCTGATTTTTATTAAACATCGTTAAAATATATTTATCATACTTATGACTAGAAGCCCATTTAATGTTCCCATCAAAACATATAGAAAAATATATTATTTTATTTTTATCTACTTTATTTAAAAGTTTCTTAATGAATAGTGTTGGAAGTATATCTGACATTGCTGACAAACTAATTAAATCGTAATTATTAATAATATTTAATGATTTTAAAATGTTAGCATTCATTAATTGAATATTCTTAGTTTTGATAATATCTATTTTTTTTAACTTATATTTTGTCGGAGATTCTTTTAAAATACTATAGTCTTTTCCATTTAGATAACTATAAGTTGACGCATAAAAATCTCTTAAAAGCTTAGAGTCATAATCCATAAGAAGCATTTCCTTGAAAATTATTTTCTTGCAATGACAGTATCTTAAAAAAGACCCATTTCCAGAGCCTAGGTCAATGATTCGATCAAAGGAAGACCTGTCTTTTTTATACTGTTCTTTTAACAAATTACTTCTATATTTTAAATCATATTGTTCTCGTGCTTTAATCCACGACAATGAAAATTTATCTTGTTCCATATAACACCATTTTAAAATTTCTTGCTGCTCTCTTCCAACCATACTTTCCAATGCTAGAAGATACTGTTTTAGAAGCATGATTATTGAAATTATGCTCGATGGTTTCAGCTAACGACTGAATATTATTTTCTTCGACAAAATCAACATCTCTACTTTTCAATACTTCCCTTAATACTGGCAAATCTGTAGTAATAACTTTAACTCCAGAAATCGAAGATTCCAGTAATGCCATGCCAAAGCCTTCATAATGTGTTGCGAGTATGAATAACTTTGATTTTTTTAAATAATCAAGCATAGTCTTAGTTTCTACCGAACCTAAGAATGTAATTTTGTCTTCCAGTCTATAACTCTTGACTAAAAGGTCTAGTCTTTGGTAATAATCCTTATCAATATTATAGTCTCCTATAATATTTAAATGCCAATCAAATTTTAATTTACTCAATGACTTTATCAACCACTCATATCCTTTCCTTGGAATTATATTACCAATTGATATAAGGTTTTTAGAATTAGTAGCAGTATTGTAATTAAAAAAACAATCTCTGATACCTGGATATACCACATGTATCTTTGAATTCTTATTTAAATACTTACTAATTTTTAATTTCATATATTTACTTACAGTTGTTATTGACTTTGCATATGTAAAAGCTATTTTTTCATTAAAATATAATTTAAGATTAGATGATCTTTTAGAGGGATCTTCTAGTGAGCATGGATGATGCACTAGTAAACTAATATTGCCAAATTTTTTTATAATATATTTGATTCTACTAGCTAGATAGCCATCTACTATTATAATGGACTCTTTTGGTATTTTGTTTAATTTTGTAAAAAGCTCAATACTGGAAATATCATGTTTGACTACTATGCCAGAGTGATAAATAAATATTTTTTTTAAATACTTACACAATTGAATATCATATAATGTTCCACCGGTAATAGTACTGCCGAATTTAGGATAAATAAAATATATTTTTCTCATTCATTAATTTTTTGTTCATAAGATGCTGATGCAACATGTGACTCATTTAAAATCATCTTAATTGAATATAACTGTGGAATATCAAATTTTTCTTTTTTTAATTGACTTATAAAGTCCATAGTTAATTGTTTTGCCATAAATTCTGTAGTTGTTATTATCCCTGAGAATAAATCAATATCATCAAGATTTTTATAATTATAAGCCTTGATACAATTATTAAGTAATTTTGATGCAAGTCCAATATCTATAACAACATTTTTATCTGTTATTCGATTACTTCTAATCACCAAATCTATTACATAAGTTGCGCCATGGAGATTTTTAGCGGGCCCAAAAAAATCATCTTTTAAGCTATGAGCTATAAATAAATTATCTCTTACAGTTACTTCATACATAGTCATTTATCTCCATAACTTACTACTTTACAAAAAAATTTCTGTTCTTTTATCATTTCAGAGAAAAATTTTGGCAGCTTATTAAAATTTATCATTTTGCTTTCTACTAGATGATCTAATCTATCATCATTTAACATACTAATTGCTAACTCTCTTCTTTGGACATTATTCCAGTATTTGCTTCTATTATGAGAAACTTTTGATACTTGAGAAAAAATAATCTTAATCCTTTTTGAAAGGAATTCTTCACCAAATTTAACTCTGGAAACATTATCCCCATACCAACTCAATATACAAATAGTTGCCTCATCTTTAACATGCTTGCTTAGACTATTTATAATGTCAGCATTGCCAGAACACTCATAAATAATATTTGCTTTATAGCTTTTAGGTATTTGGGTTTTAAAATTAATATTAAATATTTTAGAAAGTTTACTTTTTTTTGTATCACTATCAACCAGTAATATTTCACAACCAGGTATGGATCTCAGTAAGTAGGCCATTAAAAATCCAACTACTCCAGAACCTATGACTAATATTTTATCACCACACGACGGCAACGTATCCCACATACCGTTTACTGCAGTCTCCATGTTTGCTGTCAATAAACACCTTTTTAGTGGAATTGATTCTGAAATTAAAGTTACCTCAGATTCATTTAATACATAATGTGTTTGATGAGGATACAATGTATATACATATTTTCCTTTAAGCTTAGATGAGCCTTCTATTACTTTACCTATATTCATATATCCATATTTAACATCTGAGTCGAATTTTCCCTCTTGATATGGGCACTTCATTAATTCTTTTTGACTGCCAGGAACAGCTCCGGTATAAACAATTTTTTCTGTTCCATAGCTGATTCCACTATATACTGTTTGAATTAAAAGCTCGTTTGCCTTTGGTGAATCAATAGTATGGCTTTTTATGTAACTACTATTTTTTTTCTTAATCCAGAATGATTGTGCGTTTATTTTTTTCATACTACACTTAAATATTAATTATGATTAATTTCTTTATACTAAAAACTATCTCGAGAGCATATTTAGCCTTAATAATATTGCTTGGTGCTATTTTATACAAAGACCTAACATTATTAATAGTACTACAAAATACTATATTATTTTTAATTATTTCAACTCTTATATTTTATGTATTTAACCATTTTAAGGAAAATAAATTCACATATGCTTCTGAGGTGACATATTTAAGGGTAATAATATCAATAATTCTTCTATCTATATCTATAAATGCATTTTCAGATCAAGATATTTTAAAAAATTTTTATCATAATAGCTACTTTGCCTTAATAGCTTTTTTAGCTTTATGCTTGGATGGGGTTGATGGGTATATAGCAAGAAGATTTAATGAACAAAATAGTTTTGGAGAAATATTTGATCAAGATGCTGATACTCTATTAATATTAATACTATCTATCTCTTTATATCTTAATAAAGATATATCCATAATAGTATTTTTAATCCCTACTTATAGATATTTATTTTTAATATCCATGAATAAATATAAATGGATGCGATATGATCTTCCAGAAAGTTATTATAGAAAAATTAGCTGCATCCTATCAACATCTTTATTAATAATTTGTCATAGTCAATATATTCAAGATGCATCATTAAGTTATTTAGTGCTGATATCATTATTTGTCATTACTTTTTCTTTTGTAAAGGATATACTTTGGCTATATAAGAGGGAAAAATATGAAAACAAATAAGATATTAATTATTATTACAAGTATTTTTTTTACTCAATTAGTTGTTGCTAGTGATGATAACTATGTTATTGATGAGTCTCACTTTAGTTTAGGATTTCTAGTTGAGCATGCTGGCTATGCAAAAACCCTCGGAATGTTTAAAAAAGTCAGTGGTTCATTCTCCTATGATAAAGATAAAAATATTCTCTCAAATGTAGAAATCATTATTGATACATCCAGTGTATTTACCAATCATGAGAAAAGAGATGCTCACTTAAAAAGTCCTGACTTTCTTGATGTAAAAAGTTTTCCAATAATGACTTTTAAAGCAGCTAATAATGATTTAAATAAAAATCCTAATAAAGTTTCTGGAGAATTAACATTACTAGGTATATCAAAAAAAATTATTCTAAATGCTGTTATTAATAAAATTGAAAAATACCCCTTTGGTTTTACTAAACCAATTGTGATGGGTGTATCTGCAACAGCTAGCTTTAATCGATCAGACTTTGGCATGAATTATGCTGTTAAAAAAAATCTTGTTGGCGATCAAATAGATTTGATAATAGAGTTTGAAGCAATTAAACAATAGATGAAGCATAAAGATACTCAATTAGATCCAAATAAATTAAGGTCATATATAGATTTAGTTGGCTATAAAGAATCTCCTATCTTGAAAGAACTACGTGATGAGACATCTGGACTTGGCGATATATCTATAATGCAAATTGGTGCAGCACAAGGAGCATTAATTAAAATGATTTGTATGTTAGGCGGGTTTACAAAATGTATTGAAATAGGTGTATTTACAGGGTATAGCTCTATTTGTATAGCAGAAGGCATGGCAAAAAATGGAAAGCTATTTGCCCTAGATAAATCTAAAGAATTTACTCATATTGCAGAAAAATATTGGGATAAACTAAAACTTAATAATAAAATAGAGCTTTTACTAGGGAATGCTAAAGATACCTTGGATAATTTTATTTCTAGTAATCTTGAAAATACATTTGATTTCGTATTTATAGATGCTGACAAAAGTAATTATTTAGATTATTATGAAAAATCTTTAAAATTGATTAGATCAGGCGGAATAATTATTATAGATAACACGATCTGGAAAGGAAAAGTATTAGATGAAAACGATAATTCTTCTAGCGCTAAATCTATAAAATTGTTAAATAATTTCATAGCCAAGGATGAAAGAGTTGAGCATTGCCTTATATCAATTTATGACGGAATGACTTTATGCATAAAAAAATAGATAGAGTAATTAGTTTCTACAAATTTACTCAAATAACAGAAACCGAAAGAATTAGATTTAATATTTTTAATTTTCTAAACAACTTAGATATATTAGGGACAGTACTAATTGCGAATGAAGGTATTAATGCAAATATATGCGGACCAGTACAAGATATTGAGTCAGCCAAAATATATATCAAGAAATTATTAGGTTTAGGAGATATACATTTTAATGAATCAAAAGTGAGTGAAAAAGTATTTACTAAGTTAAAAGTGAAAGTGAAAGATGAAATTATTAAAGCAGGTTTTTCTATATCAGAAGAAGTAATTGTTAAAAATAAATCTTTAGAGCCTAAGGATTGGGATGTACTGCTAGAACAAGAGACCCTTGTAATCGATATGAGAAATAGATTCGAATACCTAATGGGGACTTTCAAAAATTCAGAAAGTCTTAATCTTTTGAATTTCAGTGATATAGAAAAATCACTTAAAAAAATAGAAAACATAGATAAAGAAAAAGATATTGCAATATTTTGCACTGGTGGAATAAGATGTGAAAAAGCTAGTGTAGCCTTAACTAATCTTGGTTTTAAAAATATTTTTCAGCTCAAGGGCGGCATAATTAATTACCTGAACAAAAATGAAAGCAAAGGTAGGTGGGAAGGTGATTGTTTCGTATTTGATGACAGGATAACTCTCTAGTCCACAACATAAGATGTATTAGACAAAAGATTCAAAGCTTCAGATTCAAACAAATCAAGCATCTTATCATCAACATAATTATTTTCACTTCCTTTAATATATAATGTAACATTTTTTGGAAGATCCAAGCCCTTTATCATTTTATTTTCAGAAGAGATGATTATTTCTTTACCAAGAGTAATGCTAGAAACCTTTTTTACAGCAAAAGGTGGTCCGTCAACCTTATCTTTTAAGATAAAAAATATATATGGCATTAATTTTAAAGATTTATATATTTTGTTAGATAATTTTATTTCAAATGTAAATTTATTAGAAGATGAATTTAATTCTTTTAATGCTTGGATATAAGGAGTCTTATCTTTGATTAAATTATTATCAACAACATTATTTAAAATTTCTTTTGTTAAGGTAGCATCATTTATTTCAACAGAATAATTTAGCTTCATATTATAGATAGTTATATCAGATGGATTCAAAGACATAAGCTTATCAAAAGTTTTTATAATTTTTTCTTTATTTGACTTAGAATCAATTCTTCTTAAGATATTGATATATTCTTCCAAAATCAAACTGTCATTATTTTTTATTGATATAGCTTTTTCATAAGAATCTGCAGACAATAATAGATTATCCGTAATAATATAAGATTTAGCTAACATGATCCAGCCTTGATAATAATCAGAATCTTTTTCTAATTTTATTTTAAGCACAGGTATATTTTTTTTAATAGTAAGAATATTATTTCTAATCTCTTGGTGTTTACTTAATATTTCATCATACTCTTGTTTTTCCAATACCCCAGAATCTTTAAAAAAAATTATGGTAGCACCAATGAATAAAATTATAAAAATTAAATTGATGCTAAAACCTTGTTTGGCTAATCTAGATTTTTCACCAAAGTTTTTATATAGAAACAAAAAATATATAAATGATAAAAGGGCTAAAATTAAATAAATCACTTTTTCAAACTTCTCCGAAAAAAGTAATAACTAATAATGAATAAAAATAAAAATGGCCCAAGCCATAATATTAAATTTCTTGGAGAAAAAGAAGGTTCATATAATATAAAATCACTATATCTTTCAGACATGTATCCTTTGATATAATCTTCATCTTTTCCCTCATCTACCATCTCCCTTACCTTATTTCTTAGATCAATTGCTAGAGGAGCTTCAGATTCAGCAATATTTTGATTTTGGCAAACCATACACCTTATTTCAGTTATCATTTGATTATAAAGAATATCATCTTTTTTTGCGTCAGCTAATGCTCCTATTTGTATAATAGATATCAGTATTCCAGCATATATAAAATCTTTAATTACCTTCATTAATCTTCTCAACCATGGGTATTATTTGTTGTTGATAAATATCATTAGTGATAGCTCCAATATGCTTTGCTCTGATTATTCTATTTTTATCAACTAAAAAAGTTTCTGGTACTCCATATACTCCCAAATCTAAACCAAGCTGACCAGTATAATCATATATATTATAAAGGTATGGGTTGCCATAAATTGATAACCAGCCAAGCGCATCATTTCTCTCGTCTTTATAGTTTATACCAACTATCTTTAATTTTTTATCTTTAGCTATATTTGTTAATACTGAATGTTCTCTGATGCATTCTAAACACCAGCTAGCCCATACATTTAATAAGAATGGCTCATTAGGCAACATGTATATATCTGATTTATAACCAGTATTTAATTCTACTAATTCATAATTCGGCAATTTTTTACCAATCAACGGCGACTGTATAGTTCTGGTTTCTATAAATAAACCAAAAAAAAGAACTGCTATAAAAAAAATAAAAATAATCAGAGGTATTTTAATCTTCATCTTATTTCACCCTGAAAGAGCTACAGGCTTACTCTTTCTTTTAGAGAGAACACTGAGAACTCCGCCGAAAACCATCATCAAAGCTCCCAACCATATCAGTCTAATAAAAGGCTTATGATATATTCTAACAGACCATACATCATCATTTATAAGGCTACCCAGGGTGATATATAAATCTCTACTGAGCCCTGGATCTATGCCAGCTTCTGTCATTGGCATATTATTATTAGAAGCATATATTCTTTTTTCAGGATAAAGCTCTGTTATAAGATTATTGTTTTCATATACAAGAAATTTAGCCTTAACTCCTAAGTAATTAGGCCCGTCATATTCGCTTATACTTTTAAATTTAAAAGCATAATTTTTAATTTCTATTGTTTCCCCAATTTTTACTACAATTTCTTTTTCAACCTTATTATTTTCAACAATTGTTGCTCCTAAAATAAAAACTGCTAATCCAAGATGAGCTAAAGTCATTCCTATATTTGTGAAAAATATATTCTTTGTCTTAGAAAGATAATATCTATTGATCAAATCATATATTATGTTGAATGATATCCAGATGAATATGAAAACTCCCAACAATACATTTAAATTAAAGTTATCAAAAAAAGCTATACTTAATAAAGACAAAAATATTACAACCAATAAACTTGCGAGTAAGTGGTTGAGCATGTATTTTTTATCCTTACGCTTTGAAAGAAACAATATAGGTATATACCCCGCAAGAAGTGCTAATGGTGTCATGATTGGAAGAAAAACTGCATTATAGTATGGAACACCGACAGATATTTTTTCAAGTCCAAGCAAATCTAACAGTAAAGGATACATTGTTCCTAATAATATTGTAAAAGTTGCTGTTACAAGAAGAATATTATTAATTAAAAAGAAGCTTTCTCTTGAAAAGAAATCAAATGAAATATTATCTTTAATTTTAGGTGAATTTTTAAAATAAATTAAAAGTGATCCTCCGACAACTATAGTTAAGAATAATAATATAAAAGCCCCTCTTGCTGGATCATTTGCAAATGAGTGTACTGAAATAAGAATTCCTGACCTTACTAAAAAGGTTCCTAGTAAACTTAATGAAAAAGCCATAATTGAAAGCAAAATAGTCCAGTTTTTAAACATTGATTTCTGTTCACATGTTATCAATGAGTGTATTAAAGCTGTAGTTATAAGCCATGGCATAAATGATGCATTTTCTACAGGGTCCCAGAACCACCAACCTCCCCAACCTAACTCATAGTATGCCCACCAGCTGCCTAGAGCTATTCCTAGTGTTAAGAAACTCCATGACATTAGAGCCCAAGGTCGTATCCATTTTGCCCATTCCTTTTTAAAATCATGTTGCAAGAGACAAGTAACGGCAAAACTAAAAACAACAGATAATCCCACATATCCCATATAAAGCATAGGCGGGTGTATGATTAAACCAAAGTCTTGTAACAAAGGATTTAAGTCTTTGCCATCAATAGGTATCGAAATATTTTTTTCAAAAGGGTTTGAGGTGAATACTAGAAAAAGTAAAAATCCTAGATTTAGAAAACCCATAATTGATAAAAATTTAAGCCTAAATTGTGTATCCAAAGATTTGCTATACATGCTTGCCATAAATGTCCAAAAACTTAATATTAAACACCATAAAAGCATAGACCCCTCATGTCCGGCCCAAGTGGCTGATATTTTATAGAAGAATGGTAATGCAGAATTTGAATTAGAAGAAATATATTTTAAAGAGAAATCATCGTTTACAAAAGCAACAATCAAGCAAATAAAAGCTATTAGAACTAATGGAAATTGAAGTTTTGATGTAGATAAAATTAAAGAATCATAGTCAGAAGTTATTTTGGACAGTATAGGTTTAGATAGAACTAATAAACTTGCGTTTAGAAGAGCTATTAATATTATAAAAGATCCTATATAAGAAATCATATCGTTAATAAATATTCATAGATTTTGTAGTATCTTCTATTGTTTTTTCTTTCATTTTTAAGCTGTCTAATACTTCTGGCGGCATATATGTCTCATCATGCTTCGCCAATACTTCTTCTGCATAAAAAATGCCATCAGTACCTAGCTTTCCTCTGATCACCACACCCTGTCCTTCTCTAAATAAATCTGGAAGAATTCCATTATAACTAATATCAATTGTTTTTTCATAATCAGTTATGGAAAACTTTACATTAGTTGAGGTTTTACTTTTAATCAGGGTTCCATCTAGTACGACACCTCCAACTCTAAATATGTAATCTTTCGGAAATTCTCCGGCAGTTATTTGAGATGGGCTTCTATAAAATAAAAGATTTTCATTAAAAGTTTTTATAAATAAGAAAAAAATAATACTTAATGAGATTAGAATGAAGACAACATAATAAATTCTCAGGGTTCTTTTTTTCATATACTTATCCTCTTTTCTTGATCATAGTCTTCGTATCACTAAATTGCTTATAAAGTAGTAATAAATTTATAACCATAAAAGTAATAACTATTGCATATGATGAGAAAATATAAATAAAATAATTGTTCATAACAGAATGTTAGCCTATAAACCCTAAAACAAAAACTACACAAAATATGTTTGAATGGTCAAGGGTGGACTTGAACCACCGACCCCAGCGTTATGAGTGCTGTGCTCTAACCAACTGAGCTACATGACCATTAAACATTAAATCGAAAATAGATAACATCGCCTTCTTCAACCATGTAATCCTTACCTTCTTGTCTCCATACACCGGCAGTCTTGGAGCCTTGATCGCCATTATGTTTTATATAGTCACTATAGGCAACAGTCTCAGCTCTAATAAAGCCTTTTTTAATATCTGTATGTATAATACCTGAACATTCCCTCGCGTTAAAACCTTTTTTTGCTGCCCAAGCCCTGGTTTCCTTAGGACCAGAAGTAAAAAATGTTTTTAACCCCAATAATTTGTATCCAGCACTTATTATCCTAGATAAAGCACTTTCCGTTAAACCAAGATCTTTTAGAAACTCTTCTTGATCATTTTCATCAAGTTCTGTTATGTCTTGTTCAAGGCCAACATCTATGGTGACAAATTGAATGTCTGAACTAATTTGCTTCCTAAATTCATCGATCTCTTTCTGATCAGATTGTTCATTAATATTTCCAATTACAAACATAGGTTTTTTGGTTAATAATTTCAAATCATTGAGAGCAGATAATTCTTCAGAAAATATAAAAGAAGAGGCAAAATTATCTTCTGATAAGTGATTAAGTAATGCTGCCATTTCAGTACTTAAAATTTCTTTTTCTTTTGGATCAGTTTTACTTTTCTTAAATCTTTCTAAATATTTTTCCAATGTCCCTATATCAGCAAGTATGAGTTCTAGATTAATATCCTCAAAATCCTCTAAGGGAGTATAATTATCTTTAACATGAATAACTTCTTTATCTTTAAAAAATCTTACGACATGCGCAATAACATCTGTGCTATTAATATGACCTAAAAATTCATTTCCAAGACCCTCACCTTTTGATGCGCCTTTGATTAATCCAGCAATATCAACAAACTCTATAGATGCATTTACAATATTCTCAGATTTATTGGTTTCACCTAATGCATTTAATCTTTTATCAGGCACCTGTACATATGCGATATTAGGATCAATTGTACAAAATGGATAATTATTCGCAGGTATTTTTTGCTCAGTTAATAAATTAAAAATTGAAGATTTTCCAACATTAGGCATTCCAACCAAACCGCATTTAAAACTCATTTTATTTCTTATCTCCATTTAGCTTATTCATTAAAGCTGATGCATTTCCTGAGAAGAAATCATCTATCTCGTTAATAGCAAAATGAATACTTTCAAAAATTGACTCTTTATCTTCTTTTGAAGGTTTTCCTAAGACATATTCAATAACTTTATTCTTGTCATCAGGTTTATTTATACCAATTCTTAATCTCCAAAAATTTCTAGATCCTAGCTGCTCAATTATACTATTTAAACCATTATGACCACCACTTCCACCGCCAAGCTTTAATCTTGTCTTCCCGGCGACCAAATCTAAGTCATCATAAATTATAAGTATATTCTCTGGATTAATGTTTTTATTTTTAATAAATTTTTTTATTGGAACTCCGCTGTTATTTATATAACTCAAAGGTTTCATCATATAAAATAATCTTTCTTCTTGCTCATATTCAAAAATATCTGAATCATACTTTTTTTGAAAATTAAAATCCTTGCCTAGCTTTGCAGATAACAAATCTAAAAACCAAAACCCGACATTATGTCTGGTTGATAAAAGTTTCTTATCAGGATTACCGAGGCCAACAATTAGCTGAAGTGACATTAGGCTCATATCTTTAAGTATAGAAAATAATTTAAACTATTTACCTTCTTTTGAATCAACTTTTTTGTCGTCTTTATTATCATCTGCAGAATCTTCATCTGCTTTTACATTAGTTGCTTCTGGAGCAGCAAGTTCTTCTGGTGCACCTGTTTCTATAACTTCTTCTTCTGCAGGTATATAACATTTAATTATAGCTGTATCACTTTCTTTCTCACCTGTAGATATAATCTCTACACCGCTTGGTAGTATAATTTCTGACATATGAATACTATGATTAATATCTAGATCTATAACATCTACTTCAAGATTCTCGGGTATATCTTTAGGAAGACAGCTAATCACAGTCTCTGAAATGATACGAGATATTTGGCCTCCAGAAATTTTAACCCCTTTGCAGGCATCTTCGTTAATAAACTTTATTGGGACATTAACTTCAATCTTAACATTCTGATCTATCATCAAAAAATCAATATGAGTAATATCTGATTTTGTTGGATCTCTCTGAACTTCTTTAAGAATCACTTCTACTTTTTTATCACCAATACTCAAATCAATTACATTACTATAAAACTGTGGGTCGTTAGTTTGATTATTAAGCTCAAAAGTATTAACCAATACTGACTGATTATCCTTAGAAATACCATATATCTCAGCAGGGACTAAATTTTCTCTACGATAACGTTTAGTTGCTCTTTTCCCAAAATTTTCTCTCTTAACCGCGCTTAATATATATTGTGATGTCATGTCTAATATTCTCTCTTATTCTTCAAAAATAGGATTATACACTAATCCATGAAGAGTGTACTAACAGATTCTCCTTCATGAATCCTTCTTATTGTTTCGGCTAACATCCCAGATACTGAGATTTGCCTTATATTGCCAATACTTTTGGCCTTTTCATGTAAAGGGATTGTATCAGTTACAACTATCTCATCAAGCATTGATTTCTTAATATTCTCATATGCTTTTCCTGATAAGACCGGATGTGTTATATATGCATAGACTTTTTTGGCTCCCTGGGCTTTTAAAGCCTTAGCTGCACCGCAAAGTGTGCCAGCTGTATCAACCATATCATCTACCATAATGCAGCTAGTATCTTTTACGTCACCTATAATCTGCATTACTTCCGACACATTGGCTTGAGTTCTTCTTTTATCAATAATAGCTAAATCACAATTAAGTTGTTTAGCTAACGCTCTAGCTCTTACTACACCACCAATATCTGGTGAGACTACCAAGATGTTAGGTAATTTTTGCTTATATATATCAGCAACGAGTAATGGAGTCGCATAAATATTATCTACAGGTATATCAAAAAAACCTTGAATCTGATCTGCATGAAGATCAATAGTTAGCAATCTATCAATACCTATGCCCTCTATCATATTAGCGACTACTTTTGCTGTAATAGGAACCCTGGCAGATCTGACTCTTCTATCTTGTCTTGAATATCCAAAATATGGGACAACAGCTGTAATTCTTTTCACAGAAGATCTTCTTAGCGCATCAGTCATGACCATTAACTCCATTAAGGTATCATTAGTAGGCATGCATGTTGGCTGGATTATAAAAATATCTTGTCCACGGACATTCTCTTGAATTTCTACAGATATTTCCCCATCACTAAAAGTTGAAACAGAGGCTTTGCCTATCGACAATTTTAGATGTGACGCAACTTTCTTAGCTAGTTGCATATTTGAATTTCCTGAAAAAATCATCAAAGGTTTGTCGTTTTTCATAAGTATTTCCAAATTATACTGGGGTGGAAGGATTCGAACCTCCGAATGACTGGATCAAAACCAGCTGCCTTACCGCTTGGCGACACCCCAAAAATAAATTCGTTATAAATATATCAAGAGTATCTTGAATTTACTAGCCCCATAGCTATTGATTATTAGCATAGATTAACATGAGAAATATAATAAGTGTATTCAAAATAACAGTGTTTTATAAAATTCATATTTATAAAGATACAGTTAAAAATGCTTTCTGATTCTTTGGAATAGCTGATAGAGCTATCTTTGCTCTTTCCAAGCTACCAAAGGAGGCAAAAACTGTTCCCCCTGTTCCAGACATTCGAGCATTACCTAAATTAGATAAAATATCATAAGATTTTTTAATTGCAGGATATTTATTAAAAACAATCTCTTCAAAAGTATTCTGAAAATTATTATCTATATAGTCATCATATGAATAATATGATGGTTCGTCAGGAATCTTAAGCAGGCTATATATATCTGATGTCGATACGCTATGTTTTCCAAATATCATTATAAACCAGGTAGGTTTTAAAAATATTTTTGTAATTACATCGCCTTTCCCCTCAACCCACGCATTTTTAGCATTTAAAAAAAAGGGGATGTCACTACCTAGAGATAACCCTATTTTACAGAGGGATGGTAATTTAATCTTATGTCCATAAATTTCATTCAAGGCCAGAAGAGTTGTTGCTGCATTAGAGCTTCCTCCTCCTAGACCACCGCCAATTGGAATATTTTTTTTTAAAGAAATATCTAACCCAATATCTTTCACTCCGGATATCTTCTTGTAGGAATGTATTGCCTTAACAATTAAATTATCTTTTTCAAGAGCTTTCACATTGCATACAAAGTTTATAATGCCATCTTTTCTTGTCTTAAAGATCAACTCATCATTTAAATTTATGAGCTGAAAGATACTCTGTATATCATGGTAGCCATCTGCTCTTTTTCTTAAAACATTTAAGAAAAGGTTAACTTTTGCTGGTGACTTATAGAGGTATTTCATTATTCATTGAGTTAAGTTTTTGCATGAATGATTTGTCGTCAGAGTTTCTCTCTAATTCTATATGAATGATATTTTTAAGCTTATCATAAGATTTATTTTTAATTAATATTTCACAATAATGCAAAATAATTTCTTTATCTTTATCTCTCTCATAGGAAGCTTCAATAAACTTTAGAGCATCAACATAATTTCCTCTTTTATATTCCACCCACCCCAAGCTATCTAGAATAGCTGCACTACCTGGATCATAAAGATGAGCTTCATATATTAATTCATAAGCTTCATCATATCTTTGGGTATGAATAGCTAAACTATAACCAAGAGCATTTAAGGTATTTGCATTCTTCTGATCCATCAGCAAGACAGCAGTTAAGTCTTTCTCCATTAACTTAATTTCTCTTAGTTCTTCATAAGCCATTGCTCTTGCATATAATAAATTAGGACTCGGTATCTTGCTATTCAAATATGTTGTAGATAATTCTATTATCTCTTCATATAACTCATATTCATTCAATAAAAATATTTGTTTTAATAAGAATCTTTCTTTAATGGTAGGATCAGCATATTTATTGATTTGATTATCCAAAAATAAGATGGCTTTCTCTATACTACCCTCTTTAACTAAAACAGATGAGATATGCATCAAAGCAATAATTTTTAAATCATAATTATTCACTCTTGCATAGTGATTAATAGCCTCAGAATAGTTTTCTAATTTATAATCATTCAAGCCTCTTAAAATATTAACCTCATCATTTTCAAAAACAATAGATGCTAAATATTTCTCAGATAAATTATATTTTTTATTTTCATAAAGAATTCTAGAAATTCTATAAATATTTTCGGGGTTATTAGGATCTCTTTTAAAAATGTCTTTAATTAATTTTTCCGTTGAAACTATATCATTCAATAAGGCATATACTCTTAAAAGCTCATACTCAACCTGCCTATCTGGTGAAGATTTATTCTGTAAAAAATTTTCTAATAAATCTTTCGCTTGTATGTTTCTACCCAATAATAGCAAAGAATTAGCATATAATCGTACTAAATTTCTTTCACCCAAGAATCCTATTTTATCAATATGAAATATTACCTGAGAAGGCATATTATATGAATACAGCAGCTCTATAAAACTTAAATGTAGAGCATGGTTTTTATTTTTATTTAAATATCTTTCAAAAAACTGGATTACATTTAATCTATTCTTATTATCAAATAGAGAATAGATCAGTTTATTATAATCACTTTTATTAATAGGTTTAATTTTTTTTATATAACTTTGAAAATATTTCTCAGCTAAAGATATATCAGAATTATCCAAAGAGGATTTAATTGCAAATTGATAAGGAGAGTATGAGTCTGGCTCTATTGCGATCCACTTCTTTGCAATTATTTCTGATTTTTTGTAATCATAGAGATCTAGAGATATTTTAGAAACTTTTTCATATAGCTTTATATCTTTTAAAATATCAATATTTTTGACAAACACTCTCAAGGCATCTTTGTTTAAGTTTCTTTCAAGAGCAATATTAATATAAAGAGAATTATATAAATGACTATATTTATTGCCTATATTCTCTCGAAGCTGAATCTGATCCTTAACTTGATATGCTTCGGATGGATTTTTAGAGCATGACGCAATAAATAATGTGATTATTATTAGTAAAATATTCAAATAGTTATGCATAATAGTATAATATATCACATATCCATATTTTCGAAGAAAGTAAGGCAGATACAGAGAAATAATTATGACAATAAATGTGCTAGGTGTTAACCATAAATCTGCCCCTATAAATGTTAGGGAAAAACTAGCATTTGATAAAAATTCTATTCCCAGAGCTCTTGATGATATTAAAAATATCGAGGGTGTTAATGAAGTGGTTTTAATATCCACTTGTAATAGAACAGAAATATATACAGAAAATGATGCTGATAATTCAAAAATAATAAAATGGCTGAATAGCCACCAAGATGCAACTAAGGATTGCGAACCATTCATGTACAGCTATTATGAGGAAAAGGCCATAAAGCATCTTTTTAATGTAGCTTCAGGAGTGGACTCCATGGTTATAGGCGAAAATGAAATATTAGGACAAGTAAAAGATGCATTTAGAATTGCTGATCAAAATAACTGCATCAAATCATCTTTAAAAAAACTTTTTGAGTTTTCTTTTTCTGTCGCAAAACAAGTCAGAACAAAAACAGATATAGGTTCTAATCCCGTTTCTTTTATGTTTACCTCTATAACTTTAATAAAGAAAATATTTGATAACATATCATCAAAAAAAGCTTTGGTTGTGGGTTCTGGTTACATGATTCAGTTGGCAATTAAGTACCTACAGTCGAATAATGTCAGAGATATAACTTTAACTAATAGAAATTTTGACAAAGGATCAAAAATTGCAAAAGATAATGAGTGTAATTATTCTAAACTTCAATATCTTCCTAATATTATTTCATCTCATGACATAATTATTTCATGCACATCTAGCACTATTCCAATTATAGGAAAGGGGATGATGGAGAGTTCTATCAGCAATATGAATGCTAAGCCTTTTGTTATAATCGACCTCGGGGTTCCAAGAGATGTGGAACCAGAAATATCTGAGTTGGAAAATGTTTATCTATATAGTATTGATGATCTAGGTAAAGTAATTAAGAATAATTATAAAATACGTGAACAAGCAGTTGCTGAAGCTGAGAAAATAATAGAGTATAAGATTAAAGATTTTAAAATTTGGCTGGATGAAAATCATTCAGATAATTTAGTGAAACTATATCGTGGTTATGTGGATGATATTACTAATGGGGCTATTATCAAGGCAAGAAAAATGGTTCATTCTGGAGAAAGTTTAGATGATGTAATTTCCTATCTTGCAGACTCATTAAAAAATAAGCTAACTCATGAAACTACATCAAAATTAAAAGAAATTCTTCCGTTGTTAGATGAGTCTACTGCTCTAAAAATACAAAATATATTTAAAAAATAAATAATGAATAATAAATTAATCGAAAAATTAGACACACTCCTTTCAAAACACAAAACAATATCTGGACAGCTAGAAGATGAGAATGTATACCAAAACCATGAGCTCTTAAAAAAGCTTAATAAAGAATTTGCTAAAATAGATCCAATAGTAAATAAATATAATGAATATAAAGATCTCATAAATAGTATTGAAGAATCAAAGTCATTCTTGACAGATAAAGAGTTTAGAATGATAGCTGAAGAAGATATAGAGAGAAATACAGCTAAAAAAATTATCCTTGAAGGATATTTTGAAAATGAATTAGTTGATAAGGATCCAAATGATGCTAAAGATATTTTTCTTGAGATTAGAGCCGGTACTGGTGGTGATGAAGCTGCTATATTTTCTGGAGATTTATTTAAAATGTATTCTAAATATGCAGAGAAAAATTCATGGGAGATAGAGCTACTCAATGTTACAGAAAGTGATCACGGAGGGTATAAAGAATTAATCCTAAAAGTTACAGGCACTGAGGTTTATGGTCAGCTTAAATTTGAATCTGGGACTCATAGGGTTCAAAGGGTTCCTAATACGGAAACACAAGGCCGAATACACACGTCTGCCTCAACTGTTGCAGTATTGCCAGCGGTAGATGAAATAGATCAAATTGCAATTAATCCATCGGATTTAAGAATAGATACTTACCGCGCCTCTGGCGCTGGTGGTCAACACATAAACAAGACTGATTCAGCTGTCAGAATTACTCATATACCATCGGGTACAGTTTCAGAATGTCAGGATGGAAGATCTCAGCATAAAAATAAAGCTCAAGCAATGTCAATGTTATATTCTAGATTACTAATGCATGAGCAAGAACAAAGAAAAAAAGATACTGCTGAAGAAAGAAAAATTTTAATTGGTAGCGGTGATAGATCAGAACGTATTCGTACATATAATTTCCCTCAAGGTAGAATTACTGATCATAGAATTAACCTTACCCTATATAAACTTGATCAAATTTTAGAAGGGAACATTGAGCCATTAATTGATGAGCTAAAAAAAGCATCTCTAAGCTAAAATGTCATTAACATTAGAAAAGATATTAGCAAGATCCTTAACTGATATCAAAAGTCAACCTAATAAGAATATAACTAAATCAGATATTATATATTGTTTAATGGAAGCGATTGCTAAAGATAAGTCTTACATAATAACAAATTATGATAAAAAAATTGATTCTAACCAATTAATAAAATTTAATTTCTTTCTTGATTCTTTAAAAGATGGAGTGCCTCTGGCATATGTCCTAGGTAATCAATTTTTTTACAAATATAAGTACTATGTTAACCATAATGTATTGATACCTAGACCCGAAACAGAAATAATAATTTCTGAAATAATTAACCGCGGGGATCAGGTATATAAGTCCAGGAAAAATTTAAATATAATAGATGCTGGATCAGGATCAGGATGTATTGGATTAAGCATTGCTTCTGAAAGAGATGAATGGAATATTATCTTATCGGAAAAATCACTTGATGCATTAAAGATATTGAATAAAAATTACCAATCAGAACATAGAGATAATTGTTTTCTGGTAATGAGTGACTGGTTAAGCGTATTCAAGGAAGGTGCCGCAGATATAATTGTATCTAACCCACCATACGTCAAGATCAATTGTACTGAAATTGCTAGAAGTGTTAGTGACTATGAACCTGCCGAAGCATTATTTTCTCCTGATGGAGGTTTATCTGACATAAAACGAATTATCCTTGAATCCAAAAAAGTATTGAAAAAAGATGGTTTGTTATTTATTGAGAATGGTTTTGACCAATCTGAAAAAGTAGTAGAGATATTGAAAGAAAACTATTATGAAGACATAGATATTATATTAGATTATAATAATATAAAGAGATTTACAGTCTCAAGAAAACCATAATATGAATAAAGAAACAATAATTAAAATCTCAGATCTGGCAAAGATTGATATAAAAGATGATCAGATAGATGATATTTTGACTAGTTTAGAAAAAATATTAAACCTAGTCGATGAGATGAATTCAGTCAATACTGATAACGTTACTCCAATGTCTCATCCCTTAAATCTTAAGCAAGAATTACGTAAAGATATAGTGGGAGCATCTGATGAAAGAGAGCTATTCCAAAAAAATAATAAACATATAGATAATGGATACTATATAGTTCCAAAAATAATTGATTAATATGCATAATAAAACTGTTTCAGAACTAAAAAAATATTTAGAAGAAAAGAAGATAAGTTCAGTTGAACTTACTCAGCATTTCATTAATAGGATTAAGGCCATAGATTCTCAACTAAATTCTTTTATCTCGCTAACAGAAGAATATGCTATCACTCAAGCTAAAAAAATAGATTTAGAAATTTCTAAGGGTAAAATTAGACCACTAGCAGGAATCCCGCTTGCCCAGAAAGATATCTTTTGCACAAAAGGGCTTAAAACGACATGTGGATCAAAAATGTTAGAAAATTTTATTAGTCCATATAATGCAACAGTTGTGGAAAAGCTTAATGATGCAGGCATGGTTATTATTGGTAAGACAAACATGGATGAATTTGCTATGGGGTCATCAAATGAAACTAGTTATTTTGGTGATGTCAAAAATCCATGGAACACAGAATATGTCCCTGGTGGGTCCTCCGGAGGTTCCGCGGCTAGTGTTGCCGCAAGACTCATACCTTGTTCAACAGGTACTGATACTGGAGGCTCAATAAGACAACCAGCTTCCCTGACAGGTGTTTGTGGTATCAAACCAACTTATGGGAGAGTGTCAAGATACGGAATGATTGCATTCGCCTCAAGCTTAGATCAAGGAGGGGTTTTTACTAGGACAGCTGAAGATTGCGCTATACTTTTAACTCATATCTCTGGATATGATCCTAAGGACTCTACTTCATCAAGAAAAGATGTTCCAGATTACGAAAAAGAATGTAAACAAAAATTTACTAGTATGACAATTGGCATACCTATTGAATTTTTAGATGGCTTGGATGATACAGTTAAAGAAGTTTTTGAAGAAAGTATTAAGGTGCTTGAAAAAAATGGATGTAAGTTTAAAAAGATTAGTCTCAAGAGCTCAAGGCTTGGTGTGTCTGCTTACCAGGTAGTAGCTCCAGCTGAATGTTCTTCTAATTTATCTAGATTTGATGGAGTTAGGTTCGGACATAGAGCTGATAATACTAAAAATATTGATGAACTATATAAAAAATCAAGATCAGAGGGTTTTGGTCAAGAAGTCAAGAGAAGGATATTGATTGGAACATATGCTCTATCAGCAGGATACTATGATGCATACTATCTTAAAGCACAAAAAATAAGAAAAGTTATTTCTAATGAATTCGCAGAAGCATTTAAAGAGGTTGATCTAATATTGGGACCAACTACCCCTGATTGTGCATTTAAAATTGGAGAAAAATCTAATGACCCTATTGCAATGTATCTTTCAGATGTCTTTACAGTCAGTACAAATCTTGCAGGTCTACCAGCAATGTCTTTGCCAATGGGTTTCAAGAATCACCTACCTCTTGGCTTGCAGATAATTGGAAATCATTTCGATGAAGCAAAAATATTATCATTAGCTCATCACTACCAACAAATAACTGATTGGCATACAAAAAAGCCAAAATTATCTGGAGATTAATATGTGGGAATCAGTTATAGGTTTAGAAATTCATGTTCAGCTCAATACAAAGAGTAAGATTTTTTCTCCTGCATCTACTAATTTTGGCGCTCCTCAAAACACTCAAGCTTGTGCTATTGACTTAGGCATGCCAGGTGTATTACCAGTTCTAAATGAAGAGGCTATAATTATGGCTATCAAATTTGGAATAGCCGTTGGATCTGAAATTTTAGATAATTCTATATTCGCTAGGAAAAATTATTTTTACCCAGACCTACCTAAGGGTTATCAAATTTCACAATATGAAATACCAATCGTATCTGGCGGAGCTATGGAAATTATCATAAATGGTAAGTCTAAAATAATTAATCTCACAAGAGCTCACTTAGAAGAAGATGCTGGAAAATCAATTCATGATCTATATCCAAACAAGAGTGCCATAGATCTTAATAGGGCTGGTACACCATTGATAGAAATCGTTTCAGAACCTGAAATGGGAAATGCAGAGGAAGCTGTTCAATACTTAAAAAATATACATTCATTAGTTCGATATCTTGGGATTAGTGATGGAAATATGCAAGAAGGATCATTCAGGTGTGATGCAAATATTTCACTGAAAAAGAAAGGTTCTGCTGCGTTAGGGACTAGAGCAGAAATAAAAAATATTAATTCTTTTAAATATGTAGAAAGTGCAATTAATCATGAAATTGAACGTCAAGCAGCAATTCTCGATAAAGGTGATAGTGTTGTTCAGGAAACTAGACTATATGATCCATCAAAAGATGAAACAAGGTCAATGAGATCCAAGGTAGAAGCTAATGATTATCGATACTTCCCTGATCCAGACCTGCTTCCAGTATCTATTAGTAAGGATTTAATTGAAGAAATAAAGCGCAATATGCCTGAACTCCCGAGTGCGAAAAAAATAAGATTTATCAGTCAATATGGGTTAAGCGAATATGATACAATTATATTGGTCTCGGATAGAGAGTTGTCTGAATATTTTGAAAATATATTAAAAGGTTCAGATTTAAATCCTAAAATGACAGCAAACTGGATTATTACAGAAGTTCTTGCCCTGGCTAAAAAGACTTATTTATCCGTAAAAGACTATCCTGTTTCATCAGAAGACTTAAAATATTTGCTATCAAATGTAACAAATGAAACCATTTCCAGTAAACAGGCTAAAGATGTTTTTGAAAGGATGTGGGATAATAAAGAGAATCCTAGGGATATCATAGAAAATGAAGGTATGAAGCAAATCTCTGATATAGGTAAATTGAATAAAATAGTTGATAATATTATTAAAAACAACTATAAAAGTGTAGAAGAGTATCAAGGCGGTAAAGATAAGCTTTTAGGCTTCTTTGTAGGACAAGTTATGAAAGAAACTCAAGGCCAAGGAAATCCTAAAATTATAAATCAACTGCTTAAGGAAAAATTAAAAAAATGATCAGCGATATATTTAAAAAAATAAAGGGCACTTTTTCAACAGATTTATCTATTGATTTAGGAACAGCAAATACACTGATATATGTTAAAGGTCGTGGGATTGTATTAGATGAACCTTCCGTTGTCGTAGTTAGAGATGAGCGTGGTGCAAATGGAAGAAAAATTGAAGCAGTTGGGATAGAGGCAAAAAAAATGCTAGGCAGAACACCAGTTGGATTACAGGCAATAAGACCAATGAAAGATGGTGTAATTTCAGATTTCATGGTTTGTGAAAAAATGCTTCAACATTTTATTAGAAAAGTTCATGATAGTAAGTTATTTAGACCAAGCCCCAGAGTGCTAGTTTGCGTACCATGTGGTGCAACACAAGTTGAAAGAAGAGCTATTAAAGAATCAGCGTCTGGCGCAGGTGCAAGAATAGTACATTTGATAGATGAGCCAATGGCAGCAGCTATAGGGGCTGGAATGCCTATAGATGAAGCCCGAGGATACATGGTCCTTGATATCGGAGGAGGAACGTCTGAGGTAGCTACAATTTCACTAAATGGAATAGTCTATGCATCATCCACTAGGATTGGTGGCGATACATTTGATGATCAGATTATCTCATATGTAAGAAGGAATTATGGATGCGTTATAGGTTATCCGACTGCAGAAAAAATAAAACATACTGTTGGATGTGCGTATCCTAGCAGTGACTTACTGGAAATAGAAGTAAAGGGAACAAATTTATCTGCTGGGGTGCCACAATCATTTACCGTTAATAGTAATGAAATACTTGAGGCTCTGCAGGATTCACTCCAGGGTATTATTGGTGCAGTTAAAACTGCGCTTGAGCAAACACCTCCTGAGTTAGGTGCTGATATACATGAGCGTGGGATGGTTCTAACTGGTGGTGGAGCACTTTTAAGAGACTTAGATAAACTCATCACAGAAGAAACAGGAATGTATGTTATCGTGGCTGAAGACCCAATGAGTTGTGTAGCAAGGGGTGGCGGAAAAGTATTAGAAATTATTGATAAAGAAGGAACTGAATTTCTATCTGTTGACTAATAATGGAACGCTTTTATAAAAAAAGTACTGTAGACTTTTATACATTAATACTTTTAGTTTTTTTATCTATCGGTACTATAGTTTTAGATTATAAATATAATCAAATTACATATATCAGATCTGTTATTAATGATTTAATTGTTTATCCGATCGATAGAATGTCAAGCTTACCTAAGTCGTTTATAAATCAGTTAATTTCAGAATCAAGTAATATAAAAGATTTGGAACTTGAGCTAAAAATTCTAAAAAAAGAAAATATGTATTTAAAGATACAAGTTCAGGAATTAAATTCATTGAAAGATGAAAATACAAGATTGAGAAAAATTTCCAAAGCATCAAATGTAACATCCAAAAAACAAACTATAGTCAAAGTTATCAGCAATACCGCAAGTCCAAACAAAAGAGTTGTGTCCATTGACAAAGGTGAGAAATATGGAGTTTATATAGGTCAAAATGTTATTGGTGTTAATGGCTTAATTGGTCAAGTAATAGAGACAGCATTTGTTTCATCAAAAGTTATTCTTATAACTGAGCCCACTCATACTATTCCGGCAGTTGTCGACAGAACTGGTGATAATATTTTAGTTATTGGGCATACAGATGATGGAAAACTAATTGTTCCATATGCTGAAATGGGGATAGATGTAGTTGTTGGTGATATTATCTCCACGTCTGGTCTTGGAAATAGATTTAAAGCTAAAATACCAATTGGAATAGTTATTAAAAAAACTAGTAATCGAGATAAAGAATTCAGTGACATTGAAATCAAACCTTTTGAGAAAATTGGTCAAATGTCAGAATTGATATTAATTTGGGACTATAAACCGAAGGATAAGGATAATGAATAATTTTATAGTCATAACACTGTCATTGCTATTATCTATTGTATTAACCGTCACAACATTTCCGCTTGGCTACTTTGCTCCTGACTGGATACATTTATTTCTTATATATTGGATATTAGCTACCCCAGGGTCAGTTGGATTTTTTACTGTATGGGCCATTGGGCTCCTAGTAGATGTAGTTCTAGGCTCCACGCTAGGGGTTAATGCATTAGTATACAGTTTGATTGCTTACCTAATCTTTAAATCGTATATGGCAATACGTTACCTAACTGTTTTACAGCAAGGAATTCTTATTCTCTTACTCTTGCTTGTTAAGTCCACTCTGATTTTATGGATTGATGATATGATTGGTACATCTAACTATACTACTTCGTTATATTGGACGCCTTTGGTTAGCGCATTAGCTTGGCCTTTAGTTTATTATTTTTTAAGAAACCTTAGAAGAAAGTATAATGTTACTTAATGAATATATTTTCTAATCCACATAATAAAAAGTTATCTGATTTTTTAGATAAAACTCTCAATAATTATTATGATAAAGTCGTAACTAAAAACCTTTCTATCAACCTTAATAAAGATAGCATTGAACTCATTAATGCAAACTATAAGAAAGCTGTATCTATTTCAGTAGATTTTCTTGATAAAAAAATGAATAGTAAAATAAAGTTAAGACTTTCTGGGAAAAAAGATATATTCAGTAAATTATTTCCAATAAAAAATTCTACCTTATTAGATTGCACTGCTGGATATGGAAGAGATAGTTATATTTTAAGATCAATGGGTTTTAATGTCACAATGATAGAGAATAGTCCTATCATGTCATTATTATTAAATGATGCATTAAAGAGGTTAAAGTTATCAAACTTTAAGATGTATCATGGAAATTCTCATGATTACCTGAACCACTCTAAAAAATATTATGACTATATTTATATAGATTTCATGTTTAATAAACTTAAAAAAAATTCTCTATCATCTAAGAATAATGAAACTTTAAAGCTAATATCATTTCAAGAGAATGATAAAAATAACATTATCAGGCTTGCTATCAAAAAATCAAATAGCCGAGTAGTCGTTAAAGAACCTAAGAATTCATTGAGCAATATACTAAAACCAGAATATACTATAAAAACAAAACTTTTAAATTTTAATATATATAAAGGTAATAATGGATAAGCTTAATCACATAATGGAATGTATATGCCTAGAAAATAAAAATAAGCATATTGTTTTATATGAAAAATCTAATAGTTATATACATGAGTCTTTGAAATTTTTAAATATAGCTTGCCAATACTTACCTCAATTAGAAGAGTTAGGGAAACTTGATTCTGATAATGTATTATTATTATTATCTATTGATGAAAATATGATCATCTCTGACGATTTCTATAGAAAAGTTGGGGGCATAATATTAAAATATCCAGATAATTTTATTATAATCAATAAAGTTAATGAAGCAGACTACTTAGATACCCCATTACATAAATTTCTAATGTCACTAGGTTTCAAATTAAGCCCGCAAATTACTCATGATGATATCTTTTTTCTCTTTTATACTTATAATATAGGTAATTATAAAAATTCACCGGACTGGTTAAATAGCGAAAATTGGGCAAACCCGGAATTATGGGAGAAATAAACATGGAAGATTTAATAAAAAAAATACTTAATGATAAAATCAAGGATTCTTTGGTTACAGTAGAAGGCGGAGAATCTAAGTATACAGTTCAAGTTATTAGCGATATATTTAAAGATAAAACTATAATTGATAGACATAAAATTATATATGCAGCTTTAGATAGTTATATTAAATCAGGCGAGATACATGCATTAACCATCAAATCGTTGACAATTGATGAGAGCAATAAAGTCTAACCAAAAACTTTTTAATAAAGCAAAAATTATCCATATAGATATGGATTGTTTCTATGCCTCAGTTGAAATTAAAGAACGACCTGAGTTAAAATTTAAACCAGTTGCAGTTGCGGGTAGCTCTGAAAATCGAGGTGTTGTCACCACATGTAACTATGTAGCTAGAAAATTTGGTATACGCTCAGCAATGCCCTCTATGACTGCAAAAAAGCTATGTCCTCAGATAACTTTTTTACCTGTAAATATGGAAAAATACAGAGATATCTCTAGAGAAACACATAAAATTTATAAATGTTACACAAAAATTATTGAACCAATATCACTTGATGAGGCATATTTAGACGTTACTAACTCTGAATATTGTCAAGGTGATCCAGAAGAAATGGCACGTCAAATAAGAGAAAAAATTTTTCAAGATTTAGGGATTACTGCTTCAGCCGGGATTGCTTCTAATAAATTTTTAGCAAAAATTGCTAGTGATTGGAATAAGCCTGATGGACAATTTTCTATCCCCGACAAAGATATTCAAAGCTTTATATTGAAAGTAGCTATTAGGAAAATATATGGAGTAGGAGAAAAAACTGAAATATTATTAAATAAACATGGAATTCAGACATGTAGTGATTTACAAAAATTAAGCAAAGAAAGACTTATAGAACTACTAGGTAAATATGGCTGTACATTATATTCATTATCAAGGGGCATAGACGATAGATTAGTTGAAGATAACAAGATCAGTAAAAGTTTAAGTGTAGAAGATACTTATATAAAAGATTTAATCAGCTATGATCAGGCTGCTAATGAGTTAAATAAATTATATTTAGAATTTAAAAAAAGATTTGGCAAAGAAAAGTATAAGGATAGACCAATTAAATCATGTTTCATTAAGGTAAAATTTAATGATTTTAAATTAATGAGTATGCAGATATCAAGTCAAAAAACTGACTATGTTGTTTATTTAAATCTTCTAAGAAAAACTCTTTTAACTAATAAAAAACCAATACGACTTTTGGGCATAGGGGTACAATTTGATAATCGTCCACTAAATCAACTAAATCTTGATATCTAATAAATTATACTAGTAATAATGCTAATTTTTTCTTATGATGGTTGAATACTGAATTTTGGGGGACATATGAAATTTGAAACGATTGCAATCCACGGAGGATACTCTCCGGAAGCTACAACAAACGCAGTAGCTGTACCTATATATCAAACAGCATCTTACTCATTTAGAGACTCACAACATGGAGCTGATCTATTTGATCTCAAGGAGGCTGGAAATATTTATACTAGGATAATGAATCCTACCTCTGACGTTCTTGAAAAACGTGTGGCAGCAATGGAAGGTGGCATAGGAGCTCTAGCGCTAGCATCTGGCTCTGCTGCAACAACTTATGCAATCATGACAATCTGTGAAGCGGGAGATAATATCGTTAGCACAAGTACTTTGTATGGTGGTACATATACTTTATTTGCTCATCAGTTACCTCGTTTTGGAGTAGATGTTAGATTTGGAGCACATGATAAAATTGCTGATATGGAAAAATTAATTGATTCAAAAACAAAAGCTATATTTTGTGAATCAATAGGTAATCCAGCTGCAAATGTTGTAGATGTTCCAAAGATGGCCAAAATGGCGCATAAACATGGCATACCATTAATTGTAGATAATACTGTTCCTTCTCCATATCTATTTAGACCTATCGAGCATGGCGCAGATATTGTTGTTCATTCTCTTACAAAGTATATGGGTGGACATGGCACAACGATAGGTGGAATTATAGTTGACTCAGGAAAGTTTCCTTGGGCTAAACATAAAAAAAGATTTAGTAGATTAAATACACCAGACCCGTCTTATCATGGTGTAGTGTATACAGAAGCGCTAGGAGATGCAGCTTTTATAGGAGCCGCAAGAGTAGTTCCATTAAGAAATATGGGAGCATGTATATCACCATTCAATAGTTTTTTAATATTGCAAGGCATTGAAAGCTTGGCAGTAAGGATGGATAGGCACTGTGAGAATGCAGTTAAGGTTGCAAACTTTCTAATGAAACATCCTAATGTAACCTGGGTAAATTACCCCGGTATCGCAAGTAGTCCTGACTATGAATTAGTTAAAAAGCTAATGGGTGGAAAAGCATCAAGCGTTTTAAGTTTTGGAATTAAAGGTGGGAAAAGTAATGGATCTAAATTTATAGATAACTTAGACCTTATTGTTAGATTGGTAAATATTGGTGATGCTAAATCTTTAGCATGTCATCCTGCGTCTACTACACATAGACAATTATCACCAAAAGAACTTAAAGAAGCTGGAGTGCCTGAAGACTTAGTAAGATTATCTATCGGTATAGAAAACTCTGAAGATATTATCAATGATATCAGTCAAGCTCTTGATGGTGTATTTGGAAAAACTAAAAAGAAAAAATAATTTATTTATTTTTTAATATAGATTTCATTGCCTAGCTCTTTGAACTCTTTCGATTTTTCGTCCATGCCGAAATCAACAGCTACCTTGATACTCTCTATACCCTTATTGTTAGCATAGTCTCTAATATCTTGGGTTATTTTCATTGAACAAAAATGTGGCCCGCACATTGAACAAAAATGAGCAACTTTTGCACTTTCTTGAGGTAAAGTTTCATCATGAAATTCTTTAGATTTATAAGGGTCTAATCCTAGATTAAATTGATCTTCCCATCTAAATTCAAATCTAGCCTTAGATAGAGCATCATCGCGATACTGGGCAGATGGGTGTTGGTTAGCTAAGTCAGCAGCATGTGCTGCAATCTTATATGCAATTAAACCATCTTTCACATCATCTTTATTTGGCAGCCCTAAATGTTCTTTAGGAGTTACATAGCACAATAAAGCTGTTCCATATGAACCAATATTGGCAGCACCAATAGCTGATGTAATATGGTCATATCCAGGAGCAATATCAGTTACAAGAGGACCTAATGTATAAAAAGGTGCTTCACTACATAATTCTTCTTCCAAGACAACATTTTCTTTAATCATATGAAGCGGGATATGCCCAGGTCCCTCTATCATTACTTGTACATCATGCTTCCAAGCTTTTTTAGTTAATTCACCGAGTGTCTTTAATTCAGAGAACTGCGCATCATCATTAGCATCAGCTATGCTTCCTGGTCTCAAGCCATCTCCTAAAGAAAAAGAGACATCATATTTTTTCATAATTTCACAGATATCATCATAATTTGTATACAAGAAATTTTCTTTATGATGAGTTAGGCACCACTTAGAAATAATTGAGCCACCTCTAGAAACAATCCCTGTTAGCCTATTCATAGTTTTTGGTATGTAACTTAAAAGTACACCAGCATGAATAGTAAAGTAATCAACACCTTGTTCGGCTTGCTGAATCAATATTTCTCTAAAGATATCATAAGTTAAATCTTCTGGTTTTCCATTAACCTTTTCCAAAGCTTCATATATAGGAACAGTTCCTATAGGGACAGGAGAGTTCCTAATGATTTGTTCCCTAGTTTCATATAAATTCTTTCCAGTAGATAAATCCATTACTGTGTCTGCTCCCCATCTAACGGACCATAATAATTTATCAAGTTCTTCGCTGATATCAGACTTTACTGGAGAATTACCAATATTAGCATTCACCTTAGTTAAAAAATTTTTTCCAATAATCATTGGTTCTATTTCTGGATGATTAATGTTGCATGGTATGATCGCTCTTCCCTCAGCGACTTCTTTTCTAACAAACTCTGGGGTTATTTTATTATTATGATTAGCAATATTTCTAAAAATATTTTCTCTAATCGATACATATTCCATTTCTGAAGTAATAATCCCTTTTTTTGCATAATGCATTTGAGTAATATTTTTATTTTTAGCTTTTCTAGCAATCTTAGTTATTTCATATTGAGCATTATCAAAACTCTTCTTTAGATTATCTAGATAACTTCTTTCATACTGAACACTATCATCTCTATGATCAATCCATGGTGACCTTGTTTTTTTAAGCCCTGAAGATACATCAATTTTGTATTCTGGATCAGTATAAGAGCCTGTTGTATCATAGACATATATTGGACCATTAATTTGAGTAGTATCGTTAAGCTTTGTAGGTGTCTGCTTGATCATTCTTGAGGGCACACGGATATCGGGAGTAGAGCCCTCTATATAGTGTTTTTCTGAAGCAGGGAAATTGTTTGAGTATTCATTTATATCAATTTTTTTATCATTCATATGATTAACCAGCTTATGTTAATTACTTAGCTTTTGACTTATAATGTAACAATACTAAACTTACCAATGAAATGAAAGTAGATAATACCGATACAATAAATATGGTAGAAAATCATATCAGGTCTCTGAATGTTATTGATAATAATGTCTTGAATATTCTTAAATTAATACCCAGAAAGATATTTACTCCTGAGGCTTATGCAAATTTTTCTCATGTAGATATAAATATTCCTATTGGCAATAATCAGCATATGCTAATGCCATCTATTGAGGCAAAAATGCTGCAAGCGTTAAATATTCAACCGAATGAAAATATTCTTGTAGTAGGTTCTGGCACAGGATATCTATCTTCATGTGTTTCATTATTAGGAAATAAGGTTCATTCAATTGATATAGATAATAATTTAGTAAAAATATCTAAAAATAATTCAGATCAAGATTTTTTAAAAGGAAATATCCTATATGAAAATCTAGATTTAATGAATAATCTTTCGATTATCAAAAAATATAATATAGTCATTCTCACTAGTAGTGTTGATAATTTAAACCTCATAACAGATCATATGGGTGACCAGTCTCGTGCGTTTATATTTTTTGGCAAGAAGATAGCCCCAGTAAAAACAGGGTTCTTGATTAAAAAACTAAAAACATCTAGTTTGTCCAAAGAATATATAGCTGAAACTAATGTTAGTCACCTTATTGTAGAACAAAATGATTGAAAAAAGTGTATTAGAAGTTAATGGAATATTAAATGATGATAGTATTACTCCTGTCATTCTTGATGTGAGGGAAAAATGGGAATATGATATATGTCATATAGAAAACTCAGTTCATATTCCGATGGGTCAGATTACTGAAAGGAAAGGCGATTTGAATCATAATGATATGATTATAGTAGTTTGTCACCATGGAGTCAGAAGTAGAATGGTTGCTAAATATTTAGATGCTAATGGATTTAAAAATATAATTAATTTAAGTGGAGGCGTTGATGCTTGGTCAAATGAAGTTGACCCATCTATGACCAAATATGTTTAGTTTTAGATTTTTCATAATAATATCAATAGTTACATTATCGCCTATTGTACATTCAGCAGATATCCTTGATATATATAATAGAGCTCTAAAGTTTAATAATGATTTAAAAATTATTACCAATAATAATGAAATTTCAAAAGAAAAGTATAACCAAACATCATCATCTTTGTTTCCTGATATTGGAATTAGTGCAAGTACACAGGAAATTAATACTAATAAGTATAATGGTTCTGGGACAATCGGAGACTATGCAAGCGAAACTGCTACACTACGAATAACTCAGCCACTTTTACGCATTTATTTTTTTGATGAACTTAACAAAGCTGAAGTGAATATAAACAAATCTCAAATAGAGATATCAAGTTATAAGAAAGATTTAATTATAAGATCTGCTGAGCTATATTTCTCATTAATCAATTCTAATAATAAATATAAGGCTGAGTTAATAAAAAATGAAATTATGTCGTTAAAATATAATAATGCAGAAAAGTTATTCTCAAATGGATACATCACGGATATTGAACTGAACAAGCATAGGAATAATTTTAATATTGCCAATATAGAGCTAGATATATCTTTGAATGAATTAGAATTAGCTAAACAAGATATCTATATCTTTACTGGTAGGGAAGCTCTAGATATACATAACTTAAATACTGTAGCTGATATACCATTTAAAAATTATGATATAGAGTTACTGATATCTAAAGCAATTACATCATTTGATAGCATAAAATTAGCTCTTCTAGATGTTGATATTTCTAAGCATGAAATGAAATCTAATAGATCCCAGCACTATCCGACTGTTGACTTAATAGCAACGTATGATTATTCAGATACAAGTAGTGGGTCCAGGCTAGGAAGCACAACAAGAGAATCAAATACAATAGGATTAACAGTAAACTTTCCAATTTATCAGGGTGGATTTCAAAGTTCAAAAGTAGAAGAATCTCGGTATAAATATGAAAATGCTAAAGTAAGTTTAGATCAACTAAGAAGAACTATTAAAAGAGATATAATTGATAAAGTAAACAATCATAATTTACTGAAGAAACTTATAATTGCTAATAAAAATAGATACGAAGATACTAATCTTGATTTTATAACTACTAGAAATGGCTTGCAGTCAGGACTATACACTGATGTTGAATTAAAAGATTCTGAATACAAGCTTACTATTGCCAAACATAAGCTAATATCAAACACCCTAAAGTATCTTCTGATGGATCTCAAGTTAAAAAAATATTCATCAGAATTAAGTGTTGAAAGTATAAAAAATATTAATCAGATTCTTATTTGGTAAGTCTATAACTGAATGTATAAGTATAATTTATTTCTATATCTGCTAACTCCTTACTTGATATTAAAAGTTATATTTAATGCTATTAGAAGGAAAAGCGGCATTACCTTTATTTTACAAAGACTTGGTCTTATGAGGCCAAAATTAAATAGAGAGACAATATGGATTCATGCATCATCTATCGGCGAAACTAAAATTGCATTATCATTACATGCAAAACTTATGCTTGCTTACCCTGAAGTATTATTTTTTATAACTACTACAACATCCTCTTCGAAGTCTTTAATTATAGAATCTGAAAAACTAAGACATTATTACTTGCCACTAGATTGGCAGATAACTATTAAAAAGTTTATTACCTTAATTAAACCCAAGATCTGTATAATAGTTGAAACAGAAATATGGCCTAATTTAATAAATGTATGCAAAAATAATAAAATTCCAATTACAATCATTAATGGTCGTCTCTCAAATAAGACTTTGCAAACTAATAAGTTAATAAAAAATATATATCAGTTAGCGCTTCCAAAAATTAATCTAATAATGTGCAAATCAGAATTAGAAAAAGAAAATTTTATAAATCTTGGTGGATCTAATCTAAATATAGAAGTTACTGGTAATATAAAATTTTCACAATATAGTGCTGTTGCTGCTAAAGATAATATAATAAATAAAAAATATGTTTTAGCTGTATCTACTCAGCCAGATGAAGAAAGACAAATTATCGTAGAATGGCTAAAAACTCATGAAAAAAAAGTACTACTTGTTATAGCTCCTAGACATCCAGAAAGACTAGGGGATATTTTATCCGACCTACCATTAGATAGAGTAGAGATTGCCATTAGAAGTAAAAATGAAAGAATTAGAAATTCTACACAAATTTATATAGCTGATACAGTTGGTGAGATAGAAAATTTAATGGAACATTGTGAATTTGTCTTTGTAGGAGGATCATTGGTTGATCATGGAGGACATAATTTTCTTGAAGCAGCTGCTTATGGAAAAAGTATTATTGTCGGACCATATATGAATAATTTTAGAGCTGAAACAGAAGAGTTTTGCAAGAAAAAGGCAATGCTTATGGTTAAGAACTCAGATAGCTTGAAATATGTATTTGAAAAGTTACTAAGGTCTAAAAAAACAAGAGAGCTGCTTGGTGAAAATGCTAAAAAAATTATGAAATCAAAAAAAGATATAATTGATAATTATTGTAAATCTATTCAGGCATTAATAGTTGAAAAATAACTGGAAAGAAATGTTTCATAATCAAAAGGCAGGTATTTTTTATTTTTAATTAATGACCTCTGAAATCTATCTAAATTTGACTTCCTATCCCGCTCTACCAAGTCTTTTCTAAATGATTTATCAAAATCTAATATCCAGATTTTTAAATTGCCATTATTAAGAGAATCTTCAGAAATCATAATATTATTTATATTTAAATCACCATGATAAATACCTAATATATGCATTTCCGCAACCTTTATTCCAATCTGTTTAAAAAGTTCTGGCCTTTCATATTTTAAAAATATTTCTTTATCATAATCCAATGATTGTTGAATTAGTAACTCGTCTAGAGTTATGCCAGGAATTGCCTCCGTAACTAAATTAGCTTTATATGAAATTCCACTATATGTAACCCAGCCAATTAACGGCTTACAAGTATTAAAACTATACTTATGTAAGTAATTTAATATTTCAAACTCTCTATATGACCGTGTACTCTTAACATCATTATATAAGTACCAATCATTCAAGAAAGCCATCATTCCTTTGCGAAAATAGTGCTTCTTAACCCATTTCCTATCATTGATCCATTCCACATTCTGGCTTTCATCTGTTAGAAATGTATTGTTAGAAAATAATTCTTCTATATTAATTCCTACATCTTTATCATAGAATATTATCTTATTATCAATTTTTTTAGTTATTATATTCAAATTATGTCTAAATCCATTAATTCATTAAAATCAATCTGTATCATAAGATTATCATCTATTGGCGATATTACGCATATGATTCCAATAATAAAAACTCTACAAATACACTCTCCTATGACAAATATTACATGGATTATAGGAAAAACAGAATATCATTTAGTTAAAAATATTAAGAATATAGAGTTTATTGTAATTAATAAAAGAAAATTTATTGAGACTATAATGATACTTTTGAAGCTAAGGAAGGAGAAATATTTTGATGCCTTATTGCATATGCAAGTATCTTTAAGGTCAAATTTAATGACTCTATTTATAAAAGCTAAACGTAAGATTGGTTTTGATAAGAGTAAGTCAAAAAATTTTCATAGTTTATTTGTTAATGAAAGAATAGATGCCTCTGGCAATACGCATGTGCTTGAAACATTTTTTTATTTTTTATCAAAGATAGGGATCAAATCAAAAGAATATAGCAAAGATATCAATATTAAAGACTCTAAAATGCCTATTTTTCTTTCAAAAGGAAAATATATTGTTATTAATCCATTCACAAGTTCTCGCAAATTTAATTACAGGGAATGGGATATTAATAATTATAAAATAATTATAGACTATCTAGCTAATAACTATGGAATTAATTCTGTGATTATTGGCGGCCAAAGTAAATATGAATTAGAAAAATCAGCTTTATTCAATGAGATAAATAATGTAACAAATATAGTGGGTAAAACAAACTTACAAGATATTTATAGTTTAATAAAATCATCTGAATTATATATTGGTCCTGATTCTGGCACTCTACATATAGCATCTATGCTTTTAAAACCAGTAATAGGACTATATGCAACATCTAACCCCTTAAGAACTGGTCCTTATTATGAGATGAAATATACTATTAATAAATATCCTGAAGCCCTTATGGTTTTTAATAAAAAAACTGAAAATATTGCTAAATGGGGAGAACGTATACGTAATAAAAATGCAATGTCATTAATTAAAACTCAAGATGTTATTAATAGTATAGATAAAATACTAAAGTTTTGAGACTTTGTCTATTATTGATGTTGAAGACTTGCCTTCAATCAAATCAACCAAGACTACTTTTTTTCCATTCTTGATTAAACAGTCCTCACCAGCAACTTTTTTTCCTTTGTAGTCACTTCCTTTAATTAAAATTTCTGGCAAAATTTCACATATTATTTCTTCAGGACTCTCGTTATCAAACAAGATAATATGATCTACAGAGCTTAAACATGACAAGACATATGCTCTATCAAGTTCTGAAACAATTGGTCGGTCTTTAGATTTAATTTTTTTAATAGATGAATCACTATTAAGGGCAACTATTAAGATATCGCCAAGCTTCTTAGATTCTTCTAAAATATAAGTATGTCCTGCATGAAGAATATCAAAACACCCATTAGTCATTACAACTTTTTTATTATTAGACTCATAAGACAAACATAAGGCCTTAAGGTCTTTTAAATCTCTTATTAGTTTATTATTTTTTAGATTCATTAGCTAATTCATTTTGACTTACACTTGTTGAGCCAAGTTTTTGTACAGATAGACCAGCAGCTATATTAGACATTTTTACTGCTGAAGCAATATTACGTCCTGCAATAATATAAGAAGATAGTATTGATATAACCGTATCCCCGGCTCCCGTGACATCAAACACATCTTGTTGAGATGCAGAATATGATGTAGATTTTTTTGATTCAAACAATGTCATGCCTTTCTTGCCTTCCGTTACAAGCAAATATTGTAAAGAAAGTTTTTTTCTAAGTTTTTCACCTTTATCTTTAAATTCTTCTATATTTTTAGATATTCCAGCCACCGCCTCAAACTCACTTAGATTAGGTTTTAGTAAAAATGCCTTTTTATAAAAACTAAAGTCTAATCCTTTGGGGTCTACAAAAGTTTTGATACCAAGCTTAAAAGCCTTGGATAAAACTTTCTTGACAATTGGCTTAACCATTCCTTTGTCATAATCAGAAATAACAATACCATCATAATCATTTAGGCCTGCTTCTATAAGCTTAAGGTTATCTGTAACTTTCTTTGATAAATTTTTATCTTCATGATCAATTCTCATAATCTGTTGATTTTTATCAATAACTCTTAATTTAATTGTAGTTCTTATCTTTGAGTCTTCTATGGGCTTATAATTAATTGTTGATGATGAGATAATTTCATATAATTTTACAGAGGCCTCATCTTGACCTGTCAAACCTACCAAAGTAACATCCATACCAAAGTCAGATAAGTTTTTTGCAACATTAGCTGCTCCACCAGGCTTATCTATTGATGATGAAACATCTAAAATAGGAACGGGGGCTTCAGGTGATATTCTATTGACCTGCCCCATCCAATATCTATCTAGCATAATGTCTCCAATAACTAGTATTTTCTTTTTTGGGATCATTTACTTATCTAAGATAACGGTTAACCACTCATTATGTTTATCATAAGTCCCTTTAATAAGGCTGAAATAATTTTCTTGAAGCATCTTAGTTATAGGGCCAGGTATTCCGTTGTTAATTTTTGTTTTATCTATCTCTATTATAGGCGTTACTTCTGCAGCAGTACCAGTAAAAAAAGCTTCATCGCAGTTAAAAACTTCTTCTAATTTAATTTTTCTCTCTATGGTTTCTATTCCTAAATCATTGGCTAGCGTAATAATCGTTTTTCTAGTTATTCCATCCAGGACAGTAAGTAATTCTGGTGTGATTAATTTATTATCCTTAATTAAGAAAATGTTTTCGCCCGAACCTTCATTTACAGAGTCATCTGTTCCTAGGATAAGAGCTTCATCATACCCTGATGCCAAAGCATCTCTTAATGCTAAACTTGAATTTATATAATTTCCAGTTGCCTTTGCCTTATATAACATTGCCTCTGGATGTCTTTTAGGGAATGGAGAAACCTTTACCCTAATGCCATTAATAATTTTTTCAGCACCAAGATAAGGACCCCAGTCCCATGCTGCTATAGCACAGTGTACTTTTAAGTTATCTGCTCTAAGCCCCATTCCTTCGCTACCATAAAAACATAGCGGTCTGATATAGGCATTATTCAAATTATTTTTACTGACAGCATCGCATTGTGCATGCATAAGCGTTTCTTTATCAAAAGGAATCTTCATTCCAACTAGATTAGCTGAATTAAATAGTCTGTTGGTGTGATCTTCCAGTCTGAATATTGCTGGTCCTGATTTAGTTTCATAGGCTCTAACACCTTCAAATACACCGGTCCCATAATGCAACGTATTAGTAAGAACATGAATTTTTGCATCTTTCCAATCACGGAAAGATCCGTCCATCCATATTTGGCCTTCTAGGTCAGACATTATCATGAGTTATCACTTTTCATTATAAATTAACTGAAAATCATAGCATGACTTAAGTAACTAAAATACATGTATTTTTTGTTTGATTCTTAACTCTAATGACTTTAAATGTTAATTTAGTAGGTATATAATGAGAATCATTCGCGTTTATAAAAAGTGAATACATGTCGATAACTCTGGGAACTATACATATGAACAAAATAATACAGAATATTTTCTTACTATCCCTGATAATGTGTATTGGTCACTATCATCATGCATCGGCAGGATCGCATGGATCTCATAAAATCAATGAATCTGAGGAAGTAAATATTTATAGCGCCAGGAAGGCATATCTAATGAAGCCATTGTTCCAAGCTTTTAAGAAAGATACGGGTATAACTGTAAATATAATATCTGGTAAATCAAAAGAATTGCAAAACAGAATAGAGAGAGAAGGATTGAATACAAGAGCAGATATATTTCTTACTGTTGATGCTGGTAATTTGCATATAGCTAAATCTAAGAATTTATTAAAAAAAATATATTCAGAAAAGATAAATAAGCTAGTTCCCTCTTATCTGAGAGATGAGGATGGTTACTGGTATGGCTTATCAGTTCGGTCCAGAGTTATTATGTATAATTCAAATACAGTGAAACTTAGTGATCTTTCAACTTATGAAGATATGGCAAATAAAAAATGGGAAGGACGTATATGCGTTAGGTCATCTGGAAATATCTATAACCAATCTTTGCTTGCATCTCTAATTTATCATTTAGGTGAAAAAAAATCTGAAGAATGGGCTAAAAACATTGTGAAGAATTTTTCAAGGAAACCTAAAGGTAATGATAGGACGCAAATGACATCTGTTGTCCTTGGGCAATGTGATATAACATTAGCTAACACTTACTATCTTGGTAAATGGATGTCTTCAAAAAAAGAAGAAGAAAGAAAATATGCCAAACAAATTGCTGTCTATTTTCCTAATCAAAATGATAGAGGAGCGCATATAAATATAAGTGGTGCTGCAGTTGTCAAACATTCAAAGAATACTGGTAATGCTATTAAACTAATTGAATATCTTGCTAGTGACAAAGCTCAAGAGTTATATGCTAAAACTAATCATGAGTATCCAATTAGGGAAAATATTGCTGTTAGTGATATTGTAAAGTCTTGGGGATATCCTTTTAAGCAAGATCGTTTGTCTGCAAACCAACTAGGCAAGAATAATAATAAAGCTGTCAAGATATTTGACAAGGTAAATTGGCAGTAACTTTATGCTTGCAAAACTATTAAATTATAAAGATCAAATTTTTTTATTCTTTATAATCTCAATAGTAATAATTCCAATTATAACTGTAATCTCATATATATTTTCTCCATCAACTGAACTATGGGGGCATTTAGCCAATAATCTTCTAGTTGAGTATCTTTTTAATACTTTCATAATACTAATCTTTGTGGGGATAATTTCTACCATTCTTGGAGTATCTTGCGCATGGCTGGTTACCATGTATAAATTCCCAGGCAAAGATATATTTAAGTGGTTATTAGTTATGCCGATAGCAATACCAACATATGTAGCAGCATATATATATGCAGGATTAGTGGAGCCCTCAGGATTTTTGTTTGACTCTATTGAGAATACATTTGGTCTAGGAAAAGAATTATACAACCTAGTTGATCTAAGAAATATCTATGGAGTAATATTCATATTGAGTATATGTCTATATCCTTATATATACTTATTAACATACTCATCGTTTAAAGAACAATCAGGTTGTGCGATAGAAGTTGGTAAATCACTAGGTTTAAATAAAAAAGAATTATTCAGTAAAATCAGTATGCCCCTTGCTAGACCAGGTATAATCGCGGGATTAAGTCTTGTAATGATGGAGACATTAGCTGAGTTTGGGACTATGGATTATTATGGGATTAGTACATTTACTACTGGCATATACAGGACATGGTTTGCATTTGGGGATGATACTAGCGCCTTACATTTAGCCTCTATTCTACTTACTTTCGTTTTTATACTTATAACATTAGAAAAATATTCAAGAGGTCGAAGCAAATATGCTCATACATCTCAAAAATCAAAATCAGTAAAACCAATTAATATGTCTATTAAAAAAAGTATTTATGCATTTTTATGGTGCTCATTAATTTCTTTGCTTGGATTTATTATTCCAATTATTCAATTATTTTTGTGGCTGATGGAAACTTACTCGTATTTGTTTAAAGATGAATTTTTAAAAATTATAATGAATACTGTGACAATAGCAGCTCTTTCTTCAGTCATAATAGTCTTAATCTCAATATATGCATCATATGTGAATAGATCAACAAATAGTTTATATACTAAATTCTCGCTAAAAATTTTTTCTATCGGCTACTCAATACCAGGTGTAGTAATTGCAGTTGGAATTATTATACCAATTACTTTGATAGATAATTTTCAAGCATCAATATTTGGGTCACCCATATTTTACCTTAGTGGATCTTTTGTAGCGCTTATAATTGCATATTTAGTCAGATTCTCTACAATATCTTTTAATGCTACAGAGTCAGGTTTGAGTAAAATAAAAAATAATATAGATTTAACCGCAAAGTCTTTTGGTTTTTCTAGTTTTAAGATACTAAAAGATATCCATATACCAATGATGAAAACAACTGTAATTACTTCTTTCATATTAGTCTTTGTAGATATTGTAAAAGAGTTACCAGCAACATTAATATTGCGACCATTTAATTTTGATACCTTGGCAATACATATTTATGAGTTGGCATCATCAGAACAATTGTCACTTATAGCCTCGCCAGCATTAATGCTAATTATTATTGGTTTGATTCCTGTTATAATATTAATTAAGAAAACAGTTAATAATGGAAATCAAAATGAAATTAGAAATTGAAAATATTTCACTAAATTTAGATAATGATAGAATTTTAGACAACCTCTCTTTAACCGTAAAAGAAGAAGAAATTATATCCATAATAGGTCCCAGTGCATCTGGAAAAAGTTCTTTGTTAAGAGTAATTGCTGGATTTGAAAATATATCTTCAGGAAAAGTAAAATTAAATGGCCAAATAGTTGACGATACATCTACAATTATTGAGCCTCAAGAAAGAAATATAGGTATAATTTTTCAAGACCTTGCTCTATTTCCCCACTTAAGTTGTGCAGAAAATATAACCTTTGGTATATCTGAATTATCCTCTAAAGAAAAAACAGAGCGTTTAGATAGATTAGAAAAGGTTCTAGATATTATAGAAATATCTAAAAAATATCCTCATGAGATATCTGGGGGTCAACAACAGAGAGTTGCTATAGCTAGAGCTCTTGCCCCACAACCAGAGATTCTCTTATTAGATGAACCATTTAGCGCATTAGATGAAAATTTAAAAGAAAAGCTTTTAGCAGATGTAAAAATATTACTTAAAGAAGAGAAAATAACCACAATCGTAATCACTCATAATATTAAAGAAGCATTTCAAATATCTGATAAGATTGCATTTTTAAATAATAAAAAAATTATACAATTTGATAGTGCTTATAATATTTATCACAAACCCTTAACAAGAGAGATAGCAAATTTTTGTGGTATTGGGAGTTTTATTAATGGAGAAATAATTGATAAAAATCATGTAGAGACGAGTCTTGGTAAACATTTTGGTGATACAACATCATATGAAATTGGCTCTAGTATAGATATTTTAATTAGGCCTGATGATATCATTCATGACGATGATTCCGCTAAATCAGCACGGGTGATAGAAAAAATTTTTCATGGTTCAGATTTCTTATATAAATTAAAGCTTAATAGTGGTGAAAATATATTTTGTTATACACCAAGTCATCATGATCATAGCCTTAATGAAGTAATCGGAATAAAATCTGAAATGGACCATTTAATATTATTCAATAAATAATCAAAACTCTCTTAACTTTCTTCTAAGAATCTTTCCTACATTATTTTTAGGAATTTCATCTATAAATATAACCTTCTTTGGTATCTTATAAACTGCTAAACCTTTTTTGCAAAAATTAATTACTTCAATTTCTCCTAATTTTTTTTCCTCTTTGACAATAAATAATTTTATACTCTCTCCTCTATTAGAATCATTAACTCCAATTACTCCGCATTCCCTGACATCTGGATGTTGCGATACATAATCTTCAATTTCATTTGGATAAACATTAAATCCAGAAGAAATAATCATATCTTTTTTTCTATCAACAATTTTCAAAGAACCATTTTCATTAATAATTGCAATATCTCCTGTTTTAAAAAATCCGTCATCTGTAAAAGAATTTTTAGTTTCTTCTGGGTTATTCCAGTATTCAGACATAACCTGTGGACCTTTTACACAAAGCTCTCCTTCTTGATTAATGTTAAGTTCATTATTTTTTTCATCCCTTATTGAAATATCTGTTGATGGCATAGGTGGCCCAATCGTACCATTAAATGGTTCAGATATAATGTTAACTGATACAATCGGAGCAGTTTCAGTTAAACCATAACCTTGAGTAATATCAACTCCAGTTATTTTTTTCCACTTCTTAGCAGTACTACTTAATACAGACATTCCTCCTCCAACAGTAAACTTTAAAGCACTAAAATTAATTTTTTTAAATGAAGAACTCGTTAACAATAAATTAAACAATGTATTAACTCCAGTGATAACAGTAAACTTATTTTTCTTTAATGTATTTACAAAACTCTTTAAGTCTCTTGGGTTTGTTACCAATATATTATTCGAACCAATGCTATAAAAATACATTAAGTTAACGGTAAATGAAAAAATATGATAAAGCGGTAATGCTGTTATAATACTCTCTTTCCCAGGAACGACTATAGGGCCAACCCATGCATTTAACTGCTCAATATTAGCCAGTATATTTCCATGAGTAAGGACTGCAGCTTTAGACTTTCCTGTGGTGCCACCAGTATATTGCAATAGTGCAATATCCTTATTTTCTAAAACTGTATTCTTTCTAAGATATGAATTCTTTAATATATTAGAAAATAATAAATAATTACTGCTGAGGGAAATCTTTGGTCCTTTGAAAAAAAATACTGTCTTAACAAGTGCTGACATGATAGGAGAAAGTAGATCTGTTATCCGGCAAATAATAATATTTTTAATTAATGTATTTTTTACGACAGGTTCTAGCTCAGACATGAACCTATCTAGAACAATTATTGTTTCTGCCCCAGAATCATTTAATGCACTTTCTATCTCCCTACCTTTAAATAATGGGTTTATATTTATAACTATAGCTCCAGCTAAATATGATCCAAATAATGCAACTGGATAAGTTAAGAGATTTGGCAACATTATTGCAACTTTAGATCTCTTGGTAATGGATAATTGATTTTGAAGATAAGCTCCAAATTTTTCTGAATATCTATCTATTTTTTTATAGCTCAATCGAGTATTCAAATTTGTAAAAGCAGTATGGTCTGGAAAAAGAGAAGATGAGTTTTTCATCAAATCTATAATTGAGTTGAATTTTAAACTATCAATTGTTGACGGTATATTTTTTGGATAATGTTTAAGCCAAATCTTTTCCATAAATATATCTTAACATCAAAAATAACAAAGCCTCTATAGAAAGAGGCTTTGAAATAAATTTGCAATAATACAAATATGGATTACATTCCCATGCCACCCATGCCCATACCACCCATGCCGCCCATATCAGGCATTGCAGGTGCACCACCGCCAGCAGGTTCATCGGATGCTAATTCAGTAACCATGCATTCAGTGGTTATCATTAGTCCTGCGATAGAAGAAGCATTTTGAAGTGCTGTTCTAGTTACTTTAGTTGGATCTAAAATACCCATCTTAAGCATATCGCCAAATTCAGAAGTTGCTGCATTGTACCCAAATGAATCCTTACCCTCTTGAACTTTAGCTAAGACTACAGAACCTTCTTCACCTGCATTAGTAACAATTTGTCTAAGTGGCTCTAGCATTGCTTGTCTAAGTATTTGGATTCCCTGATCTTGATCAGGATTATCACCTTTGACTTTTTCCAACGCTGCTCTAGCTCTAATCATAGCTACGCCGCCGCCAGGGACAACTCCTTCTTCAACAGCTGCTCTAGTTGCATGAAGAGCATCTTCAACTCTTGCTTTTTTCTCTTTCATTTCTACTTCTGTTGCAGCTCCAACTTTTATTACAGCTACACCACCAGCAAGCTTAGCCACTCTCTCTTGCATTTTTTCTTTATCATAATCTGATGTTGCTTCTTCTATCTGAGCTCGAATCTGATTTACTCTAGACTCTATTGAAGCCTTTTTACCACCACCATCAATAATAATAGTATTCTCTTTTGTCACATTAATTTTTTTAGCTGTACCTAATAAAGTAAGATCAGCTTTTTCTAAACTGAGTCCAACTTCTTCAGCAATTACAGTGCCGCCAGTAAGAATTGCTATGTCTTCTAACATAGATTTTCTACGGTCACCAAAACCTGGAGCCTTAACAGCCGCAACTTTCACAATGCCTCTTATACTATTAACTACCAATGTAGCAAGCGCTTCACCTTCTACATCTTCAGCAATAATTAAAAGTGGCTTACCTGATTTAGCAACTCCTTCTAATACTGGAAGCATATCTTTTATGTTAGTAATTTTTTTATCATATAAAAGAATGAATGGATCTTCTAATTCTGTAGACATGTTTTGTTGGTTAGTTGCAAAATATGGCGACAAATATCCTCTGTCAAACTGCATACCTTCAACTACATCTAACTCATTGTCTAAAGACTGTCCTTCTTCCACGGTAATAACACCTTCTTTGCCTACCTTACTCATAGCTTCAGCAATAATAGAGCCGATATTTTTATCAGAGTTTGCAGAAATAGTACCTACCTGCTCAATTGCACCTTGATCAGCACAAGGTTTAGACATTTTTTTTAAACTTTCAACTGCTACTGATACTGCTTTTTCAATTCCTCTTTTCAAATCCATAGGATTCATTCCAGCAGCTACACATTTTAAACCTTCCTTTAAGATCGACTGAGCTAATACAGTTGCAGTAGTTGTTCCATCTCCTGCTATATCAGAAGTTTGAGATGCAACTTCTTTAACCATTTGCGCACCCATATTTTCAAACTTATCTTTTAATTCAATTTCTTTAGCAACTGATACACCATCTTTAGTTACAGTTGGGGCTCCAAAAGACTTATCTAGAACAACGTTCCTGCCTTTGGGTCCTAATGTTGTCTTAACTGCATTAGCTAGAATATTTACTCCTGCTACCAGTCTTTTTCTTGCGTCATCACCAAACTTTACTTCTTTTGCTGTCATTTTTAGTTCCTCTATAAAATACTATTAATTTAACCAACGATTGCTGTTATGTCATCTTCTCTCATAACAAGTAATTCTTCTCCGTCTACACTTACTTCTGTACCAGAATATTTACCAAAGAGAATCGTGTCGCCTACTTTTACATCCAATGGTCTAACATCACCATTCTCAAGCATCTTCCCTTTACCTATTGCAACAACTTCGCCTTTAATTGGCTTTTCAGTTGCAGAGTCAGGAATCACGATGCCGCCAGGTGAAGTCTTTTCTTCTTCCATTCTTCTAATAATTACGCGGTCATGTAATGGTCTTATATTCATATGTAATCCTCATTAATAGTTCAAATGAGCGGTTTTTGCTCTCAGATAGTTAATATAGCGACCTTTCTCTAAATTTCAAGTGTAATTAATAGAATTACTCGTCTTTATTATGATCGACATCAATTACTCTTCCTTTGGGGCTATTTGCACGTCTCCCTGTAGGCATACTATATCTCCTAATACCAAGTGACCTGATTGGTTTATATAGGAATAATAGCCCTATAAAATCCGTTAGGAAGCCAGGTAATAATAAGAGTACACCGCATATAAAGACAATAATTCCAGATAATATCTCTTGGTCAGGCCTCAAGCCATTCATTAGTTTGCTACGAATTTCAGACATATACGTGGCAGCATTATGTTTAATAATATAAATCCCAACAAGGGCTGTACCAAATATTGTTAAAATAGTATTAAAGCTTCCTATCATCGAACCAATTTCAATAAATAAAATAATTTCAATTATTGGGATAAGTAATAGGAATATAGGTATAACTTTTCTTAAATTCATAATATTAACTCTTACACTATCATTTATGGACAAAAATTCTATAGTAGATAATATACTATATATATAATTATTGAGATAATTGAGGTAATGAAGATATTTAATATGAAAAAGCTTTTTCTAACTATGACGCTTTTATTGATTAGTGGTCTCACAACTGCTGATATCATCAAAAACCAAGTAGAGTTTCTATCACCAGATGAAGCATTTAAGCCTTCAATAAAAATAATTTCAGATAATCATCTAGAAGTTACCTGGGATATTGAAGAAGGATATTATCTCTATATGGGTATGTTTGAGTTTTCAGTTGATAGTTCAGATATGAAAATTATAACAGTAGACATGCCTGAAGGTAAAAAGAAGAAGGATGAATTTTTTGGAGATGTAGATGTATATTATAATTCGGCCAAGGCAAATATATATTTCGACATAATAACAAGTCATTCAAGTTTAATATTAAAATATCAAGGGTGCGCAGATGCAGGGTTATGTTATCCACCTGTCACTAAAAAATTATCCCTTGGGCAATATGTTCAAAATAACCCCTATTTATTGAAAACTAGCTCGACTGAAAATCAATATTCTTTTAGTCAAAAATTATCCGAACAATCAATATTTTTAAATATTTCTTTATTTTTTTTAGCTGGCTTACTTCTAGCGTTTACCCCATGTGTATTTCCAATGATTCCTATATTGACTGGACTAATAGTTGGACAAGGAGAAAATATTTCAACTAAAAAATCTTTTCTTCTCTCCCTCACCTATGTTTTGTCAATGTCTTCAACATATGCAGCAGCTGGAATTTTAATTGCATTGTCTGGAACAAATATCCAGGCAGATCTACAAAACCCATATGTATTATCAAGTTTTGCATTATTATTTATAATCCTAGCTCTATCTATGTTTAACGTAATAAGAATACAAATGCCAGCATCTATTCAGAACCTGCTTATATCAAAATCAAATACTAATAGTTCCGGTACTTATATAGGTGTAGGAATTATGGGGTCGCTTTCTGCATTGATTGTGGGCCCATGTGTTACCGCTCCACTTATAGGAGCACTCATATATATATCAATGACTAATGATTTTATAATTGGAGGGGCAGCCTTATTTGCATTAGGAATGGGAATGGGTGCGCCACTTCTAATACTAGGCACATCTGCATCAGAATTGACAAAAAAGATTGGTCCTTACTTAGAGATTACGAATAAGATTTTTGGAGTATTATTCTTAATTGTATCAATTTGGCTAATTGAGAGAATTGTATCAGCCGAGATAGCTGCTTATCTATGGGCACTATTATCAATTATTATTGCAGTAGGATTATTAAAGATAATTGTATTTAAGACGTTTACAAAATTTACAGTAAATTTTTTATCAGCTCTACTATTTATATATTCAGGTCTACAAGTATACGGAGTAAATGTAAATAAAAATTTTAACCCTGTATTTAGTTTTATTGAACAATCTCAATTAACTTTATTCACAAATATTACTGATACCAAGGAATTATTTATAAAAATAAAAAATTCAGAAAAAATTACAATGGTTGATCTTTATGCAGACTGGTGTGTAGCTTGCAAGGAATTAGACAAATATACTTTTAGTGAAAAAAAAGTAGCTTACCTATTAAAAGATCTAAACTTAATCAAACTAGATATAACAAAAACAAATGATGACAATTCAAAATTCTTAAAAGATTATAAATTATTTGGTCCACCTGCAATATTATTTTTTAACAATAATGGGAAAGAGATAAGGCAAGCAAGAATTGTTGGTTTTATAAATGCGGAAGACTTTATGAAAGTTTATAAAAACATAAATACAAATGTATCTTTAAAATAAGAAAATTTTCTTGTATATTCGCTAAAAATCTGTTAATTTCTATTAAAATTTACTAAAGAGACTATTTTGACAGATATACTAATTATTAACGGCCCCAACTTAAATCTGCTCGGAACACGAGAACCAGAGATATATGGCAAAGAAAGTCTTAGTGATGTAGAAAATAGCCTACAAAATTTAGCAGACAAAGAAAATATTTCAATAAAATTTATGCAATCTAATGCGGAACATGAAATTATAGACTGTATTCAAGCTGCAAATAAAGATTCTACAAAATTTGTTATTATTAACCCTGGGCCATTAACCCATACAAGTATTGCTCTAAGGGATACTTTTTTAAGCACACAAATTCCTTTTATAGAAATACACATTTCTAATATCCATAAAAGAGAAGAGTTTAGAAAAAAATCGTTTTTAAGTGATGTAAGCGTCGGTGTTATCGTTGGTTTAGGTGTCAATGGTTATAGTTATGCATTCATGCAAGCTGCAAAATATATCAGGAGTAACTAAATATGGATCTAAGAAAAATAAAAAAATTAATGGAATTACTAGAAGAGTCAGGGATAGCTGAGATAGAAATTAAAGAGGGCGAAGAATCAATTAAGCTCTCTCGTCATTCACAACATCAACCTTTGCAAAATAATCAAGCGGTGATGCCAGTTATGCAAGCTCAGCCACCTATTACTAAAGAAATTACTCCTCAAGCTGAAAGTATTGTGGAGAAATCTTTGCCAGAAGGAGATGTTATTGAATCCCCAATGGTTGGCACTTTTTACAGGGCTGCATCACCAGATTCAAAATTTTTTGTAGAAGAAGGTCAAAAAGTCAGCAAAGGTGATACAGTTTGTATTTTGGAAGCCATGAAAATGATGAACCAAGTTGCTGCTGAACAAAGCGGTACAATTATTAAAATTCTTGTAGAGGATTCAGAACCTGTAGAATTTGGACAACCACTATTTATAATAAAATAATATGATTAAAAAAGTATTAATTGCCAATAGAGGCGAAATAGCATTACGCATTCTACGAGCTTGTAAGAAGTTAGGTGTAAAGACTGTGGCTGTTCATTCAACTGTTGATAGACAATTACCTCATGTAAAAATGGCGGATGAGTCGGTATGTATAGGATCAGCAGATCCTAAAAAAAGTTATCTAAACATACCTTCTATTATAAGCGCAGCTGAACTTACTAATGCTGATGCCATACATCCCGGTTATGGGTTTCTATCAGAATCAGCTCAATTTGCAGAAATCGTGGAATCAAATAAGTTTATTTTTATAGGGCCTCCAAGTAAAGTTTTAAAAAAAATGGGCGACAAGATTAAAGCTAAGACAGCTATGAAAGGCTTCGGCGTTCCTTGTATACCAGGTTATGATGGCATTCTTTCTGATGACCCAGCTAAAGTTCTTAAATCTGCCGAAAAAATTGGCTTTCCTATAATGCTAAAAGCTATTCATGGTGGTGGTGGACGAGGAATGATGATTGTAAATCATCCCAAAGACCTTGCTAATGCAATGAGTATTACTAAATCAGAAGCTGAAAATGCGTTTGGAAATGGTGACCTATATTTTGAAAGATATTTTGATAAACCTAGGCATATTGAAATCCAAGTACTTTGCGATAATCATGGAAATGCTATTCATCTTGGAGAGAGAGATTGCTCCCTTCAAAGAAGAAATCAAAAAGTAATAGAAGAAACTACAGCAGTAAATATTCCTAGAGCAGCAATCAGCAAAATAGGTAAAATATGCACGGAAGCATGTAAAAAGCTTGGGTATACTGGAGCAGGTACTTTTGAGTTTCTTTACCAAGATGGTTCTTTTAGTTTCATTGAAATGAATACGAGGATACAGGTTGAGCATCCGGTGAGTGAATTCTTAACAGGTATTGATTTAATTTCTGAACAAATCTTAGTTGCGTCAAATGAGAAACTCAAACTAACTCAGGAAGACGTTACATTTAAAGGACATTCTATAGAGTGTAGAATAAATGCAGAAGACCCTGTAACATTCATGCCTTCACCAGGCCATATAAGTTTATTTCATGCACCTGGTGGGCCAGGCGTTAGAGTTGATTCACATATTTATTCTGGATATGATGTTCCACCCAATTATGACTCCTTGATAGCAAAAATTGTTACCCATGCTGAAGACAGGAAGACAGCTATTAAAAAAATGTTGTTTGCATTAGATGAAACCGTTATAGAAGGGATTAAAACCAATATTGCTTTACATAAACGTTTGCTAACTAGTGATTTTTTTGTAGATGGAAATTTCACAATCAACACATTAAACCAATTTATTAATAAAAATTAGTAAATTTTCTCTTTAACCCCAATCATTAAAATTGTATGATAATGAAACGTTTTTTATAAACTTATCATTGCAAGTTATGCTTTGATATACAGGGATATGCTTTAATAATGGAAAAAATAAAAAAGACAGTTGTTAGCTCTCTTAGTAAAACTATTAAAAATGAAACTCTTACCTATATCAATAAGATGAATGGTCAGGGCGTTAGTAATCTGCATAATCTGTTTATCACAGAAGTTGAAAAATCTCTCATATCTGCAGTCTTATCTCACCTAGGTGGTAATGTAACTAAAACTGCTACTTATCTAGGAATTAATAGAGGAACGTTAATAAAAAGAATTAAAGATTATGGTATAAGTATCTAAATGAAGCAAGATGAAAAGAAATTTGCTCTAATAAGCGTTTCTGATAAAACTGGTATCGATAAGTTTGCTAAATCACTAATTAAAAATAATTATATAATTCTTTCGACTGGTGGTACTGCAAAATTCTTATCATCCAAAAAAATAGCTAATGTATCTATATCTGAATTTACCAAATTTGAGGAAATACTTGGAGGAAGAGTTAAAACATTACACCCAATTATCCATGCTGGCATACTAGCTAAAGATAAAAAATCGATAGACTCATTAAAAAATTCACATTACTCCCTTATAGATATGGTAGTAGTTAATCTCTATCCTTTTGAGTCAACAATATCAAAACCTAATTGTAAGTATGATGATGCAATTGAAAATATAGATATTGGCGGACCTACAATGTTAAGAGCAGCAGCTAAAAACCATAATAGAGTGACTGTTATTACAGAGCCTAAAGACTACGAGATTATAGTTAAGGAAATCAATGAGAATAATCAAACATCCATTAATACAAGACGTAAACTAGCTATCAAGGTATTCCAAAAGATTTCAGAATATGACTCAATGATTCATCATTATTTAATGAGTCATGAGAATGTTGAAGAATCAACTCTTCCATCAAAAATTAATATTACACTAGAAAAAATTAATGATCTGAGATATGGAGAAAATCCACATCAAAATGCTAGCCTTTATAATATAAAATATCCCAGGGTAGAAGGTTTTAATTTTGAACAGTTGGCTGGAAAAGGCTTATCTTATAATAATTTAGTTGATACAGAAAGCGCACTCTCATGTGTTCAACAATTTAAAAATCCTTCATGCGTTATAGTGAAACATGCAAACCCTTGTGGTGTAGCAGAATGCACTAATCTTATGGCTGCCTATAATAACTCCTATGCAACAGATCCTGTTTCGGCTTTTGGAGGAATCATTGCTTTTAATAAAAATGTAGATGAAAAAATTCTTAAAAAAATTATTAATCGACAGTTTGTGGAAGTTATAGTTGCCCCCGGTTATAGTAAAAAATGCCTAGAAGTTATTAAATCTAAACCAAATATCAGACTCTTAAAAGCAGCAAGATCTAATAAAGATACTGTTAAGCTAGAATTTAAATCCTTACAGAGTAAATTCTTAATTCAAGAAAGTGATACTAAAAAATTAACTTCTAAAAATTTAAAAACTGTAACAATAAAAAAACCATCAAAAAGAGAAATAGATGATCTATTATTTGCATTTAAAGTTGCAAGATATGTGAAGTCAAATGCTATTGTTTTTGTTAAAAATAAGAAAACTCTTGGAATAGGTGCTGGACAAATGAGTAGAATTGACTCTACTAATATTGCTAAAACAAAGGCTAAAAAACATGGATTATCTCTTAAAGGATGCGTAATGGCATCAGAAGCTTTTTTTCCATTTAGAGATAATATAGATTTAGCTAAAAAAATTGGTGTATCCAGTATTATTCAACCAGGTGGTTCTATAAAAGACAAAGAGATAATATCTATCACTGATAAACATGGTATTTCAATGGTTCTTAGTGGCGTGAGAGTATTTAAGCATTAAAATATGAAGCAAAATATACTAGTGATAGGGCAAGGTGGGCGTGAACATGCAATTGCATGGAAAATTTCTAAATCGCCAAAAGTGCAAAATGTTTTTGTCTGTCCTGGTAATGCAGGGACAGCTCTAGAAGACAATATAGAAAATATTTATATAGATATTTCTGATACCATTAGTCTTCTTGATTTTGTTAAAAAAAATAATATTTTCATGACAATAATTGGACCTGAAGGTCCGCTAGTTGATGGTATTGTTAACAAATTTACTGAGCAAGGCTTAAAAATCTTTGGTCCAACCAAAGAACATGCAATCTTAGAAGGTTCAAAAGTTTTCTCGAAAGAATTCATGAAAAATTATGATATACCAACATCTGATTATGAAATGTTTTCTGATAAAGCTGAGGCTAAGTTATATATAAGCACTAAAAAACATCCAATAGTTATAAAGGCTGATGGTCTGGCAGCAGGGAAAGGCGTTATTATATCCTCATCAATAGAAGAGTCAAACAATGCAATAGATAAATTATTAAGTGCTGCTCATTCGGATTTTATTGTAATAGAGGAGTTTTTAAGTGGGCAAGAATTATCAGCAATATATGTATGTAATTACAAGGGATGTACTTACGAAATAGGCCTCCCATGGACAAAAGACTATAAGTCACGGGACGAATATAATTCTGGTCCAAATACAGGGGGTATGGGGGCTGTAAGCCATCCATTATCCTATGGACATAAAAATGAAATATATAAATTGTATCAAGATATTGAGAAGGTTTTAGTTAAAACTATAAATGGAATTAATGATTATAATAAGAAGTCTAATATTAAGTATTTAGGATTCCTGTATATAGGGCTAATGATAGATAGTGCTAATAAAATTAAAGTTTTAGAATATAATTGCCGCATGGGTGATCCTGAAACACAAAATTTAATGCTTACTTTAGAAAATAAAGGTATAGATTTTTTAGATATGATCTTAAATGATCCTATAACTAATATACAAGATTTGAATATTGCAAACTTTGATCAAGATGGTGAAGGCTACTGCTGCACTATTGTTTTAGCAGCTAAAGGTTATCCTGAATCATATGAAAAAGGCTTTTATATTGATACCAGAGATATTACAGAAAATGAGAATATTAAAATATTTCATGCTGGAACAATGTTAGATGATAATAAGATATGTTCAACAGGCGGAAGAATTCTTACTGTAAATACTTATGCTAAAAATAAAGAAAAGGCTATAAGCATAGCTTATGAAAATATAAAGAAAATCAAGGTATTTCAAGATAAAAACATGAATATTGAAAATAATAACTTAGTTTTTTTTAGAGAAGATATAGGAAGCTAATTATCTCTTCATTGAATCAAAAAACTCAGAATTAGTTTTAGTTGATTGTAATTTATTTAGCATGAATTCCATAGCATCTAACTCGTCCATTGAATGAAGGACTTTTCTCAAAATCCATATTTTTTGTAATTCATCAGGTGTAGTTAATAATTCTTCTCTTCTAGTTCCTGAGCGATTAATATTGATGGCAGGATATATTCTTTTTTCAGCTATTCTTCTGTCAAGATGGACTTCCATATTACCTGTTCCTTTGAACTCTTCATAAATGACTTCATCCATTTTAGAGCCTGTATCAATAAGAGCAGTAGCTAAAATTGTTAGACTTCCACCTTCTTCAATATTTCTTGCTGCACCAAAAAATCTTTTTGGCTTAGTTAGTGAATTTGCGTCAACACCACCTGACAATACTTTACCAGACGATGGAGCAATTGTGTTATAAGCTCTAGCAAGCCTTGTAATAGAATCAAGAAGTATAATCACATCTTTTTTATGTTCAACGAGACGCTTAGCTTTCTCAATAACCATTTCTGCTACCTGAACATGCCTATGAGCTGGTTCATCAAAAGTACTTGCAACAACCTCTCCTCTAACCATGCGTGACATCTCAGTTACTTCTTCAGGTCTTTCATCGATTAATAAAACTATGAGAATAGAATCAGGGTTATTAGCAATTAAACTTTGTGCTATTTGTTGAAGCATAATAGTTTTACCAGCTTTAGGTGGAGAAATAATCAGACCTCTTTGCCCTTTGCCAATAGGTGCAGCAATATCAACTAAACGCCCAGATATATCTTCTCTGCTACCATTACCACATTCAAGTCTTAATCTTTCATTTGCATGTAAAGGTGTTAGATTTTCAAATAAAATTTTATGTTTAGAATTCTCTGTGGAGTCAAAATTTACATTATCAACCTTAAGCAACGCAAAATATCTTTCGCCTTCTTTCGGTGGCCTAATTTTTCCTTCAACAGTATCACCTGTACGTAATGAGAATTTACGGATTTGACTAGGTGACACATAAATATCGTCAGGTCCGGCTAAATATGAGCTACTAGCATTTCTTAGAAAACCAAAACCATCTTGTAATATTTCTAAAACTCCACCAGCAGATATATCTTCTCCGCTAGACGAATGACTTTTTAAAATAGTAAAAATGACATCTTGCTTTCTAAGTCTACCGACATTCTCGGCACCCATTTTTTCAGCCATAGATACAAGCTCTTGTATTGGTTTTTCTTTTAATTCAGTTAGGTTCATATTATTTTAATTGGTTTGTTAGAATTGATTGTTTTGAAAATACTTATTTTATACTTTACAGGTCTATATTTGATGAGTTATAGATTCTCATTTAAAAAATTTGTTAACTCCGATTTAGTTAAAACTCCTACAGATGTGGCAGCCAACTCTCCGCTCTTAAAAATCATTATTGTAGGTATACCTCTGATTCCATATTTTGGTGCAGTAGCAGGATTTGCATCAATATCAAGTTTAGTAAATTTTACTTTACCATCGAATTCAGGAGCAACATCATCAACAATTGGTCCTAGCACTTTACATGGTCCACACCACTCTGCCCAAAAATCTATTAAGACTGGTATTTCTGATTTTAAAACCTCAGTTTCAAAATTATCATCTGTAATATTAAGTACTGAACTCATTATAAATCTTCCTCTAAATTTTATTTATGTTTTGAATTGAGTTTTGATTTGTCTACGAATATTAATATCTTAAGCTGTTTCATTAATAAGTCAAGCTTTATTAAGCCTACTAATTAGGGTTAAATTTTTTTAATTCCAAAGTAAATCCGTCACAACTATTAGAAAGTATAATGCAGGATGCGCCACCTTGTGTTCTCGTTTTTCCAGCTGCACCAGGGTTGATAATATATGGTTTTTTAGTCATATCTAGGGTGTGATGATGTGTGTGACCATAGATAACAACTAATGCGCTAGGATATGATTCTCTTAAGGAGTCATGGTAATCAGGATAATGTTTATGGCCATGAGTTACTACAATATCACCAATAGATGTAGTTATAACCTCTACATCATTTAACTCATTATAATCATCATTATTTCCATTTACTGCATATAATTTTTTTGACGTAAGTTTAATATCCTCGAGTATTTGATGATCTAAAATATCACCTGCATGAATAACATAATCACTCTTATTTATAAGGTTATATATTAAAGGATTTAAATGAGAATGAGTGTCAGAAAGTATTATTATTTTAAAAATCTTATCTTTTATTATATGTGTATTTGATTTCATCTAAATGGATCTGGTTGACTTAACCTTAAATAAATCAAGATACTAGAATATAGTTGCACCGAAGACTTTAATCGATTCATCTTCTATGCCTAGCACTAATCTACCAAGATATTCGCCTTCTACTTCTGAGCTTGTTTGTTTAAATAACACAGTAACATGTTCATTACGCCTAAGGCAGCCAAAAAATTTTCTTTCAACAGATAGGCTTGTAAGCATTTTGTTAGCAGCCCATTGTTTACCTATTTCAACTTCATTTGCTCCAAAAAGCATCTCTTTAGAAAAATGTTTTGTGAAACCACCATAATCTTTTTTATTAGATGATTCCACAAGCCCATTCCATATCGGATTAGCAATCTTTAAGATCTCTTCGTCCGTCATTTCAACTAGATTCATATGTTAACTCTTGTATTAAATAATATAAAATTATTTATGCTTTTTGTTCACCATCAACTTCTTCGTCGATAAGGTGATAAAGCGGAGCTTTTTCTAGTTCAAACTTACCAGTTTTTGGATCACGTCTTGAAACAGTCAAGCAATGCCAATTATCGTCATCTAGTTTTAAGAAGTCACCTCTATAATAATATCCAGGCCAACGTGTTTCTTCACGGAATATTGTATGTTCAGCAACACATTGTGAAACTAATGCACGATGCTTTAATTCCCATGCTCTCATTAATTGATGTAAATCTTCAGCCCCAACATGTTCTAAATCTTCTTCTAATGTTCCAAGAAGCTCTATTCCACGTTTCAAACCAACTTCATTAGTCATATAGTTAGTACCAATGCCACCAACATATTCATCCATTATTTTTTGTAGTCTTTGCAGACCTTGGATTGGTAATATGTAGCTTGGAGATACTGTTCCAGCTGTTATTTCATTACGCCCAACAGTATAGTTTTCAAGAGGTTTATATATAACTTCTTTTAACTTTTCACACTGACCATCTGTAACAGTTATACCGTCAGCACGACCATCATTAATATATTGAACAGCTGCTTTAGCGCACAATCTACCTTCCGTAAATGAACCAGATGAGAATGCATGAGCTGTTCCACCAGCAGCGTCACCTGCTGCAAATAAACCATCAATGGTCATCATCCTGTTATAGCCCCAGAAGTATTCTGGTATGCCACCAGAGACATCTTCTGGTCCACTAACCCAAGCACCTGAACATGTTGCATGAGAACCCATTACATATGGTTCTGATGTAGTTAATTCTGGATTTTGGTATTTAGGATCTATATCTTGAGATGCCCAAACAACCGCTTGACCAACAGTCATGCCTAAGAAGTTTTCCCACCCAATAGTTTCTAAATGTGGGTCTTGGAATGCTTCCATTGTGACCATATAAATTGGACCTCTGCCGGCCATTGTTTCTTGAATAAATGCATGATTACGTAAGCATGTTGGTGTTGGTACATGATCAATATACTCTCCCACCATTTCTTTTGTTTGGTCATACCATGTTTTTTCATAGTTATCACCATTTGCATTTTGAGTGTACGTTTTGAGATGCAAGAAATATGCCCCTACCGGACCATATCCATCTTTGAATCTAGTTAGTACAATACGATTTTCCATTTGCGTCATTTTTGCACCAACCGCTATTGGTAATGCATACGCTGAACCATTACTCCAAGGTGCATACCATGTACGACCCATACCTTCACCAACTGAACGTGGTTTAAAAATATGCGATGCTCCACCTGCTGCACATATTACTGCTTTCGCCCGGAATACATAATGATCACCAGTACGCATGTTAAAACCTGTAGCGCCACCGATTCTATTATCATTAGTTTCATCCATCAAAAGATGAGTGATCATTACACGGTTATAAATTTTGTCTGCAGATTTTTTAGCAGCTTCAGCTACTATAGGTTTATAGCTTTCACCATGAATCATGATTTGCCACTTTCCTTCTCTTTGGTACTGTCCTGTTTTTTCATTACGCATAAGTGGTAGACCCCACTCTTCAAACATATGTACGCATGAGTCTACATGACGTGCCATATCATATGCTAAATCTTCACGGACCATTCCCATTAAATCATTACGAGCATACCTAACATGATCTTCTGGTTGATTCTCATCCCATTGCATACCCATGTAACAGTTAATAGCATAAAGACCTTGAGCAACCGCTCCACTTCTATCTATATTTGCTTTTTCTGCACAGATAATTTTCATATCGCGGCCCCAATATCTTGATTCAAATGTAGCGCCTGTACCAGCCATACCGCCGCCAACAACTAAAATATCGCAATCTTCGTAGTGTGTTTTAAATTTAGCCATTAGTAGTACACTCCTTGTTTTAATTTACCAATTTTTGCCATTAAAGGAACGCCTGTATCTGATACTGGAACTTTTCCAGTTTTCAAATAAGTTGGTTCACCATATAGTCGATTATTATCATGTGCATCTTTATTAGGTACATCTTTCTCAGCTAATTTAGGTATATATTTTCCCCATGGCTTAGTAGTAATTGGTGACACAAAGCTTTTCATATGACCATTTCTAAATTTAATCTTCCAGCTAATGACTCCTTTTTCTTCTTCACGAAGAACACGGACTTTATGCCCCATTGGAGCAAAGTCTGCATATCCACGCACATCAATAGCATTCTGCGGGCATGCTTTTACGCAAGAGTAACACTCCCAGCAAAAGTTAGGTTCAATATTCACTGCACGTCTAATAAGTTTATCAATGTGCATGATATCTGATGGACAAATATCTACACAATGTCCGCATCCATCACATCTGGTCATATATACAAAAGTTGACATAATTTTCTCTCCGTTTAATCTATTTTAAATTCTTAATAATTCTGTGGCTCAGAACGCTTGATTCCTAAACCAAATTGTTTTGGTAAATCTGCTGGCTCAGGTAAGTCATCTCTTGACCCATCAGCTTCAGCTAAATGTTTTTGAATAGCAGCACCTGGTTTATAAAACATATGTGCAAATTTAGACCAATATACTCCACCAAATAAAGCTACATTAGATATCACAAACATAATAAAGAACAATGTTGCTAAGCCATTTGAGTTAGCTGATTGGAAATACGACCATAATAGGCCAAATGTTGACGTTGTTACCAACGAGAGTACAAACAGATCAGCAAAAACAATTCTACTCCAGTTATTACCTTCAGCTCTAACATCTACTCTTTGTATGAACCAGAACCAATATCCACCGACACATGTCATTATTGCTCCTATATGCCATAACATTGGATAAATTGTTGATGTAGAAGAGGCACTAAAAATCATTACTGCTGATGATACCCAAAACAAGATTGTTCCATACATCCCTAAGAGATGAGTGATTCTTCTTGTTACACCACAGAATTCTGCAGAAGTTGCAACATCATGAGCTAGTGTTTTTACAATAATAGCTGCTTTCTCACCTGTGCTTACAGATTTTGTTGCAGACAATTTTGCTTTTTTAGCATTATTAAAAAAGAATTTAACATTTTTTTTATGCATCATATCTAGAATTACACCACCCACAGTGAATATAACCATGAGGATCAAAAACCCTTGTATATATGCAGGGGCAATTTGTAGTACGTTATCGACGAATGGGTTAACTGTTATCATAATTTCTCCGGATTTAATTCAGTTTAGGCTTGTATAGCTTGGCTTCTTTTAGTTGATTTAATTGGGCCTTCAGTAATTTTAAGCTTTACAGGCAGAGATATCTTATCATTTACTGTAATTGTCTTAGTTCTATGTGTTATAGAGTTTCCAGTTACATTTTTAGTGATTTGCGACATAATATCTCCATTATTTATTACTTTCTGCAAAAGATTATAATATATTCTTAATCCGTTTGGAATGAATTATTAGTAAATAAGTATATTCTTTTTAACCATATAAACTATAAGGATTGATAGTATCCCATTAATATTTCAGCAACTTCTTTTCTTGCAAACTCAGGAGGTAATTCTTGCCCATTTGACAACATTTCTCTGACTTTAGTGCCAGACAGTAACACAAAGTCATCTTTTGAGTGATCCTTAGCATCCCTCATCATTACAACCTTGTTTAGTTTCTTTGAAAAAGCAGTATGGTCAGCTGAGAATATCTCTAATTTTAAAGAATTCTTAACTATATCAAGCTCAAATACTTCTTGGGCTTCAAATGATCCATAATAATCACCCACCCCAGCATGATCTCTTCCAACTATTAAATGGGAACAACCGCAGTTTTGTCTGAAGACAGCATGTAGTAATGCTTCTCTAGGTCCTGCATATAGCATATCAAATCCAAAACCTGAAATTATGACAGTATTTTTGGGAAAATATACCTCTACCATTTTAGCTATAGCTGAGTTTCTAATATCGCCCGGTATATCGCCTTCTTTTAGCTTTCCCAGTGTCATATGAATTAAGACGCCATCAGCATCTAATCTTTCTAAAGCCATTTTACAGAGTTCTTCATGAGCTCTATGCATTGGATTTCTAGTTTGAAAAGCAACTGTTTTAGACCAGCCTGCTTGTATAAGCATTTCTCTAATTTCTGGAGCAGTAGCAAAAGTACCAGGAAACTCATTTGGGAAATAACTATGGTTTAATACTTTAATGTCACCAGCAATTAATGTACCACCAAGGCTTAGGAAATTTGCAACTCCTGGGTGATTTTTATCTGTGGTTCCAAAAATTTTATCTGCCATTGCTGTGATTTCACCATCATTTAAACTTTCAATTGCCGAAACCTGCTGTATAGCTATTACTGGGTTACCCTTTATATTTGGGTCTAATAATGCTATTTCGTCACCAATTTTTATATTTTTAGAATCCTTGGTGAGGTTAATAATTGGGACCGGCCAAAACAACCCTTCCGTTGTTAGCATGTCATTTGCAACACTAATAGCATTCTTTTTATTCATAAACCCTGACAATGGAGTGAAATATCCAGCTCCTAACATAACAACATTTGCTGCTGCTGCAGAATTTAGTAATAGTTGAGGCATATCTTTTGAACTATTTAAAAGATCGTCTCTTTGAGAAGAATCCTCGATAAACAGAGGGTTTAACGAGTCTGAGCCGTGGGGTGCTATCAAATTTTTCATAAAATATCCATAGTTATATTATTAAATGCCCATTGATGATTGGGAAGACTAATACTATAATCTACGTTGCTTAAATGGTCAAAGAACTTTTTCTAGCCAAAATGAGACTCCATGTGCTTGTAAAAATAAGTATATGTTTAAATAAATAGAGGGATAATGCATTATGGAACAAATTCTAGAAATAAGAGACGGATGTACCACTCCAGCGCAATTACTTAAAAGTAAGGCGTTTACCCAATATCTTGATATTTATAAAAAACAATTTATAAAAGAATTAAAAAATCGTGAAAATACTGATCTTAAAGATGATGTGCTTCATAAGATTGACTATATAGATAGCATTGATGCTAGTACTTATATTTCCATCATAGAAGGTGAAACTCCTTTCTCTGGTGATGAATTAAAATCGCATAGAGATTCTGTGAAATTTATTGATGGAGCATTTCATCACTATAGAACAAAATCTTATACGCGTCTCGTTAGACTTCATAATGAAATACTAGAAGAAGGTACTGATGCTGAGATGATCAAAGACAGTGTGACAGTGAAAGCTGACAAACTTTCTGATCTTATTCTTGAAACAAGAAGAATCTTGCTTATCCGCGCTGGTCTTGGAGAAGGTGTAAGGAGAACTAAAGGATTAGATTGTCATCCAAATGTTTCAGTTGGAGAAATCTCGGGGCATTTTGTAAATTTACCCGGTGAATATTCAAGCTTAAGCCAGGTTCCTATGACAACAACTGCTGATATGAGAACAGGTGTTTATTATGAAACCCATTCTAATAAAAGAGCATTTCCATTTTATGCTCTAGAACACAATCCTTTTAAAAATGATAAATTTAAAGCAGAAGATTATGTAGCTATTCCTTTTGAGGTGGGCGCATGGAATATTTTATGTTATATCCATAAATCAAGAGGCTGCGTTGAAATGGAACCAGGTCTATTAAATCTATTCCCATTTTCTAATGTAACAAATATTACAAAAAAACAACCGGATGGAATATTTGTTTTTGGGTGCCCAGATTCAGATATGAAAGATTTGGGATACTATCATGACAAAAAAAATAATTTGTTAGTTGGGCTTATACCTAATATTGATGAATGTAAATATTTTGGATATGGTAAAAAACCAATTTTAACACTGCATAATGTTCTTTGTATAATGAATGATGAGCTACCACTGCATTGTGGATGCACAAGGTATGTTGTTAAATTTGATGAAAAAACAAATGAGCCATATATTTTTGATTCTTTTGTGAAAGCTGATGATATGGGCAGAGCAAAATTAATTCAAAATGATGATAAATCAATGTCACCATATTTCTATGGTACAGAAACTGGAGCATTTGCTTGTCTAGATGGGTTTAGTGAACATGCTAAAATGCAAATGGAGGGTAGAGAGATTGGTTACAATAAACATTCTGGAACAAATGCTAGGCAAATTGTACCAGTAACAGAGTACTCAGAGATCTCAACTGGTTCAGAGTTAGATATTATGCTTTATTTAAATAACTATGAACTTATTCATCCAACTAAATCATGTATGAATACAAATATGACAGTTGATGAAGCTTTAGGACACTTTAGAAGTGGTGCACGAGTAGCAGCTGGTAGCACACAAACTAAAAGAGGTGATGTGGAAATTAGTTATTGGGCTAATCCATTTCCTCTTCTTAAAGAAAATGATGGTTCTCTTGTTCCAAATCATGAAGAACTTTATGGACAATTTGAAAAAATTGAAGAAAAGTTCTTGTCAAATATTAAAGACAGAGTTGGCCAAGGAAAAATGAAAATTGGTGTAGCTCATAGTATGTTAATGGCAGGAACATATGTCAAAAGTACTGATGAGCAACTGACGGACTGTGGCTTTAACGACAGAGCTATGGTTGAGCATGAAGGACCAGAACGTGCTGCGCATGACATGATTGAATTAATAAAAAAAGCAGCTATTGATAAGCGTACAGCACTTGGGGATGAAACACTAAAACAGTTAGACATCACAGTTGCAACGATTGGTGATAGTAGAACTGGTAAGTCAGAAATGGCTGAAAAAATGGAAGGAGTACTTAATATGAGTCTTATCTAGGCTCATACTTAAAAAGGATTTAAGCTTTAGAACGCAGAAAGTCTAGTTGAGCTTGCTCTTTATCGTATTGTGTTGCCTCTCTAACATCTAAAATTTTAATTTTGTACAAAAGTGACTTTCCTGCAAGATAATGGTTCCCATCTAAAATAATTTTTTGGTCAGTAATCTCTGTTACCTTAAAATCTTTTGTATCACCTGACTTATTTGCAAAAGCTATGGTTTCATCTAACTTCCTAAATTTTTCAGGGACATTTGTAAGTTTTTCATGAATCACTAGTGATGAGTCATATTCACCAAAGCCATCATTAGAAGAGACTTTAACCTCTACCTCATCACCAGCTACCTTGCCGTCAAGAGAATTTTCAATGATTGGTAATAATTTTTTTCCTTCACCATGAATATGTGTTACTGGCTGATCAACTTTTTCAAGGAGCTCTGATTTATCATCATAGAGCTCATATATTAATACCACAAACATATCCTTGGTAATTTTAATAGAATCCATATGTATCCTTAAATAGTTTGTTCTATATTAATATTGTATAATAGAATTAACAATATCTTACTGGATACAAATTTAAATGCAAAGCTTAGGTAAAATTACAATATTAGGTGGAACTGGATTCATTGGGTCACAGTTATGCGCCAAACTGTCTCCTTTATGTGATAAAATTGATGTACTAACCAGAAATACTGAAGCCAATAAAGATTTAAAATTGATACCCAATCTAGAAATTATTCAGGCAAATGTATCGGATGATAGAACCTTAAACTCTACATTCTCCAGTTCAGATATAGTTATTAATACCATAGGTATACTGAATGAATCTGATAGAAGCAATACTTTCAATAATTTACATTATGAGTTGACGAAGAAAGTATCTAACGCAATAAAAATTAATAAAGTTAAACGTTATCTACATATTAGTTCCCTGAATGCTGACCCAAGAGCAATGAGTCAGTATTTAATCACAAAAGGTTTGGCGGAAAATTATATTAGGGATAATACGAATAATTTTTGTAATACAACAATTTTCAGACCATCGATTGTATTCGGAGAAGATGATTCATTTTTTAATAAATTTTCTACAATACTTAAATTTTTGCCTGTCTTCCCTCTTGCGTGCCCAGATTCAAAATTTATGCCTATTTATGTCAATGAACTAACAGATTTCATGGTAAGTACAATCCGTAATAATACAACATATGGTCAAAAAATTGATGTCACTGGTCCAAACGAATATACCTTTAGACAGCTCATAGATATTACATTAAAAGTATTAAAGATTAGAAGGCTTATTATTCCATTAAATTATACTTTATCAAAATTACAGGCTGTTATCTTCCAAAGATTGCCTGGTAAGTTATTTACATTAGATAATTTTTTGTCCTTACAAACCGACAGTTGTAGTAATCAAGGTTTTAAAGGAAAACTAGCTTTAGAAGATATAATTCCAGGGTACCTAAACTTTTCATTAAAACAAAAACATATTGAAAACCTTAGAAAGAAGTCAGGCAGAAGTGAATGAAAACTTATTTAGTCGGTGGCGCTGTTAGAGATAAATTATTAGGTATACCGGTCAAAGACCATGATTGGGTTGTTGTTGGCTCATCACCCGATGAAATGAAGAAGAAAGGTTTCAAACAAGTTGGTAAAGACTTTCCGGTATTTATAAACCCTAAAACAGGTGAAGAGTATGCTCTGGCAAGAACTGAGAGAAAATCAGGTCATGGTTATACAGGATTTGAGTTTGATACTAACCCCAATGTTACTCTTGAAGAGGACTTGTATAGAAGAGATTTAACTATCAATGCAATAGCACAAGATGAGAATGGAAACCTCATTGACCCATTCAATGGGCAAGATGATATAAAAAATAAAAAATTAAGACATGTCTCTGATGCATTCTCTGAAGACCCTTTAAGAGTTTTAAGAGTCGCAAGGTTTTATGCGAAATTTGATGGAGATTTTGTGGTTGTGCCAGCAACAGTTGACAAAATAAAAGAAATTGTTGAAAGCGGAGAACTAGAACATCTAACGCCAGAGAGAAAGTGGCTTGAAATATATAAGGCAGCTGAAAAAGACTTAGGATGGTTCTTTGATTTTTTAATTACTCATAATGCTAGAGATAGATTATTTCCTGAAATTCAAGATGAACCTCATACTTCATCTATTAACTACCCAATATGCCCTGAAGATGCGACCAAAATTGAACGTATCTCAGTTCCATTATGTAATTGGATAAGAAATCCTGAATCAATTGAATCTTTTTGTCAAAATCTAAAAGTGCCAAATGAATACAAAAGTTTAGCATTACTATTATCAAACTGTTATGAAGAATATGTGGGATATCTACCAAATTGCATTGAGGAATATGATTCGCTTTTATCTCTCATAAAAAAAATAGATATTCGTAAAAAAGACAGATTAAACTCGTTTATGCGGTGTGCATATCAAGCTGCAGATAGAATTTCTGATGTGAAAATACATAAGGTTTTTTTTGAAAATCTCATTAAAAATATAAACAATTTTAAATTAAGTGATGAAGATCAAAAGAAACCTGGTCTTGAAATTAAAAATATTATTGAAAATGCGCATAGAGAAATTGCACAAGATGCGATAAGAAATTTCTTAAATAAATCCGATCAAAGCCACACCTAAAATTAATCTATAAATAATGTATGGAGTGAATGATATTTTATTTATAGTTGATATAAATAAATGAATAGTAATGTATGAAAATATGAAAGATAAAAACATTCCTAGCAAATGTTCATTTAAAATTTCAACATTTCCTATTTTATACAATTGCATTGACTGATATACCGTTGCCATAAAAATAGCAGGCATAGATAATAAAAAGGCAATCTTAATCGAATCCTCTCTGCTAAAGTTTGCTAACAATGCTGCTGTAATAACAATCCCTGACCTAGAAACGCCCGGCATTATGGCTAATGTCTGCATCAAGCCAATAAATACAATAGTGAAGATGCTAATATTTACTAACTTAGTTATTTCATCTTTTTTCTTAGAATCAGCTAAATATAAAATAACTGCAAATAATATTGTCATAAAAGCAATTGAAGCAATAGAACGCATATTAATAGAGACCATATCAATAAATAGTAAACCTATAACAGGTAATGGGATTGACCCAATTACTATTAATTTAAGGTAGACTAGCCCTTCATCGGTTAACGACAATATTTTTTTAATCTCATTTCTATAATAGATTAAGATGGCAACCAAGGATCCTGAATGAAGAGCAATATCAAAGCCTATTCCTTGATCTTTTAGCCCTAATAGATACGAGGTGAGTATTAAATGAGACTGGCTAGATATGGGCAGAAACTCGGTTATGCCTTGAATAGCTGATAGTATTAATATGTGTATGAATTCCATATTATAACTTATGTATGTGATTAAATTCTTTAGTTGATAATAATGGAATGTCGATATTTTTTTTCATCACTAGAACTTTAAATATTTCACCCATTGTATTTGGCAAGAGAATATTTTTCAATCTATTTAGCTCATCTAACTTTTCATTTTCAGACATTTTTTTACTTTGAAATAAATCCAAGATTCCAAGATTGATTAAAAAATTAGATTGTATAAGGTAACCTCCAATATCAAGTTTTGTGCTTAAGCATATATTATTTAAGTGTGAAAAGTTTACAAAAGATGATAAATCTTGCTCACCTATATTTATCATAGGATCAAAGTTTGGCTGATGATTATGCACACAAACAAGGGTTCCTTCGTTCCTATCTTCTAGAAAATATTCTTTGCTATTATAGCCATAGTCTATTAGAAATATTACACCTGAATTCAAAACCTTATCTAAAGACTTTAACCATTTTTTATAATGAAGATTTATCTCACTTATATAATTATTTTTAAAATAAATTTCATGATTATTTTTTGCTAATTCCAATTCTTTTATAAAGTCAGGAGGCGCACTATTCCAAACATGCTTATAACTATCGCCATCTATTCCAATAAACAAGCATTCAATATTATTATCTATTACCTTAAATCTTTCTGTAGGCAAAGCGTCAAAGAATTCATTAGCAATTATCAAACCATCCATAGACGTATCTTCTAAAGAATTTCTCCATTCGAATAAACCATATAAACCAGGAATAGATTTTTTAATATTATCTTTTTGTAACTTAATAAGGCTATCTGATATTTCTAGTATTATATATTTACTAGGGAGACATTTTTTAATCTTTAAGTTTTTCAAAAGATCTATGGCAAGGC
>Ga0209223_10000054_pt1 | contig 124810 bp, 122 predicted proteins | sample COG_06_FD_184750 | JGI IMG/M metagenome (GOLD analysis project Ga0209223, IMG submission 184750) | Pelagic Microbial community sample from North Sea - COGITO 998_met_06 (SPAdes) (version 2) | ecosystem: Environmental > Aquatic > Marine > Neritic zone/Coastal water | place: Helgoland, sampling... | reverse complement strand
ACTTAAAACCATTATGAGTGAAAGTTCTTGCTCTCCCTCCAAGATCACCTTGTTTTTCTAAAAGTTTGACATCAAAATTATATTTCTTTAAACGACATGCAATTGCGAGCCCACCAAAACCCGAACCAATGACAATTGCTTTTTTCATATTTCAAAGAGAATGATATAAGGGGCTACAATTAGCCCCTTATAATTTAGATTAATATTTATGCAGTTTTTGCTGAATCTTGAACAGCAGCAGCCCATATAAATACACCAAAACCAATTTTATTAATAAAATCAGCAAGGTTATAAATTAAATTTAAGCTTTCTGGTGAAGCTGCTCCCATTAGATATCCAAATACATATCCTAACGGATAGACCGCCCATCCAACTAATACGATAGTTCGACATGCTGTAAATGCCATTTGTGCACCAGCACTTCCACAACCAGCAACTTTCTGTCCAGCTTCTCCTGCAAAAATTTCATACAGAATATATATCCAGCCAACCATCCCAATGATGAAGCCTAGCATTGCAGATATCACGCCTGCTTCACCCAGATAACCACCAAGTAGCATGACAATAGTTCCTAAAAATAGTCTCCAGAAGACTCCTATGCTGACAGTAGTTACAGCTGCCAATATGAAGTAGAACTCTATCATTAGAAGAGGAACTGTTAATAGCCAATCAATATATCTAAATACTGTTGGAGTTTGACCTGTTTCGACCCATACATCTCTCATGTAGAAATAGTGTACAGCTGCTATTAGAGTTACAAGTGCAGACACTGTTAATGATGTCTTCCATTTATCGTTAACTCTATCTCGCTCAACAAGAAAAAAGACTGTTGATGCTACCATTGCTATAGAAATGATCCAAAATGATACACCAACAAAATCGTTTGATTGTAAATCACCTGCAAATGCTAGTGACGGTATAAGAGCCACTGTGAATACAGGTAAAATGATTGATAATAGTTTTTTCATGTAGATTCCTCGTTTATAACTATGAATATTTTATATTAAAATTATAAACGTTCATAGGACGTTTGACAAAGATTCTTTTGCGTCACCAAACAACATTCTTGTATTACCTTTAAAAAATAATGGGTTTTCAACTCCTGCATATCCAGTGGACATGCCTCTTTTTAAGACAACAGTATGAGTACCTCTCCAGCATTCAATCACAGGCATTCCTGCAATAGGACTATTTGGATCCTCAAGAGCTGATGGATTTACTATATCATTTGCCCCAATCACTATTGATAAATCTATATTTTCAAAGCCACCATTAACCTCATCCATCTCATAGACAATGTCATAAGGAATTTTTGCTTCTGCAAGCAAGACGTTCATATGCCCAGGCATTCTTCCGGCAACTGGATGAATTACAAAAATTATTTCAATATTTTTATCCTTGAGCATCTGAATCATTTGATTCACGACAAATTGTGCTTGTGCAACAGCCATTCCATAACCAGGAATAATAGCTATTTTCTTCGAAGCAGCAATCATTGATTTAAATTCGTCAATATCAATAGCTTGAACTTCTCCTTGATCTTCAGTTTTTACAAAAACTGCAGATGATTCAGTTCCAAATCCACCTGCAATAACAGAGATAAAACTTCTATTCATGGCACGGCACATTATATAACTTAAAATTGCTCCACTACTTCCTACTAAGGCACCTACAACGATTAATAAATCATTGCTTAACATGAATCCTGTAACAGATGCAGCCCAACCTGAATAAGAGTTTAGCATTGAAACAACAACAGGCATATCAGCTCCCCCGATAGAAGCAACAAGATGAATTCCAAATACAAACGAGATGAGTAACATCATTGTTAGTGGATTTATTGCATGATTAATAGTTTCTACTGAAACAAATTGATAACCATAGTAAATAATAGCTACAAGCATTATTAAATTTAAATAGTGTTTGGCAGGCAATATTAGTGGGTTACCAGATATTTTTCCACTAAGTTTTCCAAATGCGACTATAGATCCAGAAAAGGTTACCATTCCAATAAAAATTCCTAAGTAAATTTCTATAGAATGAATAGTTTTTTCGATGCCCACATATTCTATAATTGGATTAATAAAATTTACAATACCTACTAGTACAGCTGCTAAACCTACGAGGCTATGAAGGATGGCAACTAATTCAGGCATCTCTGTCATTTTAACCCTTTTGGATAACAGGAGACCTAAAGAACCACCCAGCAAGATTAGAATTATCATTATACTATAATTACCTGAAACTTGGGGCCCTAAGATAGTTGCAGTAACTGCAATTAGCATTGCAGATATGCCGTATTGATTGCCTCTTCTTGATGTTTCTGGGTTACTTAAACCGCCCAGTGTAAGAATAAATAAAACTGCTGAGACTATATACAAAGCTCTAACAACTTCCATATTAAATATTTCTAAATTCATTTTTTAAACATCCCTAATATTCTTTTGGTTACAGCAAAACCTCCAAAAATATTTATACTTGCAATAAAGACTGCAAACCCTGAAAGAATCAATGAAAGTGTATTAACTGATGATATCTGCGTAAGAGCACCAATAATTATTATGCTACTGACCGCATTTGTAACAGACATCAATGGCGTATGTAACGAAGCAGTTACATTCCATATGACCATATAACCAATAAAACATGATAAAACAAATACGGTAAAATGATTCATGAAAGATTCTGGTGCAAATGCCCCTACTAAGAATAATAAAAATATTGCAATGAACCCTGGAAGAAACGAACCTTTTTTTTCTATTACTGGTTTTAATTTCTCTATTTTCTTTTCTTGTGTTTTAGGTGTTGCAGAAACTTTTATTTTTGGTGGCGGATAAGTAATTTCTCCATTTTTAATTACAGTCATTCCTCTGATAACATCATCTTCCATGTTGATATTTATAACACCATTATTATCAGGTGTAAGCTCATCTAAGATATGATACAAATTATTTGCATATAACTCACTAGATTGAGATGGAAGTCTAGACGGCAGATCTGTATATCCAATAATCTTGACTCCATTATATTCAGTTATTTCATCACGATTACACAATTCACAGTTCCCTCCTTGCTGAGAAGCTAAATCAACAATTACAGAGCCTGATTTCATTAAATCAACCATTTCTTTTGTGATTAGTTTAGGAGCTTCTTTACCAGGAATAAGTGCCGTAGTAATAATAATATCCACATCTTGACATTGTTCTTTAAAAAGAGACATTTCAGCATCAATAAACTCTTTACTCATAACTTTTGCATAGCCATCAGTACTCGATCCATCCTCATCAAGACTTACTGTTAAGAACTGTCCACCAAGACTTTCAACTTGCTCCTTAACCTCTGGTCTTGTATCAAAAGCTCGAACAATCGCTCCAAGGCTCGATGCAGTTCCAATGGCTGACAAACCTGCAACACCAGCCCCAATAATTAATACTTTTGCCGGAGGTATTTTACCTGCCGCAGTTATCTGTCCGCCAAAAAATCTTCCAAAAGTATATGCAGCCTCAATAACAGCTCTTGATCCTGCGATATTTGCCATTGATGATAATGCATCCATTTTTTGGGCACGGGAAATTCTTGGCACTGAGTCCATTGATAAAATATTAATATTATCTTTGGCGCATTTTTTCAATAAATCAGGATGTGTAGAAGGGCTAAAAAATGATATTAAAGTTTGATTTTTAGAAAGTTTATCTACCTCATCTTCATCTGGTTTATTAATTTTAAGTATGACATTGCAAGACCAGATACTACTAGTATCAGAAATCACTGCTCCAGCTTTAATATATTCTAAATCAGAAAAGTTAGCATTTAAACCAAGTCCCTTCTCTACAAGAATATTGTAGCCAAGTTTACGAATTTTAGAGATTACATTTGGAGTGACTGCTACTCTTCTCTCTTTATGAGCACTCTCCTTTAAAATACCGATATCCATATATTTTTATTAAAACATACATATCTCTTCGTTACAAAAAATATTCTAAAAGTAGTAATTAATTTCCTATATAGAGCTATTAAAATAATAAATTTTTTCATTGAGAATAAAGAAACCCACTATTAGTAATACAATTAAGGTATAAGCAAGACATTTGTTACATGCTTAGCTTTAATTTTTTTCATATGTATAGTTATCGTCCGAATATGCATCTAAAGTAGTCTTTTTACTTTAAATATAGTTATGAGTAATTAAAATATATTAAACATGCAATTATTGTGAAAATTCCCCAAAATTTTATCCATATTTTTTTAAACCTCATTCCAAAATATAAAAATATTAAACCCACAATAAGAGTAAATATAACTGTTCCATCAACAATATTCTTGCTTGGATTATGAGTTTTATCTTTCGCCAATATACTGTATCTCATAATATCTAATTTAATTCCCTTTTATTTGTTATAATTTATTTATGAGTAAAATAGTTAAAAGACCTTGGGGTTATTATAATCTACTAGTTAAAAAAAATGAATATCTGATTAAAAAAATTGTAATCTTACCAAAACAAAGCATTTCTCTTCAGAAACATAATCATAGATCTGAACATTGGATAGTTTTAAGTGGTAAAGCTGATATACTTATTGGTACAAAAAAAACAATATTAAAAGAATCTCAGTCTGCATTTGTGCCTGAAAAAAGAAAACATAAAATTACTAATAACTCGTCAGTGCCTCTTATAATTTTAGAAACACAGTTAGGAAAAATATTATCTGAAGAAGATATTATTAGATATGACGCAGATTATATAAAATAATATTAACATCATTTATCAAGAGGAGCTTTTAATAAGTAAAAATAATGGATATTATTGAATTACTAATAATTATTTTACTATCAATATTTCAATCAATATTTGGTATTGGGTTGTTGCTAATTGGCACGCCAACATTTCTTTTATTAGGGCATAATTTTTTTGATGTTCTTAATATTTTACTTCCATTTTCAATCCCAATTAGTTTCCTACAAGTTATGTATAGCAAAGAGGTTGATCCAGATTTTAATAAGAAAATTCTACTATACTGCATAACTCCATTAATATTTGCTTTATTTGTATTAATGGAATATGAAAATAGTATCAACTTTATTTTATTAACATCATTTACAATAATATTTTTTTCAATTATAAATTTATCAAATTTTAAAAATGTTATTTTTAATAATCATAGTAATAAAAGAATAAATATAAGCTTAATTATTTTGGGCCTAATACATGGTTTTACAAATCTTGGAGGCAGCTTCCTTACGTTAATATGCGCAAACCTAAATAAACAAAAAAAATTAATGCGCCACAATATTGCAAGTGGCTATTTAATCCTTGGAACCATTCAATTGCTATTTATTAATATTTTTTACAAAACATTAGTTATAAGTAATTTATATTATTTATATATTCCTATTGTTAGTTTCTTTGTGGCGCAATATTTTTATAATAAAATAAATAGTCAACTATTTTCAAAAATATTAAATATAACTATACTTTTATATGGAATTTATATATTTCTAAATAATTTATAAGATAATTTTTTAATACTCAAGAAAATTCTTAATAGCTGGATTGAAAATAAAGTCTTCACCTCTTAAAGGTTTTCGTAAAAATAAACCATCCAATGAAACTACTCTACTAAGAGCAACATAAGTTTGACCATGTGCAAAAGCCCCATAATCCATATCAATAATAATATTTTCAAAAGTCTGGCCTTGGCATTTATGAATAGTAGCTGCCCATGCAAGTTTTAGAGGATACTGAGTAAAGGTAGCGCTGACACAGGAACTGATTTTTTTATCAGATATCGTATATTCAAACTTTTCCCATTTCTCTGGTTCTAACAAATAAACTTCATCTTTGACTTTAATATGTATCTCATTCTTCGTAAGCTTATCGATTGTAGCTAATGTTCCGTTAACCCAATTTTTTCCATTTTTAACCAACATCACTTGTGCGCCAACTTTTATCTTAAGCTCCTCATCAACTGGTACACCTTTGTATCTTCCATCAATTTCTGCATGATAAGTAAATTCTTTTGAATGAATATTTTTTAGGTTGGATGCATTAATACTATTCACCTTATAATTATTAGTTGATAGTGTTAAGACTTCTTCTGGAACAACAAAGTCAGTGTTTACTAAACGTTTATTGAATACCATAAGATCATCATCATCCAGCTTGGCTTTTCTTGCTCTATCGAGTAACGATATAAGTTTAGTATCAGATTGTCTAAAAACCTGAGATAACTCAAATTTAACTAAATCAATTTTCTTTATAATATTTGAGTTAAAGAAAAAATGACCATCAGGATATAATGTATTCATTACATCTATTTCATTATTAGTTACTACTGGAGGAAGCTGGTATAGATCGCCAACTAATATTATTTGAATTCCTCCGAAGGGGTCTTTATTTCCTCGAGTAATCTGCAAAGTTAAGTCAATTGCATCAATAATATCTGGTCTCAACATAGAAACTTCATCAATGAGAATAGTATCAATTTGATTTATTAGTTTTTTATTATAATGTTTTTTAATTACATCTGGAGTAATAACATGAAATGGAAAATTAAAAAAAGAATGTATAGTTTTGGCATTAATATTTAATGCTGCAATTGCAGTAGGTGCTAAGACTATTAAATTTTTATGTGTCTTTTTTTTTATATGGTTGATTAAAGATGATTTTCCTGTTCCAGCCTTACCAGTGATAAATATATTTTTATTTGAGTTTTCAAAAAGCGTTATAATTTCATTGAAATCATCATTTAAGGTAAAGTTATTTTTCATCTTAATGGAGCAAGAATTGCAAGGCTTTTGAAAATTCAAAAATAACCAAAAACATACCTATTAAAACACAAAAGAATATAACAACTATTAATGGTGGAATCAGTCCTGGTTTAGTGTCAGCCAAGCCTTTTATCAAGAGTTTTTCTATGATCTTTTGTAACGCATATATTATGTTACCAAAAACTACTGCAGAGAATATTGGCCCTAAAATAAAAAAGATGAATGGTTTCCATGAATAAACATCTGAAAATCCAACATCTGTAGAGTAAATATATAAACTTGAACCAAACCAAAATAAAACTGAAATTATTTTAGCATTTTTCCTTACCTTACTCTCTTGCACTAATTGCTGAGCTTCCATTCTCTTGTTTTTCACTTTGCTCATGATTTGACTCTAGAAGCATACTCACTATTTTCTGTATCAATTCTAATCAACTCTCCTTCTTTAATGAAAATGGGGACCATTATCATTTCATCATTATCCATGATAGCTTCCTTAAGAGTAGACGATACAGTATCTCCCTTTATTGCATCCATAGTAGATTTAACAGTTAAATTTACAAATTTAGGAGGATCAACTTGAATTACATTATCATTCCAAATTGTTACATCACATTCATCGCCATCTATTAACCACTTTGTGTTATCACTAAGGATAGATTCATTAACTTCCGACTGTTCATAGGTAGACAGATGCATAAAAAAGTATATCTCATTCTCTCTATATAAGAACTGCATCTTTGTGTTCATAACATCTGCTTCTAAAATTGTTTCTCCAATTTTAATAGTTTTTTCAAGGACTTTATTATTCAAAAGGTTACGAATTCTTACTTTTGTAAAAGCTTGGCCTTTCCCAGGATTAACAAAACTATTATCAAGTATCAGGTATGGTTCATTATCTATGAGAATCTTGTTACCATTTCTTAAGAGCGCAGAATTATCAGCCATTAGCTTGCGCTATGTTGATCTAAATTTGAAGTAAAATCTGTCTGTTGTAATCTTTCAATCCTTTCAGCTAGTGGCGGATGAGAAGAAAAATATTTTTGGGCAAAAGATTTTTGTCCTTTATTCGATATACCAAATGCTAACATTTGATCAGGCAATTTGGCAGCTGTACATTTTTCTAATGCGCGCAATGATGCAATCATATCATCTTTTGATGTAAGCATTGCTCCACCATAATCTGCACGGTATTCTCTCTGTCTTGAATACCACATAACTATTGTTGATGCGAGTATGCCAAGAACAACCTGGGCAAAGATTACTGTAAAAAAATAGCCAATACCATACCCTCTTTCATTTTTAAGTATTACACGATCAACAAAATGACCAATTACTCTAGAAAAGAAAATCACGAATGCATTTACAATACCTTGGATTAACGCAAGAGTAACCATGTCCCCATTAGCGACATGACTCATCTCATGTCCTATAACAGCCTCTACTTCATTTCTGCTCATATTACTAATGAGTCCTGAACTAATAGCTATTAATGAATTATTCTTTGATGACCCAGTAGCAAAAGCATTAGGGCCAGCTGATTGGAAAATACCAATTTCTGGAATTTTAATATTCAGTTTATTTGATTGTCTTTCGACAACTTGTAGATACCATTTTTCAAAATCATTTGAAGGCTTACTTATAACTTGTACTCCAGCCATTTTTTTTGCCATCCACTTAGACAAGTATAGAGAGATAAATGAGCCACCCATACCAAAAACAAGAGAGAACAGCATAAGCGAATCATAATCAAGATCAATTCCATTGCTCTGCAAAATTCCAGTAAAGCCTATAAAATATAAAAATATGCTTAAAACAAGCAATATTGCGATATTTGTCACTATAAAAAATAAGATTCTTTTCATATATTTCCTCTACTCATCATGTGTTTCCTCTACTCAATATTATAGGTTGTTTTTACTTTTTCAAGTAAAAACTTCTTATCAATTTTCTTCCCTCTTCTATTTCTTTCCATAATAAAACCTTTAAGAATATTAAAGTCCATTACTCTCTTTCTATTCGAATCATAAGAGAAACTTAAAGACTCTCCTTTTCTTAAAACACTTGTAAAAACTATGCTTTCTTCACTTGATTTAGGAATATTTATTAATTTTACACCTCTACCTTTGGATAAAATAGGTACATTCTTAATTTTACTAACTAACATATAGCCAGCATCAGTGATTATCAGATAATATAGATCAGTGTCAAGATCAACGCTTATTGATTTAACCGCTAACGAATCTTTCGTACGTAACAAAGTTTTACCTTTCTTGTTTTTCACAATTAAATCTTCATATAAACAGATAAAGCCATACCCGTAATTAGTCATTGTTAGAATGGATAATTTTTTAGTTAAAAGATGCATTCCTACAACAGATACTCCGTCTTGTATCTGGAAATATTTACTGAGAGGCTCTCCTTGTCCACGTGATATAGAAATTTTTGTTGAATCTAAATTATATACAAAGCCTAGTTGATCTAAAAAAACCAACGGTTTGTCAGAATACGCATTTTCATGCAAAAGATATTCATCTCCAGTTTTAAAGCCCGCATGATTAATGTCTATATCATGACCTTTCGAAAATTTAAGCCAACCATTTTTAGATAAAATAGATGTGATGGGGTCAGTGTTTACGATAGCTTTGACCTCAATTGCTTTAGAAGATATAACATTTGATATTTTTGTTTGTCTTTCACGAGCAAAATCATCGAGGACTTCAGTCAACTCATCCTTCAAATATTTGTTGAGTTTATTTTTTGATTTAAGGATAGCAATAATTTTTTTTTCATTTTGATTTAATGATTTTAACTCTTCAACTATATTTTTTTCTTGAAGCTTAGCTAAACTTCTAATTTTCATATTAATGATTGCTTCATATTGCGCATCAGTGAATTTAAAATTTTCAATGAGCACTTTTCTTGGATTATCTTCATTTCTTATAATTTTAATAATTTTGTCTAAATTATTATATACGATAATATATGCGTCTAATATATGTATTCGTTTTTGTATTTTATCTAGTTCCCAAGATAGTTTATTAGTAATAGTTATTAGCCTATATTTAATCCATTCTAATAAAATTTTCTGTAAGTTTTTGACTTGTGGTTTTCCATCTAGACCAATCATATTGAGATTAACTCTAAGATTTTTTTCTAAATCAGTTGTAAAAAAGAAATGAGACATGACGTCGTCAATATTATGAGTTCTACCTTTTATCTTTAAAATAATTCTAACTGGATTCTCTTGATCAGATGCATCCATAACACTTTCAAGAAATAATGATTTCTTAAGGAATATTTGCTCTTGTATTTGTTCAATGATTTTTGTTGTATTAGCCTGATAAGGTATAGAGTTTATAATTATTTCTTTTCCATTTGACTCATATGTTGCTCGAATTTTAATATTGCCTGTTCCATAGAGATAAATTTCATCTAGATCAGACTCGTTTAATACTATTTCACCTTTTGTTGGAAAATCTGGGCCAATAACAATCTTTCTTAAGTCTTCAGTTGATAATTTAGGATTATCCAATAATTTAATAACAGCTCCTATTATTTCTGCTAGATTATGGGACGGAATATCTGTAGACATTCCTACGGCAATACCAGAGCTACCATTAATTAATATATTAGGTACTTTTGAAGGAAGGGTTTTAGGCTCATCAAGAGTTCCATCAAAATTAGGAGCCCATTTAACAGTTCCCATATTTATTTCATCTAAGAATAAATCTGAAAATTTTGTAAGCCTTGATTCTGTGTATCTCATGGCTGCAAATGACTTAGGATCATCCTGGGTACCCCAGTTACCCTGACCTTCTATAAAAGCATGATTATAAGAAAAATCTTGTGCCAACATTACCATTGCCTCATAACATGCTGTGTCTCCATGAGGATGAAATTTCCCCAAAACATCACCTATTGTTCTTGCTGATTTTTTAAACTTAGACGTATGACTTAAAGACAATTCATTCATTGCATATAAGATTCTTCTTTGGACAGGCTTAAGGCCATCAGATATATGCGGGAGAGCTCTATCTAATATTACATACATTGAATAATTTAAATATGCTTCCTCTGAAAAATCCTTAATAGGCAATCGTTCTATTGATTTATCTGATTCTTTGATGATTTTTTCTAAGTCTATATCCATATCTTAATCTATCTGCGCAAGATCTCCTTTCTTTTCTAACCAAGACTTTCTATCCAGAGATTTCTTCTTAGATAACAACATATCCATTAATACATTATCTTTATTGCCTGGTGATAATGTCAATTCAATTAGTTTTCTAGTTTTTTTAGACAAGGTCGTGTCTCTTAATTGACCAGGATTCATTTCTCCTAATCCCTTAAATCTTGTGATAGAAACTGATGGACTATCTTCATCAATTTTAAGTTTTTTCAAGATAGCTTTTTTCTCGGTTTCATCAATTACATAATAAGTTTCTTTTTTATAATCTATTCTGAATAAAGGTGGCTTAGAAATATATATATGCCCAGCTTCTACTAATGGATAAAAATGTTTATAGAATAATGCAGTTAATAAAGTAGCAATATGTAGTCCATCTGAGTCTGCATCTGCAAGAACACATATCTTTCCATAACGTAACTTAGATATATCATCTGAACCCGGTATAACACCAATAGATGTGCTGATATCTTTAACCTCTTTAGATTCTAATATTTTTAAAGATGAAAGTTCCCATGTATTTAATATTTTACCTCTCAAGGGTAGTATTGCCTGGTATGACCTATCTCTAGCTTGTTTTGCTGAACCACCAGCAGAATCACCTTCTACAAGAAATAGCTCAGTCACCTTAATATCTTTCAATGTGCAGTCCGAAAGTCGGCTCGGAAGTAAAACAGACCTTGTGTTTATTTTTTTTGAATCTTTATTCAATGACAAAATTCTTGCCTGTGCATTACTAATTGCAAGTTCAGCTAGTTTCTCACCAGCTTCAGAATGTTTATTTAACCATAATTCAAATTTATCTTTTAATTTTGATGTTAATGAAGCTAAAAGATGGTTTGACTGTAATTTACCTTTTGTTTGTCCTGAAAACTGAGGGTTACTCATCTTAAATGACAGAATGAATGACACATTTTTCCAAATATCTTCTGGTGTTAATTTAACATTTCTAGGTAAGAGGTTTCTGCGATCGCAAAATTCTCTCATTGCATCAACTAATCCTGCTCTGAAAGCATTTACATGTGTCCCACCATATATGGTTGGTATTAAATTTACATAGCTTTCTTGTAGAGGTTCTGTTGACTCAGGAATCCATAATGCTGACCATTCCATAACATAGCTCTCTGCATCGATTGCTCCATAATATGACTCTTTGGGGAAATATTCAGAAGTAGAATCATTTTCAGAAATAATGTAATCACTAAGACTACCGTTATGAAAGAATTCCTGATTTCCAGTATTATACTTTTCATCAATAAATTTTAATTTTAATTTTGGCTGAAGTATGGATTTTGCTTTAATCAAATGAATTAACTCTTTTACATTAAGATTTAAGCTATCAAAATAATCAGAGTTAGTTTTAAATGTAATTGAAGTTCCCTGTTTTTTAGTTGATGTCTTTTTTTTAGATTCAAGTTTTTTTGAAAGCTTTCCATTTTTAAAAGACATTGAATATTCTTTTGGGTCTCCTTGTCTGCAAATCTTCATAGTTAATAATTCTGACAATGCATTAACTACAGAAACACCAACCCCATGAAGACCGCCTGAAAATTTATAATTTTTTTCTGAAAACTTTGCTCCTGAGTGTAGATTTGTCATAATAACCTCTACTCCTGAAACCTTATGTTTTGGATGAGGATCTACCGGCATACCTCTTCCGTTATCTTCAACGGTAATAGAATAATCATTATGAAGATGTATGATAATTTCATCACAATACCCCGATATTGCTTCATCCACACTATTATCAATTAATTCTTGGACCAAATGATTTGGATTTGTTGTATCAGTATACATCCCAGGTCTTTTCTGAACTGGTTCAATTCCTTTTAGGACTTCAATGTCTGATGATGTATATTTTTTTTTCACTATGATGATGTATAATTAAAATCATATTACTATATATAACCGAGAATATAAATGAATTATGTGTTTTATGATTTTGAGACTACTGGCTTAGATACAAAATTCAGCCAACCTATACAAATAGCTGCAGTATGCCTTGATGAAAATTTTAAAGAATTAGATAGAATAGATCAAAAATGTAAACTTAATGATGGCATAATTCCACATCCTGCGGCCATGCTAGTAACAAGAGTTCCTATTGATGATCTAAGAAATAAGCAATCTTTTTACGATATGATGGACTATGTCCATGATAAATTTAAATCTTGGGGACCAGCAGTCTTTATAGGTTATAATAGTATACGGTTTGATGAAGAAATACTTAGAAGTGGTTTTTTTCAATCTTTACATGATCCATATCTTACCAACACAGAGAACAATTCACGGACTGACTTATTCAAGATTGTCTTGGGGCTAGTCGCTCTGAATAAAAATATTATAAAAATTCCAATCAATGAGAAAACAAAAAGACCTTCATTTAAACTTGAGTTAATTGCAAAAGCAAATGGGATTCAACATATAAAGGCGCATGATGCATTAAGTGATGTGTTTGCAACCATAGATGTGGCAAGAATAATCAAGAACAAGGCTCCTGATTACTGGAATGAGTGCATGAAAATATTAGGTCCAAGAAATTTAATGGAATATATTCAAACTCATGATTATTTTTATGCTGCACCAGAACATGCAGCTGCAAATGTGACATATAAACCATTATCTTTTATGACAAATAATCCTAATAATAATAAAGAATTGGCTTTTTTTGATCTCAACTATGAGCCAAAAAAATATTATGAGTCTGGCATATCAAAAATTATTTCCATGGTGGAGAGTAAACAAAAAGTTATTAGATTATATCAATCAAATAAAGCTCCTATAATCTTGAGTGCAGACTTTATGAAATCTTCTGAAATATTGAAAGATGATGAAATGGATATATTCAAGCAAAGATCTGATGAAATAAAATCTCGCGATGATTTTATTGAGAAAACTAATTTTGCTTTGGTTGAGCGTTATGATGATTTTCAAGTTACACGTGAACCCTCGGAATTTCTAGAAGCACAAATATACAATGGAGGCTTTTATAGCTCATCTGATAAGGAAAAAATTATCTTATTCAAAAAATCTGATGATGCGGGAAATAAATATAATATATCAAAACAATTTCAAGACCGTAGACTTAGAGAAATTAGTTATAGAATACTATTTTCTGAATCTCCTCATGTTTTTACAGATGAACAGCTATTGGAAAGGAAAAGGTTTATAGCAGATAAAGTATTTTGTACAGAAGAAAAAGTAAAGTGGTGCACGCTTGAAAAAGCAAAAGGTGAATTAATATTAATTAAAGAAAGCGATAAACATGAAGATCAGCAATCATACATTCAAGAAATCGAGAGTTATTTGATTTCAGAAGAGAAAAGGTATAGAGCTTATTTATCGGGAAGCGATCTTACTTAAGGCATCTATTATTTTATCTGAAGATACATATCCTGGTATCATAGACCCATCTTCCATATAAATCATTGGCGTCCCATTTACCTTTAAATCTCTAGCCTTTAAATAATTACTAGCAATAGGGTTTTCGCAAGTTTTAGTTTCTAGGAAATTATTACTAAAAGCCTTATCTAGAGCTTCTTTCTGATTTTCAGAACACCATATGGAGACCATATCATTATACGCCTCATCATCATTACCATTTCTAGAGAATAAAACATAATGTATTTCTATATTATTTAATAATAGCTTATCAACCTCATTATGTAATTTTTGGCAATATGGGCAAGATGTATCCGTAAAAATAGTTATAACATATTTAGTTTCCTTGGGCTTATATACAATAATATTTTCATTATTTATATTAGATAGATATTTCACTCTTTCATTTTTTAATCTATTTTCCGTAAGATTATCTCCAGTCTGAAAATCAATCACGTTTCCAACAATTAAATGTTTAAAATCAGCAGTAAGATAATATAGCTGATCTTGAATTATAATTTCAAAAAATGAATTATTTACTCGCTCAATCGAGTCTATTTTTATATTCGGATATTTTTCTTTCATAGCATTTTTAGCATCATCGGTACTATTAATATTATTCGAACAAGAAATTATTGTTGACATCATAAAGATAGTTAAAAATATTTTACGCATAGTATTCATCCTCTCGGGTGGTATTTTGTATGAAATTTAATTAATCTTTCTTTTGCTACATGAGTATATATCTGAGTAGTAGATAAGCTTGAGTGACCTAATAACATCTGAACTGACCTCAGGTCTGCGCCATGATTAAGGAGATGAGTGGCAAAAGCATGTCTTAAGGAATGAGGAGATATAGTTTTATTTTCTAAGGATTTTTTTGAATATGCCACTATAAAGCTCCAACAAACTTTTCTTGATATTTGCTTGCCTTTATTACTTAAAAACACAAAAAGATTGTCTTCACTTATCACTAATTGATTTCTCACTTGATCAATATAGCTAACTAACCATGCAAGTGCAGTTTCTCCAATAGGGATAATTCTTTCTTTTCCACCCTTGCCCATTACCTTCACTATACCTTCAACAATATCAATTTGATTAAGTTTTAAATTAGTTAATTCAGATATTCTAAGACCTGTAGCATATAATAACTCTAAAATTGTCTTATCTCTTTTGCCTTGTAATGTTTTACAGTCTGGGGCATTTAAAATTTTTTCCACATCTTGTTCGCTTAAGTTTACTGGAAGTTTTCTACCAATTTTTGGCGATTCAATTAATTCACTTGGGTTTAATTTAATAAGACTATTATGCATTAGCCAGCTATAAAAACCTTTTACTGAAGATAAGCTCCTATTAATCGAAGAAGCTAAAATACCACGATCTATCTTTTCTGCTAGATATGAATTCAAATCAATTTCGCTACAAGATTGAAGATCTATATTTTTTGCGGCAAGCCATTTTTCTAGCTGCTTGAGGTCTGATGCATAAGAACTTATCGTATTTTTTGAGAGACCTTTTTCCACCCATATCGAATCACAATAATTATTAATAATATTGTTATTTAAAGAATTCTGCATATACTATATCCATAAGGCTAGTAATTATTGTACTATAATTTAAAATTAATAGTAAAGGAACCCATGCATAAGAATATTAAAAATAGCTGTGTTAATGACTTTGACCCATCAGCACTTGATGAAATTACTGCTATTAAACAAATACTTAAATCAATAATAGCCATAAAAAAAATTGAGACTATTAATATTATGGATTCACTCGGAAGAATTGCTTCTAAAAATATAAAATCATCTATTAATATACCTTCTTTTAGAAATTCTGCTATGGATGGCTATGCCCTCAATATCAAGAATTTAAAAAAAAATAAATACAATCTTAAAGAGCAAGGTATATCTTTAGCCGGGAAAGCTTATGGTAAGAAGTTAAAAAATAAGGAGACCATAAGAGTTATGACGGGTGCAGTTATACCAGATAATGCTGATGCAGTCATAATGAAAGAAATGACAGACGAAAAAGATGGGATGATTTCATTCTCAGGTTTTATTCAAAAAAATCAGAATATAAGAGATATTGGAGAAGATATAAAGAAAGGTGATGCAGTAATCAAGCAAGGTAGACAAATAAACTATGTAGATCTAGGAATATTGTCATCTCTCGGTATAAGAAAAATAAATGTTTTTAAAAAACCAATTGTAAGTTTTTTTTCCACTGGTGATGAGCTTATTTCTATTAATAAGAAATTAAAAAAAGGACTGATCTATGATAGCAATAGATATTTACTTTTTGGACTATTAAGTGAATTACCAGTTCAGATTAAAGATATGGGAGTTGTGAAAGACAATGAGGAGATACTGGCTAAAAAATTAAAAGAATGTGCAAAAGTATCAGATATTATCATAACAACTGGCGGAGTATCTGTAGGAGATGCGGATTATATAAAAAGTGCGCTAAGAAAAGTTGGGAAAGTTAATTTTTGGAAAATAGCGATTAAACCAGGAAGACCTCTGGCACATGGAAAGATAAAAAATGCATTATTTTTCGGTCTACCAGGAAACCCTGTATCAGCAGCTGTAACATTTCAAATATTTATTATTCCTGCAATCAGAAAAATATTGCAGATGCCACATTCTTCAAAGTTAACTATAAAAGCTCAAGTAAAATCTGCTCTCTCTAAAAAAAAAGGTAGGATTGAGTATAAAAGAGGATTACTAGAACAGAAAGATGGAATCAATATTGTAAATACAACAGGTCTCCAAGGATCTAATATTCTATCCTCACTCTCAAAGGCAAACTGCTATATAAGACTATCCTCAGAAACAGAAAAAATAAAAAAAGGTGATATTGTCGAAGTTATACCATTTGATATCAATCTATAATTATGAAAAAAATAAATTATATAAATATTGGTTTTACAAAAAATATAATAATTTGTATATATGATCTATTACTATTATTCTCGACATTATTTTTCTTTACACTTCCATTGATGGTATTTTCAAATGGTGAAGGGATTGGGCAAAATATTTTTTATCAACTATATTTATTATCTATAATTATAACTTACTATTTATGGTTTTGGATTAAACATAATCAAACCCTAGGAATGAAAAGCTGGAAATCATATATAGTGAATAAAGATAATGGAAAAGAATTGTTGATAAGTCAGTGTTTAATTAGAATTTTTATAGCCTTAATAGGTGGCCATCTATTTTTATTATTTCATAAAGAGTCATTACAAGACATTCTTTCTAAAACAAAATTAGTCAAATTATAAGAAAAAATATATTATCCAATCCCATCTCTTAATTGGTATTCTAGTAAGTATTTCCCTAAAACTATAAATAATATATGTGGCAGCAGTACATTTATGAATGGCAGTATACCAAGCACCATGCCTAGATTAGGCAATATTGATGTAATAATAAAAAACCCAATTCCTATAAATAAACCCAAAACTAGTCTTTTACTGAGATTTGATGATCTATGTTTGCCAAATATAAATGGCATTGATAAAAATAACATTACAACTGTAGACAAGGGCATAAATATCTTTTCCCAGTATATTTTTTTCTGTATATTCGGATCTAAGTTATTTTTCACCAAATAGCTAATATTTTGACTAACATCAGCTAATGATAAACTTGAAGACTTATAAGTCTTGATATTGATTAATTTTCTATCAATAAGATTATCAATATAACTTTCTTTGGAATATTTTTTTGTTATTAATGAATCATTAATTATTGTCTCGTTAATTTCTTGAAGATACCATCTGTTATCAATAAATTCAGCATGGCGTATATGTTTAATTGAAGACAAAGAATCATTGGCATCATAATTATATATAACTATACCAGTGAGCTTTATATCTGAATATATTTCACTTATTTTAATAAAAGCATTCTTATCTTTAAACCAAACTCCATTTTTATTGAAAATTAATTTTTTATTTAATGAAAAATTCTTTTTCATCTCAGCCTTATTGCTGTATTTAGGGACGAGAGAATCTGTTATATAGTAAAAAATACTAGATAATAGAAACGCTTGAATTAAAATAATTGTTATTATTTTTGATACTGATATTCCAGCTGACTGCATTGATATGAACTCCATATCTGACGACATTGCGCCTAAAGATAACATTGATCCAATTAATACCGCATATGGGAACATAATCTCTAAGCTTTTTGGTATATTTAAAATTATATATTTAGTGATTACTAACATATTATAATCTCCAATATTTAAATGCTTTAGCTCTGCTGTAAATGAGAAAAACGTCTCTATTGAAACCAACACAGTAAGACTTACTATGAATCCCAAGATAAATCTATTAAATAAATATTTATAAATTATCATTACTGCCTTCTTGGTATTGAGTTTTTATCTTGATAATAAATTCCAATTATTATTAAAATCATAATTAAATGTAACCACCATAATCCTAAAAAATTAGGCGTTAATTCTAATAAAAACATTTTTTTTGCAACCGACATTCCAATGAAGTATAAAAAATATACCAATGCACCTAGAAATATTTTGTCATACCTTCCCTTCCGTGGTGATGAATAGCTAATCGGAATTGCTAAAAAACCCAATATAATTGTCGCCAGCGGTAGCATCAACCTAGCCTGAAGTTCTGCCCTGGATGCCAAGCTATTTGACATGAATAAATCATATGTACTTTTTGCCTCAAGACTGCTATTTTCAAAACCTATTAATGCTTTGCCTAACATCAAACCATGCTCTTTATACTCAGTAGTTTTTGTATTTGCATCGACAGGAGACAAGGTCTCTATAATAACGCCGTCCTTTAGTAAAATAAATCTATGATTATTTTCATCCTGATAATAAGTAGCTGATTTAGCATTTTCTACTGTTGACCCTCTTTCATCAGATGAATTAAAGAATATTTTGTTAAGAATATTTTTATTTGAACTTTCAACAAAAAAAGTAGCTTTTCCATTCTGAGAGGACGTAAATCTTCCTGGTCTTATTTCCTCAATCCTTTCTTCACTATCAAGCCTATGTTCTAATTTAGATCTATACTCAGTAACAGCAGGAGTTATGTATAACGCAAATAATGCAACTATCAAAAATGATGGGATAATTATCTTATTTATGATAATAGCTATGTCAAATATAGACTGTCCAGAAGCAGATATAACAGCCATCTCATTGCTATTATAAAACCTACCTAGAGAAATAATAATTCCAAAAAATAGACTGATGGGTATTATGTATATTGAATATTGGGTAATTTTAACAAAAATAACCGGAAATAATAAATATGTTGGGAATGTGCCTGCCGAAGCTTCTTCAACTAGTCTCAACATAGTATTTGATGATAAAATCACCATAAATATCAATAATACCGATAAGGATGATCCCAGAATCTCTTTTAGTAAATATTTTTCAAGAATCTTCATTGTAGTGACTTATTTTACCAAATTTTAACAAGTTTTTAAAAATAATGTTAATATCTAGTACATATTCTCACATAAAGGTAAAAAAATGGATTATAAAAGCTTAATATCGGAAAAATTAAAAGGTAATACGGATATATACCTGGTAGGCATGTTTACAGATAAAAAACTGTCTCACCTAAATAAATCTATTAGCAGTGCAGCGCTAACGTTAATTAAGAAGTGTCTAGATAATAACAACTTCACTGGTGATATTGGTGATAATCGAACTTTTGACGATATAGAAAATAAATTTCAAATAATAGTTTTTGGTCTTGGTGATAAAGTTAAATTTGGACCTATTAAGTTAAGCCAAGCAATAAGTTTAATTATAAAGAAAATAAAAAAAACGAATACTAAATTAATATCCCTAAACATAGACAATCTTGTATCTAAAGACCTTTCTATATCTCCTGAATTTTTAGTCAGTTCAATTGAAAATGGTCTTTACAGGTATTCTTATAAAAAAGATAAAACAATCATGCATATAAAAAGATGTAACTTTGTCTCTAAAATCATAATTCCATCTAAAGTATTGAATCAGTCAATATTAATAGGGAAAGCTATTTCAAATGGAATTAAGCTAGCTAAAGATCTGGGTAATACTCCACCAAATATATGTACACCAACATATTTAAGCAAGGAGGCCATAAAGCTTAAAAAGATTAATAAATTAATAAAGGTTACAGTTCTTGATGAAGCCAAAATGAAATCACTTGGTATGGGTTCGTTATTATCTGTATCTCAAGGCAGTAAAGAGCCAGCAAAACTTGTGTCAATTGAATATATGCCATTAAAAAATAAAGACCCTATAGTTCTAGTTGGTAAAGGGATTACTTTTGATACAGGAGGTATTTCTTTGAAACCACCTGGGAATATGGATGAAATGAAATTTGATATGTCTGGAGCAGGAAGTGTTATTGGTACAATGAGAGCATGTGCTGAAATGAATGTAAAAACAAATGTTGTCGGAATAATAGCATGTGCAGAAAATATGCCAGGAAGCCAAGCTACAAGACCGGGTGATGTTGTTACAAGTATGTCTGGAATTACAATTGAAATACTTAATACTGATGCTGAAGGAAGGTTAGTTCTATGTGATGCACTAACATATGCCAAAAAATTCAAACCAAGATATATGCTAGATATGGCAACATTAACAGGAGCTGTTTTAGCTGGGCTAGGAAAATATCCAAGTGGCTTATTCTCAAATAATGATAAACTTGCTGAATTAATTAAAAAATCTGCTGACAAAACAGGAGATCGTGTCTGGCAATTACCCTTATATGATGATTATTTTGAAGAATTAAAGACAAATTTTGCTGATATACAGAATATCGGGGGAAGGTATGGTGGCGCAATAACCGCTGCTGCATTCTTGGCAAAATTTACAGAAGGTGTTGACTGGGCTCATCTAGATATAGCGGGTACAGCATGGGAAGTTGGTGAAAACAAAGGGTCTACAGGACGACCGGTTAGCCTGTTAATCGATTTTATTTTATCAAATCAATAAATTGAAAAAGAAAGTTTATTTTTATATATTAAACGAACAAGATGATATGAATTTATCAGTCTGCAAGATTATTAAAAAATATTATAATGATGGACATAAAATTATTGTTAAATCAAGTAATCAAGAATTTATAGATAACATTAATCAGCTTCTATGGACGTTTGAACAACTGACTTTTATTCCGCACTCAACAAATATCATGTATGACTGCACCACTCCGGTACTCTTATACAAGAATGATTATAAGAATGATTCCATAACAGAAAAAGACTATAATGTCATACTGAATATAGACACGGTATTAGACACTACTGATAATGACCATGAAATTATAATAGAAATAGTTGCTCACGATGAAGACAAGAAAACTATATCAAGAGAAAAGTACTTGTATTATAAAAAAAATAATCTTGATGTAAAACATGAAAATTTATAAATGGATATAAAATACTCACCAAAAGATCTAGAAGCTTCCATATATAAAAAGTGGATAGATAATGATTGTTTTTCTGCTAAAGATTTAAAGTCAAATTACTCTATTGTGCTCCCTCCTCCAAATGTAACAGGGACATTGCATATGGGTCATGCTTTTCAACATACAATTATAGATATATTAATCCGATATAATCGAATGTTAGGAAAAAGTGTCTTATGGCAACCAGGAACAGATCATGCTGGTATAGCTACACAGCTAGTGGTAGAAAATAATCTTGCTAGGGAAGGTAAAACTAGGCATGACATTGGAAGAAAGGGCTTAGTTGATGAGATATGGAAATGGAAAGAAAAGTCAGGTAACACTATTATTTCTCAAACAAAAAGAATTGGTTCTTCAGCTGATTGGGATAGGAATAGATTTACAATGGATGATGGCTTAAGTAATGCGGTTAAAAAAGTCTTCATTACACTTTACAATGAAGGGGTTATTTATAGAGGCAATAGGCTGGTTAATTGGGATATAAAACTCCAAACTGCAATATCAGATTTAGAAGTAACTAATGTTGAAAAAATTGGTTACTTATATCATATAAACTATGAAATTGAAGATAGCGATAAAACACTTACTGTTGCAACAACAAGACCAGAAACATTATTTGGTGATACAGCAATTTGTGTTAATCCAAATGATGACCGTTACAAAGACCTTATAAATAAAAAAGCTAAATTACCATTAACGAATAGGCTTATTAAAATCATATCTGATGACTCTATCGATATGGACTTTGGAACAGGTTGTGTAAAAATAACCCCTGCTCACGACTTTAATGACTATAAGTTAGGTAAAAAACATAATCTAGAGTTTATTAATATATTAAACAAGGATGGTACTTTTAATGATAATGTTGGAAATAAATTTAAAGGCATAGGCATACATGAATCAAGAGAATTAATACTGGCTGAACTAAAAAAAATAGGATTACTAGGCATAATTGAAGACTATAAGACCACCGTGCCTATGGGAGAAAGATCAGGAGAGATAATAGAGCCATTGCTTACAGATCAATGGTTTATGAAAATGGAAGACCTTGCTAAACCAGCGATAGATGCTGTAAAAAATTCAAATATAAAATTTGTTCCTAAAAATTGGGAAAAAATATATTTTAACTGGCTAGATAATATAGAAGACTGGTGTATTAGTAGACAAATATGGTGGGGTCATAGAATACCAGCATGGTTTGATAAAGATAATAATATATATGTTGGCAACGATGAGAATGAAATAAGAAAAAAATATAAAATTAATAAAGATATTGGGTTAATTCAAGATAATGATGTATTGGATACCTGGTTTTCATCTGCATTATGGCCATTTACCACATTAGGCTGGCCAGAAAATACTGAGGAGTTAGAAAGATATTACCCAACCAGTGTACTCGTAACTGGGTTTGATATAATATTTTTTTGGGTTGCGAGAATGGTGATGATGGGAATCAAATTTTTAGATAAGGTCCCATTCAAAACAATTTATATACATGGCCTAGTGAGAGACTCAGAAGGCAAAAAGATGTCAAAATCGGTTGGCAATGTAATAGATCCCATAGATATTATTGATGGCATAGAATTAAGCGACTTGACTGAAAAAAGAATTTCTAATTTAGTTCAACCTAAGCTTAAAAATAAAATTATCAAGAAAACCAGAGATGAATTCCCTGATGGCATACAACCATATGGAGCAGATGCGCTTAGATTTTGTTTTTGCGCACTAGGCTCAACTGGAAGAGACATAAGTTTTGACTTAAAAAGAATTGAGGGTTATAGAAACTTTTGTAATAAACTCTGGAATGCATCTAGATTTGTTTATATGACAACAGATGATTATAACTACGAGGATAGAATAAAGTTTGATAATCTCACAACATATGAAAAATTTATAATTATAAAGCTAGATGATCTGGTTACTGAATATAAAAAACATTGTACATCATATAGATTTGATCTTATGGCTAACTCATTATATAGCTTTATCTGGAATGAATATTGTGATTGGTTTGTTGAGATATCAAAAGTTGAAATTGATAATGGAAATGAATATACAAAAAATGTATTAATCTATACGCTTCAAATAATTTTAAAACTATGTCATCCAATAATTCCTTATATTACTGAAGAAATATGGAATGAAATGAATTCTCTTGGATATACAAAAGATCGGATACTTATGAATGCTAAATTCCCATCTCAACAAAAAATATTTAAGGATGATTATATAGGCAAGGAAGTCTCTTTACTAAAAGAGTTTATCAATAAAATAAGAAAAACTCGTAGTGACTTAAATGTACATCCTAAAATTAAAATAGATATATATTGCATGTCTAAAGATGATTTAGTTAAAAAATTTCTAGCTAATAATAATTCTATTATCTGTAGCCTTTTAAAAGTTCAAAATATATTTATAAACGAAGACTATTTTGATATCAATGAATGCATAACTGTTTCTCTTGAAAACCTTAAAATCTATATACCCATTAAAAAAATAATTGATATAAAAACAGAAAAAGAACGTCTTTTGAAAAGTATGGTTAATTTAGAGTCTAATTTAGCAAAAATTGAAGCTAAACTAAATAATAAAAATTTTATTGAAAAAGCGCCTTCAGAAATAATTCAAAGTAACTTTAACAAGCAAAAGTTTTTTGAAAAAGAAATAGCATCTGTCAAAGATTTACTTGAGTGTCTATCTGATTAATCCATATAATCTTTCTAGAGTAAATCTGAAGGTACTTAAATCTGGTGATATGACAGCCTTTACATCATCTGCAATTTGCCTATAATTCGAAGCCTGACTACCTATTAGCACTATATTCTCTTTATAATCTGCTTTTGCTTTAAGCGTTCTAATCTCATATGATTTCCTTGCTATATCTCGTGGATTATTTAAAGCTATCACCATAGTTCTCGCTGATATTTTGTTAGCCATATATGTTAACTCATCATGGGGTATATTATTGCCAACATATGTGACATTCCAGCCTATATTTTGAGCGACAATAGTGTGCATTAGCGTGTCTAAATTTTCATATTCAGAAGTAAGAGATCCTATTATTATTTTTGGCCCCTCTTCTTTCGAAGATCTGAATTTAGTATACAAGTTAGATAAACAGTTTCTTATTGCAATCTTAGAAAATTTTTCTTGAACATATCTAAGAGATCCCCTTCCGCACTCATCATTTATATATGTATGAAGCGGCTTTAAGAATTCCATTAAAAAATCAGTTGTACTTAACATGGCTACTGCATTTGACAGCGTAACATCTAATCTATTTGAATCCATTAAGTCTATAGCAGATGCAGCTTCATCAAATAGCTCCATAACAGTTCCGGTACTAGGCCTCTGGTAAGATCTTGTTGTGTTTGACTCGTCACCCATAACAAGCTCAAACAAATCATCGTATGATAATCGAGCTATATCACCAATTCTTCTTCCAGCGCTAGTGGCCCTTTTCAAAAGAGTTAATTTCTCTATATCATCATCCGTATATAATCTACGATTTGTCTCTGTTCTTTGAGATATTACCGCATTATACCTTCTCTCCCATGCTCTTATAACATCTGAGCTTATACCGGTTCTTCTTCCAACAACCTGTATCAAGTGTCGTGGTTTTTTAGATAACTCACCTTTCACTGTTTAAATATCCCTCTAATAGTTTAATGTAACTTAACTGTCCTTATTCTTATGTTTTTAATGACTTTTGTCAACCTTTTGTTAGGATATTTACAGACACGTACACATATAAGGCATATTTATTATATTTTGTTCATATAGTGGGTTGACAAAGTATATTTGTTATATTATTGTTATATACAAGATATAGACAACTGTCATATCTCCACCCCTTTATACTAAAGGCCGAATTATACCCCCTTTCGGCCTTTTTTTTTGAAAGCTTTTCAAGTGCTATTAATCTTGCTGGAATTATATTAGAAAAATGGATCATATCCCCATTGAAGGAGACCTTGGCGTTGTTTTGGTCGACATGCATAGTCCTCTTCGAGGCAGTTTTTTTTAATGCCACCCTTATGTCTGGGCCCAAAAGATTTCCAGCGCATTATCTGAATCTTATCAATATCGGGTAATCTCCTACCCATTGAATATCGACAATACCATTGAAACCAACCAATAGGATCTTCAGGAAAAATCCAACCTTTATTGACCCAATGCTCAATTGGTAACCCTGATTTAATATTAAAATAATTCATATTGACGTCAAACTTGTCTGCGCTAATTTTTGCATTTTTAAACCAAGATTTTGGAAATTCTAGAAAATCTTTTTTAAAATAATATCCACCAAAAACACCGAGCTCTAACATCTCTTTTGGAGATAACTCTGGAGCAAATATTTTATCGTAATCAATATGAATGATTTTTTTCATCTGAATGGCTTATAATGTTTTTCATTAGCTATATCAAGCATTTCATAGTCACCCCTGCTATTACCATATGCATAAACATAAGTGTAGTCAGATAAATTATATTTATCTAATATTCTCTTCACTTTTTCAGGGCCATGACAATTATTAGATAACAGGCTTCCTGTAATTCTTCCATTAACTATTTCAAGTTCTGACGCAATCAGGGTAAAGTTATTAGAATCACACCAATCTTGTAACCATAGATTTATTGATGCCGAAACGACCACAATTTTATGTCCTTCGTTTTTATGCCAATCTAATCTATCTAAAGCTTTTTTTCTAATAAGTTTGTTAATAATACTAGAAGAAAATAATTTTGCTTTATTTTTAAAAATTTCTTCACTTTCACCTTTAAAAAAATAAGTTATTATTATTTTTTTAATATAATTATTACTCAATATATTTAGCTTATAAAGTATGAGTAATGGAGATAAAATTATTATCCCAATAATATATTTTAAATCTCCAGAAAAAAATCTTATGAATTTAATCGTGCTATCTTGCTTAGTTATGGTTCCATCAAAGTCAAAAAAAGCTATTTTCATACTAAATATTTAATTTTTTAAAAATTGACTCTGGTAATATTTTAATGATGAGCATAATTATTTTCCAAGCATAACTAGAATATATTATACTTTTCTTTTCTTGTTGAGCTACAAATATTTTTGTAGCAAGTTGCTTAGGGTTTATTACTAATGGCTTTGATAATTCATTTTTAGGGCTTTTTTTTGTTTGGATATATCCTGATATTACAGTTAACACACTTACTTTTTCCTTATCAAGCTTATTCCTCAATCCACTTAAATATGTAATTAGAGCTGCTTTAGAGCTTCCATATATATAATTTTTTGCCCTTCCTCTTACTCCAGATACCGATGCAATACCAATAATGAACCCTGATTTATGTTTATAAAAATCTTCTGCTATTATGCCCAGCAATGAAACAGCTCCCGTATAATTCACATTAATAGCATTAGCGCTTTCCTCCCAATTAGTGGTAACTAAGAGAGGGTCAGGGTAATATCCAGCAGCATAAATTACTCCAATTGGCTTTATGAGCATAGATTCATAAAATTTCTGATGTGAAATAAAATTAGTTACATCTAGGTTACATAGAGTTACTTTAATATTAAACACTCTTTCCAGATGATCTGCTTCATCTTGCATATCATTGATTGATCGACCAGCTAAATATAGGTTATATTGGTTGCCAGCATATAATCTTGCGAGTTCAATGCCAAGCTCACTTTTTGCCCCTATGATTAATACATATTTCATATTAGTATATTTTACACGCAACCTGTGGGTTTGGGCAGTCCACCATATTTTGCTATTTTTTTCATTGGGCCAGACTCAAAAACTTCATATAACTCTTTCGCTTTTCTATCCATGCCAAATTCTTTTGCAAATACTCTAACCGCTGGAACTGTACCTGTTGCATTATACATTTCACGCGCTTTCATAATATATTTTTCTACTTCATCAGTAATCTCAAAGCCATCTTCTGTAGCCATCTGATTCATTATTTCAGTTGACCAATCACTTGTATTTATTAAAAATCCATCTGCATCTCTATTCATTTTCTACCTCTATCGTTAATCTATCTTTATATCATGCTCATGAAAACGTGTGGCATGGATTAGCTTTTTCTATTCGCTCTTGTAGCAACTTAGGAAAATCCTAACTGGACTCCCTTTTGACTATCATACCAATAACTTATTCAAGGCTGGAAGTAATTGATAAAATTGTGAAAAGGTCTTCACTTCGCTTTAGCGATAATAATTAATTCACTGCCAACCTTGTTTTTTCGATTAATTTGCTTGAATTTTTCGCGCAACTCATCGTCCGAGAGAACTGATTCAATTACGGAAGAACTTGCTCTTCCGGATAAAGTAGAGTTAGTTTCCGCTCCATATTCATACCATCTATTAGGCAACTTGGTTGTTACTGATTCTCTCTCATAATCCACTAACTCGTATCCAAGTTCCGATAACATATGAGCACAAAACTTAAGATTAAAAACATAGAGATGCTCACCAGGAGCCATTGCCCAAAAATCTAAGCTCTGTCCATGTATATCATAAAAGTCAGGCGTAGAAAAAATCAATTTTCCGTCTGGTTTAAGCAGCTTCTTAATTGAATGAAGAAGAGATTTAAGGTCATTAATCTTTAGGTGCTCTATGACTTCCCACATAGTAATAATATCAAACGCTGCTGATTCTTTTTGATTTTTAACCCAGTCGACAATGTCCGAACTGAATCCGTTGATATTGAGTTGCTTCATAGCATCTAGAATTGGATCAGGAATATGAAAATCAACACCAGTTAGAGACGCCATGGGCCTAGCGCCACGCGCCAAACTAAGGAAATCACCCCTACCGCACCCAAGATCAAGAACACTATCACTAGACTTTATGTTATCTATTCCAATTAGATGATTTCCAAAATGGGAATTTGATGCTTCATTCAAACCGTCCCAATTAATGAGTGTATCTTCGCAGCTCTGAGATCTATCATAAGAAAATGTATCATAAAAAATACCTAAATCATTTTTATTTACTTGGCGTGACAGATAAACAAGCGAACAACTATTACAGTGATGGTATACATTATGTCGAGCGTCTAAAAATCCTGTAATCGCATTGCCTTCCCCAACCGTTATGGGTGAAATACAGCTTGAACCACAATTAGGGCATTCAGAAATATCAAATAGCTTTTTTTCCGTCTCCCCGTAAGTGAGACAAATATCTCGCACTCGATCAGACTTAATTATTTCGACAAAGCGTGAAAAACTATAGCTCGCCAAATCATTAAAATGCTCCATAATTGCATTGAATATTTTCTTTCTTAGAGGCCTACCGATTGAAAAATTGACCCCTATGAGCCCCTGATCCGGAACGAAATAATTTTTTTTCTCTAATCCACCATTTATGATTACATGCCTAGGAATTGTCCCATCGATCCCACCTAAAAATGTTACCTCTACAGAGTGAGCATGAAATTCATCGAGAACCTCGAGTACAACATTTTCATCAATTATAGTACAGTCTTCTGCAAGTAATATCTCTACTTCAGCGCTCAGCGTTTTCTTTTCATAGGTCGAAAGAAGATTTAAAAGCCTCCCTGCTGGAAAGCTGTCAGTGTCCGATTTAAATTTGTCATCTCCTTTTGGGCTTATAATTTTCACACAATTTTCTCAAAATGACTGTTAAAGTATTCTTCGGGAGTTTGACCTCTGTGGTTCAAATCCACTGAAGGAGCGATGAACTCTTGTGCTGAAACATCATGATACATCCCAACTAGTGAATATCTATGCTTATCAGATGAATTAGTTCCTGAGCGATGCGCAAGATACCCAGAAAAAAGCATTAGCTCTCCTAGCTTCATTTCAACAGACAACTGATCATATTTAGCCATAATTTCATCATCAATCATGGGATATGATGCTCGACCATCTATTTCTGTCCATGTTTGTTTTGCAATACCCTCTCTGTGGGAACCTGGGGCTATCTGGATAGTACCGTTTAATACGGATGTATCAGAAATAAGCGGAGCCCAAGTTTGTATGAAAGATCCTCTCGGTACCGTATAAAAAACTTCTTGATGCCAATCATACTTCCTTATTTCATCAAGTGGAGGGGCAATTAAGCATCGATTAGTATATCCATATAGGGGTGCATTTGGTTTTTCTAAAAAGGAGCAGACCCATTTTTCAATCAAACCAGATGACACAATCCTCAAAAAGGCAGGAGAAAGTGAAATGGTGTCATATATTGAAGCAACAAACATATGGTCGGAATCTTCCAGAAGCTCCATCCCTTTGTGGAAAATTTGTTCATCCGAGATATCTTCAGAAATATTTGCTTTGCTAAAGTAAGCCCTAATAATCCTTAAGAGCTCTTGTTTAAAATCATCTAAAATTGGTTTATCGATTCCGTTTTTAATAATTACAAAACCAAACTCATCAAAATATTGCTTTGCAAGAACTGACTCACTCTTATCAAATCTTTCAATATTCATTTTTCCTCCGACCCCTAATCATCCAGATAATTATATCAGTTGATCAGTTAGTTGACTAGTCATTAGTATTTATTCAAAACCCATCTGAACCTCTATTTAGGTTCTACTTTTATCATTAATCTATCTTTATATCATACTCATCACATTTTCTGGCGGGCGACCCAGAATAGCTTTATCTTTACTTATTACAATCGGTCTCTCAATCAATTTAGGGAAAGAAATCATAAGCCTAATTATTTCTTTATCACTTATGCTAGGATCCTGCATATTATTTTCTTTATACTCAGCCTCATTTTTACGTAATAATTCTCTTGGTCTTATATTGAGTTTTTTTAAAACATCATTAAGCTCATCATAGGTAATCTCTTCTTTTAAATATAGTTTAATTTTAGGCTTAATATTATTACTTTCAATAATATCTAATGTTTGGCGTGATTTACTACACTTGGGGTTATGGTATATTGTTAATTCAAGCATTCCTTTTTATTCCCACTCTATTGTTCCTGGTGGTTTGCTAGTTATATCGTATACGACTCTAGCAACTCCAGAGACCTCGTTTACAATTCTTGTCGATATCTTGTTCAGGATACTGTAAGGGATTTCGCTAACAGTGGCAGTCATAAAATCTATTGTTTTTACAGCTCTGAGCGCCACAACATAATCATACTGTCTTTGATCGCCCATGACCCCTACAGATTTTATAGGTAAAAAAACAGCAAGAGCTTGGCTAATTTTATTATATAAATTATGACTTCGTAATTCTTCAATAAATATACTGTCAACATCTTTAAGTATTTCAACCTTTTCTTTAGTAATATCCCCTATTATTCTAACTGCTAATCCTGGCCCTGGAAACGGATGACGTTCTATTAAACTCAATGGAATACCCAATGATTTTCCAATCTTTCTAACCTCATCTTTAAATAATAGTCTTATGGGTTCTACTAGTTTCAATCTCATATCTTTAGGAAGCCCGCCAACATTATGATGTGATTTTATAACCTCAGACTTCGATCCCTTCGATGAAGATTCTATTACATCAGGATATATTGTTCCTTGAGCAAGAAAATCTATATTTTTTAGTTTTTTTGCCTCTCTTTCAAATATCCTAATAAATGTTTCACCTATAATTTTTCTCTTTTTCTCGGGACTCTTTATATTTTTTAACTTATTAAAAAATATACTAGATGCCTCAACAGTGATTAGTTTAATTCCTAATTTTTTAGAGATATTTTCTTTTACTTCGCTAACTTCATTTTTACGCATCAATCCAGTGTTAATAAATATGCAGATGAGTTTTTTAGATATTGCTTTATTAAGCAAGGCTGCTACAACCGTAGAATCAACTCCTCCGGATAAAGCTAAGATTACCTTTTTATTACCAACTTGTCCTTTAATATTATTAAGAATATCATTAATTATGTTTTTTGTAGTCCAGGAATTTTTACAGTCACATATACGGAATAAAAAATTTTCTATTATATTCTTTCCATTATCTGTATGAGTTACTTCTGGGTGAAATTGCAGGCAGTATATATTTTTGTCACTGTCATATATGGCAGCGAATTTAGTATTACTACTACTTCCTAATGATTCGAAACCTTTTGGCAATTTAATAACTTTATCTGAATGGCTCATCCACACATTTAAATTTTTACCTTTTTTTAGCCCATGAAATAACTTAGATAGTTTTCCTATATTAAAAACTGCATGACCAAATTCTTTTTTTTGAGATGACTTTACCTTACCATTAAAGTAATCAGTTATCAGTTGCATACCATAACAAATACCAAGTATTGGAATATTTAAATTCAAAATATTTTTTGAGAGATTGTGTTTCTTCTTTGATGTTATAGAATCAGGTCCACCACTAAGTATGATTCCTGAGGGGTTGAGCTCAAGGAGCTCTCTTTTGCTGATACTATTAGATTTCACCACGCTATATACACCGGACTCTCTAACTCTTCTAGCTATTAGCTGGGTGTATTGTGAACCAAAATCAATTATTAAAATTAGATTAGACATTCTTATCTAGGCTGATAATTTGGAGGTTCTTTTACTATTGTCACATCATGAACATGACTTTCTTGTTTCGCTGATGATGATATTTTTATAAATCGTGTTTTACTCTTCATTGATGGTATGTCTTTACATCCTACATATCCCATGCTTGATTTTAAGCCACCAGTTAGTTGATGTAATATTGTTTTCATTGTCCCTTTATACGGGACTCTACCTTCAATTCCCTCTGGTATAAGCTTTGATGATGTCTGTACTCCATCCTGAAAATATCTATCTTTTGACCCTTGCTGCATCGCTCCAATTGACCCCATTCCGCGATATGCTTTATAGGTCCTACCTTCAAAAAGTTCTACTTCACCTGGAGCTTCGTCAGTACCAGCCAAAAGACCACCTAACATTACACTATCTGCGCCTGCAGCTAGCGCTTTAGCAATATCGCCTGAGTATCTAATTCCTCCATCCGCTATAATTGGCACTTTTTTGTTTTTTGCAAACTTAGCCACATTCATGATCGCAGTTAACTGAGGAACACCAACACCCGCAACTATTCTTGTTGTACATATAGATCCAGGCCCAATTCCAATCTTAATGGCATCAGCACCATTTGATATCAAATCTTTTGCGGCTTCTACTGTAGCAATGTTTCCAACAATTACTTCTTGATCTGGAAACTGTTTTTTCAGATGCTTGAGCATTTTAATTACCAACTTCGAATGCCCATGCGCAGTGTCAATTACAATTACATCAGATTTCTGCTCAATAAGAGCTTCTGCTCTTTCTATTGAGTCAATGCCAGTACTTATAGCTGCACCAACAAGTAGACTTCCAAATTTATCCTTAGAAGCATTTGGGAATGTTGTTGATTTTTGAATATCTTTAAAGGTGATCATTCCTTTTAGTTCATTTTTTTTATTAGTTATTAGTATTTTTTCAATTCTATTTTTTCTAAGAGCACTGATAACTTCATCTTTCGTATAGTCTTCCCTGACTGTAATTAATCTTTTTTGTGGTGTCATGATTTCTGAAACTTTGAGATTTAAGTTGTCAACAAACCTAAGGTCTCTATTCGTTACAATACCGACAAGAATATTATTATCAACAATTGGAACACCTGATATATTATATTTTTCTGTAATCTTGTTGATTTCACCTATAGTCATTGAAGGGGAAGCAGTTACAGGATCGCTTATAACTCCACTTTCATATTTTTTTACAAATCTTACTTGCTTAGCCTGTTCATCAATAGACATGTTTTTATGAATAATACCAATCCCTCCTTCTCCTGCAAGCGTGATTGCCATTTTAGATTCAGTAACAGTATCCATGGCTGCTGATAAGATTGGGGTTTTCAATTCAATATTTTTAGTTAACCTAGTTGTCAATATGACTTCGGAAGGTAATATTTCAGAATATTGGGGCACTAATAAAACATCATCAAATGCGAGGCCTTCTTCGCTTATAATGGAGTTAGATTTATTTGGATTTTTCTTATTTTCCATTCTATATTATACATATTAAAGCTATTATGGGAAATACTAAAATTAAAGAATATGAAGATATTTAGCATAGAAGAATTAAACGGTACTCTAAAGGGTTTGATAGTAAACCACTTCAGCTACCCTATTACAGTTAAAGGGGAAATCTCAAATGCAAGTAAACCAATAAATGGACATCAATACTTCAAACTGAGTGATGAGAGTGGTTTTAGTAAACATAGTATTAAATGTATGATCTGGAAAGGCACATCGCAACAAATAGTGAGAGAGTATGAAAGCCAAGAAGTTTTAGTCACAGGCAAAGTCACTATGTATGAAGCTACGGGGGAGAGTCAAATACAGGTTACTCAGATTAAAGAGTATGGTGAAGGTGCATTAAAAAAGGCTATTGAAGATACGCGTATAAAATTAGAGAAAGAGGGTTTGTTTAAACATAAAAAACTATTGCCGCAATATCCTAAAAAAATAGGCTTAATTACATCTCCAGATAGCCATGCCTCACATGATGTTTGTTCAAAACTTAAAGCAAGGTTTCCCATTAGTGATATAATTATATATCCAAGCCTAGTTCAAGGAAAATATGCTCCAGAAAATATCATTAAACAAATACAAAGATGTAACAAAGACAGCGATGTAGATATAATTTTATTAATAAGAGGTGGAGGCTCATTAGAAGATTTAATGGCATTTAATGATGAAAAACTAGCTCGTGAAATATATGTTTCTAAGATTCCAATAGTTACTGGAATTGGCCATCAACCAGATATTACAATTGCAGATTATGTGGCTGATGTTTCAATGGAAACTCCTACCGCTGCTGCTGTTTATGTAACCCCAGATCAATTTGAATTATTACAAAGAATAAATGATGCAGAAGAACAAATTAAAAACATCACACAGCTAAATATACAAAATAAAAAAGAAGCTCTTATGGGAAATATAATGAACATACAGGCTTATAACCCCTCTAGAATGATTAATAACTTTAAAGATATTAGAGAAAATGTAGATAAAAAATATCATAATATGATAAAAGCTATCCTGAATGATTTAACTTCTAAATCTGAATATCAACTTGTTAGAATAAAACAGACTAAGAATATCCTAGCAGAAAATATAATTACCGCAGTTAGATTTCAGAAAAGTATTGTTGGTGAAATGCATCAAAAGATGACAAATCTAATTGATCAAAAGATAAATTTATGCAGGACATTAACAAAGGAACTATTATTATCTAACCCTCTAGAAATATTAAAAAAAGGATACTCCATAATCAGAGATTCTGAAGGGAGAATAGTTAAAAGTAGATACGATTTAGATAAAATACAATCATTTAGCGCAGAATTTAAAGATGGTATAGTGAAGATAAAAAAACCTGTTAGTATTAAATAAAAAATGTCTTGCTATAAGTTAAATGTCGATGCAGAATATCAAATTAACTAATCATCTTTAATTATATGAAAAAAGATTTATCAAAGTTTTTAGAGTTTAAACCATACAAGCCAGCAAAAGGTGAAAAATATATGGCGTCCAAGCAAATCATGCATTTCAAGATGATATTGGTAAAATGGAAAGAATTGCTCATGAAAGAGGCAGATAAAACAATGACTCATATGAAGAATGATTCAACTAAACTTGCAGACCCTAATGATGCTGCAACTCAAGAAGAAGAGTTTAGACTAGAGCTTAGAACAAGAGACAGAGAAAGAAAACTTATTAGGAAAATTGATCAAGCTCTTCAAAGAGTGGATGACGGCTTTTATGGCTTCTGCGAAGATACTGGTGAACCCATTGGAATAAAAAGATTAGAGGCTAGGCCAATAGCAACATTATGTATAGAAGCTCAAGAAAGACATGAAAGAATGGAAAAAACTCAGGTAGACTAATGACTTTCATATTTTCATTATGAAAAATATAGAATCTAAATTAATTGAGTCAAGAAAATATAAACCAGATATTGACTTCTCAAAAAAAGCTAACTTAAACTCAAGTCTCTTAAAAAAACTAAATGATTTATATCAAAATGACCCTAATGAATTTTGGTCTAGTCTTGCCAAAAAAGAAATTCAATGGATTGAAGAATTTAAATCAATATGCACTGGAGATGCTCCATTCTACGAATGGTTCAAAGAAGGAAAATTAAATATTTCAGAAAACTGTTTAGATAGGCATATAAATAAAAATAAAAAAGCAATAATTCATATTGCAGAAGATAATCAAAAAAAAATAATATCATATGATGAACTCTATACATTAGTAAATAATTTTTCATATGCATTAAAAAAAATAGGTTTAAAGAAAGGAGAACGGGTAATAATATACATGCCTACTATCCCAGAATCAATCATAGCAATGCAGTCATGTGCAAGATTAGGATTGGTTCATTCAGTAGTATTTGCTGGATTTTCATCTGAGTCTTTAAAAAATAGAATAAATGATTGCGCTGCAAAGGTTGTTATTACTGTTGATTCATTTATTAGAAATGGAAAAATAATTAACTCCAAAGCTATTGTTGATGAGGCTCTAATAAATGAAAGTTGTCCTAGCATAAATAAATGCCTAGTATATAAAAATCTTGGAACAGAAATAAATTTCAATGAAAGAGATTTATGGTGGCATGAAATGTTACCCTCTAAAGCAAAGATTGTTAAACCTGAAATAATGTCTTCAGAAGATTTACTATTTATACTTTATACTTCAGGTTCAACAGGAAAACCTAAGGGGATTATTCATAGCACAGCAGGTTATTTGCTTAATTGTATAATTACAAATAAATGGGTTTTTGACTTAAAAGATAATGATATTTTTTGGTGTACGGCTGACATAGGATGGATAACAGGTCATAGTTATGTTGTTTATGGCCCTTTAGCGACAGGAACAACAATTCTTATATATGATGGCGCCCCAACATTTCCAAAGCCTGATAGGTTCTGGGATATTATAGAAAAAAATAAGGTGACTATTTTTTATACTGCGCCCACAGCAATAAGAACATTAATGAAGCTGGGTGAATATATGCCAGAAAAATATAATTTAAGCTCATTAAGATTACTTGGAACAGTTGGAGAACCAATTAATCCAAAAGCATGGATTTGGTATCAATTAAAAATAGGTAACAATAAATGTCCTATTGTTGATACATGGTGGCAAACTGAGACTGGAGCCAATATTATTGCTCCAATCCCTGGTGTTACACATACAACACCTGGTACATGTACTCAGCCTTTGCCTGGGATAGAGATAGGCATAGTAGATGAAGATGGTAATGATATCAATGAAGCCAATCAAGGCGGAAATCTTGTCATCAAAAAACCTTGGCCATCAATGTTAAGGGGTATATGGGGTGACAAAAAAAGATACTTAGAAACATACTGGAAAAAATATAGTAATAAGTTTTATATAACTGGGGATACTGCTAGAAAAGATGAAAATGGCAATATATGGATAATGGGAAGATCAGATGATGTTGTAAATATTTCTGGTCATAGACTAGGAACTATGGAGATTGAATCGGCAATAGTATCACATGAGTATGTAGCAGAAGCAGCTGTTGTTAGTTATCAACATGAAATTAAAGGCGAAGCAATACATGCCTTTGTTACGCTTAAAAATAATTTTATAAATCATAATAATACTGAATTTTCTAATGAATTAAGGGAGTGGGTTAAGAAAAAAATTGGCTCTATTGCTAAACCCGAAAGAATTTCATTTTCTGATTCTTTACCAAAAACTAGATCTGGAAAAATTATGCGTAGACTTCTTAGAAATATTGCTCGCGAAGAAGATATTACTGGCGATACTTCGACCTTAGAAAACGAAAGTATACTTGAGCAACTAAAAAATATTCTATAAAAAAGGTCACACAAAATTGTATGACCTAGAATTTAAACTATATAGATAATTTAATATATAAAAATCAATCTATATCTTTCATTGTAAGTTTAACGCGACCTTGGCCATCAATATCAAGTACTTTAACTTGAACATCATCACCTTCTGCCATAACGTCTCTTACGTTGTTTACTCTTTCATCACTGATTTGTGAAATATGGACTAAACCATCTTTCCCTGGAAGTATATTTACAAATGCACCATACTCCATTATTTTTTTCACTTTACCAGTATATACTTTACCTATTTCTACTCCGTCGCTCATACTATCCTCTTTTGTTTACGTTAGTTTTCTATGTCCTTCATTGTAAGTTTCACTCTGCCCTGTTTATCAACTTCAAGAACTTTGACTTTTACAACATCGCCCTCAGACAAAACATCACTAACATTATTGACTCTTTCCTGGCTAATTTGTGAAATATGCACCAAGCCATCTTGATTTGGTGTAATACTTACAAATGCGCCAAAATCCATTATTTTCACAACTTTACCTTCATAAATTTTATTTATTTGCGGTCCTGCTGTTATTTCTTCGATCATAGATTTAGCATGATCACTAATCGTTTGATCTGTTGCTGCAATCTTAATCACACCATCATCATTGATATCAATTACGGCTCCTGTAGCCTCAACTATAGATCTAATAACAGCTCCGCCTTTTCCTATGACTGCAGCTATTTTAGATGAGTCTATTTTAACATGAGTGTATCTTGGTGCATATTCAGACATATCTTCTTTAGGCTTGCTTATAACTTTTGCCATTTCAACAAGAATATGTAATCTTGCTTCCTTAGCTTGCACTAGTGCTTGAGACATAATTTCTGAAGTAATACCATCGACCTTAATATCCATTTGTAATGCATTTATACCAGCTTCTGTACCAGCTACTTTAAAGTCCATATCACCTAAATGATCTTCATCTCCGAGAATATCTGTTAATACGACAAATTTATCACCTTCTTTAACTAAACCCATTGCTATACCTGCAACCGGTGCAGTTATTGGAACGCCTGCATCCATCATAGCTAAGCTTGAACCACATACTGATGCCATTGAGCTTGAGCCATTAGATTCCATTATTTCCGAGACAACTCTTATCGTGTAAGGGAAGTCTTCTAAAGAAGGCATCACAGCTTGTACACCACGTCTAGCCAATTTACCATGACCTATTTCTCTTCTTTTTGGTGAACCAATAAATCCAATCTCTCCTACTGAATATGGAGGGAAGTTATAATGGAATATAAATGGCTCATCAATTCTTCCATTCAAAGAATCAATCATCTGAGCATCTTTATTAGTTCCAAGAGTAGTCACTACAAGTGCCTGCGTCTCTCCTCTAGTAAATAGGGCAGATCCATGAGTCCTTGGCAAAACACCAATTTTGACATCAATGGCTCTTACAGTTGAGCTATCTCTTCCGTCAATTCTTTTTTCACCTGCAATAATTCTATCTCTAACAATACTTTTTTGTGCTTTAGAATAATAAGAAAGTATGTCTGACTCATTATCAGATTCTTCATTGAGCTCATTTGCTAAAATTTCTTCTTTAATTTTAGATAATGACTCATTACGATCTTGTTTCTTTGTTATTGAATATGCTTCTGAAATTTTATCTTTGTATTTATCTTTAAGAGACATATAAGCAGCATCATCCATTTTTTCAGGATTCCATTCAAGCTTATCTACACCAACCTCAGTAGTAAATTCATCAATAGCTTTAATTATAGTCTGCATTTGCTCATGACCATATTTAACAGCACCTAGCATTATGTCTTCACTAAGCTCTTTAGCTTCTGACTCTACCATCATAACTGCACTTTCAGTTCCCGCTACAGTTAAGTCTAATAATGATGTCTTTAATTCCGGGGTTCTTGGATTTAATAAATAATTTTCTCCATCATAACCAACTTTAACAGCACCCAAAGTTCCATTAAATGGTAAACCTGAAAGTTTAACGGCCACTGATGATGCAATAAGTGCCGGGACTTCTGGATCAACATCTGGATTATATGATATTAAAGTAACTACAAGTTGAACTTCTCTTTTATAAGAAGAGTCAAATAATGGTCTTAATGGTCTATCAATTAATCTGCTAATAAGTGTTTCTTTTTCTGAAGGTCTTCCCTCTCTTTTAAAAAAACCACCTGGAATCTTTCCTGCGGCATATGTTTTTTCGTTATAATTGACTGTTAGTGGAAAAAAATCCCTATCGCTATCTTGTTTAGCTGCAACGAGTGTTGCTAAAATAACTGTTCCTTCTATATCTACTATTACTGATGCGTCTGTTTGTTTTGCAATCTGTCCTGTTTCAATCTTTACAGATTGACTTCCTAAATCAAATATTTTTGTATGCATTTATTTTTTACTTCCTTAATCCCAATTGTTTAATAAGGTTCTCATATCCTGAGATATCTTTCTTCTTAAGATATTTGATTAGAGACCTCCTTTTCATGACCATTTTGAGTAGTCCACGCTTAGAATGGACATCTTTTGAGTTTTTCGAAAAATGGTCTGATAAACTATTGATATTTGCCGTAAGCAATGCAATTTGAACTTCACTAGAACCGCAATCATTCGCGGATTTCCCATATTTTTTTACTATCTCTTCTTTGACACTATTGTCCAAAGCCATAAACTTCTCCATTAATGACAGTTATTCTATCATCTGTTTGTAGTAATACAATCCTTTATTTATTAAAGTTTATTAATCTTTTAGGGTAAATATAACCGTTAACCACTCTTCCTATACCTAAAAGATTATTTTCTTTGTCTTTAATAGCAATTTCATCATAATTCTCACCATAAGTTGTTGGAATAGGCTGTCCACTATTGATTTTCAAGGTTTCAAATTCATTTATTATTGCTGACTTAACATGACTTAACATGTCATTAATGTGTATTATATTTTGAATATTATTAGATAAATCATCTAATGTAACCATCTGATTTTCTAAAAAATGTCCAATACGTAGCCTTCTGAGATCTTTTGTATATGCCCCAGTATTAAGCTTTTCGCCAATCATTTCAACAAGGGTTCGTATATAAGTACCTTTACTACAAATAATATTTAAGCATAATTCATCGTTTTCATATGAAATTAATTTTATGTCAATAATGTTAATCTCTCTGGCACTCCTTTCTATACTTATTCCTTTTCTTGCTAAATCATATAATTTAACTCCATTAACTTTAAGACCGCTATACATCGGGGGAATTTGTTTTTGTTTGCCGATGAAACTTCCGAGTACTCTTTGAATAAATATATTTGTTAGCTTAAACGGATTATTTTTTTCAGTTTTTGTGATATCCCCTTCTCCGTCACCTGTTGTACTAATTAGTCCTAATTTTGCTATAACTTGATATTCTTTTTCATAGGATTCAATGAATTTTGCCAACTTTGTGCCTTCGTTTAAAACAATTGGCAACATGCCAGATGCTAAAGGGTCGAGTATTCCAACTATCCCTGCTTTTTTCACAGATAATTCTCTCTTGATAATGCTTAATGCTCTATTAGATGTAATATTTTTAGGTTTATCTAAAAGTAGAGTCCCATGAATCATAACTTATACTTCGGAATCGCTTTTTAGAATATTTTCAATTCTTTGACTACGCTCAGCAGTATCGTCATAGGTGAATCTTATTGATGGCAATCGTTTTAGATGGATACTTTTGGATAATTGTTTTCTTATGAATCCAGATGCCTTATTTAACTCAATACCAATTTTCTCATTATCTTTGCTCAGCGATGTGAAGTAAATTTCCGAGTATCTTAAATCTTTGCTTACTTTAACCTCAGAGATAGTTACAGATTTTATAATAGGATTTTGAATATCTTTTATCAGCAATAGAGCTATTTCTTTATGGAGTAAATCTTGCACCTTCAAAATTCTATTCGTCATAATTATTACTGGACCGTACGCTCAATCTCGGTTCTTCTAAATACTTCTACCTGGTCACCAGGCTTAATATCATTATAATCTTTGACTCCAATACCACATTCAGTTCCACTTTTTACTTCTTTAACATCTTCTTTAAATCTTCTCAATGACTCTAATTCACCTTCATAAATTACTACATTATTTCTTAAAACCCTAATAGGCTGATCTTTTTGAACAGTTCCTTCGCTAACTATCGAGCCTGCAATCGCACCAATTTTTGAAGATCTGAAAACATCTTTAACTTCTGCTATCCCAATAATTTCTTCTTTAATCTCGGGGTCAAGTAATCCTGATAATTGCTGTTTAACAAGATCAATAAGCTCATATATAATACTAAAATAAAATAATTCTTGACCATTAGATTCTATGAGTTTTTTAGCTTTAGAGTCTGCTCTTACATTAAACCCTATGATTGTAGAGTTAGAGCTTGTAGCTAGATTTGCATCAGATTCAGTAATGCCTCCGACTCCGCTATAAACAATTTCAAGACCTACATCATCATTTTTAATATTTCTTAAAGTACTATTTATTGCTTCCACGCTACCCTGTACATCGCCTTTGATTAATAAATTAATAATCTTTTTCTTAGGTGCATTATTTAAGTTAAAATCATCTATGTTAAAAGTTTTGCGCTTGCCTTGGATTTCAATTTCTTTTTGCTTAGATTCTCTTAAAGAAGCTATATCTTTAATTTTTTTCTCATCCTTGGCAGCCATTAACTGATCGGCAACATTTGGTGTACCTGAAAGTCCGGTTATAACAACGGGGCAACCGGGTCCAGCTGATGAAATTTCTTTATTAAACTCATCATACATTGCGCGTATTCGCCCAAACTCTTTTCCAACTAAAACATAATCTTTTTTATTCAATGTCCCGCTTTGAATCAAAATTGTGGCTATTGGTCCTCTTCCTTTATCTAAAGACGATTCCACAACCGACCCTATCGCTGAACCTTTTTTACTAGCTTTTAATTCTAATACTTCTGATTGTAAAGATACTGCTTCTAATAATAAATCAATGCCTTCACCTGTTAATGCTGATATTTTAACGAACATTGTGTCTCCACCCCATTCCTCAGGAATAACATTTTTCTGACCAAGTTCTGTTTGAACTTTTTCTGGGTCTGCATTTTCTTTATCTATTTTATTAACTGCAACAATTATTGGTACACCTGCAGCCTTGGCATGTTCGATTGCCTCTTCTGTTTGCGGCATTACCCCATCATCTGCTGATACTACTAATATAACAATATCTGTAACCTGTGCGCCTCTAGCTCTCATTGCAGAGAAAGCAGCATGTCCCGGGGTATCTAAAAATGTTATATCCCCTTTATCTGTTGAAACTCTATATGCACCAATATGCTGAGTAATACCGCCAGCTTCAGAATTAACAACTTTAGTTTTTCTAATATAATCAAGCAGCGATGTTTTCCCATGATCCACATGCCCCATTATTGTAACAATCGGCGCTCTTGGCTCTAAATCTTCATCTTTATGTTCTTCCAGATCCAGAGTCATTTCTTCCTCTTCACTCTCATTAGCAGTTGTCGCCGTATGGCCAAGCTCTTCAATAATTAATATTGCCGTATCCTGATCCAGAGATTGATTGATAGTTGCCATAACACCCATATTCATCATAACTTTTATTAATTCAGATGATTTAACGGAAATTTTCTGTGCTAGTTCATTTACTGTAATGGCATCAGGTATCTCAATTTCTTTTTTTATAGGTTCGGTTGGTTTTTCAAACTGATGTTTTTGTAAAAGCTCAGATTCTGATAACTTCTCTTTCTTGTGATGATTTTTTTTAGGTTTTGGCTCTTTTAAATGCAGCTCTTTATTTTTAAAATTTTCTGCCTTGTCATCTTTACTTGTCCTCGCTTTCTTCTTAAGAGGATCTAAATCCTTTTTAGTTTTGATGTCTATGGGTTCTTTTTTAATGTCAGTTGGCTTTATATCATTCTTGACAACCTCAATGTTCTCTTTTGATGTCACTGAAATTTCATTAGTCATCAATAAAGAATCTTTTTTTTCAGACTCGCTCGGGATAATTATTTTTTTACGCTTAACCTGAATCGTAACATTTTTTGAACTAACTGATGGCTTAGACTGCTTTGAACCAGAACCTTTTCGGCTTTTCAATGACAAACTTTTTTTTATATCTTTTTCAGCCATTTTCTTCCTTTTTATTAGTCTTCGTTAAACCAAGGTTCTCGTGCATCCATGATTACCTTTCCGGCATCTTCTTGACTTAATTCTATCATTTCCAGCAGTTCATCAACAGATAAATCAGCTAAATCTTCCCTGTTATTAATATCATTAGAGGCTAATTTCTCTATGTTATCTTTAGAAAGAATTTTAAAATTTGACAATGAATTTTCTTGTTCAATTTTATCTTTTTTTGCCTTTATCTTTTCTGTTGCTCTTTTTCTTAATTCGTTTACCAAATCTTCATCAAAGTCATCAATTGAGCTAAACTCGTCGATTGAGCAGTATGCAACTTCATCAATAGATGAAAAGCCTTCTCTTGCAAGGACATCTGCAACATCTTCGTCAACATTAAGTTCTTCCATAAATGTGGTACTCAAACTCTGATTTTCTTCCATAATCTTATTATCTGAATCATCTTTAGACATAACATTCAAATCCCATCCTGTTAGTTCGCTTGCTAATCTAACATTCTGTCCTCCACGACCAATAGCTTGAGAAAGCTGTTCTTCGGCTACGGCAATATCCATAGATTTCTTTTCTTCATCTACAACAATTGATAAAACTTCAGCAGGTGACATTGCATTAATAACAAATTTAGCAGGATCTTCATCCCACATAATTATATCTATCCTTTCGCCACTCAGTTCATTTGATACAGACTGTACGCGCGATCCTCTCATACCAACGCATGCACCTATTGCATCAAGTTTTGGATCATTCGATTTTACAGAAATCTTGGCTCTTAGACCCGGGTCTCTAGCAGCACCCAATATTTCTATTAATCCTTGTCCAACTTCTGGAACTTCAAGCTTAAATAATTCAACAAGAAATTCTGGGGCTTTCCTACTAATATATAATTGAGGTCCACGTAACTCAGACTGTACATCACGCAAATAACCTCTTAATCTATCGCCTGGTCTTATCGCTTCTCTTGGAATTAAAGCATCTTTCATTATCATGGCTTCTTCCATTGAATTTTGTTTATCTGGAATACCAAGGTCCATGTATACATTTCCTTTTTCAATTCTTTTAACTATTCCAAATATTAATTGTCCTATTTTTGATTCATACATCTCAACGACTCTATTTCTTTCAGCTTCTCGAACCTTCTGGACAATGACATTCTTTGCTGCCATTGCAACAATTCTACCAAACTCTATCGAAGGAATTTCTTCTTCATAATAATCACCTATATTGAGCTCGTCATTTTTAGTTTTAGCATCCTCAAGAAGAATTTGCTGATCATTCATTTCTTCTTCAATTTCTTCTACAACTTGCCATTTTCTATATGTTGTATATTCTCCAGTTTCTAAATTGATAGTTACTCTTGCCTCTATATCAAACTCACATTTTTTGTCTAATCTATATTTCTTTCTCACAGAGCTTGCTAATGCATGTTCAATAGCATCAACAATGACTTCTTTGCTAACATTTTTTTCATTAGAAACTGTTTCAACAACCATTAATATTTCTTTGTTCATAACCTGTAATCCTAAATTTCTTGTATATTTGCTTTTTTAATATTCTTAAAATCAATAATAATTTCAGAATCATCTAACTCAACTTTTATATTTCCTTCAGCAATATCTTTTATTTTACCAATAAAATTCTTTTGATTATTCATACTAGATTTTAATTTAATTTTAACCATAAAACCTTTATATAATACGAAGTCAGTAATACTAAATAGCTGCCTATTAATACCTGGTGAAGAAACTTCTATATCATAATCATCAAAATAATTATTTATTTTAATTAAATCATCGGCTAATTTAGAAGTGAATGCACAATCTTCGAGACCAATCCCTTTGGGAGAATCAATAATGACTTTAATACTAGGACTGGACGAGCTATTGGATATATTAATATTCACAATCCTCATACCTTTAGTATTTATAACTTCTTCCAAAGCTTTAGACAATTTTTCCTCGATATCATTCATTTTCAAACAGCCAATAAAATAGCCCCTAACAGGGGCTTCCACGGTATTGTATAACAATTTATATGCTTTAAGTAGAGAATTATGAGTATTTTTGAGTTTTTATTAGGCTCAAATAAAAGAGTTATGGTAGTGGGGGCAGGATTCGAACCTACGACCTTTGGGTTATGAGCCCAACGAGCTACCAGACTGCTCCACCCCACACTGTATAAGGAGTCTATAGTCTATAAAAATAATTTTCAAGTATTAAAAAGATTGCTTATTGAGTACTGGCTAAGTTGTCCTAAAATATCTGGGAATAACCCTAAAAGCATAAGTCCTATTACATATGTACCAGTAAAATATAATTTAGATGTGGTTAACAACTCATCTTTTAATTCATCAAAATAGATAACCTTGATTACTCTTAAATAATAGAAAGATCCAATAACTGTCATTAATACTGCAAAGATGCTGAGTAGAATATGGTTAGACTCAACAAGCGATTGAATGATAAAAAGTTTTGCATGAAAACCTAAAAGTGGTGGTATGCCTATATAAGATAATAAAATAACCATTAAAAGAAATGCCAAAAATGGCTTTGATGAGTTTAACCCACTTAAATCACTTATATTCTCTACTGGTTTATTTTTATGCACTAATTGAGATAATAATCCAAATGCTGCTACCGTAGTTATCACATAAGTTAAGGTATAAAACATAGCTGCCTTATAAGCTATAATTGAGCCAACTGATAAACCTAATAATACAAATCCAATATTGGCAATTGTTGAATATGCCAACATACGTTTAATATTAGTTTGTGATATAGCAACAATATTTCCAATCAGAATAGACAATATGGCAAGTATAACCACCATATCAGACCAAAATAAAAATAGCCCAGAGAAAACAATTGCTAGTAATTTAATAAATACTACAAATACAGCAATTTTAGGGATAGTGCTAAGCAACAAAGTAGTGGTAATTATAGAACCATGATAAACATCTGGTATCCACATATGGAATGGTGCGGCGCCAAACTTAAATGAAAGACTGATAAGTATAAATATCAATGCAAATAATAATCCTATAATCTGAACATTGTCTATACCATTAGAAAAATTAAGTAATTCTACATATGAAAATATTTCATTAAAATTTAAACTCCCAGATAATCCATATACCAAAGAAATTCCAAACAATAAAAACCCAGAAGATATTGCACCCAAGATATAATACTTAACAGCTGCCTCGGATGAAAATAATGAGTTTCTGTTAAAAGCAATCACTGAATAAAGAGATAGTGATAATAACTCGATACCAAGATATAGTAAGAGAAAATTTTGAGATGATATCATTATCATCATTCCAAGTAATCCAAATATAGTGATCAAGAAATATTCAGTTTGATAAATATTAAAATACTTTAAAAAAACTGAAGTATAATAAAATATTACAACAAGACTGAGTAATATAAATATTTTAAATATATTTGAAAATACTCCAGTATTATATGATTCAGAAATATTGCTATTTAAGTAATTAAAATGTGAATAGATATAATATGCACAAAAGATAAGAGAAAATTGTATGAGATAGTAGGAGATATATTTTAATCTATTTGGCAAAAATAAATCTAATACTATTATGAAACATAATGCCGATGTTATAATAATTTCAGGAAATATATATAAATAATTTATCATATTAATACTTATTAGTTATGATTTGAATCATATTCAAGGATGATTCTTCACTAATATCAAGAAGGATGTCTGGTTTAATCCCAATCAAGATTACTAAAATAGCCAATATTAGTAATGGCCAAAACTCATCTAACCGCAATGGTTTCATAGAAGTTACAATATCACTATTTACCTCTCCAAATAGAACTCTTTTGCCAAGCCATAAAGAATAAGATGCAGCTAAGACTAATGTGGTTGAAGCTAAAATAGCATAAGTTATATTATTTTTTATTGCAGCAATTAGCACCATAAATTCACCAACAAACCCAGAAGTTCCTGGCAATCCTGAATTAGATAATAAAAAAAACATCATCAGCGCCGAGAATACTGGCATTATCTGTCCAATACCCGCCTGATCATCTATCATTCTAGACTTCGTTCTAGAATATATAATCCCAATACAGATAAACAGACCCGCTGAGATTAAGCCATGAGATAACATTTGCATCACCGATCCTTGCAATCCAATATGAGAAATATCCTGAATGTCTTGTGGTTGCCCTATTGTATTAAATACAAGAAATATACCAAGTGTAACAAAACCCATATGTGCAATTGAAGAATAAGCAATTAATTTCTTCATATCTTGTTGAGCAAGTGCGACAAAACTAATATATATTATTGCTATTAATGATAATGGTATTAAGAAGCTATTCAGATAAAGTCCTGCATCAGGAGTAATTGGTAGCAAAAATCTAATCATTCCATATCCCCCAACTTTAAGTAAAACTGCTGCTAATATTACTGACCCTGATGATGGTGCTTCAACATGTGCATCTGGCAACCATGTATGTACAGGCCACATAGGTACTTTAATACCAAAAGCTATCAAAAAGGCTGAGAAGAGTAGGATTTGTATGTCCAGACTTAACGATAAGTTATAATAATCTAAAATATAAAAGCTATTAGTTTTAAAAGACAAATATAGGAGCGCCACTAACATTAAGACTGAACCAAAAAGGGTATAAATAAAAAATTTAATTGTGGCATAAACTTTATTAGGGCCTCCCCAGATTCCAATAATCAGGAATAAAGGAATAAGCATTGCTTCAAAAAATATATAAAAAAGTATACTGTCAAAAGCACAGAAAACTCCTAAAATAAGTCCTTCAAGGATAAGAAACAATGAAATATATTTATTATTTTGCTGCCTAGATTCTGAAAAATTAAACAGTATTATTAAACATGAGACTATTGTTGTGAGTAATATAAATAATATAGAAAACCCATCTACCGCAAGATGGTAATTAATATTTAAAGTAGTAATCCATGCTCGTTTTTCAACAAATTGTAATAAATACTGCGATGTATCAAAATTTATTAATAACACTATCGAAATAAAAAAAGTTAATATAGAAAAAGTAAAACCAACTAACTTTATAAGAGCATCATTTTTTTGATTAATAAAAAAAAGAAGTATTCCACCAAATAATGGCGTCCATATCAATAAACTCAGTAATGGTATATTTAAATCAAACATATTAAAAATCATAAAATATTATTAAAAATAGTAGTAAACCAATAATCATTGTAAATGCATAGTGATATAAATAACCAGTTTGCATTAATCGCACTTTAGATGAGATAAAATTAATCAGATTAGCTGTGCCGTTAACAAAAAAGTTATCAATGATACCAACATCAGACTTCATCCAAATTATATTAGCTAATCTCTTGAAATATGTTGGTATTATTTTATTTGATAAACTGGTGAAACCATACTCATTTAAAAGTATATTGCGCAATAATGGAAATTTCTCAGATATATTTTCTAGCAATCCATTATTTTTATAATATAAAAAATATGAAGCTATTATACCTAAAATTATCATAATAAAACTTAAGCTAGTTAATGAATGAAGAAAAAAAGATACAGAGTGTTCAACATATAGAATATAAAACTGGTCTAGCCTAGTATAATCAGTGATTGATTTATCAAAAAAACCATTAAATAATACTCCATCAAATAGAGACCAGCCAATGAAAGCACTTGGGATTGCAAGAACTAATAACGGAATAATTAATGCATCACTATGCTCCAAGTCTAATTTCTTTTTTATTTTCAGCTGATTATTGCCTAAGAAGACTTTGATGAATATTTTAGACGTATATAGCGTTGTAATAAATACTCCTAAGACAAGAGAATAGTAAACAAATGTATTATCGCTATATTTAAATATATCTATAATTAAGTCTTTTGAAAAAAAACCAGACATCGATGGGACCCCCATTAATGATATTCCAGCAATAAAAAATGTAATAAACGTGATAGGCATAATTTTTCTCAATCCGCCCATCTTCATTATGTCTTGCTCATGATGGCATTTAAGAATTATTGAGCCAGCACATAAAAATAACAAAGCCTTGAAAAATGCATGTGTTAAAAGATGATATATTGCAAATGAATAATATGAGGCTCCTAGAGCAGCAGTCATATACCCTAATTGAGAGATTGTCGAATAAGCTATTATTCTTTTGATATCATTTTGCACTAAAGCAACCATCCCCATAAACAGAGCAGTAGAAACACCTATTACTAAGATTAAATCTAAAACATACCCGGATAGATCATAAAGTGGAGATAGTCTAGCAACCATAAAGATACCCGCTGTTACCATAGTTGCCGCATGAATTAATGCAGATATCGGGGTTGGCCCTTCCATAGAGTCTGGTAACCAAAAATGAAGTGGTATTTGAGCAGATTTTGCAGCTGCACCTATAAAAAGCAGGAGCGCTATAAATGGCAATAATTCTATATGATATCCAAGTAAATTTATCGTGTTATCTCTTAGCAGTGGCAACTTATCAAAGAAATCAGCATAATTAAGACTATTAGATGTAATAAGGATTAAGATAACTCCAAGCAACAAACCAATGTCCCCAACTCTATTCACAACAAAAGCTTTTAAGTTAGCACTTACTGCACTTGGTTTGTTGTACCAAAATCCAATTAGCAAATATGAAGATAATCCCACTAATTCCCAACCAATAAATAGTTGCAAAAAATTATTAGAAAAAATAATAAATAGCATTGAGAATGTAAAAAAATTTGTATATATAAAAAATCTTTTAAAACTAGGGTCTCCCTTCATATATGCTATTGAATACATATGTACAAAGAAAGAAATAAAAGTCACAATGAAAGACATGGTAATCGTTAAACTATCTACTAATAAACCAATTTCAAAAAAATAACCGCTTGTTGCATACCAAGTATAAATAAGATGACTCTCGCTCACATTATGTCCAGATATATATGAAATAAAAAGCCATAATGATAGTAGCATTGAAACACCAATAGCTGAATTTGCAATTATACTACTAAGAAAATCAGTACCTTTATTTTTAAATAAAAGAGTAATAGCTCCAATTAAAGGAGAAAATATAATGATCATCGATTGCCAGTACATTATCCTTTTAACCTCGCAATATCTTGAACATTAATGCTCTGTTTATTCCTATATAAAACTACAATAATAGCAAGCCCTATTGCAGATTCAGCAGCAACAACAGTTAAAATAAAAAATACAAAGATTTGACCAGTTAAATCATTTAGATAATTTCCAAATATTATGAAATTAAAATTAATAGATAGAAACATTAACTCTAGTGACATGAGCATGATGATAATATTTTTTCTATTCAAAAATATGCCTGCAAGTGAAATACTAAATAATATCGAGCTAACAATTAAATAATGAGACATCGGTATCATTTTTCTCTATCCTCGTCTTTTATTATTCTTAATCTCTCATTCTTAGAAACATTAACTTGTTGGCTTGGATTTTGATATTTATTAGTAGTACTCTTCCTAAGAGTCAATGTTATAGCTGATATAATTCCGAGCAATAAAATAATTGCCGCTATTTCAAAAGCTAAAAGATATTTCGTATAAAGAAGATAACCTAAATTTTTAGTATTATCGGTACCTATAAGATCAATGCTTGTGATTATATTTTCACTTGAATTGTCAAATTGATTATAAAAAAAGTATGATAATAATCCAGCTATAGTTGCAAAGACAAAAATTCCTGTGGAAAAATATTTTACGAAACCTTCTTGAGCTTGAGAGATATTTATATCTAGCATCATAACCACAAAAAGAAACAGAACCATTACAGCTCCAACATATACAAGAATTAATATTATTGAAAGAAATTCTGCATTTAACAATAACCATAATATAGCTGAACAAAAAAATGAAAACACTAAACTTATCGCAGACTTAACAGGATTATTTACCGTTACCACAGCAATAGCACTACTCAATAGTAATAGAGAAAATATATAAAATATTATTATTTCTACATTCATAAAATTACACTAATTTATGTTATTTCTATCTTTAATTTCTTCTTGCTCATATATGTCACCAATTTGAAGTAACTTATCTTTAGAAATAACTCTTTCATCTCTTGATTCAAAATGAAATTCAAATATTTTTGTTTCAACAATTGCGTCAACTGGGCAAGCTTCTTCGCAAAATCCACAATAAACACACTTGAATAAATCTATATCATACTTTGTAGTTCTTCGGGTTCCATCGTCTCTCATTTCAGTATCTATTGTTATTGCTAAAGCTGGGCAGACTGCTTCACATAACTTGCAACCAATACATCTCTCTTCACCATTAGGATATCTTCTCAATGCATGCAATCCTCTGAAGCGTGGTGACTGAGGCGTTTTTTCTTCTGGGTACTGTATTGTTATTGACTTAGTAAAAAGTTTTTTTCCAGTAATAGATAATCCTTTTAGGATTTCTAATAAAAATAAGCTCTTAAGTAATTTAATTATTTTATCAATCATATAACAAACCAAGGTTCAACTTTGTAATATATCATAATGCCTTCAAGGAAAATCCATATAATAGTTATAGGTAGAAAAATTTTCCATCCCAGTCTCATAATTTGATCATATCTATATCTAGGTAATGTTGCTCTTAGCCAAAGAAAAATAAATATAAAAGAAAGAGTTTTTATAGATAGCCAAACAAAACCAGGAATCCATTGAAAATAGCTTTCAAAAAAAGTGCCTTCAAACGGAGATAACCACCCACCAAAGAACATGATACTTACGAGTATACTGATAAGGATGAGATTCATATATTCCGCAAGGAAAAACATTGCAAAAGCAACTCCCGAATATTCCACATGAAAACCTGCAACAATTTCAGATTCACCCTCTGACACATCAAATGGGGCTCTATTTGTCTCTGCAACACCAGAAATTAAATATATTACAAATAATGGAAATAAAGGCAGCCAATACCAATTTAATATTCCACCGCGTTGAGATAAAATAATCTCTTGTAAATTAAGACTTCCCGCTGCCATCAGTACGCCTACTAAAGCAAAACCCATAGCTATTTCATAGGCAATTATTTGGGCTGCTGATCTCATCGATCCTAAAAACGCATATTTAGAGTTTGAAGCCCATCCAGCTAATATTACTCCATATACACTTAGTGATGTTAAAGCTAATATAAATAATAATCCTGCATTTATATTTGCAATTACAAAATATTCTGACAATGGAATAACCGACCAGACCAACAGAGATGGCACAAGCATTATAATCGGCGCTGTTAAAAATAAACCTTTACTAGCATTAGACGGAATAATAACTTCTTTCGTTAATAATTTTATCACGTCAGCTATTGGTTGAAGCATACCAAAAGGCCCTACTCTTGTTGGACCTAATCTTGACTGCATAAATCCTATAATTTTTCTTTCAGAATAAGTGGTATAAGCTACTATCAAAAATAATGGTAAAACAACCATGATTATGTCTATCAAAATATCTAATATTAAAAAAATAGTATTCATTTTGTTATATTAATATGTGATTTTTTGAATTCATTTCTCATATTCTTGTAACTTAATTTATTCTTTATTTTTGTAGCTTGATTTAAAGACTCAGACCTTCTTACAATTAAATCAGTTTGATTAGTTTCTCGATAAGATTCTTTTGAGGTTTTATTTTCAATATACGGGCTAGTATTAATATTACTCATGTCTGTCTTAGACATATTAAAATCTAAACCTTCCAGAGATTTTTTTAATTCATCTCTTATATTAGTCACAGAGTAATCACCAAGACTATTTAATTTTAAAATATTATTTAGTATCGACCATCCTTCATAAATATTTTTACTATGTTCTACTATAGGTTCAAAAGTTTGATAGGTTCCCTCGATATTTATATAACTACCATCTGCTTCTGCAAATGTTGTTATAGGAATTATAATATGTGCATATTTTTCTATCATTGGCGTAATATAGCTAGTAAAAAATATGTTACATTCAGACGACTCTAAGGCACTTTCGACTAGTGATTTATCAAAAAAATCATGCTCCGGCTCTAAATTATATAAGACATAAGATGATAATTTATCAGTGATCATTTCATAGGAATTCTTCCCAATTATCTTAGATTGATTACCCCCCAATTCTCTATGAGGGACATTACCAAGCAACCATCCAGAAGTAGAATTACAAGATTCTGTTAGAAAACCCATTGTAGCATCAATCGATGAGCTGAACTTGGATATACTTTTTAGTATATTAGATTGATTGGGCGACCTAGAAACTAATGGTCCTATAATAATTAATGTCTTACCCTGACCTAACTCTACATTATTAACATTCAAAAAGGACTCAATGTTACTATGATCTATAATTTCTTTACAATGCAAGTCAAAATTTTCATCCAAAGAATTGAAATTAAAAGAATGAACTTTTGTTTTATTTTTTGTAGCTAAATTTAGCCTTATTGATAAAACTGGATACTCTGTTTTAATGTTAACACCAATTAAAATAATATTTTCATACTCATCTAAGTCTTTAAGATTACATCCAAGTGACGGCATTAGAGGGTAATTTTTTTGATAATCAAAATTACTTTCTTTTGTTCTATGATCTATATTGCTAACCCCTAAACCCTTAAATATCTTTTGAAACATGAATAGCTCTTCAGAGGTAGATTGTCCTGAGATTAAACAACCTATTTTTTCTTTCCCATGTTTTTTAATATTATTATTAATTAAATTATTAACCTGAGATGGGGTCGACTCGAAGTCTAACTCTACTAATTTTCCATCAACTCTTATTTGAGATTTTTTTGCTCTATCCTGAGAATAGATACCTTCATAGCCAAATCTATCCCGGTCAGATAACCAAGTTTGATTAATATCTGAGTTTTCTGATGGGACTGCTCGAACAATCTTATTACTATATGTATGGTAATTTATATTTGAGCCTATACAGTCATGAGGAGAGATACCGCAAATCTGTCTTAAATCCCAAGTCCTTGCTGTATATCTATATGGCTTATTATTAAGCGCGCCCACAGGGCAAAGGTCAATCATATTACCAGATAACTCAGATGAAACACTGCTTTCAATAAAAACATCAATTTTCATATCTTCGCCACGATCAAGCAATCCTAGTTCCTTTACATTGCTGATCTCTTCGCCAAATCTTACACAACGTGAGCAATGTATACATCTCGTCATATCTGTAGAAATTAAAGGACTTATATCTTTATCAACAACTACACGTTTAAATTGCATATACTTGGAATGATCATCTCCGTGTTCTAATGATATATCTTGTAATTCACATTCTCCTGCCTGATCACATATAGGGCAATCTAATGGGTGATTGATCAGTAAAAATTCCATAGAACTTTTTTGAGCAACTTTAGTTTTTTCTGACTTAGTTGAAATTCTCATGTCTTCTCTTAACGGAGTTGAGCATGCGGGCTGTGAATGTTTTACACCCTCAATATCTACCAAACACATTCTACAACTAGCAACTACAGATAAATGCTTATGGTAACAAAATCTAGGAATATGGACTCCAATCTTGTCACATAGTTCTATAATAGTATCCTCTGGTTCTGCACTATATTCTTTATTATTTACAAAAACTTTCATATTAAGAAACCATTGATCCTTTTTTATCTACATAATATTCAAATTCAGACCAAAAATTTTTCAAGAAACTTCTGACTGGCATCGCTGCCGCATCACCCAAGGCACATATGCAATGTCCTTCTATTTGAGTAGCTATTCGTTCTAACTGATGTAAGTCATTCTGCGTACCTTTTCCTGAAACAATATTTGTCAGTATTTTATATAGCCAACCTGTTCCTTCTCTACATGGAGTGCATTGACCACATGATTCTGAGTAATAAAATCTAGAAATTCTTTGGAGCACAGATACCATGCATGTTGACTCATCCATTACAATTACGCCTCCAGAGCCCAGCATTGAACCAGCCTCAGAAATAGAATCATAATCCATATTAACCTGCATCATAATATCTCCCTTTACTACGGGAACAGATGAACCTCCAGGAATTACAGCTTTTATATTTTTTCCATTCCACATTCCACCTGCTAAATTTAATAATTCAGAAAAAGGAGTTCCAAGAGCAATCTCAAAATTTCCAGGATTATTTACATGTCCACTCATAGAGAATATTTTCATTCCCTCAACATTATTGACACCCAACGATTTATACCATCCAGGTTCGTTTAGCATAATTTTAGGAATACTAGCTAATGTCTCTGTATTATTAATAATTGTAGGTTTCCCATATAATCCTTTTATTGCAGGAAATGGTGGTTTTATTCTTGGCATTCCCCGTTTTCCCTCTATAGATTCCAACATAGCTGTTTCTTCTCCAACTATATATGCCCCAGCACCAATAAGAGCATAAATATCAACTGTAGTGTTAGATGCTAGGATGTTTTTACCTATTAATTTCTCATTATATGCTTCCGACAAAGCATTATTAAAAACTTTCCATTGTTCATCCATAAATTCACCGCGCAGATAATTATAGGCAACTGATGCGCCTATTGCATAACTAGCTATCAGCATCCCCTCGATTATAGAGTGTGGATTATATCTTAAAATATCTCTATCCTTGCATGTTCCGGGTTCACTTTCATCTGAATTACATACTAGGTATTTTTGCCCATCTATCAAAGGAATAAAAGACCATTTAAGACCAGTTAAAAATCCTGCACCCCCCTTCCCTCGTAGGCCAGACTCTTTTATTTTTTCAATAATTTTTGACTTAGGTGTTTGCTCTATAATAATATTTTTCCATGCCCGATACCCTTGTTTATCCAAGTATGTTTTCAAAGAATCTGGATTTTTTAAATCAAATGTTTCTGTGCATAATTTATTTATCATTTATACTCTCCAAAATTTCATCGACTTTCTCTAACGTAAGGTTTTCATAATTTTTATGATTAACTTGCATCATTGGGCCACCATTACAGGCTGCTAAACACTCAATTTCATCTTTTAAATAGAATTTATTATCCTTAGTCGACTCACCAACTTTTATTTTTAATTTATCTTCGATGTGCAAAAGTATTTCATCTGATCCCCTTAACATGCAGGAAATATTGTTGCATACAGATATAACATTTCTACCAACAGGGTCTATATTAATCATAGTATAAAATGTAGCCACCTCATATATATCGATTTCACTAACTAATAAATAATCCGATAAAGCTTTAATTATATTTTTTGTAACATAACCATTGTTGTGGTGTTGTAAAATTAAAAGACTTTCAATGACAGCTGATCTTTTTTTATCAGAAGGAAATTTTTTTACAACATTACTGATTAACCCTCCTAGTTCTTCATTAATTATAAATTCAGGATTCATCGATCAATTTCCCCAAAAACTATATCCTGAGTTCCGATAACTGTTACGACATCAGATAACATGTGATCTTTACACATTTCATTTAAAGCTGCTAAGTGAGGAAATCCTGGAGCTCGTATTTTTAATCTAAAAGGTTTGTTTGCGCCATCTGAAATAATATATATTCCAAACTCTCCTTTTGGAGCTTCTACAGCAGTATAAACTTCTCCTTTAGGAGTGCAGTATCCTTCTGTAAATAATTTAAAATGGTGTATTAAAGACTCCATTTCAACTTTCATATTATCTCTGCTGGGTGGAGCTACTTTAGCATCATCAACCATTGTTGGTCCTGGATTATTATGAAGCCATTGAGCGCATTGTTGGATAATCTTATTTGATTGCCTTAATTCTTCCATTCTTACTAGGTATCTATCGTATGAGTCACCTGTCTTACCGACTGGAATATCAAAATTCATTTTATCATATACTTCATAAGGTTGTTTTTTTCTAAGATCCCAGTCTATGCCTGATCCACGTAACATTGGTCCAGTAAACCCTAACTCAATTGCTCTTTCAGGTTCAACCACTCCAATTCCAACTGTTCTTTGCTTCCAAATTCTATTATCAGTCAAAAGATTTTCATACTCATCTATACAGTTTGGAAATCTAGAAACAAAATCATCAATAAAATCTAACATGCTGCCTTCACGATTATAATTTTGCTCTTTGAGTTGCTCATTATTTTTTAATGTTGATTTTATATATTTAGGCATTTTAGAAGGTAAATCTCTCGCAACTCCACCTGGCCTATAGTATGTTGCATGCATTCTAGTTCCTGATACTGCTTCATAACAATCCATTAGGTCTTCTCTTTCTCTAAAAGCATATAAAAAAACTGACATAGCACCAATATCCAAAGCATGTGCGCCTAACCATAAAAGATGATTTAGTATTCTTGTAATCTCATCAAACATAACCCTGATATATTTAGCTCTTTCTGGAATTTCAATACTAAGTAATTTTTCAATAGCTAACACATATGCATGTTCATTACACATCATAGACACATAATCTAATCTATCCATATAACCTATAGATTGATTGTATGGCTTAGACTCAGCTAACTTCTCTGTTGCTCTATGCAATAATCCAATATGAGGATCTGCACTTTTAATAATCTCTCCTTCCATCTGCAGTACTAATCTTAGTACACCATGTGCTGCTGGATGTTGAGGGCCAAAATTCATAGTAAAATTCTTAAATTCTTTCATTATTTTTCCTCCCTGATGACTTTAGGCACTAATACTCTAGGGGTTATACTCACAGGTTCCTGGATTATTCTTTTTAAATTTGGATCATATCTAATTTGAGTATTACCTATTAATGGAAAATCTTTTCTAAAAGGGTGCCCAATAAAACCATAATCACTTAATAAACGTCTGAGGTCTGGATGTCCTTCAAATAATATTCCAAACAAATCAAAAGCTTCTCTCTCATACCAATCTGCTGCTGGCCATAGTGAAGTTATTGACTTAATTATTGGTGGTTCATCGTCGAGATAGACCTTAACTCTAATCCTATTATTATTTGAGATTGATAATAAGTGATATGCAACACAGAATCTATTTTCCATTTTATTTCGATGTACTTTGTCATTAAACTTTATTCTACCATGTGATGATGGTTTGATTCCTCTACTATAACCCGTTGACGTTGCCTCTTTTGTACCCCATTCAGTCTCACCATAAGTCTGATAATCTATAGCACATAAGTCTGTAAGTTGAGCAAAATCTAATTCTTTATTATTTTTAAGGGAACTCATTACATCAAGCAATGAATCTTTATGAGTTTTAATTGTTAAAATATCACTATATTCTTCTAAATCATATTGACCGACAATATGTTTGGCAATTAAATTTTCCATTTAAAAGCCTCTATTAGGGCTATCAGCTACTATCGTATTTTTTCTTCTGATCTTGTTTTGTAATTGCAAGATACCATATAATAATGCTTCTGCAGTTGGTGGACATCCAGGCACATATATGTCGACAGGTACAATTCTATCGCATCCTCTTACAACAGAATATGAATAATGATAATAACCTCCGCCATTTGCACATGACCCCATTGAGATAACCCATTTTGGGTCAGCCATCTGGTCATAAACTTTTCTAAGAGCTGGGGCCATTTTATTAACCAATGTTCCGGCAACAATCATTACATCAGATTGCCTAGGGCTTGGTCTAAACAACATTCCAAATCTATCTATGTCATATCTTGAGGCACCAGCATGCATCATTTCTACAGCGCAACAAGCTAGGCCAAATGTCATTGGCCATAAAGATCCAGTTCTTGCCCAATCAAATAAATTACTTGATTTAGCTAGGACAAAGCCATCCTTATGTATATTCTCTAATCCCATTCTAACGCTCCTTTTTTCCATTCATAGATAAACCCAACGATTAAAATAAATAAAAATATAGCCATTGAGATAAGTCCATATATGCCAATATCATGAATAACAATTGCCCAAGGAAATAAAAATGCTATTTCTAAATCAAATATAATAAATAGTATTGCTACCAAGTAATACCTAATATCAAATTTCATTCTGCTATCTTCAAACGCCTCAAATCCACATTCATAAGGAGAATTCTTCTCAGCATCAGGGTTATGAGGACCGAATGTGAACCCAATTCCCAGCATTATAGTAGCAAATATGAGCGCAAAGACTAAAAAGATAAATATTGGTAGATACTCTAATAACATAATATTCCCCATAACTATTATATCCTATAAATATATCACATACTATTATCTGAGAAATGATGTGTTTTAATTGATATTCAATAGCTCTAAAAATGATAAAATATTGATAATGGATGCTACTAAAAACCATAATAATACTAGCGAAATATATGAGAATATATGGGAATCTTTGGACAAAGGTGTGAAAGATAGATTCTCAGACTACCATACCTTTTCATTAGCAACTTCTTCTAAAAATATTGCTGAAATAAGAACTGTGGTTTTGAGAGGTTATGATAGACAAAACCAAAGCATAATTTTTCATACAAATAATTTAACAAATAAAATTAATGAAATAAAAAATAACCCAAGCGTTGGGGCACTATTTTATGACCGAAAAGGAAAAATTCAAATAAGATGTAACGGCGATGCAGTCATAAATAACATGGATCAATACTGCAAAGAAAGATGGAATAAAATGAGTGCTCAATCACAAGAATGCTATTATCAAAATATATCTCCAGGTCAAAATATTGAATCCCCGGAGATAGTTAAAAATAAACTAGAAAATAAACTTAGTAAGAATTTTACTGTTATCACCATCAATATAAGTAAAATTGACTGGCTATACCTTTCATCTAAAGGTCATACTAGGGTTAAATTCTTAAAAAACGATGGGTTTACTGGCCAATGGATAGCGCCATAATATTTTTGCCGATGGCCGGAGTCGAACCGGCACGACTCGCGCCACAGCCTTCTTAGGACTGCGTGTCTACCAATTCCACCACATCGGCTAACTAGGGAAGGTCCTTTGTATTTGTTTCAGATTGATTAGTCTTTTCAATCAAACTATCGTTAACAGGTAATGTCTTAGAAGCAAAATATGCGAGCGACAAACTTGTTAGAAAAAAAGAAAGTGCAATAACTGTTGTTATTTTCGTAAGGAATGTAGCGCTACCTCCTGATCCAAACACTGTTGATGATGCCCCACTGCCAAATGCAGCTCCAGCATCCGCCCCTTTACCATGTTGGACTAGTATTAGAACAACAAGTGAAATGGCGAGAATTATATGAATACTTAATATTATTGTTTGCATGATGTAGTTATCTCAAATTGAAGAGCAAATATCAATAAATTTTTTAGAATTTAATGATGCTCCTCCAACTAATGCTCCATTTACGTTGGAAAGGCTTAATATTGATGGTGCATTCAGGTTATTTACACTACCACCATATAAAATTTTAATACTATTAGTTTTTATTCCTAATATCTTATTAAGGACATTGCGTATATAGCTATGAACATCACTTATATTATCTAAGCTAGCAGTTTTTCCAGTACCAATAGCCCAAACAGGCTCATATGCTATGATAATTTTACTATGGTCAGATTTTAGCAAAACCGAAGATTTTATTAGAGCTGACTTTAATTGCCTTAAAATTACTTTTTTTGTTAACTTCTGATTATATTCGGTAATAGTTTCACCAACACATAGAATTGTATTCATGTTAGATGCCAGAGATAATTGTATTTTTTTAGCAATAGTTTTCTCGTCTTCTTGAAAAACATGTCTTCTTTCTGAATGACCTATTAAAGCATAGGTACAATTATAGTCTTTTGTCATATCAACAGATAATTCACCAGTATAAGCTCCATTTTCAAATGAAGATATATTTTGAGATCCTAAGGATATTTTTTTTCGTGAAATCTTATAATGACTCAATCTATTTGAAATAGTATTAAGATATATGGATGGAGGCAGTATTAAAATCTCGCATGCAGGCTTTGTCTTTTTATATGATTTAATAAAATCATTGATTAGCTTAGTTAATGATTTTGAATCACCATTCTGTTTCCAATTAGCAGCTATAAGATATTTTTGATTATTCATACTGTGGTATCTTTGTTAATATTATCATAAAAATACTTGGAAAGTATTTCTATTTGTTCCGCATCCTCATGCTCTATTAATAATCTAATTAAATTTTCAGTTCCAGAAGGCCTTAATAATAATCTTCCATTAGGCCCTATCATTTTTTCTAAATCTAAAAATACTTTAGAATTTCTTTTATCTTCTAAAAATATTTCCTTATCAGCAACCTTAATGTTAAATAATTTACTAGGGACAGAGATTATCTCTTCTTTTAACTCATCTATAGTTTTATCTTGTTTAAAAATGACTTCTAATAAACTTATTAATGTAATAATTCCGTCTCCTATATAAAAATCATTAGTAACCGGAATTAATATATGTCCAGAGGACTCACCCCCAAGGTTAGAACCTGATTTGATCATCTCTTTTAGAACATGTTTATCACCAACCTCTGTTTCAATAAATCTAATATTGTTTTTTTTGTATAAATTTTGTATTCCATAGTTAGTCATTTGAGTTCCAACTATTGGTTTATTAGTCTTATTGAATTTTTTATGAAAGAGAGCAAGTATATATAAGGTGTCATCACCATTAATTTCTTTACCGGATGGAGACACAAAGATTGCGCGATCACCATCACCATCAAACGCAACCCCTAAATCAATTTTTAATTCTTTAGGTGCACGAGCTTTATCATAATCTGAGCTATTTGCTTTTATACTATTGAAATCGAATATAAATTTCTTGAGCGCATTAGTATGCGTCGCACCACAATTGTTGTTTATATTTTTGCCTGAAGGTTCATTATAAATCGGAATTATATTAATAAAACTACCTTTTAATACTTCACTTATAACCTCAGATGTTGCTCCATTAGCACAGTCTACTAAAATATTAAATTTTCTCTTAGGGCTCTCAACACCTTTTAATTTTAATAAAAAATAATCATTAATATAATTGATATAACGCTTATTAAAAAATTCTGAATAATCATGCTGAGATTTTTTTTTATCTTCAATATGTATCTCTTCTGCTTGATTGAAATAATTATTTTCTATTATTTTTTCCAAAACAGAATCAATTTTGAAACCATTTTTATCAAAAAACTTGACTCCATTGTCATAGTAAGGATTATGTGATGCTGTGATCTGAATTCCTGCACATAGTTCTGTTTCTAGTTTTTGTGCATTTAAACAAATACTTAATGCCGGAGTTGGAAGAAGCCCTAAAGAAATAACTTCTGATCCTTGATATATAATTCCAGTAGATAATGCTGATTCAATATCCGAAGAAGATTCTCTTCCATCATGGCTAATATAAATTTTTCCTTCTTGATTATTAAATAAAGATTTAGCAAAAGCATACCCAATCTTAACTAGCTGAACATGATTAATTGGTGATTCATTAAATTTACCCCTTATTCCATCTGTACCAAATAATTTCATGATTCATTTCCAATAATATTTTCTACTACATGAATTGCTATTTTCGTTTGCCTCACATCATGTGTTCTTATAATCTTAGCATTATTTAATAATGCAATAATAGCTGCTGCAATTGATCCGTTCAACCTATTTGCTATATCCTTATTGAGAAGACTACCAATCATACTTTTCCTTGATATACCAACTAAAATATTTGAATGAACTATACTAAATTCTTTTAATTTTTGTAAAATCGTATAATTATGATCGAGTGTTTTACCAAAACCAAAACCAGGATCTATGATTATTTTATCTTTAGAAATTCCATGTGATATACAAAACTCAACCCTTTCTTTTAAATAAGATTTCACTGTGCTAACAACACAAGAGTAGTCAGGATTATTTTGCATAGTACTGGGGTCATCCAGCATATGCATTAAACATATATAAATATTATTTTCTTTAATAATATTTATAAATCTCATATCAGAAATAGAAGATATATCATTTATAATATTAATTTTATAAGGTAAAAGCTCAAGGATAACATCAGGTTTCATGGAATCTATTGAAATTGGTATGTCATAATTGTCTCTAATTTTACTTACAACTGGAAGCAACCTATCAATCTCTTCTTGTATCGATATTCTTTCTGATCCAGGCCTTGATGACTCACCGCCTATATCGATAATATCCATGCCTTCAGATATCATCTGCTCAACTCTAAACATAACATTGTCAAGTTTAGTGTATTTCCCCCCATCATAAAAAGAATCAGGGGTTATATTTAATACACCCATTATATTAGATTTTTTATTGCTTAAATTTAACTTCATTTATGAGTTTTGTATAAGTAAGTTAAACTGTTCAACTTTTTTTAAAAATTTTTTTTGATATTCGATAAACTCATCTCCATCAACAATAAATTCTTGAAATAAGGTTTCAGGCGGCGGAGTACAAACCAATATAACTCCTTGAGATATTTGAGTATCATAAGTTTTATTATGTGCCAAAGCATATGCTGATATTTGTAAAAAATAATCTTCTATCCAATCTCTTTTTTTTGGTTTATTTGATTGCTTAAAATCAAGTATACTTTGTTTTCCCCCATATATACCAGATGCATCAGCCGTACCTGCATATGAATTTAGGTAAGACAGAGTTACCTCAGCTCCCCATAATTCATCTAGATTAGATATACCTTTTTGAATTATTTGTTCTGACATTATCAAAGACTCTTCATTCTCGCTAGCTAAAAGGTCTAGTTTAGCTTGGCCAGTTAAATAATCCTCAATATGTTTATGCATAGAAGTTCCTCTTGCTGAAGAGACTTGCATAATTCTATTAGCTTCTTTATCACCAATCTTTTGTCTCCACTTTAAAAGAGAATTTTTTTTATGCTCAGATTCTGTTGCTTTAAGTATTTCAGTGACAGATGGGAGTTTAGTATCATTGATTTCATAATACCTGGCACCATTTATTGAAGTACGTGTACTAGGTGGATAATTGAATTTTTTATTCCAAAACATATTAATTTAATATTTTAGATGTTATTGAAAAAAATGAAAGCATAAGTTCATGACATTATCATGAACTATAAGAATAATACGTATTATGATGCTGGAGTTGTTGTAGCAGAGCTTTCTTTTGAAGCAGCTGAACCACCTTTTGTATCTGAATTATCATCATCGGTCCAGCTCTCAGGAGCGGATGGAATTTTACCTTCCATAATCTCATCAATTTGTTTTGCATCAATTGTTTCATATTTCATTAATGCATCAGCCATGACATGTATCTTATCAAGATTATCTCTGATAAGTTTAGTTGCACGAGAATATTGCACATCAATTATACTTCTAATTTCTGAATCAATTGTATCAGCAGTTTTATCTGAAACTGTTTTTTGTTGGGACATAGATTTTCCTAAAAAAACTTCATTTTCTTCTTCAGCATATGCAAGTGGTCCTAATTTTGTTGACAAACCCCATTTAGTAACCATGCTTCTAGCAAGCCCTGTTGCTCTCTCGATATCATTTGAAGCACCAGTAGTCACAGCATCTTCTCCAAAAATTTCTTCTTCCGCAACTCTTCCACCAAAAAGTGCTGCTATCATGCTATTAATTCTTTCTTTACTGTTGCTATATCTGTCTTCTTCAGGTAAAAACATTGTTACACCCAAAGCTCTTCCTCTAGGTATGATGCTAACTTTATAAACTGGATCATGATCAGGAACAAGTCTACCGACTACTGCATGACCAGCTTCATGATATGCTGTCAGCTTTCTTTCGTCATCATTCATCACCATGGATCTTCTTTCTCCACCCATTAAAATCTTGTCTTTTGCTTTCTCAAAATCGTCCATTTCAACAATTTTTTTGCCTGCTCTCGCAGCAAATAATGCAGCCTCATTAACTAGGTTTGCTAAATCAGCTCCAGAGAAACCTGGGGTACCTCTAGATAGTAGTTTTGGTTTAACATCATTTGAAATTGGAGTCTTTTTCATATGAACTTTTAATATCTGTTCTCTACCTCTGATATCAGGTAATGGCACGGTTACTTGTCTATCAAATCTCCCAGGTCTTAATAATGCTGGATCTAAAACATCTGGTCTGTTTGTAGCAGCTATTACTATAACTCCTTCATTACCTTCAAAACCATCCATCTCTACAAGTAATTGATTAAGCGTTTGTTCTCTTTCATCATTTCCGCCACCAACGCCAGCGCCTCTGTGTCTTCCAACGGCATCTATCTCATCAATAAAAATTATACATGGGGCAGCTTTCTTTCCCTGCTCAAACATATCGCGCACTCTTGATGCACCAACACCCACAAACATTTCCACAAAATCTGAACCAGAAATTGTAAAGAATGGTACTTTCGCTTCACCGGCTATTGCCCTTGCAAGTAATGTTTTTCCAGTTCCTGGAGAACCAACCATAAGAACACCGCGTGGTATTTGACCACCTAAATTTTGAAACTTGCCAGGATCTCTAAGAAAATCAACAAGTTCAGAAACCTCTTCTTTTGCCTCTTCTACTCCAGCAACATCTTTAAATGTTACTTTTACTTGATCTTCTGTTTGTAATTTTGCTTTGCTTTTTCCAAATGACATTGCTCCACGACCGCCGCCACCGCCGCCTTGCATTTGTCTCATGAAAAATATCCAAACTCCAATTAATAATAAAAATGGGAACCAGTGAATAAATATTTTAGCAAGAAATGATTGTCTTTCCGGTGCTTTGCCAGATATCTTAACTTTACTATTTAATAACTCTCCAACCAGTGCTGAATTATCTGTTTCAGGGCTGAAAGTCATAAATGATTTTCCAGATTTTAAAGTACCTGATATCTCTCTGCCCGCTATAGTGACTTCTTCAACTTGACCAGTTTGGACTTGTTGCATAAATTCAGAATAGTTATATTCATCAGATGCATTATTACGCCCATTCATTCCAGTGAATAAAGACAATATCACTACCGCTATTACAGTCCATACTAATAAATTTTTAATTAAATCACTCATTTATGCTTTCCTTAGAATCATTCTATTTTTAAGATGTATCTTTGTCAATCAATTAACTACCTTAACACTATATCAGTCTTTGAACTCAATACAAATTAGGTATACTTCATTACTCTTTTTTTTAGAAGAAGGAGGCTTGAAAACATTAACTTTATTAAAGTTATTATTCAATGTTTTCAATGTCACTTCAAAACTGCTCCCTAAAAAATACTTCATTACTAAGGTTCCTCTAGGTTTTAACTTAAATCGACAAAACCCTAGTATATTTAATGCAATGTCAGAAAAATTACTCTGATCTACATCGCTTATACCAGTAATGTTAGGGGCAATATCAGATAATACAAGGTCTAGCTTAGAATCTTTCTTTGCAAATAATTCCATATACGAGTCATAGTCCCCAATATCTTGTTTGGCAATGTATACTCCATCAACTGGCTCTACATTTAATAAATCTATTCCAACTATAAAATTAATATTTTTAAATTCTTTTAAAACCTGTAGCCAAGAGCCAGGAGCACACCCAAGATCAGCGACTGAGGTTATTTTTCTTAAAAAATTATATTTTTCATCTATGGCTTTTAACTTATAAGCCGCACGAGATCTATACTTGTCTTGTTTAGATTTTTTTACAAAAGGGTCTTCTGCATGTCGTCTAACCCAATTAGATGTTTTGTTAACCTTGGTCATGACTTGAATTATATCATTGAAATAGATTATTTTGATTGATATGATGTTGTATGACTGAAATTACCTTACAAGGGAATAAAATTAATACTAATGGTGAAGCACCAAAAGTTGGCGAAGAAGCTCCTGATTTTTTACTAGTAGACTCTGAGTTGAATAATGTGACTTTATCAACATACAAAGATAAGTATATTTTACTTAACATAATTCCTAGTCTTGATACTCCAGTATGTCAAAAATCAACTAAAATATTTAATGAGCGAATAGCGGCAATGACTGATGTTGTTGTCTTGGCTGTTTCAGCAGACCTACCATTTGCTATGAAAAGGTTTTGTACCAGTGAAAATATAAATTCAGTGATACCTTTGTCTATGATGAGGTCTAGAAATTTTGCCAAAGATTACGGAGTTCTACTGGTGGATGGTCCATTATCAGGAATAACTGCAAGAGCAGTAATCGTAATTGACAAAAATAACAAAGTTATTCATTCAGAATTAGTGAGTGAAATTGCCAATGAACCTAATTATGATGATGCCTTAAATTGCATGTCATAATTAAATGAGTTTCACAAAAAAAGTTCTAATTTCAATGCTTTCTGGTATTATCGCAGGCGTTTTAATTAACAATTTTTTACTTCCAAATGCTTTTATAGAATATTATTTAATTAACCAAATATTCTTTACCATATCATCTCTATTTTTAATATTACTTAAGATGATCGTGCTGCCTCTGATCTTTGTATCAATTATCTCGGGGATTGTCTCTATTAATGATGTTTCAACTCTTGGTAGACTCGGCATAAAAACATTTTCATTATATATTTTAACCACATTGGTTGCGATTACTTTTGCATTGTTTATATCGAGCTTTGTTAGCTATGATTCTGTGGGGCAAATTACAAATAATATACAAAACAATGTCGCGGAAAACAGCGGGCAAAAAAATATAATTCTAAGTATATTTCCAAGTAACTTTTTTTTAGCTTTAGCTAATGGTAATGTAATTCAAGTTTTAGCATTTGCAGTTTTTATAGGAATTTCTGCATCCTATGTAAAAAAAGATATCCCTGTATTTGTTGAATTAATTGATAACTTAAATAAAGTCTTTAACAAAATGGTTATAATAATAATACAGTTAACTCCAATAGCGGTATTTGCATTATTAGCTAAAACATTTGCAACTGAAGGAACGGAGGTTTTTATTCCTTTGATTAAATATTTTTTAGTTGTAGTTTTTGTCTTAATTACACATTTTCTTTTAACATATTCAATATTACTGAGACTTTTTTCAAACCTAAATATATATGCTTTCTATGTAAAACTAAAAGCTCTAATAATTTTCACATTTAGTACCTCTAGTAGTAATGCATCTATACCTTATACGCTAAACACTGTTGTCCAAAAGTATGGAGTAGATAAATCCTTTGCCTCATTCTCAATACCTCTTGGGGCAACAATCAATATGGATGGGACAGCAATTATGCAAGGGTGTGCTGCATATTTTCTAGCATCATATTATGGGATAGATTTGGCGCTTGGTGACATGGTAACTATAATACTAACTGCAACAATTGCGTCAATTGGGACCGCTGGAATTCCAAGCGCAGGCATAATCATGCTGTCTCTTATCCTAACTGAATTAGGAATTCCCCTTGAGGGTATTACACTGTTATTAGGAGTTGATAGACTTCTTGATATGATGAGAACTAGCGTAAATGTTAGCGGCGACGCATGCATTACTTGTGTTGTTGCTCAGAGTGAAGACTTAATTAATATTAAAGCTTTTAATAAACTAGATAACTAATTAATTGTATCGTGTCTGGACTGTATATCAGTTGCATCAAAATTATCAATAAACAAAATAGCTTTACAAAAAGCTTTCGCCCCAGATATCGTGGTTGTCAAACAAACATTGTTATTATTAGCTTCTTTTCTTATTGAAAAAGAATCTTTGATTGATCTTGCGCCTTCCGTTGTGTTGATAATTAAATGGACTTCTCCATTCTTAATCATATCAACTATATGTGGCTGCCCTTCTTTGACTTTATTAACTTTACTGCATTTGATATTATTTTTTTCTAAATATTCTTGAGTTCCACGAGTCGCATAAAGATTGAAACCTATATCAATTAAATCTGTTGCAATACCACATATCGCAGACTTATCTTTATCTCTCACACTGAGAAAAACATTTCCTGTTTTAGGCAAGATTACCCCTGCAGCTCTCTGAGCTTTAAAATAAGCCTCCCCAAAACTTTTCCCAATTCCCATTACTTCACCAGTTGATTTCATTTCAGGACCTAGTAATACATCTACTTCAGGGAATTTAGAAAATGGTAATACTGCTTCTTTGACAGAAAAATATTTTGGTGTAACCTCTTTGATTAACTTAAGATCTTTCAAGCTCTTTCCAGCCATGACAATTGCTCCAATTTTTGCAAGCTGCACACCTATTGCTTTAGACACAAAAGGGGCTGTTCGAGATGCGCGAGGGTTTACCTCTAAAAGAAATATTTCATTCTCTTTGATTGCAAACTGCGTATTCATTAAACCAATCACATTTAATTCTAATGCTAACTGTGTAACTTGTTCTCTAAGCCGCATTAAAATACTATCAGATAAAGTATATGGAGGTATGGAGCATCCAGAATCACCGGAATGAATTCCTGCTTCTTCTATATGTTCCATGATTGCTCCTATAAATACATTTTTACCATCACAAACTAAATCTATATCCACTTCGATTGCATCATTTAAAAATCGATCCAAAAGTACAGGAGAGTCATTTGAAACTGAAACTGCTTCATCCATATATCTTTTTAAGTCTTCATCTGTTGTTACTATCTCCATAGCTCTTCCACCTAATACATAAGATGGTCTTACGACCAATGGGTAACCTATTTCATTGGCAGCCTGTATTGCTTGATCAGTATTAGATGCAATAGCATTTGTTGGTTGTTTCAGACCTAATTTTTCAACTAAATCTTTAAATTTTTCACGATCCTCAGCTACATCAATAGCCTGGGGTGAAGTTCCAATAATATTTACTTTATTAGCTTTTAACTCTTTTGCTAATTTCAAAGGAGTTTGCCCTCCATACTGAACTATAACTCCATGAGGCTTTTCTATCTCTATGATAGACATTACATCCTCAAAAGTAAGGGGCTCAAAATATAATCTGTCTGAAATATCAAAGTCAGTAGATACAGTTTCAGGATTACAGTTGACCATGATAGTTTCATATCCTTCTTCTCTTAAAGCAAGAGATGCATGAACACAACAATAATCAAATTCTATGCCTTGGCCAATTCTATTGGGTCCACCACCAAGAATCATTATTTTTTTATTATTAGTTGGATTAGATTCGCATTCTTCATCATAAGAAGAGTACATATATGCAGTAGTTGCCTCAAATTCTGCGGCACATGCATCTACTCTTTTAAAGACAGGAGTAACATTAAATTTTAGTCGCAAACTTCTTATATCCTTTTCATCACAACCTATGCATCTAGCAATAAACGAGTCTGAAAACCCTTTCTTTTTAAGCCCCATGAGAGAGACTTTATCAAAATCACTCATTTTTTTATCTTTTAGGTTTATTTCCTCTTTAATTAAGTCTTCTATTTGAGATAAAAACCATAAGTCTATGTTTGTTAAAATTTGAACTTCCGATAATGAATAATTTTGTCTAAATGCTTCAGCCGTATATAGTATTCTCTCTGGCGTGGGGGACCTTAGTTCATTTTCCAAGAAATCACTATTCTCTTTATCAGGCAAACTCATTTTTTTTAACCCATCAATGCCAACCTCAAGACCACGAAGGGCTTTCTGAAAAGATTCTTGGAAATTTCTACCTATAGCCATTACTTCTCCGACTGATTTCATTTGCGTAGTTAGCTTATTATCTGCTTCTTTAAATTTTTCAAATGCAAACCTTGGAATTTTTGTGACAACATAATCAATGCTGGGTTCAAATGATGCAGGAATAATATTTCCTGTAATTTCATTTCTTAATTCATCCAAGGTATACCCAATCGCAAGTTTTGCTGCAATTTTAGCAATTGGAAAACCAGTTGCTTTTGATGCTAATGCTGACGATCTAGATACTCTAGGATTCATTTCTATGACAAGCACTCTTCCATCTTTAGGAGAAATAGCAAACTGTACATTTGATCCACCAGTATCAACTCCTATTTTTCTCAGTACCTGTATAGAGGCATTTCTAAGTATTTGATATTCTTTATCGGTTAATGTTTGTGCTGGAGCAACCGTTATAGAATCTCCAGTATGAACTCCCATGGGGTCAATGTTTTCAATTGAACAAATAATTATGCAATTATCATTTCTGTCTCTAACAACTTCCATTTCAAACTCTTTCCATCCTATGACAGACTCTTCAATTAATACTTCACTTGTAGGTGATAAATCTATACCTCTTCTTGCGATTGTTTCAAAGTCTTGTATGTTATAAGCAATTCCTCCACCAGAACCCCCTAAAGTAAAAGAAGGCCTGATTAAGACAGGGAAACCTATTTTTTGCTGATGCACTAAAGCTTCTTCATAATCATGTGCAATGTATGCTGTAGCAGTCTCTAGTCCAATCTCAGCCATAGCAATCTTAAATAGTTCTCTGTCTTCCGCCATATCTATTGCATCGACGCTAGCACCAATTATCTCTACATTATATTTATCTAAGATTTTATGTCGGTTTAAATCTAGCGTTGTGTTTAAAGCAGTCTGCCCCCCCATGGTTGGGAGAATTGCGTCAGGTTTTTCTTTAATAATAATTTTTTCTATATTTCTCCAGTGTATCGGTTCAATATAAACTTTATCTGCCATATCTGGATCAGTCATTATTGTAGCTGGATTAGAGTTCACAAGAATTACCCTTATTCCTTCTTCTCTCAAAGCTTTGCATGCCTGCACACCCGAGTAATCAAACTCACAAGCCTGTCCAATGACAATAGGGCCAGCCCCAATGATTAGAACACTTTTAATTTTTTTATTTACTGGCATTTCTTTTCTCGGTCATATGTAAAATGAATTTTTCAAAGATTGAATTAATATCTTGTGGTCCAGGGCTAGCTTCCGGATGACCCTGAAAACCAAAAGCATAATTTCCCTTAATATCAAAACCTTGAAGAGAGTTATCAAATAAGGATGTATGTGTAGGTTTTAAATTATCTGGAAGAGTCTTTTCGTCAACCATAAACCCATGATTCTGACTAGTAATAAATACTTTTCTATTAACTAAATTCATTACAGGATGATTAGCACCATGGTGGCCAAATTTCATCTTAACTGTTTTTGCACCAGATGCTAATGCCAATAATTGGAAACCCAAGCAAATACCAAATAAAGGTATTTTTTTACTGAGCAACTGCGAGATATTATCAATAGCATAGTCGCATGCCTTAGGGTCTCCTGGACCATTCGATAAAAATACTCCATCAGGCTTCATATTCAAAACTTTATCAACACTATAATCTGCTGGGACTATTGTTAACTCACAACCATATCCTTCTAAAATTCTCAGAATATTATGCTTTATCCCAAAATCATAAGCCACGACCTTAAATGATATTTCAGTTTTTTTCTGATCATGCCTATGGTAAATATCAACTAACCCCTCTTTCCAAGGATAAACCTCATTTGTAGTTACTTTTTTAGCTAAATCTTTGCCATCCAAACCATTAAAATTTTTAATTTGTTCTTTTGCGGAATCTAAATCTATTTCACCAGCCATAATGCATCCATTTTGTGAACCAGTGGTTCTAAGGACTTTTGTTAATTTTCTTGTATCAATTCCACTAATAGCAATAATGCCATTGTTCTTCAGATAATTCGGCAGCGTATCAGTTTTACGCCAACTATTAGATGAAACCCCTATATCTCTTATTATAATTCCAGACGCATGAATTTTTAATGATTCCATGTCTTCTAAGTTCACTCCAGTATTGCCTATATGAGGATTTGTGAATGTAATAATCTGACTATCATAAGATGGGTCAGTGATTATTTCTTGATACCCTGTCATAGAAGTATTGAAAACTACTTCGCCAACAGAAGAACCCTTGATTCCAATGGACTGACCACGAAAGGTGCTACCATCTTCTAATAAAAGTATTGCTTCTGAATTATTCAAGATTATTTAAGTATGTTAAAAAAAAAGATGGCTCTATTTGAGTCATCTTTGATTGTTTTTTTTTAGTTCGCATCTAAAACTAAATAATACGTTAGACTAGCCTTCCTGTCTAATATTTAATACATATTTATACAATTCTTTTTTATTTACGTCATTAAACAAGCGAACTATATTGACAACTTCGCTCGCAGAGTATTTTTTCGATAATTCGAGTATTTCTTTTTCCATTACTTCCATACTCAGCTGTTTTGTAGAGCTTGTACCAATTATCATAGTTATTTCACCAGTTAATTGATTATCCGAAAACCTTACGATTAATTCACTTGCTGTGCCAAAAAATATTTCTTCATGAATTTTGGTTAGCTCCCTCATTACTCCAATATTTGTATCACCGCCTAGAACATCAGCAATGTCCATTAATGCTGAAACAACTCTATGTTTACTCTCAAATATTACTCCAGGCATAGAAGATTGTTTAATTTTTAATAACTGCATTTTTCTCTCTGAAGATTTTTTGGATAAAAATCCCAAAAAGATAAAATTATTAATAGGTATTTTAGATACTGATAAAGCTGCGGTTAAAGAGCTGGCACCCGGAATAGGGACCACCTTAAATGATAAACCTATATATTTTACGAGCTCAAATCCCGGATCAGATACTGCAGGAGTTCCGGCATCAGATACAAGACATATACTCATTCCTTCTGATAGATCTTGTATAATTGAATTTCTTTTTCTCTTTTCATTATCCTTGTTGAAAGTAATAATTCTTTTTTTAATATTAAACTCGCTTAATAGTTTAGAGGTTCTAGCAGAACTCTCTGCCAAGATATAATCTGAATTTTTTAAAACCTCAATGGCACGGAATGTCATATCTTGAAGATTACCTATGGGTGTTGCGACTATATATAAGGTGCCTAGCATAATTTGGAATATTTATTGTGTTTACCCTTGCTAGATTATATTGTAGTATAATCAAAGTCCAATGGTAAAATTATGAAAAATATAGAAATAATTAAAAGTAATTTTATTGAAAACCAGAAAACTAACTTAATATCGGTTAATGAAATTTTGCCTTCGATAGAGTCTGCTACAGACTGTCTTGTTAGCATGATTAACAACTCAGGAAAATTAATGTCATGCGGGAATGGTGGGTCTTCAGGTGACGCACAGCATATTACTTCAGAGTTTGTTAATAGATTTGAGATAGAGAGAAAAGAAATGCCTGCAATTTCTTTGAATTCAGATACTGCAACTATGACATCTATAGGAAATGACTACGGTTATGAATATATATTTTCTAAACAGATAAATGCAATAGGTGATGAAAAAGATGTTCTTATGGCTTTTACTACTAGTGGTAATTCTAAAAATATATTAGAAGCTATCAATGCAGCGAAAAAAAAGAGTATCAAGGTTTTATTGGTTACCGGCGGTAATGGAGGTAAAGCTCAAAACTTAATTGGACCCGATGATGTATCCATTATAATTCCTAGTAATAGAACAAGTAGAATTCAGGAAATGACATTAATAATTATTCACTCTATCTGTGAATGTATCGATAAACACTACCAAGATAAATAATTACATATCCCTTTCAGTTTCAGTCAAACTTGCCTGAAATGATTCTCGGCTAAATATGCGCTCTGAATAGTCATCAATAATCTTCTTATTCTCAGTAATCTCAACGCCTAATGATTTAATTCTCCACAACAAAGGTGCCAAACTACAATCAACTAAGCCAAAGTCATCACTCATAAAAAAACTATCTGTGATTAAAGGAATAATTTCTAGAAAATATGATTTAATTTTTTCTTTAAAAGAATCTTCTAGACCACCATTTTTATACGCTTTATTAAATTCTGGATACCAAGTATGTTCTATTCGATATAACGCTAATCTAAATTTTGCTCTAGCTACCGGATCTACAGGTAATAATGGAGGATGAGGAAATCTTTCATCCAAATACTCTATAATTACTCTAGAATTTTGCAATATAAGATCTCTATCCACAAGCGTAGGGAAATCATCATATGGGCTTATAAATTTAATTTCTTCAGATATATCATTGACATCAATTTCATGTAGTTCAGCAGATATTTCTTTTTCTTTAATAACAAGTCTAGTTCTGTGACTATGTAAACAATCGGGTAAAGAGAATAAGAGTATTGCGGATCTTCTGTTTGCTAATGATGTCATAAATTATTTTACGTCCTTCCAGTATTCAATCTTTAGCAAAAATGCTATGAATGAAAAAATTGATAGGAAGAGTATAACCCAAAAACCAATTCTATATCGGTCTAATTGAGCTGGTTCAGATACATAGGTAAGGAAATTAACTAAATCAGTGATTGATTTCTTATATTCCTTGTCTGTCATAGCACCTTCAACAACATATTCATATTGGCCTTTTTCTAAATTAACTGGCCTTTTCAGACCTTCCATCCAAGACAAGACATGAGGCATACCAACATTCGCATATAATGCATTATTAACACCTAACGGTCTTGTTTCATCTTTGTAGAAAGAAGTTAAGAAAGTATAAAGCCATTCTGGTCCTCTGGAACGAGCGATCAACGTTAAATCTGGCGGCATTACACCAAATGCTTCTTTAGCTGAATCAGGATTTACGGAATTTAAAATTAATGAACCAATTTTTGTGGGTTCACCATTCTTACCTGTAGTGAATATTAGATTATTCTCAATAGTTTCTTTGGAAAGCGAAAGATGATCAATAAATTTTACATAGCGTTGGTACTTTAAAGTATGACAGCCAAGACAGTTATTGACATAGATTTGAGCTCCTCGTTGAAGAGATGACTTATTGTTTAAGTCTATTAATACGGGTTTTAGCGGAATAGATCCAGATGCAGCAAATGATAAGCTTGATATAAGAATAAAAGCTATGCCGGCAAATAATCTAATCATGCATGGTAACCCTATCAGGAACTTCTTTAGTTTTTTCATTAGCGCTTGTAAAGTATAGAGCTACAAAAAACCCAAAATAAATCAATGTGAATAGTCGCCCAATCCAAGTTAATACTGGTGTGGCAGGATTCATTCCAATATATCCTAAACCAAAAAAACTAATTACAAAAAGCGTTAAAAGTACTTTGTATGACATACCTCTGTACCTTATAGATTTTACTGAACACCTATCAATCCAAGGCAGAATAAATAAAACAAAAATTGCAGCACCCATTGCAAGAACTCCTCCAACTTTATCAGGAATAGCACGGAGAATTGCATAAAAAGGCGTGAAATACCATACGGGCACTATATGCTCAGGAGTTTTCAGAGGATTGGCTGGCACAAAGTTATCTTTCTCTAAGAAATAGCCTCCCAGTTCTGGCATGAAAAATAATACGAATGCAAAAATAAGCAAAAACACAGATAAGCCAAATATATCTTTAACTGTATAATATGGGTGAAAAGGAATTCCATCTCTAGGGATACCATTCTCATCTTTATTCTTTTTAATCTCGATTCCATCAGGGTTATTTGATCCATTGGTATGAAGAGCTGCTAAATGTAAATAAATGAGAGCAAATAACAATAATGGAAGAGCAATTACATGAAACGCAAAAAATCTATTTAGAGTAGCATCTGAAATTACAAAGTCTCCTCTAATCCATAACGCTAAGGATTCTCCAACATATGGAATGGCACCAAATAAAGATATAATTACTTGAGCTCCCCAATATGACATTTGACCCCATGGCAATAAATAGCCCATAAAAGCTTCTGCCATTAAAAGCACAAAAATAAGCATTCCAAAGAGCCATAAAAGCTCTCTAGGATTTTTATAAGAACCGTATAGCATAGCTCTAAACATATGCAAGTAAATGACAACAAAAAAGAAAGATGCACCAGTTGAATGCATGTATCTAATTAACCAGCCCCACTCCACATCTCTCATTATATACTCAACAGATGCAAAAGCTTGAGCTGCATCTGGTTTATAATTTATTGTTAAGAAAATCCCAGTTACAATTTGTAATACAAATATAAATATAGCTAGAGCACCAAAATAGTAAAAGAAATTAAAATTTTTTGGAGCATAATATTGTGATAAATGATTTTTAACAAAATTACTTACAGGCAGCCTTTCGTCAATCCATGCCATTAACTTATTACTCATTAGCTTATTTCTCCATCTTCACCAACAATTATTTTATTATCTGATGCAAAATAATATGGAGGGACTTCTAAATTCGAGGGTGCTGGCATAGATTTATGAACTCTACCAGATAAATCAAATTTCGAACCATGACAAGGACAAAAGAAACCTCCGTTCCAATCCAAACCTAACTCTGCAGATTTAGCATTTGGCTTATATAAAGGGGAGCAACCTAAATGAGTGCATACACCGACCAAAACCAAAAATTCTGGATTGATAGATCTATACTTATTTTTCGTGTAAATTGGCTGATGTTCTTCAAGAGATTTCGGATCACTTAAAACTTTATCATCTTCAAGGGTATTTTTGATCATTTCTTCGGTTCTTCTTACAACCCATACTGGCTTACCTCTCCATTCAACAACTTTATAAGATCCAGGTCTTAATGCTGATACATCTATTTCAATGGGAGCGCCTGCAGCCTTTGCTTTTTCGCTTGGCGACATTGAAGATAAAAATGGGATGACAGCGAATATTCCGCCTACTCCACCCATTACCTGGGTTAAGTTGGTCAGAAACTTCCTTCTGTTTGATGGTTTATTTGAGTCGCTCATCTATATTTTAAAAAAGTTGGTATTTCTTAATCGCGTACATCGTATCATATATTTTATTAAGTGTCTTATAGTAATATATAATATACTTATTAAATATCTTATTTTTTTAGGGGTAACTTAGTAAATGAAAGGAATGCGCGGATATATAATTGTAGGAATAATAACGGCAATAATAATATATATGCTTAACCCTTATATATTTGCAAATCGCGTCGAAATAATAGAATCCAGCAACCATCCAATGCAAAATAAAACTAATGGCTATTCTGAAGTATTTAAGAAAGTTAATAAGTCTGTAGTCTCTATTTACACAAGGAAGTCTACAATTAGAAATAACGTATATTTTATAGATCCTAGAGAAAAAGCGCTTATTAAAAAAGATCCTTCTCCTTCTGGTCAAGGTTCTGGAGTTATCATTAGTAATCAAGGTCATATAATTACTAATTTTCATGTGGTCGCAGACTCAAATGAAATTTTAATTAAAGATTATAATGGAGATGAATATGGTGCTGCTGTAATAGGTGTAGATCCATTAACAGATATAGCGATATTAAAAATTAATAAAAATACTTCGCCAATCACGCTAGGTCAAATTACAAATATTAATATTGGTGATATTGCTTTAGCAATAGGTAATCCATTGGGTGTTGGGCAAACCATAACCCTGGGTATTATATCTGCAACTGATAAAGAAGTTGCTCCTAATGCATATTCCTATCAAAGGTATGTTCAAACTGATGCTGCCATCAACCCCGGTAATTCTGGCGGAGCACTAGTAAACTCAAATGGTGAATTAATTGGAATAAATACTGCGATAATATCTATTTCTGGTGGCGCCGATGGCATTGGCTTCGCTATACCAATTGATATTGTAAAATATGTTTTAAAAGAAATAATTGAAAATGGAGAAGTTATTCGGGGTTATGTTGGTATATCAGCTGAAATGGCTTACAAAGGTATAGGTGTATTGGTTAAGGGTGTTCAACCAAATAGTCCAGCTTATAAAGGTGGCATTAAACAGTATGATATTATTAAAAAAATAAATAATAATATTGTTACTGAGATTAAAGAAGTTCAGAAAATAATTGGAATGCTAAAACCCGGGCAAACTCTATCAATGGAAGTCCAAAGAAATAAGAATTTAATAAAAGTAAATATTTTAGTTTCAAAAATGAATTATCAAATAAGATAATTTATTTATCTCTATATTTCGCAGAAAGCGCATGTCCCTGCAAACCCTCAGATAAAGCCATGGATACAGATATTTTGCTTAACTTTATTGCTGTTTTTTTAGAAATACTAATTAAGCTCGATCTTTTTTGAAAATCATAAACACCTAAAGGAGATGAAAATCTTGCAGAACCAGAAGTTGGCAAAACATGATTAGGTCCTGCACAGTAATCTCCAAATACTTCAGGGGTATATTCTCCTAAAAATATTGCACCTGCGTTAGTGACCAATTTTAGTAACTTTTTATTATTTTTAGACATTATTTCTAAATGCTCTGGGGCAATATTATTTACTATAGTTCCTATCTCCTTAATGCTTTTGGTTTTAATATACATTCCCCTGCTATTAAAAGATTTTAAAATAATATTTTTTCTGAGCATTGAGGGTAGAAGTTTTTCCACAGAATTATGAACATCATTAATTAATTTGATGCTTGAGCTAATCAAAATTGGTTGAGCTAATTCATCATGCTCAGCCTGGGAAAATAAATCCATAGCAATCCAGTCAGGGTTGTTGGATGAGTCAGCAATTATTACTACTTCTGAAGGGCCGGCAATATTATCAATACCTACATCACCAAAAACAGCTTTCTTTGCTAAAGTTACATAAATATTTCCTGGTCCAACAATTTTATCAACCTTACCGATAGATTTTGTTCCATATGCTAATGCTGCAATGGCATGTGCTCCACCCATTTTTAGTATCATATCAACGCCGCATAAATCAGCTGCAACAATTGCAAGGGCATGATCTTCAATATTTGATATAGGACAAGCCATTATTATATTCTTGACACCTGCTATTTTAGCAGGAATCGCATTCATTAAAACAGTGGATGGATAAGAAGCTTTTCCAGCAGGAACATAGATTCCAACGGTTTCAATTGGCGTAACTTTTTCTCCCAAAATAGAACCATCTTTTTTGCTAGTCCAACTTACAGATTTTTGCTTTTTAGAAAAATCACGAATTCTTTTGATAGATTTTTTTAGATTAGTTAGTTGTAATTTATCTATGCATTTATATGCTTGCTTAATCTCATTAGGACTAATAATAATTTTTTTAATATTCTTAACATTATAATTATCAAACTTTCTAATAAAACCAATTAGCGCCTTATCACCATTCTTTCTTACATTTGATATTATGGAGTCAACTGTGTCTTGAACTTTCCTATTTATATTGTTATTAATTTTAACTCTTTTTAAAAATTTTTTTTCAAAATCTTTATCAGATGTATCAATTCTTAGTGGATTAATTTTCATAATGACTTTTTCTTACTAATCGCATTATTTAGCATTTCAATTAGTTCTTCTGTTTCATTCCAGCCTATGCATGCATCCGTAATACTTTGACCATATACCAGGTCATCTTTCTCTCCAATATCTTGTCTGCCTTCAATCAAATTACTTTCAAGCATGACACCGCATATTGAATTATTTCCTCTTAAAATTTGATCAGATATATCCTCAATAACTATTCTTTGCTTAGTATGATCTTTTTGACTATTAGCATGACTTGCATCAATCATAATATTATTCGAAAGTTTATTTTTTATTAATAAATCGGAGACGCTTGTAACATCTTCTTGATGATAGTTAATTTTTTTACCACCACGCAATATTATATGACAATCTTTATTCCCTTTTGTTGAAAAAATTGCTGACTTACCCTCTTTGGTCACAGATAAAAAATTATGTGCTTTACTGGCAGCTTTAATCGCATCAATTGCTATTTGAATACTACCATTGGTTCCATTTTTAAAACCTACAGGACAAGATAACCCCGATGCTAACTCTCTATGACTCTGACTTTCAGTTGTTCTTGCACCTATTGCGCCCCAACAGATAACATCAGAAATATATTGTGGACTAATAAGATCCAAATATTCATGTCCAGCAGGCATTCCTGATTCCGCTAAATCAATTAATAATTTTCTGGCAATTTTAATACCTTTGTTTATATCAAAGCTATTGTCAAGATCTGGATCATTAATTAAACCTTTCCATCCAATAACTGTTCTGGGTTTTTCAAAATATACTCTCATAATAACAAGAATATTTTTTTCTACCTTCTGCTTAATTTCTAATAATTTTTTAGCATACTCATGCGCAGAGCTAACATCATGGATTGAACATGGCCCAACAATTAAAAGCAATCTTTTATCTTTCCCATTAAGTATGTTTATGATATCTGACCGCGTCTTCAAAACTGTTCTAATAGCATCTTCTGTCATTGGCAGTTGTTCTATCAATGCACTCGGCGATATCAGTTCTTTCATTGAAGAAATTTTTAAATCATCTGTTAACTTACTTATAGTCATACTTAGTCCAGGTTTAATTTTTTAAAAAACTGATTAATTTGTTCTCTGTTAACCTTATATGAAGTTTTATTTACAATTAATATAGATGAAATATTCTCAATAGTCTCTATCTCAACAAGACCATTCTGTTTTAAGGTTTGCCCTGATTCAACAAGGTCAACTATTACATCAGACATGCCAAGCACAGAAGCTAACTCTATTGACCCATAAAGTTTTAGCACAGAGCATGGAAAACCTTTGCTTTGAAAATATTTTTTTGTGATTGACGGATACTTCGTTGCAACTTTCATATTATTTATTAATTTAGCGCCCCTTTTCCCAGCTACCACTAGCCTACATGCGGCAATGTTTAGATCTTTAATTCTTAAATGATTGCTTAAATCAGTTTCTAACAAAGTATCTTTTCCAACAATTCCAAAATCTACTTTCCCTGATTCAATATATATCGGAACGTCGCTTGCTTTAACAATTACAATATTTAAATTTTTATAATTAGTTTCAAAAATAAGTTTCCTAGACTTGAATGGAGACTCTTTACACTCTATTCCTGATGTTTTTAAAATTTTCAGAGCTTCTTCTAAAATTCTTCCTTTTGATATTGCTAATAATAGTTTCTTCATTTTAATATTCACTTATCATTTACATAGGAGTTCTATGTATGTCAGCCCCAAGTTGTCGTAATTTCTCTTCTATACAATCATATCCTCTATCTATATGATATATTCTCTCAATCTCTGTGGTACCTTTAGCTGCTAATCCAACCAATATTAAACTTGCAGAAGCTCTAAGATCAGTAGCCATTACCGAAGCACCAACGAGTTCCTCAATACCTGATATTATTGCACAATTTTTCTCTAACCTAATATCTGCACCCATTCTAGTCATTTCCTGCACATGCATAAAGCGATTTTCAAAGATATTTTCTTTGATGACGCTCGTGCCAGTTGCAATTGTGTTTAAAGCTGTCAACTGAGCTTGCATATCAGTAGGGAAAAGTGGATAGGCTCCAGTCTCAATATCTACCGACATTGGTCTCTTCCCTTTCATGTCCAATGTTATAGAAGTCTCTGTTGTAGTGATATGGGCTCCAGAATCTCTAAGTTTTTCTATAATTGTACTTACATGTGCAGAAATTGTATTTTTTACAGTAATACTCCCGCCAGTTATAGCAGCTGCAACTAAAAATGTTCCTGTTTCAATTCTATCTGGTAATGCTGTATAAGATACTCCGTTTAATGTATTCACCCCATTGATTTCAATTATATCAGTACCATGACCAGTAATTGAAGCCCCCATCTTATTTAAAAAATGAGCAAGATCAACAACCTCAGGCTCTCTTGCAGCATTAGAAATGACAGTTTTACCTTCGGCAAGTGTTGATGCCATTAATATATTTTCTGTCCCAGTTACAGTGGTTTTTGAAAATCTTACTTCTGTTCCAATTAATTTCTTGCTCGATGCTGATATATATCCATTATCAATATTTATTTCAGCCCCCATTTGGCTTAAAGCATCAAGATGCATTTCTACTGGCCTTGTACCAATTGCACAACCTCCAGGCAATGAAACTTTTGCAGATCCAAATCTTGCTAATAATGGACCTAATACTAAAATTGATGATCGCATCGTTTTCACTAAATCATAGGGTGCGTAAAAGTTATTAATCGTAGATGAATCTAACTGGATATCCATATTATCATCCAATGTAACGCTTACGCCCATTTGACGTAATAATCTTACAGTTGTAGTAACATCATGAAGATGCGGGATATTTTTTAGAGTTACAATGCTATTTGAAGCCATAACAGATGCGCATATCATTGGTAGCACAGCATTTTTTGCCCCTGAAACAGATACTTCACCGTTTAATGGCACTCTTCCCTTTATAATTAATTTATCCATAATTTATCTTTTAAAAAGTTCTATGATTCGATATTCTAAAATCATATAAAGAATAATGCCATGATTAAAAATATTTCACACATATATTTACATTTGATTTTAAAAAATCCTAAAAGAGTGCTTCTCATAATGTTTATAGTATTGATAAGCATGCTGTCATTTTCTACAAATTTTAAACTTGATGCGTCAGCTGACTCGTTAATACTTGAAAATGATAAAGATCTTCTAACCTATAGGGGTACAGTCGAAAGATATTCAACTCAAGAATTTATCGTAATGACCTATACGCCAAGACAAGGACAAATCTTTGATGAAAATAATTTATTGTTGATTAAAAACTTGAAAGAAAAACTTTTGTCTGTAAAAAATATATCATCAGTTATATCGATAATTGATATTCCCCTCGTAGAAAGCTCCGAGATTCCTTTGATAGAAATGGTCAATAATGTTCCAACTATATTCTCCGATGGAATTGATATCATTAAAGCAGAAAATGAAATACTTACTAGTCCAATATATAAAAATCTAATAATTAGTGGTGATGGAAAAACCACTGCTATACAGATTAACTTAAAGAAAAATGATCATCTAATATCTTTAAATAATCAAAAAAGAGAATTAACTGACAAAAAAAAATACCATGATATCTCATCTGAAGAATTGACTATACTCAAGGAAATAACCAAGAGTTATATGGAAACAAAAGAAGCGCATGGACAAGGAATACATACTCTACTTAAAACAGTGCGCTCAATCCAAAGTCAATTTTCAGAAAAACATAATGTTGAGTTAAGAATAGGAGGAATTCCTATGATTGCTGATGATATGATCATATATGTTAAAAATGATTTAATTAATTTCGGCATTGGTGTCTTCTTTTTTATAGTAGTGACTTTAATAATTATTTTTAGAGAATTTAGATGGGTTATGTTACCAATAGTTAGCTGTATCTATGCTGTATTATTCATGATTGGTTTGCTTGGTTTATTAAATTGGCAAGTAACTGTAATTTCTTCAAATTTTATCTCCCTTATGTTAATTCTAACTTTATCCATGAATATACATTTAATAGTTAGATATAGACAACTGAGTTCATCTTGCTCAGATCAATATAGCGCAATTAGCATGACAACATGCCAAATGGTGAGACCATGTCTATATACAGCTTTAACTACAATAGTAGCGTTTGCCTCCCTAATATTTAGTGACATAAAACCTGTGATTGACTTTGGATACATGATGACATTTGGTTTAATAGTTACATTCATAACATCATTTATTCTTCTGCCATCTATATTACTGCTATTAAAAAAAATAGAAGTGCATGAACATGATAATAGTCAGTTTTGGTTTACAAAATTACTTGCTAATCTGACAATCAATAAGGGTAAATATATTATGTTTATTACAATAGCCATTTTACTATCAACAGTTTATGGTGTCTCTCAATTACGCGTTGAAAATAGCTTTATTAATTACTTTAAATCTAATACAGAAATTTATAAAGGGATGAAGCAGATAGATGAAAAATTAGGTGGTACTACACCGCTTGATATAATTATTAAATTTGAAGACTTGGTCGCCGAAGTTTCCAATGATGATGAATTTGGAGATGGTTTATTAGATGATGATGTAGATATAGAATCTCAATGGTTTACAATTAAAAAGATAAATAAGATAAAACAAGTTCATGATTATCTGGATTCACTTCCAGAAATAGGAAAAGTATTGTCCCTTGCTTCAACTATTAGGGTCGCTGAAAAATTAAATGAAAATAAAGAATTAAATAGCATGGAGATGGCATTACTCTACAAAAGAGTTCCCTTGGAAGTCAAAAATATAGCTGTTAACCCATATATCTCAATAGAAAATAACGAGGCTAGAATTAGTGCAAGAATACTAGATTCGAAAGCCGACCTTAGAAGAAATGACCTAATTAATAAAATTCAGTATGATATGGAAAATAAATTAGACTTTAAAAAAGAATCTTATTTTTTAACTGGCATACTCATACTATATAACAATATGTTACAAAGTTTATTCGATTCACAAATATTGTCTCTAGGTTTTGTGATGGTAGGAATTTTTCTCATGTTTATGATTTTATTTAAGTCTGTAATACTATCCGTGATAGGTATAATACCTAATCTATTAGCAGCAACTTTCGTGTTAGGGCTAATGGGATTAATTAATCTACCGTTAGATATGATGACCATAACTATAGCGGCTATCGCAATTGGTATTGCGGTGGATAATAGTATTCACTATATATATAGATTTAGAGAAGAATATGAATCTACAAAGGATTACGAGCTATCACTATATAGGGCACATGACAGTATAGGTAGGGCAATTTTCTTCACAAGTATTACAATAATCTTTGGCTTTTCTATACTAGTGTTATCTAATTTTGTACCAACAATAATATTTGGACTATTGACGGGTCTTGCAATGTTAATTGCCTTGTTAGCTGTTTTAACACTTCTACCAAAATTATTGATATCCTTTAAAGCATTTAGGTAGAAAACAAATAAGAGTTTTAATTACTTGCTTTCAAGATTATCTATCAGCGCATTGATTCCATAGACTTCTATATGATTCTGGAAATCGGAACGATAGTTTCTTAATAAACTTATACCATCTATTGAGATATCAAAAACTCTCCACTCACTAGCTTTATCTAATTTAAGCCTATAGTTTACTGCAATCTCGCCTTCTGGTAATAGATAAACTGATTTGACTTTAGCTATATCAGGTCTCTTACCTTCTATATAAGGTATGAATTTAATTTTCTCTCCATTAAATGCTGTCAGTGATTTCATATAGGTTTTAACCATTAATCCTCTGAACGCAAGGATGAATTTTTCTCTCTGATAGCTATTTATTGAAAGCCAGATTTTTTTTCCTAATACTATTTTAGACATTAGCTCTATGTCAAGTTTTGGAATAATTAACTCATCTACCTTGGCTTTTAAGAAACCCTCATCATTTTCTAAAGTTTCTTTATTTTCTGAAATAAATTGCGCTACCTCTCTAACACTTTTCTTTAAAAAAAGATCTGGAGAATCTCCAGCATAAGCTGTAATGGAGAAAAATAGAAAAATTGTGATTATGTATTTAATAATTTTCATAGATATATGTATACTGTACATATTATATTGAATTATAGAATACATAACAAAAGAAATATTATGAAATATCAAATCTCAGCATTTAGCAGGCCACATATAACAATGCCATTAGTAATATTACTCCTAATGTTCATATCTAGCTGCAGTACTATGAGTACCTCAAAAAATGATCCTTTAGAGCCCATGAATAGAGCTATATTTGGCTTTAATGAAGTTGTGGATGATAATATATTGAAGCCTGTAGCCAAAACATATAAGTATATAACACCTGACCCTGTTGAAGCGGGTGTATCAAATTTTTTTAGCAATGTTGGCGAAGTTAGCACAATAGCTAATGATGTATTACAACTAAAATTTAATCAGGCAGGTAATGATCTTACAAGATTTTCAATAAATACAACTATCGGGATTTTAGGGATATTTGATGTTGCCACTTCAATGGGATTTCAAAAAAACAGAGAAGATTTTGGGCAAACATTAGGGTATTGGGGTATGCCTCAAGGACCATATCTAGTAATTCCATTTTTTGGAGCAAGTAGTTTTAGAGATGCTCCGGGTCTATATGCAGATCAACAGATTTCACCTATCGAACAACTGCACAATAAAGAAGAATTAGCATTAACTGCACTTAATATTGTTGATATCAGAGCAAGACTCTTAAGAGCTACTAGAATTCTTGATACAGCCGCAAAGGATAAATATATATTTATCAGAGAATCATACTTGCAGCAAAGAGAGGTGTTGGTTAATGATGGAAAAAATACAGAAGAATTTGAAATTGATGTTGATGGGGTTGACTACTAAACTTAAAATTAGTTTTCCCTATGTCTAACCTAGTCTATCTTTACTTAATTATCGGTTTAGCGCTAATAAGCTATGGTGCAAATCTGCTAGTAGCATCTACAGAAGATATTTCCAAAAAATATAATATATCTGGATTTGTATCAAGTTTTGTTTTTATTGGAATAGCAACATCTTCTCCAGAAATATTAATCTCTATATTATCTAGTCTAGAAGGAAGGGGTAATATAGCAATTGGTAATGCTCTTGGATCTAACATAGCTAATATAGCTTTCGTTTTTGCATTAACTATTTTATTATTTAACTCTATAAATTCTACAAAAAATAAAATGCTCTCTAAAGAAGAAATTGGATTCTTTGGTATCTTGGCGCTACTACTTATACTGATTTACTTTGTCCTTATCAATGGCATTGTTACAATCAACGAATCAGTTATTCTTCTATTTGTTTTTGTAATATTACTATATTTTTATAAAAAATATTTTTATTCAAAGAGAAATATAATTCCGAATCAAACATATATTAGCAGTCTTCGTATTTTTAGTCTCTTGGTTGCTGGGCTCGCTCTTCTTTTATTCGGAACTGAAATATTTCTATACAGCAGCATAGATATTGCCAAATCATTTGGGATATCTGATTATGTTATTGGATTATCAATAACGGCAATTGGTTCTAGCTTGCCTGAATTAGCATCAAGCATAGAATCAGCTAGAAAAAAGCATTTTGATTTTATTATTGGAAATATCTTGGGGTCAAATATATTCAATATTGCTATTGTGATTAGTATTGTAGGAATACTAGATAATAGCCTTTCCGAAGCCTTATCCATAACATATATTGATAGAGATATAATTATGATGTTAATTACAACGCTTGGGTTTTATATTATAATAAAAAACTATAATAAATATATAACCAGTATTTTATGCTTGGCATTACTACTTTCTTTTATGTTCTACCAGTTTAATCTATATGGAATAAGCATATGAAAATAATTAATAAAATATCTATAGCTAAAAAAGTGATTCTTTCTGAAGCAACAGCTCTTAAAAATATAGCTAATAAACTTGATGATAATTTTACCTTAGCATGCGAAGCTATATTGAATTGCCGGGGTAAAGTTATAACAATCGGCCTTGGCAAGTCAGGTCATATTGCAACTAAATCTGCAGCAACATTATCGAGTACTGGGACTCCGTCAGTATTTTTACATGCAGCTGAAGCATTACATGGAGATATAGGTTTAATTGGGAAACTAGATTTAGTAATCTGTTATTCAAACTCTGGTGAAACTAAAGAATTATTACTTTTGTTGCCTTTGCTAAAACTACTAAAAATTACATTGATTACAATTACAGGAAATAAAAAATCAATGTTAGCAAAGTCATCAGATATAGTTTTAGACTCCAGCGTTCAATCTGAAGCTTGCCCTTTGAATTTAACTCCTACATCAAGTGTAATAAGTGCTATTGGTTTATCGGATGCATTAGCTATAACATTGCTTAAGTGTAGGGGCTTTACATCTAAAGATTTTGCAAAATCGCATCCCCAAGGTGAACTAGGAAAAAGGTTATTAAAGAAAACTGAAGATGTCATGATAATAAAACGTCTTCCTTATTCATATATGGATATGAAACTAGTAAAAGCCATAAATATTATTACAAAATTTAATTATGGTATTATTATCTCGTTAACAAAAGAGAAAAAATTATTAGGTGTATTCACAGATGGAGACTTAAGGAGAACTCTAAGCAAAAATAATAACATATCATCTCTGGAGCTATATAAAGTTATGACAAGAAAACCCATTGTGGTATCAAAAAATATAATGGCAGCTGAAGCACTCAATATTATGGAACATAAACAGATCACTTCCCTAGTTGTAATTAATGATGATAAAACGGTTGCAGGCTTATTGACACTTAATCAGTTACTCAAATCAGGTATTGAATAATGAATTATAAAAAATATTCTGACTATATGCGTTGCATTGATCAGACCATAATCAATAAAGCCAAAAATATTAAACTATTAATTCTAGATGTAGACGGGGTAATGACTGATGGAGGAATAATTCTATCTGATACTAATTCTGAATCAAAGAAATTTTTTGCTCAAGATGGTCATGGTATTATGATTATTAAAGAATTAGGTGTTGAGGTTGCAATTATTAGCGGTCGTTATTCAAAAGCTGTAGAGCATAGAGGTAAAGAGCTTGGGTTTACAGCAATAATACAAAGCTCAAGAAATAAGCTCTTAGATTATGAAAAAAATTTTTCTAAAAAGTATGATTTAATTGATGTTTGTTTTGTTGGAGATGATGTTGTGGATATTAATTTATTAAAAAGTGTCGGCTTATCCATAACAGTTCCAAATGCAAACTATAATGGTCTATTAAAGTATTCTGATTGGATGACACCTAGAAAAGGTGGTAGTGGTGCTGTCAGGGATGTATGTGATTTAATATGTTTGGCAAAAAATAAAAATGAAACTAGCTAATAATATTTTTAACAAAATTTCTAAAAAAAATATTCCTGACTTTCTCAAAAATATTTCCAGAAAAAACATTATTATTCTTTTTATATTACTAATATCTATATTATGGATTAATCACTCATTATCTAATGCATTAAATTATAATGCCTTAGATATAGATCCAGAAACTACCAATCATTTCATAAGTGAATTTAAAATGGTCGAGACTAATCTAGATGGAAATATAAATTGGACTATGCGAGGAGATAGATTAGAAAAATTTCCTAATAGTCTTAGATCGGAAGTGATCAATCCAGTAATGAGTATTAATTCTAACGAAACTGATATATGGGTCATTAAGGCTAAGCATGCTCTTGATCCTGACTCTCTTTTCAATTCAGTCTATCTTACTGAAGATGTTGAGTTTAATAAATATGATAAAAATAATAATAATGAAGTTAATATTATAACAACGGAAGCGATAGTTTATCCTGATACCGAGATTATTGAAACAACACAATTTGCTACTATTATCACACCAAACTCAAAAACTACAGGAAATGGACTTATAGCTGATATGAAAAATGGCCAAATAAAGATATTATCTAATGCTAAACGATTATCATATACAGATACAAAATCTCAACAGCTAGAAGGTGACAGAATGTTATATGATTTAGCTAAAAAAACATGGGTTCTACTTAAAAAAGAAAATGGAGATGATAAAATAAAAATCCAAGAAAGAACTAGAACAATCTTGAAAACAAGAAAATAGGAAGTAAAATAATATGGCTACACTAGACTGCATAAACCTTAGTAAAAAGTATAATGGCAAAACTGTAGTTAATGATATTAGTATTAGCTTAGAAGAAAATAGCGTAATAGGGCTTTTAGGTCCTAATGGAGCTGGTAAAACAACAACATTTTATATGATCGTTGGATTAATAAAATCTAATAGCGGAATAATAAAAATTGATAATCAAGATATAACATCTCTGCCCATGCATATGAGGTCAGACCTAGGTATTAGTTATTTGCCTCAAGAAGCATCAATATTTAGAAATCTATCTGTTAAAGATAATATATTAGCAATTTTAGAAACAAGAAAAAATCTTACATCTAAAAAACTTAATGATAAATTTGAATTCTTAGTGAATACCCTAAAAATAGAACATATATTACCTAATAAAGGGTTAAGTCTCTCTGGTGGAGAGAGAAGAAGGGTTGAGATTGCTAGATCACTAGCAATAGATCCAAAATTTCTTTTATTAGACGAACCCTTTGCAGGAATAGATCCTCTTTCAGTCATAGAGATCCAGAAAATTATTAAAGATTTAGTAAAATCAAATATAGGGGTTCTCATAACAGACCATAATGTTAGAGAAACTTTAAAGGTATGTAATCAAGCATATATTATAAGTGACGGAAAAGTTATTGCTAATGGAGAACCCTCACAGATTGTAAAAGATAAAATTGTCCAAGATGTTTATCTCGGTGATAATTTTAAATTATGAATATCAAGGGGAAGCAAAATTTATCCTTAAGTAATAAACTTGCTATGACTTTGCAGGTCCAATTAGTCATTAAGCTATTACAGTTAAACTCACTAGATTTGCAGAAAGAAATAGATGAAAAAATATTAGAGAATCCTTTCTTAGAAAATGAAAATTCTTCAGAATTAACTGAAGTCACATCAGAAATACCAACTATATCGTCAAATTATTCCGAGAGCCATTCTAATGCAATAGGTTATGATGCATATGAACAATTATCTAGCTCACATCAGTCATTACGAGAATATTTAATGTGGCAAATAGAATTATCCTCAATAAATGAAAATGATCAATTTATAGCATACAATATAATTGATTATATTAATGATGATGGTTTTCTAACAGAGAGTGTAGAGGATCTATATGTGCTATTAAAAAAAAATATTGAAATTACTTTTCAAGAAATATTTGCAGTGCTCCATAAAATTCAACATCTAGATCCAATTGGGATTGGAGCTACTTCACTCAAAAATTGCTTATCTATACAACTTAACCATTACCATAAAAATCATAATCATTATGATTTAGCAAAAACTATAATTAATAAACTTGAAGATGATATTAATCCATCTACTATAAGCTTTGATGCCTTTACTTCTGAATTTGAGAAAGATAGTGATAAATATATAGAAGCAACAGAACTTGTTAAATCATTAAGTCCAAGACCCGGTAATATAATTTCCAAATCATTAGAACAAGAACATATTACACCAGATATTATTATAGCAAGAAAAGATGGTGCATGGCTCACAGAGCTAAACCCTTCCATTAATCCTAAAATTAGAATTAATAAAGTGTATGAGGATTTAATGAAAAATATATCTAAAAAAGAAGATAAAGAATATGTAAAAACAAATTTACAAAATGCCAAATTTTTTCTCAAAGCATTGAAAAATCGTAATGTTACTATACTTAAGGTTGCTAAAATTATATTTCAAAAGCAAGTTAATTTCTTAGATAAAGGGGATATTGGAATGAACCCTCTTGGCTTAAAAGATATTGCTGCTGAAGTAGATATGCATGAATCTACTATATCTAGATGTACAAATAACAAGTATGTCCAAACACCCCGTGGTGTCTATGAAATGAAATATTTTTTTTCATCAGAAATTAAAACGGATTATGGTAAAATGGTTTCATCAACAGCTATTAAATCAATATTAGAAAAAATAATATCTAAAGAAGATAAGAATTCTCCTTTAAGTGATTCTCAAATAGTTGCTTATCTTAATGAAAGCGGCATCAGAGTGGCAAGACGGACAGTTGCTAAATATCGTGATGCATTAATAATACCATCATCAAAGAATAGGAAAAAAAGGAGTATATAAATGGATTTGAATAAATTTTTTTCAGAAGAAAGCATAATTATTGGCTGTCAATCTAAGAGCAAAAAGAATCTATTGGAACTAATTAGTAAAATAGCTTCTAATGTAAGTGGGGCTAGTGAGGATATTGTTTTTGAAAAACTTTATGAGAGAGAGAAGCTAGGAACCACTGCTTTTGGAAATGGAATTGCTATTCCTCATGCAAGAATAGATAGTTTATCAGAGGCTAAAATAATAATACTTAAGCTGGAAACAGCGATTGATTTTAATTCAAGCGATGGTGAGAAAGTTGATCTGATAGTATCGTTATTAGTTCCAAATAATGAAAATGAAATGCATATAAAAATATTATCTAAAATTGCAGAAATGCTGGATGATAAAGTTTTTAGAGAAAAAATAAGAAACTGTTCGAATGAGTTAGAAATTAAATCGATAATAAATAGTTACCAATAATTTAAGAGTCTATATTTTGAAATCCTTAAAACCAAAATTAGTAATCGTAACTGGGCTGTCAGGTTCTGGAAAATCTATTGCTCTACGCTCTCTTGAAGATTTAGGTTATTTTTGCATAGATAATCTCTCACCTAAAATGATAATTCAAATGCTTGGAGTTATCAAAGAATCCAATCAAAAAATATATGAAAAAGTAGCTATCAGCATAGACATAAGATCAATTAAAATGGATGCTGATTACCCAAAATCTATTTCAATCTTATACTCAAAGTTATTGAAATTAGAATTTAAAAGTACCACTATATTTCTGCATTCATCTAATGAAATATTATTATCAAGATTCAATGCCACAAGAAGATTGCATCCCTTAACAAACAAACAAGTAGATCTAAGAACTGCTATATCAAAAGAAGCGGCGATCATGCAAAAATTAAAAGAAAATTCAAACCTAATTATAGATACAGATAAGTTACTGCCACTAGATCTAAAAAAACAAATTGCATCAAAAATTTCAATTATAAAAGATAATAAAGATATGCTTATTCAGTTGCAGTCATTTGGTTATAAAAACAGTATTCCTAATGAGAGTGACTTTGTCTTTGATGTTAGGTGTTTGAAAAATCCATTTTGGGATAAATCACTTAGAGAATTATCTGGGAAAGATAAAAAAGTGGTGTCTTTTATAGAGTCCGATAAAAATTCAAGAGAGATGTTGATGAGTATTATTAGATTTTTAAATAAATGGATACCTAGTTTTGGTAAAAGTGATCGAAATTATCTCACTATCTCAATAGGATGTACTGGTGGTCAACATAGATCGGTATATGTAACAGAAATGGTTTCTAGACATTTTATTACTAAATATAATATCCTAGTAAAACATAGAGATATAAAATGACAATTGGTATACTACTTTTAACGCATAATGATATTGGGGCTCAATTACTATTAGCTGCAAAATCTACTTATGGCTCTGTGCCAATAAGAACTGAAATCCTATCAATTGATCATTATGACAAGCCTTCGGATTTAACTAATCTTGCAAAACAATATGTGAAACTATTAGATCAAGGAAATGGAGTATTAATATTAACTGATATGTTTGGCTCTACACCAAGCAATATTGCTAAAGAATTTTCACATTTAAAAACAGTTAACATTGTTTCAGGAATTAATCTCTCAATGCTACTCCATATATTTAATTATCCAAAACTTACTCTAAAGGATTTAACGGCGAAAGCTATTGAGGGCGGTAAAGGTGGCGTCATACAAATTAAAAATGAAAGAAAAAAAAATAATAATATCTAACAAGTTAGGTTTACATGCTAGAGCTGCTGCAAAAATAGTAACCCTTACTAATAAATTTGAATCTATAATAGAAATAACTAATAGTGATAAAAAGGCAGATGCAAAGAGTATTATGAAAATATTAATGTTGGCAGCTCCTCAGGGTACGGAAATAAAGATAACTGCTTCAGGAAAAGATGAGTCTGCAGCAATAAAAAGTTTAGAAAAATTAATTAAGGCTAAATTTAATGAAGAATGCTAATCCAATAATCTTAAAAGGCCTTCCTGTATCAAAAGGGATAGCGATAGGAGTTGCTCATGTGATAGAGCATGGAAATAAAATTATAGAAGAAAAATATATTGAGAGAAAATTAGTTCCTAAAGAAATTAAACGTCTAAAAACAACTTTCAAAAAAACACTAATTGAGTTAGATATTATTAAAAGTAAAATAAGCCCTTCGATTAAGAAAAATATAGGCTTATTTTTAGACACGCACATACTTCTTGTTAGTGATAAAACATTTTTAAATAGCATAGAGTCAAGAATAATAGATAACCTTAATTCATCTGAATGGGCCATCCATACTGAATATCTAAATATTAAAGAATCATTTGAGAATATAGAGGATTTATATATCAAGCAAAGAATTGATGATGTTAATCATGTTGTGAAAATGCTATTGAATAATCTAATTATTAAAAAAAATATTATTTCCAAAAGCTTTAGTAACGTTATAGTAGTTACGGATGACTTAAGTCCAGCAGATGTAATAATTACTCATGAATCTAAAGGGCTAGGTCTAATATCTGAATATGGAGGCAGGTCATCGCATAGTTCAATTTTGACTAGAAGCTTGGAATTACCTTCTATAGTTGGAGTTAAAAGTGCTCTAAAGATTATTAAAAATGATGATTGTTTAATTTTAGATGGGGACGAAGGATTAATTTTTATTAATCCTGAAAGAGATTTAATGAAACATTATCAAGATTTAAAAAAGAATTCTCTTAAAAAGAAAAAGGTTCTTTCCACTGTTCTAACTAAAAAAAATATCTCTCTTGATAAAGAAAAATTAGAGATTATGGCTAATCTAGAACTTCCTCAGGAATTAAAAATCATAAGTGAAAAAAATATTGATGGTATTGGCCTCTTTAGGACAGAATACTTATATGCGGACAGAAATGATTTCCCTACTGAAAATGAACAATTTTTGGCATATAAACAGATAGTCAAAAAAATGAAAAATAATCCAGTAATCTTTAGAACGCTAGATACAGGGGCAGATAAAGAAATACCTGATAATGTTAAAACAGGATCTATAGCTCGTAATCCAGCATTAGGCCTGCGTGGCATTAGATATAGCTTAAGTAATCAGTCAGTTTTTATTAATCAAATTAAAGCTATACTTAGAGCAGGATATTATGGAACTGTAAAAATAATGCTTCCAATGGTTACTAATTTTTCAGAGATAACGGATGCTAAAAAACTAATTGGTATTGCTAAAAATAATCTCAAAAGTGAAAAAAAGAAATTTAGTAATAGCGTTAAAATAGGAATAATGGTTGAGGTTCCATCATGTGCAGTTCTTGCAAATAGATTTGCGCAACAAGTTGATTTCTTCTCAATTGGCACAAATGATTTAGTTCAATATACCTTAGCTATAGACAGAGTTGATGATGAAGTTAACTACCTTTATGATCCAGTTAATTCAGCAGTCCTTAACCTTATTAAAATAGTTATTGAGGCTGGTGCTAAAAATAAAATACCAGTTTCTTTATGTGGTGAAATGGCTGGTGATTTTAATTACACTAGAGTATTACTAGGATTAGGTCTGAAATCATTCAGTATGCACCCGAGCGCAATACCTGAAATAAAAAATATTATGATAAATTCAGATATCAGCAAACTAAAAAAACTTTCTAAAGAAATTATCAATTGTGACTGCCCTATTAAGAAGACTAAATTACTCTCTAAAATAAATAATATCTAATTATTCAGATTCTTTTAATAAAAATTCAATTAATGCTTTGCTAGTAAATAATCTATTATGCGCTTGCTGCCATACTCTACTTCTCGGACCATCAATTACATCCGCATCTACCTCTTCCCCTCTATGGGCAGGCAGGCAATGTAAAAAAATTGCATCTGACTTAGCTTTATCAAATAAATTTTGATTTATTTGATAGCCTTTAAATAATTGTTTTCTTTTTTCCGATTCGCTTTCATCACCCATACTTGTCCAAACATCAGTTGCAACTAAGTCGCAATCTTCAACAGCTTGTCCTGGAAGATCACATAACTCAACATTGTCTTTTGCTAATATTAATGTCTTATGATCAGGTTCAAATCCTGATGGTGTTGCAATTTTAAGTTTAAAATTTAGAATTTTCGCTGCATTAATATATGAATTACACATATTACACCCGTCACCTATCCAGGCAACTGTCTTACCTTCAATAGAGCCTCTTTCCTCATAGTAAGTTTGCATATCAGCTAATAACTGACAAGGATGATATTTTTCAGTCAGCCCATTTATTACAGGTACTGAAGAGTTATTTGCCAATTCTTCTACTTCATTATGGTCATGTGTCCTAATCATAATTATATCAACCATTCCAGATAGAACTTTTGCCGTGTCAGCTAAATCTTCCCCTCTAGTAATTTGTGTCGTATCTGACGATAAAAATATGGCATGTCCACCCAATGTTACCATTGCTGTTTCAAAAGCAACCCTGGTTCTAGTTGAGTTTTTTTTGAAAATCATAGCCATTGTTTTATTCTGAAGAGAATTATTAGAAATATTTTTTTGAGACTCTTTTTTAAACTCAATAGATCTTTCTATTATTCTAATAAATTCATTTTTATTAATATCTAAGAGAGATTTAAAGTTTCTTACCTTATTCATATTTAATTTTACCTATAATTCTTTGCAAGATAGTTACGATTGCATCTGCCTGAGATCTATTAATGATTAATGGTGGTAACATTCTAATAGTATTCTCTTTTGTTACATTGATTACCAGTTTCTTTTTTAGTGCATCCTCGGCAAGATGCATACAATTTACCTTTAACTCTATACCTATCATTAATCCCTTACATCTTATCTCCTTGATAATCTTAAAATGTGACAACTTTTTATTTAATTCTGATTCTAAATAAAGTCCGATATCTCTGGCATTTTTACATAAACTTTTTTTCTTCATGATATCTAATACTGCTAAGCCAACTGATGTAGATAAAAAATTTCCACCAAATGTTGACCCATGACTTCCTGGAACAAGAACTTTTGCTGCAGCATTACTGGCAAGACAAGCTCCAATAGGTACGCCATTACCCAAAGCTTTTGCGATAGATATTACATCTGGAATTATTTCACTATGCTGAAACCCAAACCATTTTCCAGTTCTACAAAATCCTGACTGGACCTCATCTACCATAAGCAACCATTTAAATTTATTGCAAATATTTCTTAATTCACTTAAATAATTTTTGTCCGGTATAATAATTCCTCCCTCGCCCTGAACAGGTTCAAGTAATATAGCTACAATATCATTATGTTTTTCTGAAAGTTTATTTATAGCCTCAAGATCATTATAAGGAACTCTAAGTAAGCCATCCAATAAAGGATAAAATCCTGCATGTGCTTTTTTGCCTCCAGTTGCCGACAATGCGGCCATTGTTCTTCCATGAAAGCTATTTTCCATGACTACAATTTTTGGATTATTTATTTTTTTATCGTTTCCATATTTTCTAGCAATTTTAATTGATGCTTCCACTGCTTCTGCACCAGAATTACAAAAAAAAGCTGACTGCATACCAGATAACTTACATAACTTTTCACCCAGCTGCTCTTGCTGCTTAATCATAAATGCATTAGATGTATGGATTAATGTTTTAGATTGCTTTGATATCACGTCTGCAATATCAGGATCTGAATGCCCTAGACTTGTAACAGCTAAACCGCAAAGCGCATCTAAATATTTATTATTATCTGTATCCCACAAATATACGCCTTTGCCTTTAACAAAAGATACATTTTTACGATTATATGTGTTCATTAAATAGTTCTTCATAACATCCGTTCAGTAAAAACAAAGGAGTATTCTAGTATAGTAATAGTATAAAACGCAACAGTCTTTAAATTATTGCACTATGTACTATGTACTATGTACTATGTTATCAGCTTGTTATATTAGGGGGAACTAATATACCTTGTTTAATTAATCAAAAATCCTTGTGTTAACCTAGTTTTATGTCAAAATACGTGATAATAGACAATTATAATAAAACCGGGGAGATTATGAATAAGTTATTTACCGCAGTCGCTTTTATGGCTGCTTCTTCTACTCTAGCATTTGCTGGTGGACACAGCGGGTCTAACAACTCGTCAAGTGCTTCTGCTGCACATTCTGGAAATGGAGTACATTTTTTTGGCCGTTTATACGTAGGGTATGAAAATAGAGCTAGTGCTTCAGCAAATTCTGTTGATAGCATCAGAGATAATGGCGGAAAAAGTAGATTAGGGATTAAATTTAAAGAAAACTTAGGCGCAATGAGTTTAATTGGACATGCTGAATGGAAATTTGACATTGCTGATGGTACTTCAACTAGAGATTCTAGTACTGCATGTACTAATGCAAGAGATTGTCGTACGATTAATTTACATGTTGGAAACCTTGGTTTCTTAACAGGATTAGGTTATGTCGGAATTGGTTCATTTGAATCTCCATATAAAACAATGGGTCAGTATGACTCAAATATGGATACTGGCCTTGCTTTAAATGCGCATGGTGGTACAAGTAACGGTTCGTTTGGTATAGCTGGTACATGGGAATCAAGTATTTCATATCATGCTGCAATGGGCCCGCTTGAAATTGCTTATATGCGTGGTATGGCTGAAGCAGACACTGACGCTAATGTTTCAAAAAGTGATTATGCGTTTGGTCTAAAAATTAAACACATGATGCCAGGCTTAGAGTTTGGTTATGCTAGAACACACGATAAAAGTGCTAACTCAAATGCTGGTTTAAGCAATGACAAATTCTTCGCTTCATACAAAGCAATGCCTAACTTAGGTGTTTTCTATACTGCTGAAGAAGTAGAAATTGCTACAACAGTTACAAATGCTGGAACTGCCCAAGCTGCCGGTGATATCACAACTATGGGTATTCACTACACTATGGGCAACAACATGATTCAATTTGCTGCGGCAAGCGGAAATATGGATGCTGCGACTACAGATTATGATGTTATTAGTATTTCTAATCAGATGAACTTAAGTAAGTCTACTGATCTGACATTTGGTGTCACTAGAAAAGGTAACGAAGGTACTGACGCATCAGTGCGTACATATGGCCTTGGTCTAACACATAAATTCTAAAGTTTAGTAACCAAAGATATTAAAACCCATTTCATGTGAGATGGGTTTTTTTATGCATCTATATTTAACTGAAACCATCTTTCAAGTAAAGCTAAATGCCAGAGTTTATTACCATTTAATTTAGTAAAATGTGAATTAGGATTAAGCAATAAAGCATTAATATTATCTTGGTTATAAAGCGCTCTATCAGAACAATTCTTCGAAAGCAAAATTGATCTTACATAATCTAGAAATTTATCCTCAAGTATTTTTAGTGGAGGCACTGGAAAATAAAATTTATCCCTATAAATTAGATCTTTGCTTAAATACTTCTCTGCTATTTTTTTTAAATAATATTTTCCATCATTTTTAATTTTTTGAGTAGATGGGATTGATGACAAAAACTCTACTAAATCAATATCTAAAAAGGGAACTCTAGTTTCCAAACCATGAGCCATAGTCATACTATCAACTCTCTTGACTGGATCATCAATTACAAGTGTTGATAAATCTATTCTTAAAACTTTATCAAGATAGTCAATATCATCTCTTTGTTTTTTAAAAAGTGACTCAATTAGTTCTTCGCTGTAATTATTTGATACATATTTTTCTTTTATAGTTCTAAAATAATCTTTATGATTTCTATCAAAGTAATGCTCAATAAATCTTTCTGAGTCACTACCCTTCATTTCATTCATTTTTTTATACCAAAAATATCCGCCAAATAACTCATCAGCACCTTGTCCACTCAAAACTACCTTTTGATTTTTTGATACTTCTTTAGCTAGAAGATAGAAAGCCGAGGAATCTTGGCTAAACATTGGCTCAGGCATCTCTTGGATAACATCATCAAGTGACTCTATAAGATGATCCTGATTAATATTATATTTATAATGATTAGTATTAAATTTTTTAGAGACCATATCTGAATAATAAAATTCATCTCCAACCTCATCATTAATTGTTGGGAAGCCAATAGAAAAAGTATTAATTTCAGATAATTTACTTTTAGCAGCCATTGCAACTATTAGGCTAGAGTCTAATCCTCCTGAAAGCAAAACACCTACATCTACATCAGCAGTATAAAATCTTTTTTCAATCGCGTTCATCAATAACCTTTCAGACTCTTCTATGATTTCATTTTCTTCTATAGCATGATTAATCTCAATATCATCAAGAGTATAATACTTATTCTTTAAAATCTTGCCATCAAATGTAACTGTTGCGGAATATCCTGGTTCTAGCTTATATATATTTTCAAGAATTGTATTTGGCGCAGGAATAACTGAATGAAGAGTGAATTGATGATGAAGGCTTTTATGATTAATTTCATTATCATTTCTACCAATAAGCGCTTTAGTATTAGATGCGAAAGCAAAATATTTACTATCCAATTTATAATACAAAGGTTTTATTCCAAGTCTGTCTCGTGCTAAAAAAATTTTATTTACATCTGGATCATAAATACAAAATGAAAAGACACCGTCAAGATATTTGACACAATCTTCCCCATAATGATCATAGCTTTTTAAGATTACCTCTGTATCTCCATCTGATGAAAAAATATAACCTTTATTTATAAGTAATTTTCTTATCTCTTTATAGTTATAAATCACTCCATTAAAAACAATAACTTTCTTGGACTTTTCATCTTCCATTGGCTGATGTGACTTACTGGATATGTCTATTACTGCTAATCTACGATGTCCCAGATATACATTATTATGTTGATATTCATCACTATGATCTGGGCCTCTTTTTGCAATACTCTGCATCATATGATGCATTTTTGACTCATCTACACGAGTATCATTAAACCTTATTTCACCACAAATTCCACACATATATTGTTGTTCCTTCAAAAGATCTTAATTTATTAAACTTACTGATAGATAAAATAGCTTACATCATTTATTATATCATCCATATTATAATTATTTTTGAGGCATGTATGAACCCACTATTATCAATAAAAGGGACAATTATTTCAGGATTTATATTATCAGCAGTGCTGGTACTAGCTATTGGTGGAAAATTAGTTGAAATTGAACATTATATTAGATGGCTACATTACCTGTCAGGTATAACTTGGATTGGTTTACTCTACTATTTTAATTTTGTACAAGTTCCGGCTATGGCAACTGCAATCGCAGATAAAGAGCCTGGTCCAGCAGCTATTGGTAAATATGTTGCTCCTTTAGCACTAGTTTGGTTCAGATGGGGAGCGGTTGTAACATGGGTTACAGGTGCTTGGTACTTACAAGACCATGGTATGTTACATGCTGCATTTACACTGTCTGGTGGAGCTGTAGGAATAGGAATAGGTGCTTGGCTAGGAACTATAATGCTATTCAATGTATGGGTTTTAATTTGGCCAAATCAAAAGAAAATACTTGGTATGGTCTCTGCAACTCCAGAAGAAATAGCTAAAGCTAAAAAAGTTGCATTATTAGCATCAAGAACGAATACGTTACTTAGTATTCCAATGTTATTGTTTATGGGTTACAGCCATAATGGATTAGGTATGTAATTAGATATATTTAGAAACGTATCTGGCTTATGGGTCAGATATGATCAAATTATCTATATAATAAATTATAAGGAGAAAAAAATGTCAGCATTAGAAAGAATTAAAAAACAAGTTACTGAAAATCCAGTCATGTTATATATGAAAGGGACACCAGAAATGCCAATGTGTGGTTTTTCATCTAGAACAGTAGAAGCTTTAAAGCAATGCGGTAAAGAGTTTGGATATTGCAATGTAATCCTTGATCAAGAAGTTATGAGGGATCTACCAAATTTTAAAGATTGGCCCACTTTTCCTCAGCTTTATATTAAAGGTGAGTTAGTTGGTGGATGCGATATAACTTTAGAACTTTTTGAGTCAGGTGAATTAAAAAAAATGATTGATGGCGCCTAATAGACTAAATTAGACTACTTATTATTAGTTGCGTGGATTATATTCCAATAGTCAAATATGTTCACTTTAGACATCTCCTGTACGTTTAAATTTGCATATTCATTGAACTCAGCAAACGGAAAGTATGGCTTCCAGCCTAATAATTTACTAAGAGGCATTAAACCTTTCTCAAATATCTTGACAAATGTGTTATCTGACTCATTACTAAAATGATTAACTATATAAATATCACCATCATCCTTGCAAACCCTTTTCATCTCTTTAATCAATTTTTGAGGATCTTGGGTGACAGAAACAACATACATTCCAACTACTTTATCGAAAGTGTTGTCAGCAAAAGTTAATTCTTCGCCATTCATTAATAAAATATGCTTATTCTGAGATTGGTCTTCAACAATTCTTTTTTTTGCTACATCTAACATATCAGGAGATATATCAATACCAACTACTTTGGTCTCATGAGGATAATATTGTAGTGACGAACCTGTGCCAATACCTATTTCTAATACACTATCAGTGCTGCTGCAATCCATCTTTTTAATGATGGCTTTTTGACCAGGTCTAAAAACTTGTCCGAAAGTAGCATCATAAAATTTAGAGACCCTCTTGTAAGATTTGATTATAGAGTTTTCGTCCAATATGTTATCCTTGTTATTAGTTATGAAGGTATTAATTATAGCATTAATATGATATTAAATTTAAAGATTTTTCTAGATATTCTTATGTTTTCTCGTGGTCCCCAGGACCTCCCTTCTGGCCCTAACTTGTTAAAAGCAACAATATTAATTAATCTTATTGTTGGATTAATATCAGTTGATCCTAATACTGGTTACACTTTAAGTGTTTTCTTTGCAGCTGCCTATATACTTGTAACGCTTATATTTATAAAACTATGTCTTGGGATAAAGGACAATAATAATGGGACTCCAAATGTGTATATCTCTAGATATACGCAGGTCTCCTCAGGAGCATTAGGTATTCATGCTCTTGTAGCTTTGTTTGCAAGCATAGTTACCACGTATATCTTTACAAATGAAAACTCCACAATATTTATTTTTCTAGTAATTTCATTATATGCCTGGTTTGTAAATGGTCATATATTTAAAAATGCCTTAGATACTACGATGTCAATTGGACTAGGAATTTCACTACTTCATAATATTGTATATGTATTTATTATAATGATTTTAGTTCAAGTGTTACTGATATGAGAATACATATTCTGGGCATAGGCGGAACATTTATGGCTGGCATAGCAATAATTGCTAAACAGCTTGGACATCAAGTCACAGGTTCGGATAAAAATTTATATGATCCAATGAAATCTGTTTTAGAAAAAGAAAATATTATTTTTACAGAAGGGTATAATCCTAAAATCTTGGATAAGAAATTTGACCTAGTAATTGTTGGAAATGTAATGTCTCGCGGCATGAATATTATAGAAAAATTACTTGAAAGTGATATTAAATATATTTCTGGTCCTCAATGGCTATATGAAAATGTTTTATACAAAAAAAAAGTTATAGCAATATCAGGTACTCATGGGAAAACCACAACTTCTTCGCTCATCGCATGGATATTAAAATATTCAAAATTAAATCCATCTTATCTTATTGGTGGTCAGCCAATTAATTTAAATTCACCAGCAAAACTTACTAGTTCAAAATTTTTTGTAATAGAAGCAGATGAGTATGATACTTCATTTTTTGACAAAAGATCAAAATATATACACTATCATCCAGATATATTGGTAATAAATAATATTGAATTTGATCATGCAGATATATTTGAAAACATAGATTCTATAGTTAAAAACTTTCATCATTTAGTAAGAATAGTTCCAAAAAGTGGCAAGATTATTTATAATCATGATGATAGAAATATTAGGAAGTTAATTGAAAAAGGTATTTGGTCAAAAGAAATCTCTATGACATCAAAAAATTCTAAAAATGCTAATTGGTCGCTTTCTCGAAAAGAAGATAGTTTCGTTTTTTCGAATGTAAAAGCAAAGACTCCAAGCATGAAAGTAATTGAGTCTAGTCTTCTGGGAATACATAATTATAAAAATATTTCATTAGCAATTTTAGCTTCTATGCAAGCTGGGGTTTCATTCTCTATATGCATTGATGCTATAAAAAAATTTAAAGGTGTTAAAAGAAGAATGGAGAAAGTTGAAAGTAAAGACATTCTTCAAATATATGATGACTTTGCTCATCATCCAACAGAAATAGAAAGTTCCATTAAATCATTGAAAGAAAATTTTAAAGGCAAAAAAATATTATCAATATGTGAGATAAAATCACATTCAATGATTTCTGGAGCTCATCAAAAAGATCTTCCTATAGCATTAAATTACTCACACTATAGTATAATAATTAAACCTCCATTATTGAAATGGACTCTTAGTAGCACAAATAAAAATTTATGTGTAGTTGATTCATATGCTAAAGCAATTGAATTTATGAAGAAGATTAAAAAGAATATTGATATTATATTAATAATGAGTAACAAAAGTACAGTTAATCTGCAAAGGTATATTAAGAATGAAAAAAATAAATAAATCAGACTTAGAATGGAAAGAACTTCTATCAGCTGATGCTTATAACATTACAAGAAAACAAGGCACAGAAGCTCCATTTACTGGTAATCTCTATCTAAATAAAGACAAGGGGTCCTATCATTGTATTTGTTGCAATAATATTTTATTTAAATCTGATGAAAAATTTGAATCTGGAACAGGTTGGCCAAGTTTCTATGATATGGCCTCTAATACATCTGTTAACACCAAAACGGACACATCATTAGGAATGTCTAGAGTTGAAGCACTATGCATGAATTGTGATGCACATCTTGGACATGTTTTTGAAGATGGTCCCAAACCTACTGGAAAAAGATATTGTATTAACTCGGCTTCCCTGAAATTTAATAATGGAAAGTAAATTAATACCATTTTTCCCACTTCAAAGCATAGTTTTGCCAGGCGGTTTATTTCCTTTAAGAATATTTGAAAGAAGGTACTTAGATATGGTTAGAGATTGTATAAAAAATAATACTGGGTTTTGTATTACATTAATGAGAAATAACCCTCAAAAAGATTTTGTAACAGATATATATAATTATGGGTGTTATGTGAAAATCACAGACTGGAACCAATTGAAAGACGGTTTGTTAGGCATAACAGTTGAAGGAGTGAATAAAGTTAAAGTACTAAGTTGTGATCTAGATAAGACTAATCTACTTACCGGAGAAATAGAGAATCTAGAGCTTGAGAAAGAATATATGATTCCTCAAAAATATTTATTATTATCTAGGTTTTATAAAAAAATATATCCAGGAATTAAACATGTTATTAGTTTTAAAAGGGAAAGATATGCAGATGCATCCTGGGTAGGTTTTAGACTGATAGAATGTTTGCCCCTCGACTCTTCTACTAAAAATAAATTAATTGCTATAGATCATGCGATTGACAGATTAGACATGCTGAACGCAATAATCCAAAAGATATATAAGGCTGAAGTCAAAGAGCTAATGTCTAATCAACAGTAATTGCGCCCTTATCTGCCTGGCTTACTAGCTTTGCATATTTCGATAAAACTCCTGGTATAGTTTTATTACGAGGCCTTTTCCAATTACCTATTCTTTTTTTAATTTCAGCATTAGTAATTTTAATCGACAGTTTTTGAGTAATTGAATTAATTTCAATCATATCACCATTTCTAACAATTGCTAAAGGACCTCCAATATATGCTTCTGGCGAAATATGGCCAACTACAAAGCCATGACTTCCTCCAGAAAATCTTCCATCTGTTATTAATGCAACATCTTTGCCTAGACCCTTCCCCATTACTGCTGATGTAGGCGATAACATTTCTCTCATTCCAGGACCTCCTACAGGGCCTTCATATCTTATGACGATAACAGTACCTTTCTTAACTTTATCTCTAAGAATATCCTTTAAAGCCTGTTCCTCTGAATCATATACTTTTGCTTTTCCAATAAATCTAGTTCCTTCTTTTCCAGATATTTTGGCAACAGAACCTGATGGTGATAAATTACCTTTAAGAATAATTAGATGTCCGTTATCTTTAATTGGGGAATCGAATGGCATTATAATTTTTTGATCTTTACTATAGTGCTTTATATTCTTTAAATTCTGTTTCAGCGTCTTACCCGTAACAGTTAAACAGTCACCATGAAGAAGCCCTCGCTCAAGAAGCATTTTCATTAACGGAGCAACACCACCAATTTCAACCAATTCAGACATCGAATATTTTCCACTTGGTTTAAGATCAGCTAGAACAGGCGTTCTCTTTCCAACAATATCAAAATCACTTAAACTAATATTCACTCCTGCAGAATTTGCTATAGCTAATAAATGCAGGACAGCATTAGTTGATCCACCTAAAGCCATGACAACAGTTATAGCATTCTCGAGTGATTTTTTATTTATAATATCTCTTGGTTTAATATCTTTCTTAACACAAACCATTAAAGCTTTAGCTGAGTCTTTACAATCAGTTTTCTTAGTATTAGATATTGCCACTTGTGCAGAACTGTTTGTTAAACTCATTCCCAGGGCTTCAATTGCACAAGCCATAGTATTTGCAGTATACATGCCTCCGCATGATCCTGGTCCTGGTATTGCTTTTTTTTCAATTGCATTTAATTCTGAATTAGACATTTCTTTGTTTGCATTTTTTCCTACAGCTTCAAATACAGAAACAATATCAATATTTTTAGATTTATGACTTCCCGGCAAAATTGTTCCTCCATATACAAAAATAGAAGGTCTATTTAATCGAGCCATGGCCATCACACATGCTGGCATATTTTTATCACATCCTCCGATTGCTACAAAACCATCAAAACCTTCGCAGCCAACAACTGTTTCAATAGAATCAGCTATAACTTCTCTAGAAACCAATGAATACTTCATGCCTTCAGTTCCCATAGATATACCATCAGATATAGTTATTGTATTGAAAATAACAGCTTTACCACCATTAGAATCAATTGATTTGGCAGTTACTGCCGCTAAATCATTTATATGCATATTACAGGGTGTAACCATGCTCCAGGTTGAAGCAATACCTATCTGTGGCAGCTTAAAATCTTTATCTTTAAAGCCAACAGCTCTCAACATTGACCTGCTTGGAGATCTATCTTTCCCGTCTACTACTTTTGAAGAATATTTTCGCATTATCTATTGTACCAACTTACCAAATATTTTAAATCTCCAACCCTGTAAAAACCTAATATCTTTCTTTCCTCTTGCAAATAAATCAATATCACGCTTATTTGCAATTAATGTTGAGGATATTTTATATTCATCACATATAACTTCTAACGTTTGATGACACATATTAACTCTTTTATTATATGTTGATGGGTCAAAATTTTTAAACTCAACTGGAGCTTCATTATACTTTAATTCTAAAACAGAAATAACATAATCAATATCTTCATTACTCAGCTGATGCTTTAGATTATTCAATGTAGCGGTTAATTTATTTGATCGGGACAAGGTTATCTTAATTAATTCGCTATCACTAAAAATCCACCTTTTCGGCATATCATTTTTAATAGCCTTCTCTTCTCGCCATTTAGATAAAATTTTCAAATGATTTAATTGTGTCTCAGTTATCTTTGAGGGTAAATTAATTTTTTTCCATACCATATCTGGATCAGTAACTATATTTTTCTTTTCAAGCTCAAGTTTTTGTTCTTCAAGAAACCAATCATATCTTTTGAGATTTATTAATTCGTTTTTTAATATTTTGCATAAATCTATTAAATACTTTACATCATTTCCTGCATATTCAAGCTTGTCATCTGAAATAGGCCTTTTCAACCAATCAGTTCTCCATGAACCTTCTTTAAGTAAAACTGAAAAGTGTCTTTTAACAAGATTTGAATAACTAATGCTTATTTCTGGATTTAGAAAATTATCAGCTAATTGTGTATCAAATATATTTTCTGGATAACAATTAAAATAATGATTTAAAACTTCAAGATCCTGCTTAGAAGAATGGATTATTTTTATGATATTTTTGTCTCTTAACAAGTCTATAATTGGCTCTTGATCGTGTAACGCAAGAATATCTATGCAATAAGTATGATTATTATCACTTAATTGTAATAAAGCTAATACAGGATAATAAGTAGACTCCCTAATAAACTCGGTATCCAGGCCTATTGAGCTCGAAGCTTTCAGCTCTTTGATGATATTTTGTAATTTTATATCTGTATTAATTAAAAAATTTGGCATAATTAGGAATAGATAACATGATATCAGCGAATGATAGGTTCTTATATAAAAAATGCTTAAAATTAATATAAATTCACACTTAATTGAAGGTATTGTGCATCTTCCTTCTGATAATTATGATCTTAGGCCAAATAATACAGATATTGATACGGTAATCATACATTGTATAAGTTTGCCCGAGGGCTCTTATGGTAATGACAATGTTAGTGATCTATTTACAAATAAGTTAGATACTGCTAAAAACAAATTATTTTCTTCACTAGAAGGGCTCAGAGTGTCATCACATATATTTATCAAGAGAAACGGAGAGATAATCCAGTTTGTTCCATTTAATATGAGAGCTTGGCATGCAGGAGTATCAAAACATAAAAATAGAGAAAATTGTAATGATTTTTCTATTGGAATTGAGTTAGAGGGTACGTCAAACTCAGTATTTGAAGATGAACAGTATAATAAATTAAAAGAAATAATTAAATTAATGAAGACTTACTATCCTAAAATTGTAGAGGAGAATATAATAGGTCATAATAAGGTTGCGCCAGGTAGAAAAGAAGATCCAGGGGTTTTCTTTGATTGGGATAGGATAAAAGGTTAAAAAATGATTACAGCTCTACTGATATTCTTTGCTTTGATTTTTGAATATATTTATGACCCAGTATCAAATATGAAAAATACTGCTGTCATTGATACTGCCTTTGATAGGTTTAGAAATTTTGTAAAAAATTATATCGATAATAAATATTATATTTACTTATTATTTCCAATCTCCATAATGATAATATATTCGATAATAATATATATTACAGATAATTATTTACATGAATTCTTTTCGTTTATTATAAATTTAATAGTACTTGTCTATTGTCTTAAGCCAAGTGAATTCAATAGCAAATTAGAGGAGCTCAAGATTTTACAAGACAATAAAGAGAATGATCAAAGATTTGATTATATTTTGTCTAGTCATAATAAAAACTTGATAGATAATATATTTTATAATTCTACAAGAAGCATATTTACTGTATTTTTCTGCTTTCTTCTTCTGGGCCCCTCAGGTTCTCTAGCTTTTATTATTTTAGATAACTATATTTATAGTAAAGAAAGTAAAATTGACCAGAAGTCTAAAAAAGGGTTGAAAAATATTATATCTATCATTGAGTATATTCCTATAAGGCTATGTTCTTTTGCGTTCGCAGTAGTAGCAAATTTTGAATTATGTAGCAGGGCATGGAAGTCTTCAAAAAAAGGGAAAAGCTTGTATGACTCAAATATTACATTAATAAATACTGTTGGAATATCATCTTATATAGAGCTAGAGAATAACAGCGAAGGAAGCCAGGACGACAAAATAATATTTATCCAATCCATTATATATAGGACTTTTCTATCATGGCTGAGCTTGACAGGCTTTTTAATTATCAGTGGTGTCTTTCTCTGAATGTGAATAAAATTTTTTTCCAATCTCTATCGCTGGTCTTGAGTTTTTCCCTCTCCAAGTATTAGTATCCCTTAGCGAATATACGCAACCACAATATTCTTGCATATAAAAGCTTTCATCTTTTGAAACTTCAATCATACGTTGCGAACCATTCTCTTTTCTCCAGTTATAAGTCCAATATTCCATATCTTGAAACTTAGAAGCTGCATAAATACCTGATTGATTAATTTGATTCATATCTTTCCACCTTGAAATTCCAAGTGTGCTCGAGATTATATCAAAACCATTTTGAGACGCATACTCAGCGGTTTTAACAAATCTCATATCAAAACATGTAGAGCATCTTTTCCCTCTCTCTGGTTCCATTTCCATTCCTTTCGTTATTTTAAACCAGGTTCTTGGGTTATAGTCTGCATCAATAAATGGAATATTATATTTAATAGAAAAAGACATGTTTTCCTCTTTACGAAGAAGGTATTCTTCATGCGGATGAATATTCGGGTTATAAAAATAAACCGTATAGTTTATATTTGAATCCAATAACCTTTTCATGATATCGCCAGAGCATGGTGCGCAGCATGAATGTAATAGTAAATTTTTTTTACCAACTGGTAATGATAAGCTTTTTAAAATATCTTTACTCATATTGAAAAAAACCTTTTGGTATTATTAATAGTAATCTCTTTTATATAATTTATATCTTTACTTAAACATTCAGAAATACTTTGGGCAACATAATTTAAAAATGAGGGCTCATTTATGCCATTATTTTTAAATGGGATATTCTTAGGTATTAAATATGGCGCATCTGTCTCAATCATTAATCTATCTTCAGGGATATACTTAATTAAGTCATGCAAGTGTTTCCCTCTATTCAGGTCAGAGATCCAACCTGTTATACCTATATAACAACCCATATCTAAGTACGCCTTTAACTCATTTTTTGTTCCTGTAAAACAATGCACAACACTTCTTTCAATCTCAAGGATATATTTTTTAAGCATAACCATAAAATCATCATGAGCTTTTCTTTCATGTAAAAAAATAGGCAAACCCGTACTCTTTGCAATTTTTAATTGTTCTTCAAAGCAAAGTAATTGTTCTTCTCGGGTTGAGTACTCTCTGTAATAATCAAGTCCGCACTCTCCTATCGCCAATACTTTTTTATTCTTACTATATTCTATAATAGAGTTTATATTTTCATGAACAAAATCTTTTGCATTATGTGGATGAAAACCAACTGTAGTATAAAATATTTCTGGATATACATTAATTATATCTAACGCTGTCTTTGTATCTTTGAGGTTGGAGGAAGTAATAATTGCTTTATTTATATTCTGAGCTTTCATATTCTCAACTACTTTATCTATTTGATTATGTAGTTGAGGATGAGTTACGTTAGCTCCTATATCTATAAGACCTAACGTATTCATTATATTACAGAGTTTTAAGAACTGCTGCTACTGTGTCACCTATAACAGATGGATTCTTAGCAATAGTTATACCTGCAGCTTCTAAAATTTCAACTTTATCTGCAGCAGATTCTCCTTTAGAACTAACGATTGCACCAGCATGCCCCATTCTTTTCCCTTCAGGTGCTGTTAAACCAGCTATATAAGCTATAACAGGTTTAGACACATGCTTTTTAGCATACTCGGCTGCCTCAGCTTCTTGTGGTCCACCAATTTCACCAATCATTAAAATAACCCTAGTGTCATCGTCTTGCTCAAATTTTGCCAAATGATCTTTGAAAGAACTTCCGTTTATCGGGTCTCCACCTATTCCAACACTGGTTGATATTCCTATACCAAGGTTTTTCATTTGCTCAGCTGCCTCATAACCTAAAGTTCCTGATCTTCCGATAACTCCGACATTGCCTTCTTTATAAATATGCCCTGGCATAATACCTAACATGCATTTTCCTGGGCTTATTACACCTGCACAGTTTGGTCCAACCATAGTCATTCTTTCTTCATTTTTATAACGTCTCATATAACGCTTTACTTTGATCATGTCATGAGCTGGTATTCCATCAGTGATTGCCACGAGTGTTTTAATTCCTGCATCAGCTGCTTCCATTGCTGAGTCAGCAGCAAAAGCTGGGGGCACAAATAATATACTGCAGTCTGCCCCAGTTGCCTTAACAGCTTCTTTAACAGTATTAAAGACAGGTCTCTCAAGATGAGTTTGTCCACCTTTGCCAGGTGTTACACCACCTACAACATTAGTTCCATATGCAATCATTTCTTCTGCATGAAAGCTTCCTATCTTTCCTGTGAATCCTTGCACGATTATCTTTGATTCTTTGTTAATTAATATAGCCATTATTATTTATTCTCCAAGTCATTAAGTGCTTTAACAGCTTTATTAGCAGCTTCCTCTAGTGTTGATGCTTCGATATAATTAATTTTACTATCTTTTAAAATTTTCATACCTTCGTCAACATTTGTTCCTGCAAGTCTAATGACCAATGGTTGTTCAATAGTAATTTGACCCAGCGCATCAACGATACCTTGGGCAACCCAATCACATCTATTGATTCCAGCAAAAATATTAATTAATATAACTTTAACTTTAGGATCCCCAGATATAAGTTTAAATGCTTTGACAAATTTTTCTGGTGTTGCACCACCACCTACATCTAAGAAGTTTGCAGGCTTACCTCCAGCTAATTGAATCATGTCCATTGATGCCATTGCAAGTCCAGCACCATTAATAATATTACCAATATCACCATCTAGAGCTATATAATTCAAGCCTCTATCATGAGCATAAGTTTCTTTCGAGTCCTCTTGTGTTTTGTCTCTAAGTTCTGCAATATGCGGAATTCTATATAAAGCATTATCATCAAATGACATTTTACAATCTACTGCAAGAATATGATCATCTCCAGTAAGAACTAGTGGATTGATTTCTACCATCGTTGCGTCTGAATTAGTGAATGCTTTATAGCATCCTAATATCGCTGCCGCACATCTTGATATTGCTTTAGCCTCTAGACCTAGCGCAAATGCGATTTCTCTTGCTTGAAAGCTTTGCATTCCAACTGCAGCTTCAATTTTTACTCTTATAATTGATTCTGGTTTATCTTTCGCAATTTCTTCTATGCTCATTCCACCTTCTGATGAAGCCACAACCATAATACTTTCTGTGCTTCTATCAAAAACTAGTCCGAGATAATATTCTTTTTTTATATCAGACGCTTCTTCGATATAAATTCTCTGAACTGTTAAACCTTCTGGTCCAGTTTGATTGGTAACTAAAGTTTTACCAAGTAATGTATTTGCAGCATCAGAAACTTCTTTATGACTTTTGCAAACAATAATTCCTCCGGCTTTGCCTCTAGCTCCAGAATGAATTTGGGCTTTTACTACCCACATGTCACCGCCAAGCTCTGTTGCTCTATCTTTAGCGTTTTCTGGGCTATATGCTATGCCACCTTTTGGAGTTGCTACTCCAAATTTTGCCAATATTTCTTTTGCTTGATATTCATGTATATTCATTATTTCTTCGACTGTATTAGATTATTTATATTGATGATATTTTCAGCCATTTTTTCTGATGCTGCATCTATCATTCTTCCATCTAGTTGAGCAGCGCCCTTGCCTTCAGCGGCAGCTTTCGCTAACTCTTCTATAATTCTATGAGCTTTTTCAACTTCCTTTGCAGGAGGAGAAAATACTGTATTAGCATGCTCTATTTGAGAAGGGTGTATTGCCCATTTACCTTCTATACCAATAGCAGCCCCTCTTTTTGCTGCATCAATATAACCCTCGGGATCATTAAAATCACCAAATGGTCCATCAATTGGTCTCAAACCATATGCACGACATGTAGCTACAAGTTTAGCTAATCCATGATGCCACTGATCTCCAGGATAATCTGGATTTAATCCACCAATCACTACAGTTCTAGCTCTCAAACTAGCAGCATAATCAGCTACTCCAAAATGAAGTGCTTCTAATCTTTTAGATGATTGGGCTATTTCTTCAATATTCACCATTCCTAAAGCAGTTTCGATTAAACATTCCAGTCCAACTTTATTTTTTAATCCTCTTTCTTGTTCAATCTGGTTTACCATGCAGTCCACCATATAAACATCACCTTGAACGCCTACTTTCGGTATTAGTAAAGTATCAACAAATTCACCTGCCTGACACATTATCTCCACGACATCTCTGTACATATAATGTGTGTCTAAGCCATTAATTCTGACAGATATGGTTTTACCATTTCCTCTCCAATCCATTTCTTTAAGGGCCTTTATGACGTTCTCACGCGCTGTTACCTTGTCATTAGGAGACACTGCGTCTTCTAAATCCAAGAAAATAAAATCAGCTGTAGAATTTAATGCTTTTTCAAACATTTTTGGTGAAGATCCAGGTACGGCTAGTTCACTTCGTTGGACTCTTGCTCTTGCGTTTTCATAAGATGTATGGCTCATATTTTTATCTCCATATGTGATTTATCATTATAGACTTGATAAGTATGTTGTTTATCTGTTATAACTCGATAAGTTTACGGAAGTATAGAATATTGTCAATGGATTTAGGGAAAAAACCAGTATTTTTAGGTTGTTAATATGGAAAAAGCATTAGAAATTATAGAGCTCAATAAGATTTATAGAAACAATGTACGAGCTCTTGAAAATATAAATTTAACTGTAGAGAAAGGTGATCTATTTGCTTTTCTAGGGCCTAATGGAGCTGGCAAATCGACAGTCATAGGAATCATCTCATCATTGGTTAGAATTACATCTGGTGATGTGTATGTTTTAGGTGAGAATATTAAAAAAAATCCAGATTTTGCAAAAAGAAATATTGGGCTAGTTCCTCAAGAATATAATTTATGTCAGTTTATCCCGATTGAAGAAACAATGATAAGCGTCGCTGGCTATTTTGGGATTAACAGGAAAGATGCTGAAAAAAAAACATATACCCTTTTCAATCAATTAGGAATTTGGCATAAAAGAAAAAATACACCTAGAGAATTATCTGGTGGAATGAAAAGAAGGCTCATGATTGCAAGGGCTCTCATCCATAGTCCTAAAATATTAATTTTAGATGAGCCAACTGCAGGGGTAGATACAGAATTACGTCTTACTATGTGGGATTTTTTTCAAGAACTTAATAATCAAGGAGTTACTATCATATTAACAACCCATTACTTGGAAGAAGCCGAAAGATTGTGTAAGAACCTTGCAATTATTCATAAAGGAAAAATTATACAGAGATCAACAATGAGCGAAGTCTTTAGTGCGAAAAAAAATCATACATACATAATTAAAACATCAGAGTTAATTATAGATGGTATTCAACCCAAAGGATTATTGTTTAAAAAGATTGACCAAAATACTTGTGAAGTAATGGTAGATGAAAGCGTGTCTGTTACATATATTATTAATGAACTAAAAAACTTTAATCTTAATGTTATAAATATAATAAGCAAAAGAAATAGACTTGAGGAATTATTTATGGATCTTACTAAAGAGGAAGTATCAGTATGAATAATGCAATCCTTATCGCATATCAAACAATTGTTAGAAAAGAATTTGTAAGATTTGCTCGTATTTGGATTCAAACAATCCTTCCATCAGTTATAACTATTTTCTTATATATAACTATATTTGGTAATTTTATCGGAGACAGAATAGGTAACGTAGATAGTTTTCATTACATAGATTATATTATACCCGGTTTGATAATAATGCCTATCATCTCGAACTCCTATATGAATGTAGTTGGTTCATTTTATAGTTCCAGGTTTCAAAAGAGTCATGAGGAACTCTTTGTATCTCCTGTACCAGATTGGATCATCCTATTAGGCTATGTTACAGGCGGAGTCATGAGAGCTTTCGTAGTAGGCTTTGCGGTATATATAGTTACCACCCTATTCACCAGCATACCCATAGCAAATGTCGGCTTAGTTATACTGCTAACTTTCCTGACAGCATTCTTGTTTTCTATCGCTGGATTTATTAATGCAATTTATGCTAAAAGTTTTGATGATATAAATATTGTTACTACTTTTGTATTAACACCTCTTACGTATCTTGGTGGAACTTTTTATTCCATTGCTTCCCTACCGCAAGTGTGGCAAGACATATCTGTTTTTAATCCTATTGTATATATAATCAGTTCATATAGATTAGCTTTTTTAGGCGTTGAGGAAACTAGTTTAGTATTATCTTTATCAGTAATCATTTCTTTAATAATAATTTTATTTATTACTGCGCTAATGTTATTATCTCGTGGAACAGGAATAAAAAATTAACTAACTCATGAAGTTGGGAAAGTCAGTAAATCAATTCTGACGCTGCCCCCGCAACGGTATAATAGCCCGAATGCCAACAAGATGAGATTAAAACCCAAAAAGCGGCGGATGCTTTTGCAGTGGGTATAATCACTATAATTATAGTGGTTTGCTTTGTATGTGTCCCCTTTTATACAAGGAGTGATATGTTTACAATCAAGAAAATATTTATAATAACCATTCTATTATTTAGTAATATAATTTATGCGGAATCAAATCTTGATGAAATATTAGTAAGCCCAGGACAAAGAAGTGCAACAATTTTTGACTCTCTTAATTCTGTAGAAGTTATAACTTCAGATGATATACAAGCATTAGGTTATTCAACTATTGATGAAATCTTAAGTCACTCAAGTTCTATAAGTATTGGAAGCAATGGTGGACATGGTCAGACTAAATCAATATTTATGAGAGGAACTGAAAGTAATCATACTAAAGTTTTGATTAATGGAGTTGAATTAAATCCTGGAACACTTGGCGTGCCTTCAATTCAACATATTTCTGTAGAAATGTTAGATAGAATAGAAATATCAAAAGGCAGTATGTCTACGCTCTATGGAAAAAATACCATTGGTGGCGTAATAAATATTATTACGAAAAAAGATATCGGTTCCAATGAAGGAAAAATATATATTGGAACTGGGAGAGATGAGACTAATAAGGTTGGATTTCAAAAGAGTTTTAATCTTAATAATCATAATTTATCAATTAATTTCATGAATACTGAAACTGATGGATATAAAGCTAAAGTCGCCTCAACTAAGAATCATGGTTATGAAAATAAAAATATAGATATTTCTTATAACTTTAGTACTGAAGAGAATATTTTTGATTTTAATTTCTACCAAAGCGATGGTAATGTTGAATATGATAGTTTTGGAAGCAATTTAAACCAAGACCATAAAGATGCCCATTTAAGGCTTGCATGGAATAGAAAATATGATACATCAGAATCTAAAATAGTTTTTATTCAAAAACAAAATAAAATTAATCAAAATTCATCTGGTGCAACAGATTATACTCATACAGAAAATTATCAAATTAATTTTGAAAAAAATTATTATAATCTAAATGGAACTAATACAATATTAGGTGCAATGTATACGGATGAAGCTTTATATGAATTATCATATGGAACAAAATTTAACAAAAGCAATACTATTGTAGAATATTATACTCAATCAGAATACTACACAGGCGATACATTACTTAATATTGGATCAAGATATATAAATCATAGTCTATATGGTGGTTTTTTAACTGGTAACCTGAATGCTGGATATAGCCTAAGCAATAAGTCTAAAATAATTGCTGGTATAGGAAAATCCTTTAGATCGCCAGATGGTACAGACTTATATGGTTATGGTGGCAACCCAAATTTAGAGCCTGAAGAATCTATTTCAAGAGAAATTGCTTTTAAATATAAAATAAATAATTCTTCTGGTCTTATCTTTACTCTGTTTAATAATAACATAACAAATCTTATTGAATCTGATGGATCAATAATGCAAAACATTAATAGAGCAAAAATTGAGGGATTAGAGTTTAGTATATATAACTCTTATAATAAATTTAATTACTCATTTGACTATAGTTATATTAAATCTAAAGATTTAACGAATAATGTTGATTTATCCAGAAGACCTAGTAACAAGCTAGTTAGCAGGATTAGTTACAATCATGATCTAAATAATACATTCAGCTTATCAACAATATCTGAGACAAGTACTGATAACTCTATTTATGATACACATCAATTAGGTGGTTATACGAAATTTAATGCGACATTTTTAAGAAAAGTGAGCAACTATAGCTTTCAATTTAAATTGAATAATATTTTTGACAAAAAATATAGGAAAGCTCACAATTACAATAGCGAAGGAAGATCCTATAGCGCAAGTATATCTAGGAGTTTTTAATAATGAGGGTTAATTTAATAATGCCAATAATTCTGTTTGTTTTACTTGTACTATCAAGGATGATTACTGATATTCCGAATTTCACAGCTACAATAGCCCTAGTAATGTTTACTGGTTATTTAATTCAGAATAGACTTTTAAGTATTTTGGTTATACTAATTTCTCAAATTGTCAGTGATTTATATCTAGGAATTTATTCATCTATGATATTTGTATATGCTGCATATATTTCTATAGCACTACTGAGCCCTATCATGATGAAGAAAATGAATGCTAAGTCTATAGTCTTATCGTCTATTGTTTCACCATCGATATTTTTTATTGTAAGTAATTTTGGCGTATGGTTAATGGGTGCAATGTATACCTTTAATCTATCGGGTCTAATAGCATGTTATATAGCAGGTATTCCATTCTTTGATGAATCATTAATATCAACTGTTTTATTTGCACTTACAATATTCTCGATAATGAAGTTCATACCAAAAGAAACAAAAGAGATTATTTTAATTAAAAAATAATCTCTTTTTTTGATATTAAAATTTTAGCTGTCCACCAACTTTATATTCTGTCACACGTGTCTCAAAAAAGTTTTTCTCTTTTTTAAGGTCCATTATTTCAGACATCCATTCAAATGGGTTTTTAGCACCAGGATACTGTTCTGGTAAACCGACTTGTACAAATCTTCTGTTGGCAATAAATTTTATATATTCCTCGCAAAGAACTGCATTCATGCCCAGGATAGGTTTTGGCATTGTATCGTAGGCATACCTTGTTTCGAGTTCTACTCCAGTCTTGATTAACTCTATCATTTCAGCTTGAAATTTTTCTGTCCATAACTCAGGATTTTCTAATTTTATTTGATTAATAACATCTATTCCAAAATTCATATGCATAGACTCATCTCTGAGAATATATTGGAATTGCTGTGCCACACCAGTAAGTTTATTTCTTCTACCCATCGATAATATTTGAGTAAAACCTACATAGAAAAATATACCTTCAAAAACTACATAAAATGCGATTAAATCACGAAGCAGTCTTTGGTTATTTTCCAGTGTTCCAGTTTTAAAAAATGGATCACCAAGACTTTGAGTAAATGGTAATGCCCACTCTGCTTTTGTTGCAACAGCTGGCACCTCTCTATACATATTAAAAATTTTACTTTCATCTAAGCCAAGAGATTGCACACAATACGTATACGCATGAGTATGTATAGCTTCCTCAAAAGCTTGTCTCAGCAAGTACTGTCTGCACTCAGGATTAGTGATATGTTTGTATACAGCTAACACAAGATTATTTGCCACTAATGAGTCGGCAGTTGAAAAAAATCCTAAATTAACTTCAACTATCTTTCTTTCATCTTCAGTAAGTCCTTTTGGATCTTGCCATAATTTAATGTCATCATGCATCGGGACCTCTTCAGGCATCCAATGATTTGCTGAGCCATCTAAATATTTCTGCCATGCCCAGTCATATTTGAATGGTACTAACTGATTTAGATCAGCTCTACAATTAATAATAGCTTTATCATCAACTTCTATTCTTCCTGCGCCTATCTCGAGATCTTCTATGCCTGTAGCTCCTTCTTGGACTATTTCATTATTCAGGCTAGTATCTTCTTTTACTACAGGAGCTGCTTTAGCTACCTCTGGTTTGTTTAAAGCTTCATTTATTGGATCATCCCAGTTATACATTTTTATTACCTCTAGTTTTCATTGAATATTCCCATATGCTCATGGGTCTTATATTTTTTTTAAATTCTAATTCTTCGATGTTACGTCTTCTGTTTGAAAAACTGTATACAGCAAGAAGTATTATGATTATCAGCGTTGAAGTAAGGTATATCATTGGCATGCCTCGCAATCTGGCTCATCAATCAAACATTGCTTAACTTCAGCTGAATTACTTACAGCATTTAATTTTGACCCAACATTATCAGACGTACTTTTCTCAACATGTGTTGCGCCCAAAGATCTTAAATAATAAGTTGTTTTCAAACCTCTAATCCATGCAAGTTTATAAGCACTATCAAGTTTTTTACCATCTGTGTCAGGGATATATAAATTTAGAGACTGTGATTGATCTATCCATTTTTGTCTTCTAGCTGCAGCTTCCACCAACCATCGGGTATCTATTTCAAAACATGTTTGGTAAATTGATTTTAAATCATCTGGTACTCTGCTAATTGAAGCAAGTTGTCCATCAAAGTATTTTAAATCTTTAATCATAACTTCATCCCAAATCTTTGCTTCTTTAAAATCTTTAATTAAATAAGGATTGATTACAGTAAACTCTCCCGAAAGATTCGATTTAACATATAAATTTTGATAGGTTGGCTCAATTGATTGTGCTACCCCGCATATGTTTGAAATTGTTGCAGTAGGAGCAATGGCTAAACTATTAGAATTTCTCATTCCATTAACTTTAATTTCTTCTCTTAAAGTATCCCAATCAAGCGTTTGATCCATATTAACGTCTAGATATTTTCCACGTACTTCTTTGAAATTTCTCAAACTATCTATAGGCAAAATTCCTTGACTCCATAGTGAGCCATCGAACGTTTGATACGGCCCTCTTTCTTTCGAAAGCTCCATAGACGAACGAAGTGCAAAGTAACTAATTTGTTCCATACTTTTATCAGCAAAATCTACAGCTTCTTCTGATGCATATGGGATTCTTAATTTATATAACGCATCTTGAAAACCCATTAATCCTAAGCCAACTGGCCTATGTTTCGCATTTGATGTTTTTGCTTTTTCTACACTATAATAATTATAGTCAATTACGTTATCTAGCATTCTCATTGCAGTCCGAATTGTTTTTTCAAGTTTCTTAACATTAAGTTTCTTATTTTCATCAATATGTGCTGCTAAATTAACAGACCCTAGATTACACACAGCAATTTCATCCTTAGATGTATTTAAAGTAATCTCTGTGCAAAGATTAGATGAATGAACAACTCCGACATGTTGTTGGGGTGAACGCAAATTACATGGGTCTTTAAATGTAATCCATGGATGGCCTGTTTCAAATAACATGCTTAATATTTTACGCCATAAATCAACAGCTTTAAGTCTCTTAAAATTAGCTATCTTTCCTTCATCTGCATGTCTTTCATATTCTTCATATTTCTTTTCAAACTCTAAGCCAGTCAAGTCATGAAGTTCTGGACAGTCATGTGGAGAAAATAGTGTCCACTCTAAATCATTATGAAGCCTCTTCATAAATAAATCTGGTATCCAGTTTGCAGTATTCATGTCATGAGTTCTTCGTCTATCATCACCCGTATTTTTTCTTAATTCCATGAATTGCTCGATATCTAAATGCCATGTTTCAAGATAGGCACACATCGCTCCTTTTCTTTTCCCGCCCTGATTAACGGCAACAGCAGTATCATTTGCTACTTTTAAAAAAGGTATGACTCCTTGGCTCTGGCCATTCGTTCCTTTGATGTGTGAACCTAGCGCTCTAACTTGCGACCAATCATTACCTAAGCCGCCAGCAAATTTTGATAACATTGCATCGTCACTTATTCCTTCAAAAATTCCCTTAAGATCATCTGGGAATGTTGATAGGTAACAAGATGATAACTGAGGTCTTAAAGTTCCAGAGTTAAATAATGTTGGCGTACTACACATAAAGTCAAAAGATGAAATTAAATTATAAAACTCAACAGTTCTCTCTTCTCTTTTTTCTTCATTAATAGCCAAGCCCATTGCTACTCTCATAAAGAAAGCCTGAGGTAATTCAAATCTCTTTTCTCTATGATGGATAAAGTATCTATCATATAAAGTTTGAAGCCCTAAATAAGTAAAAGCTAAATCTCTGGATGGATCAATGTGTTTGGCGATATACTCTAAGTCATAGGTTAGTAATTCTTTATCAACCAATTCAAGCTCAACAGCTCTTCCTAAATATGATTTAAAGTATTCAGGATAAGACTTGGACATTTCCTTAATAGTTGGAGTATTCTCATCAACATTTAAAAATGATAAAGCTTCTTCATATAAATTACTTAAAAGTAATCTTGCAACCACATAAGAATAATTAGGATCTTTCTCTATCAAAGGTCGTATGGAAATTAATATTGAACTTGATAAATCTTCTTTCTTGATTCCGTCATAAATATTTTTATCTATGAGATCAAATACGGTTTGAGCTGAAACATCTTCGACGCCAAAGCATGCTTCTTCAATAATTAATTTAAGTCTATCAAGATCCAGAGCTTGAGTAGAGCCATCTTCGTTTAATACGCCTTTAGTTATGGGCAAGTCTTCTGCTTTTTCAACTTTATTTTGACTTCTAGCCTGACTTCTCTCTTCTCTATATAGCACATAAGCTCTTGCAACGTCTTGATATCCTGCTCGCATAATAGCAAGCTCAACTTGATCTTGAATATCCTCTATATGTATGACGCCACCTTCAGGAAATCTTCTTTTTATTGCAGAATTAACTCTTTGTGCCAAAGATTCTACTTCGTTATGTATTCTTGTTGATGCTGCTGCACTACTTCCTTCTACACTTAAAAAAGCTTTGGTCATCGCTATAGAAATTTTATCTAAATCAAAGGATGTCACCTTTCCATTTCTTCTCATTACTCTATACTTTCCAGGTATAGGAGATAAGCTCGATGCGTTTGTTATTGCTTCTTTTTCTGTAAGTCCGGAGAGGCTAGTATTCTGTAATTCTTCTTTCATTTTTATTATTTTCCTTAAATTCGTCCTGTGTGGAGATTAAATTATAACACTAATTATTGTGGTTGTAATTATATTGAAACACAATATGTTGTGTTTTTTTTGTTTACAAGCTGTGGATAAGGTGTTAATTAAAACACATAAGATTTTAGCGATATACTAATATATGAGCTACATTATAAGCGTTGCAATGCCTAGCAAAGAAATGAACCCAACGATGTCGGTTATGGTTGTTAAAATGACACCGCCAGCTAAAGCAGGGTCGATTTTAAGTTTAGATAAAATCAGCGGAAGACTAACTCCGCTTATAGCTCCTATAATTAAATTTATCATTAAAGCAGAGGCAATCACGATCCCTAAAAAAATACTGTTAAACCAAAGATAGACTGCAAGCGCAACCACGGTTGACCATAAGATTCCATTTAATACACCTATCGAGGCCTCTTTAATAATTAATAATCGTGAATTTGAACTACCTATCTGATCAAGAGCTTGAGATCTGATCACGAGTGCCAAACTCTGCATTCCTGCAATGCCTCCCATGCTTGCAACAATTGGCATTAGTATCGCTAAAGTAACCACTTTCTCAATAGTTGCCTCAAAGAGGCCTATTGCTGCTGCAGCTAGAATTGCAGTTAACAAGTTTGCTCCTAACCATAAAGATCTTCTTTTTGTACTTTGAAATATTGGCGCAAAAATATCATCGTCTTTGTTTAAACCGGCCATATTTAAAACAGAGTCATCAGCTTCTTCTCTGATGACATCAACTACATCATCAATTGTTATTCTTCCGAGTAATATTCCATCACGATCTACTACCGCTGCAGAAATTAAATCTGCGGTTTCAAATATTCTTGCAACTTCATGCTGGTTTAAGTCGGGATCAATGACATTAGCATCCTTAATCATAATATCAGATATGAGCGTTCCAGTATTTGCAACCAATAAGTCTTGAATTGATACAAAACCAAAATACTTATTCATCATATCTGTAACAAAAACAATGTCTGTTTGATCTGGTAATTTTTTAAGCCTCCTTAAATACTTAAGCAATACTTCTACGGTTACACTTGGTCTAATATTGATAGTATCGGTATTCATAAGGCCACCCGCACTATCGTCAGGAAATGACAATACCTT
>Ga0209223_10000050_pt1 | contig 126443 bp, 98 predicted proteins | sample COG_06_FD_184750 | JGI IMG/M metagenome (GOLD analysis project Ga0209223, IMG submission 184750) | Pelagic Microbial community sample from North Sea - COGITO 998_met_06 (SPAdes) (version 2) | ecosystem: Environmental > Aquatic > Marine > Neritic zone/Coastal water | place: Helgoland, sampling... | reverse complement strand
GCCTTTAATCTGAGAAGGTGAAAGTGATTTTAAATTTTCAGCAAATGATTTATTAGAATCAAATAAATGTTCCTCTTCATCTAAACTATCATTTATATTTATTTTTGACATTTTTTTTTTTTTTTTGTTTTTAGCTGTTTTTTTTTTGTCTATCTTTTTTTTATTTTTAAATTCTTCTAAATTATATTTTTTTTTTTCATTTGTATTTAAATATAAAATAATATATGTAATAATAAAACCTATAGAAAGAGAAAATATATAATCTTTTGTTATACCATAACCTACTATTATTAAAGAAATAAGTAAGAAAAATGAAATTAACGAAATTTTTGAAATAGTTTGAATACCTGTTATAGCACCTAATAAAATAAGAATTGTATTATTTAAATTCATTTATAATATATAAATATTTTTATATTATAAACTGTTTATAAAATTGTTTTTATGGCAAAAAACAATAATGCTATTAATATACCTTTTACTATATCTACCGCAAAAATATTTATTTTTGAAGGCATATTAGTAAAACGTAGTGGAAGATATTTTTTTATTATAGAATTTGTAAATAAATTATTAAAAATAAATGCACAGAAAAAAACTATACTTGGATCTTTTAATTTATTTACTATTTTTTCTATAAGAGTTTTTTCTTTAATAGGTTCAATATTTTGAACTAAATTATAATTTTCTTCTTGAATAGAATCGTGAGCTGGCATATTTACAAGAGGATCAAATTGTCTTTGTAATTGATGTTCTTGTGATTGTTCATACATTTGTTGTTGATCATTCATAAATGAATCTTTATTACTATTTGCGTGTTCATATTGTTTGTCATCATTTGTTTGCATTTCCTCCAATATTTCACTAACCATTTTATTATCATCCTCTGCCATTTCATCATCATCATCATTATATTTTTCACTAATTTGGTTAATAGGCGTTGACATAATTCTATATATAATTATATATATATAGAATTTTAGAAAAAAAAACGAATTGATCTAATTTATTTACAACTTGTTATTATTGGATGAAATTTATAACATTTATTATCAAAATTATAAATGTTTTTTTTTACATTATCTGGATCAGGTGCTTTTATAACTATACAATTTCTACCTTTACAAACTTTACGAAATAATGTAGCTAATCCAAGACCCCAAATAACAGATATAATAATTACTCCATATTTATTATCTATAAAATCTTCAACAATACCCATATATATTTATAAGATTTTATTTATATAACACTTAGTTTCAAATTTAATATCTTTATCTATATACAAGATCATTTATTACTTTTTTTATAGATACATTATTCCTCAATTTATGTTTTTAGATAAATAAGCAAAATTTATTATATGTTTAATTTACTTATTACATAATTTAAAATTTTCTTTAATTAGTTTATTTTCAATTGGAATTTCCATTATTTTTTTTTTATCATTTGGACAGGGAACATTATAACTTTTAAATTTAAAACAATTATTTACATTATCTGAATATATCTGTTTATTACAATTTTCTGGTGTTGGATATTTAATAATTATGTCTGGTGTAGGAGAACTTATATAACATAAAAATAATCCAATACATAATGAAATTAAAAAATAAAATTTATTAATCTTATGGAATAAAAACATATATATATTCATTAGATTTTTAATTTAAACTATACTTTTAAATTGTTAATTAACATATATAAATTTAGCAACTTTGTAATATTTATAAATTTGTTTTTATATACTATATTCATCCGAAGATTCATATTCGTCTATATATTCGTCCATATATTCATCTATATATTCATCCATATATTCATCCATATATTCGTGTCCACATTGATTCATACATTCCTGCATATATTCGTCCGTATAATCTTCAAAATTGTATTTATTTATAGTCAGATTATAATAATTTTCTATATTTTTCTCTAAACTATTTCTTTTTTCATAAATACCTATATTCATATCTATATCTATATCTATATCTATATTTTTAGTGTAAATATTTTCATTAATAGTATTTTCATTCAAATCACTTAAATCCACATTTAAATTATTTATATAATTATAAAATTCATCAATATTATATATGTTTTTTTTCTCTTCTATATCATAAAAATTTTCTATTTTTTTTTTTCTTATTATATTGTTTTTGTCAATTTGTTCTTTTTGTAAATAAACATTTTTAGAATTATTAATTGAATTCCATATTAATGATTTTGAATTTGGTCCAAAATAAATTTTCATAAAAATATTTATTTCTAAAATAAATAAAAAAAAAATAATTATAGAATATACACATATTATCTTTATATTATTTATTATTATTATAAACTATTTTACTTAAACAATTATCATTATTGGTAATAATTTTCAATTTTCCAATGTTTTTCATACCAAGATTTGGATCATGAACATCATTATTTATAGCATTTACGTAATATTTTTTTACTAAAATATTAGAATTCTTCAAATCACACTTTTTATTTTTTAAAAAATAATTATTAGTTTTATCCACTAATTTATCCCATAATGGACTATTATTATATACTAATAAATTATTTTTATTATCATATAATGCCTCTGGTTCTATATGTTTATTGTAAATATTTTTAGTTACAAGTGAAGCTATATTATATATTTTATTCTTATATTTTATTTTTGTTATATAATATTTCCTTTTTTCCCATAATTTATCTTTTGAATTTAAAATATTATTACCACCTTTTTGAGCTTCACTTTCCTTTTGTAATAAAACATAATGACCAGGTTTTTGTATAAATCCTAATAATAAGTCTGGTAAATTTTTTCCTAAATTATTTTCTTGTCCATAAGGTAATTGTTTTCTACTGTCTATTGCTAATGTTTCTATCGGATTACCAAAAATAGTATATACAATTATATTTATATTATATAAAGCACTTACAGCATTTATTACAGTTTGATCACCCCAAAATTTTTTATCACTTAATTTTTCAAAATAAATATCCATACTTGGATAATCTCTCTTACCTATTACTGATGCTATTAATATTTCAAGTTGTTTTTCCCCGTCTTTGAATATATATCTTTGTTCACCATTGACTCCATTTTGATAAAAATTAGCCTTTAGTTTATTAATTATTTCTGTTTTTAATTCTTTAAAATTATATCTTAATTTTTTTTTATCAGATTTTCGAGGATCTATAACATACATCATTAATTCTCCTAGGTAATTTTCATAATTTGGAATTTTATTTTTTATAATACCTTCGTTTATAGAATAAAATAAACAACCTCCATCAAAAGGTTGATGAATAACTGTTAAGCCTTGAGATTCTAATGTTTTTTCTAATATAGTTAAATTTTCATTGAAACTATTAGATATAACTATATCTGTAGATTTATCCTCATCAGTAGATTTTTTATCATCAGTCGATTTTTTATCATCAGTAGATTTTTTATCATCAGTAGATTTTTTATCATCAGTCGATTTTTTATCATCAGTTGGATTACTTACAGATTTATTTACAATTGTTATTAATTTACTTATATCTGTCTTTTCATCCAAATTTGTAGATTTATTTTCAATCTCATCTGGAATTATAGTATCAGTAATTTCACTTTCATAAATACTATATGTATCAAATTTTATTTTAGAAAAAGGAGTTGAATGAAATAATTTATTATTTACTAAAGCTCGTTCATTTTGGCAGTTTATATTTTTTTGATTCAATGTAATCAAATCATCTTCATATTTTGGATAAAATTCTAATACTTTTGTTTTAACTATTTCATAACTTATATTTTTAATTAAATATCTAATTTTCATTAAATTATAATCAATATTATATGAATATTGATTTTTTTTTTTTTCTTTTTCAAATTTATCTTTTATTAATAGTGTGTCTAGTGTATTTATTAAAATATTTTTTAATTCTTCGTTTTGATAAAATTTTGCAAATAAACCCTTTTTAACTATATTAGTCTCATCTTGATCCTCATTATATAATAACCCTAATGATTTTATTTTAGATTGAATTTCTAATAATGATTTATGCCCATTTTTTTCTCCAAATCTTCTTGAATTTGATCCATGTAATACTAAAGAATCTGCAAATTTATTGTATTGTTCTATTTTTTTTCCATCTATATCATGTCTATTTCTAAATTTGGAAAAATAATAAAAATGATAAAAAGATGCAAAATAATTATTATCTATTAAAATAGGTAGTATATATGAACCTCTTGAATCAATTATTTCAAAAATATAATCTGGACATAATTTTCTTCTCCAATCTGAATATAAATTTAAATTTTTAAATTTATTACTATCTATTGAATCTTTATTAATATTTTCGGGTGGAATTAAACCTGGTTCTGATGATTTTATATATTTTGAAATTACTAAAATTTCTATTTTTTGTTTATCATTGTCTTGGTTATTATATAAATCGGATTCAATTATAAAATTATCATAATATTTTTCTTTATTTATTAAAAATTTTACTTCTATATCTTTCTTAACTATTTCAACCTGTGGTTGTGAACACTCTATTCTATCTTTAATATCAGCTTTAATTGTAGTAATAAGTTGACCATAATTAGAACTATCTGTATTTAAATTAAATGTAGTATTATCGTAATAATTTTTCAGATTTTTCTTTTTTTGAAAATACATATAAGTAGAAATATTTTCAGATTCTTCTTTTTCTTTACCTTTAATTTCTATATTTGTTGGACTATTATATTCATTCTGATATTCTATATAATCAGTATCTGAACTTGAATTTAATTTTAAAATTTTTAACTTTTCTTCAATATAAGTTTCTAATTGTTTTAACAAGTTACATTCATTATTATAAATATCAAAATTTTCTTTACTTAGTTTATCATATTCATAATATTTTAATACAAATTGTTTATACTGTTCTTTGAATAAATTATATTTCTCTTTGTATTTTATTTTTAAAGCATTTACATCATTTTCTGTTAATTTAGAAAATTTTTGTTCAAATTCTGATGAATCTTCTTTGTTAATATCATTTAAATGATTTATTTTAGATAATAAATCATTTATTTTTATTATAATTGACTCATCATTTATTTTTTTTAAATTGTTTGATTTTACCATTTCAATATCAATTGTTTTATTAATTTTCAGTTCTTTCTTCAGTAAAAGATCATTATTATTATCTAAAATTAATAATGCTATAACAAATTTATTAGTAGAGTTATCAACATATTCTTTTTTTATTATTTTACATCGTTTAAAATTAATTGATCTTGTATCAAATTTTATAGTAATATTAGATATTGGAAATGTTTTTTTTTCATTTTCAATACTATTACATAATTGTGTATTATATGTAGATAAATTCTTCATTATATCATTTAATTCATTTTGATATTGACTTTTAGTTAAATTTTCTTCAATAGTAAAAGATTTAAAACTTGTCATAAGTTTAAAGTATAATATTTAATCAGATATTTATTTAACATAATAATCTGATATATATTTAATTAAAATAACAACTATGTCACATAAAGCCAAAGTATAAATTATATTTGTCAATTTGTTTTAATTATCTTGTTTTTATTATTTTAGATTAAAGAAACATACATAATTAATCTTTTAGTTAAATTTCTATTGTCTATTTACCAAAAATTTTATTAAACATATAGATATTTTTTAGTCTCAGTTGTCACTGTTTACCGTTATCATTTCGAAAATATTGTCACTAAGTTGAATTGCCGGTTGATGACCATCTATTAGGAGAAACCTCTTGATCCTTATATTCTGATCCAAATATTACACGTCCTTGTCCATCAATTTGTTTCTTGTCTTTATATACCATTTTGCCTATTACTATATTGTGAAGATACTGAGGATGTTCCGCGGCCGGCGGGGCCCTCTCCTTGTATGTGCGGACATAGTCGATCCCGGAGGACTCTACTAGTGTGCTTTGGTCTGCGCCGCTCCAAACCCAACTTTTTTCAGGGTCTGTATAATCTTCAACATACCAATCTTTTTCATTTTCATCTTCTATTATATCTATATTGATGTTTTCATCTGCTTTTAGACGTTTTAATCCTTCCTCCGTTGCATTTTTAAGAATCTCCATACTTATTTCTTCATCGTAAAAACTTACTTCTTGCTTATCTTCTTTTTCTTTTTGCTCATCTGCTTCATCTGCTTCATCTGCTTCATCTCCTTTTACTTCTGCTTCATCTGCTTTTACTTCTGCTTCATCTGCTTTTTCTTCTGCTTCATCTTTTACTTTTGTTTTATCTTTTGCTTCTTGCTTGACTTCTTTTTCTGCTTCTGCTTTTTTTAAGAGGTGTGGGTGTGTTTTTAAAAGTAATAATGATTCATTATGAGAATGTTGTTTATCCGAATCTGATTCACCAGAGTCGGATGAATCATCCATATGTGGTTTTTTATCTGATTCACCAGAGTCGGATGAATCATCCATATACGGTTTTTTATTCCATCTTTCGTCTTTTTTTCCTTCTAATAAATGCTGTTTTAGTTTTTGCGCGCCATGAATAGGGTCCGTAAGTATTTGAACTTCCGATGGCTCACTTATTACCTTATCAGAATCATGAGACTCTAAACTTGCTTGAACATCTTGTAATTGTTGTGTATGTTCTTCATGCGACTTTTTCAATTTATCTATTTTTTGTTTATGTTCTTTTTTTTTTTCTATTTTCTTTTTTATTTGTTTATCTAAATCCTTTTGTAATTCTTCCATATCATGTTCTGATAATTGTTCCAATCTATCAAATATTTGTTCACGAAGTAAAGCTTTGACTTCAGGAACATCTGTTCTAGGTGAGTCAATAGGATCTGATTCTTTATCAGACCTCTGTGATTTATTGAAAGGAGAAAATGCACTCTTAGCTATTTTTCTTGCTTCACGTTTTACTTCTGTATCATCATCACTTCCACTACTACTATCATCAACGTCCGATCCAGTTGGTATTTGAGTTTGCTTTTCGTCTCCAGCCGGAGGCCGTATTGCAATAGGGTTTGGTTCTGTTTGTGCGTGCGTATGATCTATTTTTCTTTTTTTTGACATTGGTTGGGTTTCTTCTGTTTGCATAGATGCATCTGAACTATCAGTCACTGCTTGCATAGATGCATCTGAACTATCAGTCTCTGCTTGCGTAGATGCATCTGAACTATCAGTCACTTCTTCTTCTGTTTGCATAGATCCATCTGAACTATCAGTCACTTCTTTTTCTTCTGTTTGCATAGATGCATCTGAACTATCAGTCACTTCTTCTTCTTCTGTTTGCATAGATGCATCTGAACTATCAGTCACTTCTTCTTCTTCTGTTTGCATAGATGCATTTGAACTATCAGTCACTTCTTCTTCTGTTTGCATAGATCCATCTGAACTATCAGTCACTTTTTCTTCTGTTTGCATAGATGTATCTATTAATGTATTTGAATCATCATTATCATCATCATCATCATCTTGATCATCATGCGATCTACTTGAGCTAGAGCTTGCGCTTGGACTTGGACTTGGGCTTCTTATTAATTTTTGTTTTTTTTTTTTTTTACCACATGTTTTAGGAAATTTTCTACACCATCTTACATCAATTAAATTTGGATTTTCTTCAAATTTTACTGGAGGAAGTCCTAGTTCTTTTCTTTCATCATTTATAACTTGTGCCCATTTTCTTTTTTCCATATGATGATTATACCATCGTTTCCCATGCTTTGTATATAATAATCCAGGTTCTCCAACTAAATCAGCATTACCAGTATGCATTCCTTTTTGGGACTTTTGAGTTAAACGAGGACCAAATACATCAGGATGACTAAACTTTTCTTCACCATCAATAACGTGTCTTTCAATTCGCGGATCATTAGGATCAATCTCATCAACCGGACGAATCCAAGTAGCCCCACTTGATATTAATTGCTTACTTGGATTAGCTAAATGTTGTATTTGTTCACCCTCCGGAAAAGAATCTACATATAATAAATCATATTCTCTAGGATCTTTTTCCCAGGGTCCTCTTTCACATTTTCCAGGCTTTAATCCTCGACGATCTATACTATCACCTGTATTACAATAATATGTTTTTTCCCGTCGTTTTTGATGTTTCATATCTGAAGCTAGGCCATTTTCGATACCTTTTATTGTAGGGTTTTTATTATAAAAATCTACAATTATTTCTTTTGCTTCATCCAGAGAAATAGTATCTTTATCGTCATATAGATTTTTATATATCTTATTTCCTTGTTTAGGTTCACCTTGTTGACTCATATTTATTTATTATTATATATAAAGATATTTTTAAAAAAAAAAAATACATATTAATAAATAAACTAGTAAAAATTATTATAATTATAAACTCTATTATAAAATTTAATAATAGAATTATATTTATCTTTATTAGATAATTTATATTTATTTTTAAAATATAATGATAGTGACAAAAATAAAAAAAATAATATAAAAAATATTATTTGTATATTATCTAATATATTATATTTAATAATATTTTTTTTTAGTTTATATTTATTAAGTATAAGATTAGGTTCATACATAAATATATATATATATAAATAATAAAAAATAAGTTTGAAATAGAACTTAAAAACTAAATAAGTAATTAATAGTATTTGTAGTAATTTATGAGCTGGGTTAAATTAAATTTTATAAATTATGATATAACCGCAATAAATTCTAATGGATATTATATATCTATAGAAGATAAATGTATAAAAGATTTAAATCATAATTTAATAATAACAGTTCCTTTTTTAATAAGTGGATATTATGAATTATATAAGGTAGAATTAGAATTAAAAAAAACAAATTTAATGATATTTGTATATATAAACTATGATAAACTAATGTTATTAATAAAAAATAATAATGTTATTCCTAAAAGAAATGAATTATTTGAGGTATTGAAAAATAATATAGAAAATTTTAAGTATAATGAAAATATATATAATAATCAAAAAAAATTTATATTTGATAAAAATTTTAATAATATATTAGAAAATCTTAACAAAAAAATAATAGTAAAAACTATTAAAGATTATGAAATTGAATATAATAATTTATTAATTAATCTTAATACACAAGAATTTTTAATAAAAAAAAAAAAAAATTTATCTATATGTAATTCTTTAATATTATTTGATATAAATACTAATTATAAATTATTTTATAAATTATTAAATAATATATGTAGTTCAAAAATTTTAGTAATTGTAAATATAGATAAAGATCTTGATATAAATCTTATAGAAAATATGATATATATAAATTCAAAAAATTATAAAAAAATATTATTATCTAATTTAATAAATAGTAATATAATTATAATAGATTATAATGTAATAAAAAATAGAAATTACTATAATAATTATACAAAATATCATTCTTCTTTAGATTATAAAAAAGGGTATAAAAATTTTAATATTTATATAAATAATTTACTAAAGTCAGGAAATATAAATATAAATTTCTATAATGTAGAATTATTAAAATTTAAAAATATTATATTCTTAAATATTTTAAATTTAGATATTGAAGAAAATAGTAATTTAAAATTTTTTAATAGTGTAGTAAAATCAGAAAATAAAATTTTTTTTCAAACACAATGTAATTTTAACTTTAATTATAATTTCTATATAAAAACAAGATCATTTTTTTTTGATGATAATAGTAATATATTAGATATTAATCTTAACAAAAATTTCATTGAAAATAATATATATTTTAATTTAGAAATGGATAATAATAAATTAAATTATAATGAAACAAAATTTATAAAAGTATGTAAACAAAATACAGAGTTAATAAATCAAAGTATAAAATTATTTGATTATATAATTTTATATGAAAAAATATTTGATAAAAAAAATATAAGATATAAATTTTTAATTAATAATATAAAAGATAAATATAAATGTCCTATTACATATGAAAATTTATCAAATAATATAAGAGTAAAGTGCGAATGTATGCATGAATTCAGTCTAATAGGATTTTTAAATCATTTAAACTATAGTTTAACATGTCCTTTATGTACAAAAAATCTTGTTAATACAGAAATATTAATAATAAGTAGTTTAAAAAATATAATGAATTTAACGTATAGTAAAACTTTGTATAAAGTTATAAGTAAAAAAAAAAATATATTTAATTATATTTTAATAAATAATTTAAATGATTGTAATATATTAAATAATAGATTAATAAAATTAAATATTTTTTTAAATAAAAAAATAAATTTAAAGTTTATTACATTAGATAATTTAAATCAAATATCTATAAATAACAAAATATATAAATGTATTAATTTAATTATAATTGATAATTTAGAATTAGATAGTTTTATTAAATATAAAACTATTAAATATTTAGGTAATAACAGTAATTTTAATAATTTAGTAATTAATGTTGTAAAATGTAAATAATTTTAAGTACTAAAATCTAATATTAATATATGAATGGACTAGTAATAAGTATTTTATTAACAATCATAATATTAACAAGCAATATATTTTTTACAAATTATATTTTATTAGATAAATTTAATACATCACAAACACTAGTAAGTATAGTAAGTATATCAATAATATCATTTATATTGGGAATAATAATATCAGTATATTCATCTTTAAAAAAATGTAAAAAAACAGATAAAAGTTTATCAATTAAAATGGGATTTAAATCCATGATATATAGTATCGTAGGTTATTTAATTGTATATTTTGTTCCTTTTGTTTCAGATCCTTTTTTATCTTTATTAGGAGAAACTAAAATAGGATATTCAATCGCTCAATCTTTTGTAATTGTTTTAAATACAATTACATGCACTATAATCAATTACTTTCAAAGTCAAAAAATATCTTGTAAAATATCAATAGAAAAAATTGAAAAAAATCTGAAAAAATTAGATAAATATCTAAATAAAAAAAGTTATAAAAATGTATCACATAAAATAAAAATTAAAGATTAAATAATTAATATAAATTTTCGTTTATTTTTATATTAATTTATCTTAAAAAATTAATAGTAATGAATAATAAAAATTCAGAAAATGATTTAAATAACGTTATTAAACAAATTACATCTAGTGATCAATTTAAAAATATTATAAATAATATTTCAGATAAATTAGTTCAGTTAAATGAACAAAATAATATTTCTAATAATGAAACTGATGTTAATTCTATAATTTCGTCAAACGAAGATAATGAAACAGATAATAATTTAGAAAATTGTATGTCTTCATATTTTTTAAGTAAAAATGGAGAAAATATTTGTGATTGTATAGACAAATTAAATAATAATTTAGAAAAAATAATATGTATAATAAATAAAAATAGTTGAAATAATTGTATAAATCTGAATCATTATAATTTATTATACTATTAGTAATTAAATATGGTCCAGTGCTTTGCATTATGTATAAATCATGATTTTAATATTTTTTTAGAATTTATTTAGGATGATCAACACACCAATATACTGTTAATTGTGTATCAGAAATTAGAACTACTTTTCCTGCTAAATCATTTGTCATATCATCATTAACATATATGTTGTAATAATATTTTTCATTTTCACAATATCTATTTCCTAATAAATATGTATTTTTTCTTTTATCATCTAATTCAATATGAATTAATCTTAATTCAGCATCTTTATCATTTGAATTAAATGATATATGTTGTATTTCATTTGTAGTGTTTTCAAGAATATTAATGCTATTAATTAATATTTCATGATTTTCAAAATCCTGTTTAGATATAAAATAATCAAATTTACTATTTGTATCATTTACTATTAAAATAGGTTCTAAATTACAAAATTCATCATTTATATAAAAATATAACAATACAATATTATCTTTTAATGAAGTAATATCATTAGAATCAGAACATAAAATAATATTTTTATCTTCTATTTTATAACTATTTGAAATTATATTATCATGTATTAATAAAAAAGAATAATTAATTTCATTAGATATTGTTTTACATATATCAACTAATTTTAAAATTTTTTTATCATCTGATATTTTTTCTGAATTGATATCATCAAGATTATCTTTTAATTGTTTTTTTAAAATGTCATAATTACTTTCTTTAAATGATTTATTATATTGTTCTAACAATTCTAAATTAAGTAGTATAGAATTACTTTTACTAGGAATCCTATAATATACATTTCTATTATTTTTGTTCACTAAGGTTTCTATATCAAATTCTTTTAAGTTAATTTCTGATATATATTTATCTTTTGTTATAGTTAAATCTGTTATACTAGATTTATCATTGGGTAAAAAAAAACCTAAACTACCATGATGTTCATTTAATAGTTTATAATGTTCAGACATTAATTCTAAAGTTGTAAGTTTAGATTTATTACGCTGATCTAATATATCAAATTTTAAAACTTCTTCTTCTAAACCTAAAATTTGTTGTTTTAATTTTGTTGAATTTTTTAATTTATTTAGATCACGAGCTATATCTTCTAAGGATACATAAGTTACTGGCCTTTTTTTATTTATTACAAATTTTCCTTTTCCTTTTCCTTTTTCAAATTCTGCCATAATTATAAATATTATAAATTATTTATATATTATTTTTTTATAAGATATAGAATGTTAAATATATAAAATGAAATTAAAGCTATAATAAATATAACAAATGGATAATAAAAAATAGTCTTATTTCTTCCTGTTCCAAATTGCTTCATATTGTTATTACTATCAAATACTAATTTAGGTTTTTTAATCCAAATTAATATAGAAATAACTAAAAATATGATAATATTATATTTAATATAATTATCTAAATTAATTATCATTCTGTAATATATATATATGAATAATATAATTTTATTTTTAATATTTATATTATTTGTATTATTTAGTATCTATTTTTTAAAACATAAAAATGATAATACTAAATTATTAGAAAATTATAATGTATATAAATCAATTGTAAAAAATATAATAAAAAAAAAACATAAAATAATAACTTATTCTAAAAATTCATTACAATATAATTATGCTAAATTATTATCAAGTTTTTATGCATTAGAAGTAATATCAAGTAAAGGAACATTTCAGAATATAAATAAAATAAATAATAATGAAATATCTTTTGGAATAGTGCATGAAGATATGGTTATAAATGCATTATTAGGTAATAAACCATTTTTTTCTAAAGATAAAAAAAAATATAATAATTTAAATTACATAACAGGAATATATGAAGAACAAATAAATTTAGTAGTAAATTCAAAATTTAAAATAAATAGTTGGAATGATTTGAAAGGTAAAACAATATGTTTTGGAAATAAAAACAGTGTATCATTATACAATGGATTGATTTTATGTAATTTAATAGGCATAAAAAAAAAAGATATAAATATTATATATGGAAATATATATAGTAAAAAAATTAAACATTTAATAATAAAAGATGTAATTCATGGTTTTATGGTTATAAGTGAAAATCCAAATACTTATTTAAAAAATTTATGTAAAATAAAATCATTAAAATTTTTAGGATGTAATGGAATTTCAGATGAAATAATTAAAATAAAATTTCCTTATTGGATAAAATCTAATATAAATGTTAAAGATTATAAAATATTATCTTTAAATGATATAATAAGCACATGGAGTATAAAAATGATACTAATAACAAATTCAAATGAAAATAAAATAAATGTATTTAATTTAATAAAAACATTATTTGAAAATAATAATAAAATAAAAATTAAATTTAAAAATAAAGAACATAAAAAAGTAATGAGAAATTATCAATTAGATAAATCATTTCAATTAAAAAATATAATACCTTTACACGAAGGGGTAAAATTATATTATAAATATATAGGTATAATAACAGAAAATAAGGATATTAATTGTAAACATTTTGTAGGAACAGGAAAATGCAACTTAGAATTAATTGATATTTAAATTTTTTTTTTTTAAAATATTTTTATAATTAGTACGTTGAAAAATATCATTTTTAAAAATATAGTCTGGTCCACTAATATTTTTATAAATTTTATTTTTTTTTTTTTGTTGATCACAGCAATAAAATTCTTTACTATTTTTACAATTATAGCACATAGGTTTATGTTTTTTATTATAAAAATGTGGACTTATTTGTTTTATTCCTATAGGCATTTCACACCAACCATTAATACAACCACCTCTATTATTTTTATAATTTTTATTTTTTTTAAAATAAGGACATTCTTTATTAATTTTACATAAATTATCCCATTTACCTTTAATAGTTTTTAAATTATTATTTGTAATATCAGTTTCACATTCATTCATATTTAATGCATCTTTTCCATAACATTTATAATATGAATATTTATCATTAAATTTTTTTTTTAATATTTTATTAATTATTTTATCATCAAAAATCAGATTAGTTTCATCTGAATTTCTTAAATATGTATTTGAAGCATTATATGGATGAATATAATATTCAGAATAAGTATTTATATATTTATCTGATTTATCATAAGGCTGTGTAGAAAATATAGAATCAGATGTTCTATTACCTATAAGCTCTACACTATTTATTAGATTATTAATTCCAATACTTTCTAAAATAATCTTATATATATGACTATATGTTTTATAATTTATAAAAATTTCAATGGTAAATGTATATCTTAAATCATTACTATTAATACATTTTTCAATTTTTATTAGTTTTTTAGATATAATAGAAGGAAAACAAATATTTAATGAAGCACAATGATATTTATTTAAATTATTTTTAATTTCTTTTTTATATATATTAACTAAAACTTTTTCAAATGATTGTATTGAATTAAATAATCGCACATTATCAATTTCACTAAATTTATTATTATAAATACTACTATTATAGTTATCTAATTCTAAATATTTATTATTTGTTTTTGAGTATTTAATATTTTTTAATAAATTATTAATATCATTAAGATTAAAACTAAGAGAAGGATGTTGTTCTTTATTTATAGAATCTGGTTTAAAAGTAAGTGAAGGATATTCATTTTTATTTGAATTAAGTAATATAATTGGATTTTCAAAATTGTATAGATTACTATTACTATTAATTAAATTTTTATCAGTATTTCTGTAAAAACAAGATGGATTACCGATAGGTAATTTTATATGATTAGATGAAAAATTTTCTTTTATATATTTTTTATAATAAAGTAAAAATATAAAGATTAATATTAAAAATAAAAAAATATAAATTTTCATTTTATTTATAATATAATTTGATTTTAGAAATAGATCTAAAACAATAAATATGTTTGTTTTAATTTAAACTTTAGGTAATTAATTTTTTATATCATAATAAGCTAATTTTTTTCCCAAGGAAACACAAATTATAATATTTTAGTAGATGTAATATTTAAGCTTTAAGTAAGCTTAGCCTTAATCATAACAGTTTGAAGCCTCATTACGATTTAGAACATTTATTTATACCTTTACAAATTTAAAATGCCAATATTATATATTAGTTAAACATACTCCATTATTTATCAATACATTCTAGTTGTATTTTATTGTTAAATGAACCTAACTTTAATCTACAATCATATAATTTTAATTTATTTAAGAAGGTGAAAAAAAACTATTTTCAAAATTTATTTTCTGAAATTAGTTTTTATAATAATTAATTTTTTTTTTTTTTATGAGCTTTTAAATTAAATATCATCATCGTGTTCATCAGTATTACCATCATTCGCAGAATCAAATAGATGTTGTCCATTTACATTATGATTATAATTATTTTCATCCAAGGGTTTAATACCAAAAATATCATCTTCTATATTTTCTGGTTCTTGATTTTCTAATTCTTGATTTTCATGAGTTTCAGATTGAAGAAGCGGATCTAATATAGTTTCATTAATATCTTCAATATCTATCTCATTGACATTGTTATCCCATGCTCCAAATTTTGATCCTAAATTAAATGCTCTCATCAATTGTTGAACTTGTTGTTTTTCAATTTCCATTTCGCTATGTTTTAACTTAGTCTCCTTATTTTTTTTACTTTTTTCTTTAACTAACAGTTCTTTAATTTTTTCATCAGTAATTTTTAATAATTCTTCTAAATTAAATATAGTTTTATTAAAAATAATATCAGATAATTCTAATTTAATTAATTCAAAAACAGGATTATCATCTCTTAAATCTATAAAAATTAATATAAGTAATTTATAGAATATATATTGAGAAATTAAAAAAATATGTTCATTATTACATAATGATACTTGTTCTAAACTTGAAATGTCATCGTTTTGATTAGGCACTAATAAATTTAATAAATTTATTATATCTTCAGATTTTTCTATATAATGTTCTATTATACACATAAATTCTACAATATTAGAATTAAAAATTTCAGGTTGATCTGATTCAGTTTTTATACTGTATAAATTACGAATGATATCATCAATACTTCTATAATAATTATAAATTTCTTTTAAATTTTTATTATTCATTTCTTTGTCATTTGGTTCAGAATCGAGTATATTAATTGATGTAGGACAATCTTTATTTAAATCAACTTTTATATAATCTTCTTCCATCCACCAAGGTTTATTATTTGTCACTTTATTAATTTCGTTTATATTTTTTTTTTTTATATTTATTTTTTTTTTTATTTTAGAAGTTTTTAATAAATGCATTAAAGTTTCATTATCTGTATTAGAATTTAATTCTGTATACATATGTTCAAATGAAATTGAATTTTCTGGAATAGACTTGTAAATAATGCCATCATAAGTTTTTATCTTATATGTTTGAACATTTTGTAAATTATTTTTTAAAGAGTTTATACCTATAATTTTACATTCAGTAGATTTATCATTTATCATTATCTTTACATTTGAACCAATATTTTTATTTAAAAAATGTTTATTTATTTGATAATATAGTATATGTAAAATATTAATAATTAATCTTGAATATTTATTGTATATTTCTATTCGATAAGAATTATGTTTATAATTTAATTGTTTTATTCTAAATTCTAATTCAATACTTTTTATATCTAAAGAATAGTTTTCAATAATTAATCTGTTTTCAATAAAATTTATTGAACTATTTTTTATATCTTCTTGATTTCCAAGATTATTAATTGTATGCCTAATATGTTCAAAAAGAATACCGGATTTTTTTTTATTACTATATTTTAGAATTTCGCTTGAAATATGATTAATTAAATTAAAATATTTAGTATCATCTTTAAATATGTCTATTTTGTCATTTTCTAAATTAAAATTATAAAAAAACTCATCATTTAGATCAGATACATTTTTTTTAAAATCTTCAATATTATTTGTAATTTTATAATTTTGAACTAATGTTCTTAAATTATTGGTATAATCGGGATGTGTAATATTATATAAATTATTAATATAATATTGTATTTTCGCAGCATATTCTAATTGATTTTCATAAAAATTATTTATTTTTTCATGATCAATTATATATTTATTTTTTAAAATATTTTTTGTATTAGATTCAGTATTAAATTTTTGAATTATTTCTTTTAAATCATCAATTTTTTTATCTTTAATTTCCTGCTTAATTATATCTTTAATTTGAAAGTCATATTGGTTAGATATTATATCAAGTTTAACTAATCCAAATTCTTCAGTATTTGAATTTTTATACACATCATAAATCATTTCAGCTCTTTTTTTGATATAATCTTGATCTTTAATTAATGGATATTTTTCATTTAATTTTTTTATGATTATGTCTATAATATTAGAATAAGAAGGTATTTCATCTAATAGTTTAGTAGCAAATTCATTATAAATGTCATTTATAATATAAACATCATATTCTTTAATATCTTTCCATATTCTTTTTTTTCCAAATAGATTTTGATTATCTGTAGTATATTCAGTAATAATAGTTAAATTTATAGTCTCAAGTTGTTTTTTAAGATATAATAAATAATCATTTGAATCGGGAAATAGTTTATTCTCAAAAATTGTTGTATTTGAATTAATATTCATATAATCTAATAGATTTCTATAATTAGTTCCGTCACTATTTAAATTATATTTTGTAAATTCAATATTACTATCAGTAACAGTATTTGAATTATATAAAAATTTATTAGCACTTTGAATGTTATTTAATAATTTATCTATTGTATCATCAGATTTAAAAAAATCAATATAATTATTATGAATTTTATTAGGACAACAATTTGATAAATAATTATTATTAGATGTATCTTGATTATCATTAATTTTATGATTTAAAAGTAATATTAATTTTTCACTATACTGTATAGATAGATCAATTATAGTTTTTTTTATTTTTGATAATCTTATAGTATATAAATCAGTCTCTGAAGCTTTTTTAGTGTCTTTAGCTTTTTGAAATAATTTTTGAGTATCTTTATATTCATCTAAATAAAATTCAATATCTTGTATGTCATCATCTTGATAATTAAAATTGTTTACATTTAATGTTGGTTTAAATTCTGTCCATTCATTTTCTTTTTCACTTATATCTTTTAATGTTTCTTTTTTATTTAAAATATATTTATTAAAATTTTCTTCCATTTCTTTAATATTATTTTGTATACTAATATTTTTATAAACTATATCCCAACCATTAGTCTTAAACTGATCAAAAACTTTTGGATTTCTTGATATTCTTTCTCTAAGAGTTTCCCAACAAATTAATTTAAATTTATCTTTTTCTGTTATGCCTTTATTTTGTGATATTACAGTTTTTTTTATAAACTCATTTGTAATATTTAATAAATAGTCAATAGATAATTCTGGATTTTTACTATCAAAACCAAAAAATCTTATTTTAGCCAATTTTTCCATACCAATTCCTTTAACATCATATTTAGGAATACTATAAAATATTATATTTAATAAATAAACTAAAATAATAGATAAATTAATACTTGATAAATAAAATTTATAATTAGGAATAATGTCAGATTTCAAATATAAACAAAACCATAATGAATTAAACTGTTGTTCTGTTAAATCTTTAATTGAATCATCCCATTTTTTTAGTTGATGAATAGATTTTTTTTTTTTTTTTCCTTCTCTAGAAAGTATTTGTTGTAACGGGCCAATTTTAGAGATATTTTTATCTATAAAATCTATATCAATATTACCAAAATCTTTTTTAAAATAATCGTAATCAAAATTATTAAATTCTAATTTCATTTTTCTCATAAATTCTTCATTATTATCAGATTCTATATAATCATTCAAACTTTGATAAAATTTTTTTATAACAATATTAGAATTTTTAACAATAAATTCAATATCTTCATTTTTTAATTTTAATCTAATAGTTCTAGTGTATTGATTCAATACATTTAATATTTCTTGCTTTTCAAAGTCATCATATTCAACATATTCAATTTCATTGAATTCATTATTTTTTTCTCTAAATTTCAATGTTTTTTCGCCAACAAATCCTTCAAAATCACTTAATGTGATATAATCAATAGTTTCCCCACAATAATTGCATATATATCTATTATTTATTATTCCACCTTTAAACTCATCACTAGTATTAGTGCAATATTTCATTTTTATATTTTCTAGAATTTTTTCACGTATATTATTTTTTTTCCAAGCTATATCAACCACATCATAATAATGTACACAACACATTTTTTCATCAACAAGAGGCAAATCCCAATAAAAGAAATTTTTATTAATTTTAATATTACTACTTGATTGTGTTTTTAAAGTTCCATAAGTTTCTATAATTTTTTTAATGGTTTCTAATCTTATATCGGTATCTGTTATATATAATGCATCTTTCCATATTTTCAAATATTTATAAGGAAGTTTATTAGTATTATCATTATTTTTTTTTTTAAAAGTATTATTTTTTATATATTTTTTATTTTCTATAATTTTATTTCTATTATAAATTTCATTATCAATATATGATTTTATTTCGTGTATATTTTCTGTTAAAATGTTTTCAGCAAGTAATGTATTTTTAAACAAAGATATTTCTGATTTAAGTTTGTTAGCTTTATATATAAAACTTAAAAATTTTTTTGGTATAGAAATATTATTAGGATATATGTTATAATTAGAATGAATATTTAAATCTATATCAGTTATATTTAATCCTAATTTTTTGAGAATTTGTTCTGGTTCTTGTTCTATTTTTGATTCTTGTTTTTGATCTTGTTTTTGTTCTTGTTCTTGTTCTTGTTCTTGTTTTTGACCTTGTTGTTGTTTTAGGTCTTGTTCTTGTTCTTGTTCTTGTTTTTGACCTTGTTTTTGTTCTTGTGGAACTTCATCTATATTTTGATTATATAATTCATCAAAATTATGTTCAAAAATATATTTTAAAAATTCTTTATTTAAAGTGCATCCTTGTTGATTTATAATGTCTTTTTTATCTAAAGGTATCCATGTATTTTTAATATATTTATATAAAATTCTTTCAGTTGCAGTATATAACAATGCAAAATCATTATTTTCAATTTTTCTTTTTTGATCTTTAACTTCTTTGTAAAAATTTTCTTTAATATTTTTAATTTTTTTTTTTATTTCCGTATCGCTATTAAATATATATTTATATATTAATAATTCTGTGAGTTTATCGTCTGAAAGTGTTGATATATGAATGGAATCATCGATATTAAAATAAATTTTAACATCTTTTATATCAGATTTAGTGGTATCAAATATAGAATCATAATATAAATTGTTTGAAATTTTATTATCATTAATAATATGATCATAGTTTTTATAAACTTTACCTATTTCATAATTTTCACATTTTGTATGCAAAAAATTATAAATAGTTTTTTGTGAATTAAAATTATTAATCAATATTTTATATTGTTTAGTTTTTTCATTAATTAAAGTTTCATCTATTCTATACTTATTTTTATCAGTTTCATTTAATTTTTCCCATTGAACTATATCTACTTGTGTATTATTTAGATAGTTTTGTTTAGATAATACAGATAATTGATTTTTAATTACATTTAAATTATTAAGTTTATTTAAATAAGATATAAATTCATAAATTAATTTTCCATTATCAAAAGATTTTTTTAAATTAAAAATCAAATTAATAATAGTTAAATCGTTATATGATAAATTATTTTTATTAATAAAATTATTTAAAAATAAAGAATTATAATTATCAATGTTATATATTTTAAATATATTATTTATTAAAGAATGTTGTTCGTATGAGATATTATCTTTATAATTAATAATATTTTTGTATAGTAAATTATTATAATATTCAATATTATATTTGTATTTTAGAATAACATGTTCAATAATAATTATTAAAATATTTTCATAATCATTATCTATAATTATATCTTGTTTAAAATAATCTTTGTAAATATTTAATAAATCATTATATGTGTATATTTCTTTAAAAGTTTCTTTTACTTTATAAAAAATTTTATTTATTAAATTTTTTAAATATTCTTTTTCGTTAATTAATATATTAGAATAAATATCATTTTTTTCTATTAATTTTTTATTTCTAATAATTAAATTCAATAAAGATTTAGCTTTTTCATTATTATTTTTAAAATATTTTTTTTGAAATTTTAAATGTTTAAAATATCTATTGTGTTTTGAAATTGTATTTTGTAGTAAAATTTTTATATTAATAGATTGAATTTGTTTTTTATTAAAGTTATAAATAGACAAGTCATATTTAGATAAAATTTTATCAAATTCGTTAAAATTTTCACATTCTTTAATGTTAGGTTCAATAAATTTAAATATATCAATAGGATTAGGAATAATTTTATTTAAATAATAAGTTAATTTTTTTTTATTAAATTGAATGTCTTTAATGTTTTCAATATTAGTATCAAAATAAACAAAATTATTTTTAGAATAATCTAAAAAGTTAGCATTATTTATATTTTGATACATAGTATAATTTTTTAATAAAGATTTATCATTAGTGTAATTAATATTAAATTGATTAATATTAATTTGATCTACTAAATTATATCCAATATTTTTATTTTGATTAAATTTAATAATATTATTACTACCATGAGATTCAATTTTAACATTTGTTTCATTATTTATTGAATAATTATTAATAAATTGAGGTTGAAAATCATTAATAGATTTAATTAAAATACCACTTATATTAAGTATTTCGCCTTCGGTATGAAGAATTTTAGAAGGAGGAATAACTATACTTTTATTATATTCTGATATATTATGATCTTTTTTATTTTTAGTAGTGCTATAAAATAATTCTGTAGTATTACCACTACCACTACATGTAATTATAGAAGATAGTTTAGTTTTTCGATCAGTAATTATTCTATTAGTGAAGTTATCTTTTAATGTATATATATTTCCATCGGCAATTCTAGATTGTAAATAATTATTTTTTTCAATATTAAAATCGCTTTTTTTTAATAATGTATTACAACGCATAGAAGCAGGAAATTTTAAACAGGATCTATATATAACTTGATTATTTTCTAATGGTTTAGATATATAATATGAGATCATATTTTTTGGTTTTTCAGAACCATGTTCAGTTAAGTCTAATTTATCTTGAAAATATGGTCTATTTAAATAAAAAAAATCTTGTTCAATACCATCAGATTTTTGTGTATATAAATAATTATTATTTTTATCGTAATTATTTTTTGTTATTTCGCCATCATGATATTCTTTTGAATGTTGTTCAAGTGCTTTAATTTCATCGTCATAATTAGAAAAATATAAATCAGGAAATCTAGTTTTATCAATTTTATCTAATTCTAAAATATTTTGTTTTTCCATATGAATTTTTTTTACATCTTTAACTAATGGTTTAATAATAAAATCAGAAAAATCATTATTTATAAAATTTTCAATTAGAGGTTTTTTATAAGAAAAATTAATTTTAGATCTTAATGAATGATCTAATATTTTTTCAGCTTTTTTTTCTAAAATAAATTCTTTTTCATGAATACTAATTTTATTATAAATATTTAAATTAATTAATTGTTCTGTAATACTATTTTTTTGTAAATCATAAGAATATGTTTTTTCATATTCTTTTTTTTCTCTGATAAGAGTTTCTTCACCTATAAAGCATGTATCATACAAATTTATATCTGAATGATCAATTATTGTTAAATTTCCTGTAGTATCTGCAGTATCTGACGCTATTCCTGTAGTATCTGGAGTATCTGACGCTACATCTAATTTTAAATCTTTATTTAGATCATCTCCAACGTCTTGTAGTAAATCTGATTCATTTTTTTTTTTTTTAATAGCATCATCAATTAATTTATTTAAATCTTCAACGTCTATTATTTGCATATTTTTTAAATTTTCTATGCTTTTTACTATTTTTAATTTTTTTTCATCTATTGTTTTAAATACTAAAATTTTACCAATAGCTAAAATACATGTAACTTTATCAACATTATTTTCATGTATTGAAGATATAATTTTAACACAATCTGCTGTTTTTATATTATCAAATTTTTGTAATAAATTAGAATAATCAATTTCTTGTTCAGTCATATTTAATATAAATTAAGAGATTATTTTTAATTAAAAAATACTTAAAACTTATTTATTTAATAATAAATAGTATATTATATGGCAACAATAAAAACATTTTTGATAGATAATAAAAATTTAGAGTTTGAATTAATAAAAGAAAAGTTATTAAATTTACAATTAACAATTAAAGAAAAAAATAACTTATTTATAATTAATTATAATAAAAAAGCAAAAGATAATAATATTAACAAAGAATTAATAAAAGAATGTAGAAGTATAATTTTTGATAAAGATAATTATAATATAATAATGTTAGGATTAATAGGTTCAATTGAATACAATGAATTTAAAGAAAAAATAGATTGGAATGATGTAGTAATTGAAGAATCTATTGATGGGACATTAATAAATTTATACTATTATAATGATATGTGGAATTTTAGCACAAAGAAAACAATAGATGGAAATTGTTATTGGAATACAGAAAAAACTTTTAAAGAATTATTTCTAGAAACAATTAAAAAATATAATTTTAATTTTAATATTTTAAATCAAAAATATTGTTATTCTTTTGTTTTATGTCATCCTGAAGCTAGAAATATTACTTTCTATAATGAATCTAAACTATATCATATTTCTACTAGAAATTTAGAAACACTTGATGAAATAGACGAAGATATTGGAATAATAAAACCTAATATACTAAAAATTAATGATTATAATATATTAGATAATAATTGTAATGATTATGATAAATTATTAGAAAATTTAAATGATTTAGATTATTCAAAAGAAGGTTATATGTTGTTTAGTAAAAATAGAAAACTTAGAACTAAGTTATTAGGAAAAAAACATTTAAATATTAAAGAATTAAAAGGAAATTATCCTTTAATGACTTTAAGAATATTAGAATTAAGAAAAGGAGATAATCTAAAGATGAATAAATTAATGAATTTATTTCCAGAATATATTGAATTAATAAAAAATATAGAAAAAAATATAGATTTATTAGCTAAAAATATATTAAATTATTATATTAAAACAAAAATTTATAAGGAATATATAGATATTCCATGTATTTTAAAAACACCTATTTACAAAATACATGAAATTTATATAAATAATAAAATAAAGAATGATCAAACAATAAATATAAATTTAATAATAATTATAAAATGGCTTAATAATTTAGATGCTAAATATTTATGTTATCTATTAAATAATATAGAAAAATAGATATTACTACCTAAAATATATTTGATTTAGATTTAATCATTTAATTTAATCTATTATTTTCAAAAAAAGCTTGATCATCCTTAATAACAAATGAAGGTAAAATTTGCTCACAAATTGGAATATTTTTAATTTCTTTTTTAATTTTATCTAAATCATTTAATATATAGTTAATAGTTTTAATAAATAACATTTTTACAATGTCTAATTTTAAAATTGAATTTTGAATTGTTTGGATAACATTAGGTTTAGTCTTGTATAATTGAGAATATAATTCATAATAAAATTTATATAAATTGTTATCTAAATTAGAATTTAATTTTAATTTTATTTCAATAGTTTGAGTTAAAGGATGTGGCATTCTATAACTGGAAAATACTATAAAATTGGATTCTATTGGGTTATTATTTTTGCAATATAAAATTTTAAAATAATCCGATAATAAATTACCTAATGTATGATTTTCGTTTTTAATCTCAATTATATATCCAAGTAAATCGTCATTTGATTCGAATATTTTCATTTTATTTTCATTAAATATAATATTTGATTCATCTATTATTATAGAATTAAGTATATCAAATAATTTTAATTCTAATATAATAAAAGAATCATATATTAAATTATTAGCTGGAAGAAATCCAATAGATTCAACAACAAATTTAAATTTATTTGCATCTCCATGAATATTTTTACAATAAACTCTTTGACTATCAAGAAAATCAAATGATTTTTTTAAGATCTGTTTTTCTAAATCAGTATATTTAGGAAGTTCTTTATCTTCTCTTTCTGTATTTTTATATTTTATTTTTTGTTCAAATACTTTGTTAACTTTATCTTCTTCATCTGTTATAAAACTATAAGACACTGTTCCTACTGGACAATATCTTGAATTTATATTTCCAGTTCCAAAATTAGGTTTAGCAATTAATTCTATTTCTTCACCATTATCAGGATTTAATACATTAGGTTTAAGTATATTTAATATAGGATAATCGTTTGTATAAGGATCGGTATTAAAAAATTTAATATTTTCTTTAGATATTTCATGGTTTTCATTTAATTCTAAATGTTCAGAAGTGACAGTTATTATTCGTTGAGCATCATCTGATTTTTGTTTAATATTTTTTATAGCTATTTTAAATTCAGGTATATTATTTGAATTAAAATTATATTGTCGAATACCTATAATATTATTAAATTTAGTAGATAATTGTAAAAATTTATTATTCATATCTATCGGGATAAGTGATAAACGATGTGCTAGAAATTCATTATGTATTCCTGAAGTATTTTTTTTTATATTAATAGAACGATAATTTTCACGATCATCCCATACATCATCAAAAGCAACAATAGGTATTTCAGAAAGTAAAATTCTTCTAATACTATTTGCTAGTGAAACAGGAACATTATGAAGTTCAAATTCTGTTTCTATATGTGTATTAATATTTTTAAAATTTTGAATATATTTATTTGAAAGCATTTATAAAATTTGATATTTTATATTATATAATATATCAAATTTTTTTAAATAATTAATTAATTAATTATATAAAATAAGTATAAAATTTATATAATTTATATCACTTAAAAATATAGAATGTCAAATAAACCAATATTATTTTATTCACCAAATTGTTCATATTGTAAAAATCTTTGGAGAGAATTAGAAAATAAAAATATACTTAATAATATTCATAAAATAAATGTGCATAAAAATGAAATTCCATCAAATATAAAAAGTGTTCCTGTATTATTTATACAAGGTCGTGGTAATTTAACTGGAGATGCTATTAAATTATTTTTTAATAGCTATATTCCTCCAGAAAAAAAAAATTTAAATATCGATAATAAATCTAATAAAGAATCTAATGAAGATAAAGATAATATTAAAGATTTTTTACCAGGAGAAATGGGTAATAATTGGTCAGATAATTATTCTTACATAGATAATATAGGACCTATTAACCATTCTTATTCTTTTTTATCTGATAATTCTAATATACCATTAACAAATAGTATAGAAATAGGAAAACAAGAAAAAAGTAAAACTGGAAAAAATGATGACATATCAAGAAGAATGGAAGAATTAAAAAGTTCAAGAGATAGAGAAATTCAACAAAATATAAGAATTTAATTAAATAAGTTTATTTGTGTTAATAATTATATATTAATAATATAATGTCTATATTGTCAGCTTTTAATGAACAATTATTTAATTTAAGCAAAAATTTATCAGAATTATATTCAAATGATCCCGATTTAGAATTATCAAAAAATACAATTCTTATTTTAAAAAATAATAATCCACGAAAATTGCAAGTTGCTTTCAATACTTATATTTATAAGTTCAAAAAATGTATAATGGATAAAGATGAAACGTTCTTACTAAATAATAATTTTATAAAAGATAATATAGAAAATAATATAGATAATAATATAGATTATGCTGAAAAAATAATGAATAATTTAAAAAAATATTGGATTTATATGGATGAAAATAGTAAAGAAAATATTTGGAAATACTTTCAAGTATTGATTGTTCTTAATGAAAAATGTTTAGAAGAGCAACAAAAATGTGCTACAACAATTAATTATAATCTTTAAATTATTTTATAAGTATTATCCATAATAATACTATTTTAAATGGGCGTGATGTGCTTCCTATTATATAAAATTTATATTATATTGTATTAAATTATTCTGATTACTAAATTGCGTATTATTTTATCTAATTTTTTATAAACTATATATAATGAAATATTTAGAAAATTTTAATAAAAATTTAGAAGAATTTTTGAATAATATATGTGAAATGAATTATAATTTAGATGAAAATTTTATATTTCCATTAACTGGTGATAAATATATATCAGAATTTATAAATAATTGTATAGATAAAGGATTTGATATATCTACTAAAAATGAAATTATATTTTCGGAAAATAGTAAAATAATAAATGGAATAAATTTTAATAAATTATGGAATGATGATTCTATAGAAGATGATCAAAAAAATATAATTTGGAAATATTTACATATTTTATATATTAATTCATATTCATATGAACATAATTTAAATGTAAAAAGTATATTAAATAAATATAAAGATTATGAATTAGATTCAGAAAAATTGGATGAAAGAACAAAAACAGTATTAAATATTATAGAATTTATGAAACAAAATATAGATGAAAATACAGAAATAGATAATATTGATTTAGATGAAAATAACTGTGATAATTCAAATTTTTCAAATATATTGAATCAATCATCAGAAATAAATAATTTATTAGATAGTGAGATTGGAAATTTAGCTAAAGAAATTGTTAAAGATTTAGATCCTTCAAGCATTAATTTAGATAATCCTGATCAATTATTAAAAGGTTTAATGAGTGGTAATTTAGAAGGTGTTGAAAATACTGGTTTAAAAGATCTAATAGGAACAGTTGTTAACAAATTGGAAAATAAAATGACGAGTGGTGATATTAACGAAGAAAAATTATTAAATGAAGCCAACAAAATGATGGGAAAATTTGGATTATCAAAGGATATGTTTGAAAATAATGATTTAGATAATGTTGATTTATCAAATATAAATGATAATATGAATAATATTTTTAAAGATATAAACGAAAATTCAGATTTTTCTAGTTTTTTAAAAAATATGAATAATTCTTCAAAAATTAACAACAAACAAGATAATAAAGATAATTTACAAAAACGAAGAGATTATTTAAAAAAAAAATTAGAAAAAAAAAAAAAATTAATAGAAGAAAAAAAATTTAAAGAAGAAAATACATTAGATACTAATACAAATTAATTATTTCTAATATTATAATAATTAATATGAATTATAATAAAAGTAAAATAAATAAATTTAATGAAATAGGTGATAAATTTTGGTATGATGATCCTAATATATTATTTAATTTTGATAGAATTAAAGATTTTTTTCCACATTCTACAATGTCATTAGAAGAACAATTAAATGCATATACAAGATTAGCATTTTACATATCTATTATTATGTATTTTTATTCAGGTAATTATTATTATTTATTTATTTTTATAATTACAATTATATTTACATTTTTAATTTATAAAAATAATTTTGAAAAACAAAATATAAATAATTATATTGAAAAATTTGGTAATGATTATTATCCTGTTAAATATATTTTTCCTAGTAAAAATAATCCATTTATGAATATATCTATGGAAGATTATACTGAAAATCCAAATAGACAAGTTATTACAAAAAATCCATTGTTTTATAATAATAAAAATATTTTAAATAAAATTAATAATAAATTTAATATAAATTTATATAAAGATTTGGATGATATATTTGACAAAAATAATTCTCAAAGACAATTTTATACAACACCAATAACAACTATTCCAAATGATCAGGGCAAATTTGCTAATTGGTTATATAATAAAAATAAAACATGTAAAGAAGGAAATGGTTATCAATGTGTAGTCAATAATTTTAATCCACCTTATAGAAACAAATAAAAATTCAATTTATAAATAATATTGTATTTATAAATTATATTGTATATATGTATAAGGTATTATATGTATAGTAAAAAAAAAAGAAAAACTATTGTCAAATTATACTATTTTTATTAATATTTAGTTGAATTAGATTATTTTAATATTATTTTAGTAAAATAATACTAAAATAATACTAAAATGAAAGAAAATAATTAAGAAGTAAATTATAAATATATATATATAATAATATAATATGAATAACGATTTTTTTTTAGAAAATCAATACAATAAAAAAAAAATTTTATCTTGTTTAGAAAAAAATAATAAAAAAAAAATAAATTTTAATATACAAGGATTAACAAGATTATCAGATGATAATTGTTATATAGATTACAAATCTAATACTATACAAAAACCATTTTTACACATAATAAATAATTTTCATGATTGTAGATGTTTAGCTCCCAATGTCAAACAATTATCATTAGAACAACCTAATATAATATATAAAGATGGGTATGGATGGACATCAATAAAAGGATGTAATATAGATAATGACTCAAGATTAAGAAATGCGCGTAATTTAACTAATATAAAATGTAAAAATCAACTATTCCAACGACCTTATAATACTATACCTTATATGGGTAGAGGTGAGGGAGATATCTGTGTAGAAAATAAACTATTACCAGGAGAAGATACATTTCAAAATAGACCATGTAATAATTTGGCAGGTATTAATATTGACAGATTTATTCCTCAAATTCCATGTATAAAAGAAAATATACAAAATCCTATAAATATTATACCTGAAGAAAATAATTTATCATGGATAAGAGGAGGACAACCGTCTAGACAAGTTATAAGAGATAAAGATTATTTAAAGAAATGTGGGTTAAAATATAATGGTAAATATTGGGGTAAAGAACAAAATTTAAATTAATATTAATATTAAAGATTTTTTTAAATTTATTTATAAAAAAATTCTTAATATATATTATATTAATAATGAGTTCAAATAGATTAATTTATGATACTTGTGCTTACACAAAAAAAATTGATGAAAGCGTTAGTCCACTTCAATATATTCTTAATCCAATGAAATATGAAAATTGTAATAAATGTAGACATGAATTAGGATTAGTAAGTGGTCCAGCTGTAAGTCATATACAAGGAAATTTAGTAGATTTAGAAAATGATTTAAGAGGAGCTACAAGAGAATATAGTTTATGTCCTTCAAAAAAATATACACCAGGGCAAAATATTTATGCTCCCAGTGTTAAGGGATGTAATAAAACTAAAGAAGTTAACACTAATATGTTACATCTTCCTCCTTGTCAAATGATTAGATATAAACCAACACCTATGCCTAAACCTCTTGACATTCCTAATTGTAATAAAATTCCTGAATTATCAAATCCTAATGTTTGTGGACAAAAATGTTTTTAATTGATATTATATAGAATTTAATATATTAAAATTATAAAATTTTTATCTGTATAATATATAATATATATATGAGTTTTAATAGACTGAATTATGATACAGGAGCATATAATCAAGATATAAATCAATCAGTTGGACCAGGTGCTTATAAATTAGCTGATCCTAATAGTTCTTGTACAAAACAATGCTATCCATATCCTCCATCTGTTAGATTACAAAAACAGGGTGTTTCTATTGATAAATCAAGATTTTTAATTGATATTGATTCAGAATTAAATGGATTATTTAAAAAAAATACTAAAGATCCTTCTAAAAATTATGTTCCTTGTTGTCCAGAGACTGTATGCACATCGGGTGAAATATGTGGTCAAGGTGTATCAGGTATTTGCACAAATAAAAATTTAAAAAGAGGAGAAAGATATCCAGATAATAATTTATATCATTTTGAAGACTGTTTTATTCCAGATGAACACACTAGATTATCGAACCCCTCTTGTAATTTGAGAGGAACTGGATGGAATAGATGGGAATGGTTATGTTTAGATCCACAAGAAAGAACCGAAATTCCATTTGATTTTAATATTTCTAATAGGATTGTTGTTAAAGATAATCATAGACCATGTATTCCTTATCCTGTAGATCAAACCTTAGTTCTACCAAAAGGTAGACCACTTCCTTGTCATAATACTAATATAACGTGTGGTGTATTTACGGATCCTCCATCAGTTAATTGGAGAAATTGTAATCAAATTAAAAATTACTAAATTAATTATTATATAGTTAAGATTATACTTTATAGTGTAAATCTTTTATTTAATTTAGAAAATAAATTAAACAAAAGATTGTTTTATTTCTTAGATTTATTTAATAAACCTTACATTATTATTACTATTTTATTTTTAGTCTTTACATATATAGACTATTAAAGTATCAATATTAAATCAATTATTTTTTTACGAAGTATTCTGATTTAAAGGTATAATAGTAAAAAAAAAAAAAATTTATTTATATTATAATAAAAATGGAATACATTTTAGCTGGAACAGTTATTGGAGCTGGATATTTTTTAAGTTCTAATAAAAAAAAAAATATAGAAAATAAATTTAGTGATGATAAAAAAATTAATATTGAAGTTGAACCTTCTCAATCAGATATATATTCTTCAAATTATTATAAAAAATCTAAATTAATAGAATCTAATTTAGCAAATAAAAGATTTAGCATGGCAAAAAATGCGATAGATTCCAATATTATTCCACCACAATTTAATAATAGAATTATAAATGATCAAAATAATGCTATAAAATATTTACAATATCCAAGTAAAAATAATACTAATAATAATAAAAATACATATATAAGCACATTATCTGGAAAGCCTATTGATATTGATGAATTTACGCATAATAATATGAGTCCTTTTTTTGGAAGTAGTGTTAAACAAAATACATATGAATTTGCTAATCAACCATTATTAGAATTATATACTGGAACTTCTAATTTATCTTTAGAAAAAAATGCTATAAAACCTATGTTTTCAGCATGTAAAAATAATATTCATGGAACACAAAATAATACTAAAGAAGAATATAGTAGATATATTGGTTCTAAAATGAAAAATAATGAAAAACCTATGGAATCTCAAATAGTAGGTCCTGGATTAAATAATGGATATACCCATTTGCCATCTGGAGGTTTTTCACAAAATGATACAAGAGATTATATGTTACCTAAAAGCACAAATGAATTGCGAGTTTTAACCAATCCTAAAATTACTTTTGAAGGACGTATTATTCCTGGAAAAAATACAATAGTAAATCCAGGAAAACAAGGGAAAGTTGAAAAACATCGTCCAGATACATATTCAAAATGGGATAAAAAACGGCTTTTTACAACTACAGGAGCATATACAAAAGAAAAAGTTAAACCATGTTTAATTATGAAAAATACTAATCGTAAAATAACTAAATCATATACTGGATCTGGAGCTCCAGTAGTTAATAAGAAAGAAACATTTAGACCGAATGTTAGAGTGTCTACTAAAAATAATTATTTAACGTCTGGGCCAAGAAATTTAATAAATAAAGATAAAATTAATGACTTTGGAAAAGATTCTATAAATTTACCTTCAAATGAAAGAGACATTACTGGATTACGAACACATACTACTAATTTGACATCTATTGTTAAAGCTATTATTTCACCTATAGAAGACATTTTTAAGACTACGCGAAAAGAAAATGTTATAGGAAATATTAGACAATCTGGAAATTTTAATTCTAATAATAAAAAACAATATACATATGATCCAAATGATATTGCTAAAACTACTATTAAAGAAACAACTATTCACGATAATACTATAGGAAATTTAGCTGGAAAAAATAAATTAACTATATATGATCCTAATGATGTAGCAAGAACAACTATTAAAGAAACTAATATACATAATAACTATTCTGCTAATATTAAAAATTCAAATAAAATTACAGTTTATGATCCTAATGATATTGCAAGAACAACTATTAAAGAAACTAATATACATGATAATAGAAGTGGTAATATAGAAAGTAGAGATCGTGGATATACCTATGATCCCAATGATATTGCAAGAACAACTATTAAAGAAACTAATATACATGATAATAGACGTGGTAATATAGAAACTAGAGATCTTGGATATACATATGATCCCAATGATATTGCAAGAACAACTATTAAAGAAACTAATATACATGATAATAGACGTGGTAATATAGAAACTAGAGATCGTGGATATACATATGATCCCAATGATATTGCTAAAACTACTTTGAAAGAAACTAATATACATGATAATAGACGTGGTAATATAGAAACTAGAGATCGTGGATATACATATGATCCTAATGATGTAGCAAGAACTACTTTGAAAGAAACTAACATACATGATAATAGGCATGGTAATATAGAAAGTAGAGATCGTGGATATACTTATGACCCTAATGATATAGCAAGAACTACTTTGAAAGAAACTAATATACATGATAATAGACAAGGTAATATAGAAACTAGAGATCGTGGATACACATATGATCCCAATGATATAGCAAGAACAACTATTAAAGAAACTAATATACATGATATAAGAACTGGAAATATAGAAAGTAGAATTAATAGAGGAGCAGTAATAGATCCTGAAACTTCTAAAGCAAAAATTACAAATCGTAATACATTAGATCAAAAAGAAACTGTTCTTAATATGAATCTGCCTGATAGAGGTTATACTTATGATCCTAATGATATTGCAAGAACAACTATTAAAGAAACTAATATTCATGATATAAGAACCGGTAATATGGAATCTAAAGACAAGGGATATACTTATAATCCAAATGATATTGCTAAAACTACTATTAAAGAAACAAATATAGAACTTGTTCGAACAGGTAATATAAATAGATTAGAAGGAAATGAAGGAGGTTATTTAACTAATCCAAAACAAATTTTGAATACAAATAGAGAATTTACAAGTAGTGAATATATGGGAGTAATGGATGGTGATATTAATGGAGGAGGTAATGGTTATTTAACCAATAAAACTGAAGCTCCTAATACTAATCGTCAATTTTTTACAAAAGAATATACAGGGAATGCCGATAGTATAAATAGTAAACCAGCAACTTATGAAGAATATTATAATGCCACTATAAATCAACTTAGAGAAGGCACTCTTGAAGGCAGAAATCCAACTCCATCAAATGTATCGTTAGGAATTAATAAAAATATGATTAATCAAGAAAGTAAAAAAATTGAAGGTGATCATATTAATTCAAGAGAGTTAAATACTACTAAAATATATAATTCTATAAATTATATAGAACCATGTTCTATAACAGTTAATAAACAGGATGTTAATAATGATAAAATTATAGATAGAATTGAACCATCAACATTAGATGCATTTAATAATAATCCTTACACTAAACCACTTGATAGTTATATTTTTAATTAAAAAATTATAGTTTTCACAAATTGTCTTATGATTATAAAATTTCTATAATTATTTTTAGTAAATAAATAACAATATTTAATTTAGGAGATAAATTTAAATCAAGTGTTATTAATATCAGTCTATTATTTAATTAATTCCAATTAATTGGTTTTTTATTCCATTCTATAAGTTTATTATTTATTTGAGAAAAATGTTTACATCCAAAAAACCCTCGATATGCTGATAAAGGACTTGGATGAACAGATTCTAATATAAAATGTTTATTAGTATTTATTAATGATTTTTTTGCTCGAGCAAAATTACCCCAAAGTACAAATATAACTTTATCACAATTATCTGAAATATTTTCAATTAATTTATTAGTAAAATTAGACCATATATGTAAATGTGATTCAGGACATTTTTCTCTAACAGTAAGAGCAGAATTTAAAAATAATATTCCTTGTTTAGCCAAATCCTCAAAATTACTATTTATTCTATTAATTTTAATATCATCTGATATTTCTTTTAAAATATTTTTAAGAGAAGGTGGATTAGATACGTGATTAGGAACGCTAAATGCAAGTCCATTTGCTTGTTCTTTTTGATGATAACAATCTTGTCCTATAAATACTATTTTTAAATCTTCAATGTTAAAATATTTAAATGCTTGAAATATATTATCATTTGGAGGAAAAATCATTAAGTCAGGTTCATATAAATTTCTTTCTTGTTGTATTTTACTCATGACTATATCCAGTTCGTTTTTATTCAATTGTAATAAATTTTGCCAATTTGTATTTAACATTTTAATACAATTTATTTAATATATAAAAATTAAATCAATTTTTATATATTAAATAAATATTATTTCGCTTTATCTAAGATATTTTTTTATATTTTTAAATAAACTAAATATAATGAATAATTCTCATCAAATATTAATAGAAGCTAAAAATGAATATACTAAACAATTAACAAAATTATTAACAAAATCTATGTATGAAGGTATAGATTCAGTATATAAATTTTCGATAAAAGAACCAAGTTCACAAATTTTAAAAAAATTTCAAGAACATTTAAGTAATATTCCAAAATGGAATAAAACTATGATTAAGGATGAATATTTAAGAATTTTAAATAAAGTAGAATGTGATTGGGTAGAAGAATTAATAACAGCAGTATTTGTAAGTCATACAAAAGTTTTAACAGTAATAAAGAATTCCGAAAAAAATAATAAATCAATAGATTTAAAGATACCCTGTGGAGAACATTTTATACATAAATGTTATATAGAATGTGCCAGACAATTCTGGAAACGTCCATATTTATTAGATCATAGAATAAATAATATAGATAAACAAAGAAATATTAATGAATCAGAGAATCTAATATCAATAAGTATAGAAGAAACTATACGTAATATGCTACCGGTAAGAACAATTTTAAAACAATATTTAGGAAAAGATTATCAAGATGATATAGATGATGATGATTTATCTCAAAATATACCTAAAACTCATAAAGATAATATAAAAAAAATGGTGCAAAAGGAAATTGAAATGTCTTTAAATAATTTTGAAAATAAAAATGATAATAATATAAATGATAATTATTCTAATTATAAATTAGATACAGCAAGTATTATCAGTTACAAATTAGAAAATTTAAATGAAAAAGAAAATATAAATCTAGATGAAACTAAAAGTAAAAATTCAATAGTGGTAGTAGAAGACATAAAGAGTAAAAATTCTATAGAAATAGTAGAAGACATAAAGAGTAAAAATTCTATAGAGATAATAGAAGATATAAAGAGTAAAAATTCTATAGAGATAGTAGAAGATATAAATAGTAAAAATTCTATAGAGATAGTAGAAGATATAAAGAGTAAAAATTCTATAGAGATAGTAGAAGATATAAAGAGTAAAAATTCTATTGAGATAGTAGAAGACATAAAGAGTAAAAATTCTATTGAGATAGTAGAAGACATAAAGAGTAAGAATTCTATAGAGATAGTAGAAGACATAAAGAGTAAAAATTCTATAGAGATCGTAGAAGAAAGTATCAGAAATAAAAAAAAAAATAAAAATAAAAATGTAGAAGTTATTAATAATAAAAATTCAAAATATATATATTTAGAAAATGAAAATATAAATGATAATTCAAAAAGTATATATTTGGAAAATGAAAATACAGAAAATAATTCAAAAAATATAAAAAATGACTTAGATAGCGAAGATATAAATTTTAGTAATTCTATTTTAGAATTAGAAAAAGAACTAAGTGAAATATCTAGTAATAGTAAATTAACAAAAAGTCCAAAAATTTTAGCAAATGATAATTTATTTGATGATGCAATATATTTTAAAAATGAATAAAAAAAATTAGATAAATATAAAAAAAAATTTTCTATGTTTGAATTATAAATGATAAAAATAGAAAACGAATATTATATACCAATGTTTTTAGGAATATTATCTATAGGAATATTGTATTTAGAAAATATAATAAATAATAAAAAAAAAAATTTAGATAATTTTTTGAAATTATTAATAATAGTAATAGTGACTTCTGTATTAACTATTTATTTATGCAAAACAGTTGTAGTATCAAATATAAAGATAACAGAAGATATATTAACAGGGGATCCAAATTTTTAAATTAATATGATTTTTTAACATTAACAACGGGACCCTTACGTGAATTTCTAATATTAATATTTTCATTTTCATGATCATCATCATCATCAAAATTAGGATTATAATTTTCAGAATGATATTGCCAAAATTGAGGAGCACCTAATTGAAAATCGTCATGTGGTGAAGCTTTATACCAAAATACTTGATCTTCCAATTTATTAGTTTTCGCATTATTATTTATAACCAAACATTCAAAATTTTCGGTGCATTGATCCATAACTTGAGAAAATACATCAAATGATGGAAACATTCCAGCATATTGTTCATAAAGTCTTTTTCTATTAGAAACTATATTTTCTCTTAATATAAAAGTAAAATCAATATTAGTTCTTAGGTTAGGAGGAATACCAAGTGCATATTGCATAGTAATTACAAACATTACTTTATAATGACGTCCATTCATAAAAAGGGATCTAATATTTTTATGATTTACCCAAGATTTATCATACAAACAATCATCTAATATAATAAATGCTCTTGGGTCAATATTTGAATTATTATAATCGATTATTTCTTTATTAATAGCACAAATAACTTTTTTTTGTCTTTTAAGCATATTTGTAATAATTTCGGCACGATATTCGCCATGAATAAATATACTTGGCATAATTTTAGAGTAAAACGCATTTGCGCCTTCAGTGCCTGAAATAACAGTTCCAACAGGTACATCTTGATGAAAATATAATAAATCTTTAACTAAAAAAGATTTACCTGTTTCTCTTTTACCTATTAAAACGATAACTTTATCATCTTCAATCATATTCATATCAAATTTTTTTAATTCAAGAGCCATATCTACTATGATAGATGTATTTTTTTTTTATATTGTATTTACGCATTATAATTCATTAAAATTAGTGATATATTATCATTACTTCCATTTTTAATAGCTTGTAAAATTAAATTTTGTGATATTTTATTAATTTCAAAATAAAAATTATATTGTGAAATAATTTTAGTAATTTCATTAAAATTTATAAAATCCCAAAAACCATCAGTAGCAATAATAATTATATAATTTTCTATTGTAGAAAAACTATATATATCAGGTATAATAGAGACCGCACTATTAACACCATCATATTTATTTTTTAAAAATTTAAATTTAAAATCACCAAATGATTTTGAAACAGCTAATTCATTATTAATTCTATAAATTCCATTATTATTTGTCACATTACATTTTGAATTTATAATTCTATCATATTCAATAATATTATTTGGACGATGTTGTATAGATTCAAATTTATTTTGCATATTATAATTTAAAATCAATGTTTTAGAATCACCTAAATTAATTGTTATAATTTTTTCATTGAATATATATAATAATATAGCAGTGCTTCCTTGTTTTTTAAAATTTTTTTTATATAAAATTTTATCTATTTTTATATATTCTTTATAAATATTTTCTTTAATAATATTATAATCAGTATTAAAATTTTTATATTTAATAATACATTTATTAACATTTTTAAATAAACTAGGAAGAATATTAGATATTTCTTTACCACTATGACCATCAAATAATCCTAATATTTTGATATCATCAATTATATCAAAATAATAAAAATCATCCATAGAATTTCGTTTACCTTGTATTTTTGAAAATGTTGTTTGTAAATCCTTAAAATATAATTGTTGAATATTAAATTTATCTGTTGATTTAATATTTTCTATATTAAATGATAAAGAATTATAAAGACTCTTTATATTTTTTTCATAATTTTTCATTTATAAATATTAATAGAGAATAAGATCATTTCATTTCAAATTAAAACACAGGATAAATCTATAGAAATAAATAGAATGTTTATATATAAGCTAATTTAAATAAATAGAAAATAAATCAAGTAAAATTAAGTATATATATATTTTATTATTAAAAATTAATATAGTTAAAACATTCCTTAATTTTAGCTATTTAGATTTTAATTAATTACTTAAAGTTTAATTCAAGACAAATAAATAAATGAATAATTTATATTTTTATAATAGATTAGGTTTAAAAATACATAATTATAAAGAAAAAGAAGAACTAAATAATTCTATAAGCAAATTATTTAAAATTAATTTAATTAATAATTTTTCAAGTATATTATGTTTATTTAATAAAAATAGAATTTGGAATTATACTTTAAATAATTCTAGACAAATTTTAAAACTTATAAAAAAAAAAAAACAAGTTCATATTAATTGTGGAATATATAAAGGATTAATAAAATATAAAAAAAATAAATATTTTACAAATGTATTTGTAAAAGAATGTCATATTTTAAATTCGGATTTAGAAATGACAAGTAATGATGAATATAATGATTATTTAAAATATTTTTATAAATATGATATAAATAGTTCTAGTAATATTGAAATCTTTGTATTATATATAACATCTAAATTATATGAATTAGGAATATCACCTAATTTTCAATTATTTTATGGTTTTAACATAGTTAATATGAAAAAAGCAAGTACAGAAATAATTAATAATAAAGAATTAAATTATTTTAATAATTTAAAGAAATATAATAAATTTAAAATATATAAAAAAAAAAAAAATTATTATTTAGAGAGAAACAATATACCTTGTGTTTTATTATATAGTGAATTATTAGAAGATAGTTTGTATAATTATATAATTGATACATCAAATATTATAGAATATGAATGGTCATGTTATATATTTCAAATAATAGCGGCGTTAAGTATATGTCAAAAATATTTTAATTTATATCATAATGATTTACATTTATCTAATATAATGTATAAATACACAAAAGAGAAATATTTATATTATGAATATAATAATAAAATATATAGAGTAAAAACATATAATAAAATAATAAAAATAATAGATTGGGGTAGAGCAATCTATAAATTTAATAATTATGAAGGAAAAAATAGTGTTTATAATTCAGATGGTATTGCATTTGGACAATATATTTACAATCGAATAAATAATAAAGGTAAGAAAGAAATCAATTATAATCCTTCAAATGATTTAGTAATATTAGGTTCAAATTTAATAAATGTAAATTTATTTCCCAAAAAGGGAAAATTATTTAAGTTAGTAAAAAATTGGTTAAAATACAAAAATTTAAATATATGTAATATACAAAAAGATTCATTTAGTATTTATAAAACAGGAGCTAAATTTTGTGAGAATGCAATACCAGAAAAACAAATTGAAAATATAGTTTTTAATAAATTGAGAGTAGACTCCAAATTAATTAAAAATAAAAAAATATATAAAATATAGTTATTAAATTAATAATTATAATAGTTTTAAAAATAAATTAATTATCAAATGGAGATATATTTTCAATAAATTCATTATTATCGTTAAAAGGATATGTAGACCATGTGCTTTTTTTATCAAACATGTCACTATATAATTTTTTAAGATCAACATTATTAAGTTGTTCTTCATAAAATGTTCTTGGAATATATCTATATTCAATTTTAGCAGGTTTATTATTTTTTTGATTTTTTTGATATCCACTAGTAATAAAAATAATACCTAATATAAAAATTATTAAAATAATAGATTTCATAAATAAATATAATATAGATTTTATTTTATATTATATTTATTATTTATTAAATATGAATTATTATGTCCATGTATTAAGGAATTAAACTAAGAATTATTTATATTTTTTTTAGCTAGCCATGGGTCTTCTTTTTCTAACGAATTTTTTAAAATATCATTACTGATATCAAAATTAGAATTTTCTTGTGTAGAATTTTCTTGTGTAGAATTTTTTTGTGTAGAATTTTCTTGTGTAGAATTTTCTTGTGTAGAATTTTCTTGTGTAGAATTTTCTTTTGTAGAATTTTCTTGTGTAGAATTTTCTTCATTCAATATAATTTGTTTATTTTTTAATTTAGAATCTTCGGATTCTTTCATAGCTTGTTGTTTAACATAATCAACATGTTCTCTAAAGTGATCATCTTTTGAATTTTGATTTTCTTTATATTTTTTAACAAGTTGATTTAATTCATTCTCAAAATATTCTTGATTTTCAATATTATGTGGATTAGGATCCCATGGTAGCCAAAAACCTACCTGACCAACAAATACATTAAAATTTTTATCTTTTTTTTGTAATAATTTAGCACGCACTTGAGCTTCTTTAAGAGTATCATACATTCCGCGAACTTTAATACCTCTTACTGTAGTTTGAAAATTATTTAATTCATTATATTCTTTTTCAAATTCTTCATCACGATTATATAGATAATCTAAATATTTTTCCTGAATATTATCTAAATATTCAGTATTTAAATTAATATTATTTTCTTTAATTAAATGATTTAAATATTTTTTTATTTTAAATAGATTTTTATCTAAAATTACATTTTCGGGAGAGATAAATGATAAACAGACATAATTTTGACCACGAATAGGTTCATCTGATTCTAGAAAATCTTCCTTAGATTCCTCTAAATTTTTAACACTCATTTATTTATTATATAAATATAGAAGCTTTAAGTAAATATAAAAAAATTAATTATAACATTAAATATTTTTCATTAAAATTTTTTCTTTTTATAATATATAAATAAATGGATAGATTACAAAAAGAAATTGATGATTTACAATCGTCTTTTGATTTACAAGAAGTTATAAAGAGAGCAGTAAAATATTTAGTAGAAGGTTTTGCAGTTGCAGTAGCCGCTTATTATATACCTAAAGGCAATAAAAAATTAGAAATTGAAGAAATTACATTAATTGCAGTCACTGCAGCGGCCACTTTTGCTGTATTGGATATGTATGCACCAAGTATAGGATCTGCAGCTAGACAAGGAACTGGATTTGGTATTGGTGCTAATCTATCCGGATTTCCTAAATTAGCTTAAATAAATATATAGTATATATAAATCAATTTTATTAAATTCTTTTTTTTTTTTTATTAATAAACATAGAAATGCAAAATATTTTGAAAAAATGTAAATATAAATATTCATTTTTTCAAAATATATTTAAAATTACTTCTTAAGAATAATTAAAGATATAAATATAAATAAATTTGTATTTACTCATTTAAATAATTATATCTATGATAAAAATTTTAATTATATTAAAAATAATATTTATAATAGATAAAGTATCTTAAAAATTAAAAATATTACTATTTATATAGTTTTAATATATTGCCATTTAAGTTCCTCACAAATTTTTTTCCAAATTATATCTTGTTCAGCCAATTTTTCTCTAGATTTTAATAAACTAAAATGTTTTAAAAATTCATCCATCTCTAATAATTGTAAACATTTGTATAGAACGTATGAATATGATAAAAAATTACTTCTTTTATTAGGACAATGACTCATCCAAGGATTTTGTATTTCTTTAAACATCATTCTTAATTTTTCTTCAACATCTCTATCAATAATAGGAGCAGGTCGACCACTTAATCTATTAATAATATGTGGAACATGTTCATAGTATTTATTCAAATTAAGTTTTTTTAGAATATCTCTAACTTTACTAATTTTAAGATTTTTCATATCAACATAACTTTCTTTTAATAATTCATTTTTAATTAATTTATATATATCTTTAGATATATCTGTTGATTCTTTTGCTTGAAATTGTGCAAGCCATTCATTAAAATGATTAATTCTTTTATATGCAAAATAACTAATTTCTCTTGGAGGTTCTTTATAAGAAGGTTTATCAGAATCAATTAAAATTTTTTCTTGTGTTGCACAATTAGGACATATCATTATACCTTCCGATTGGTAAAAAATTCTTTCACTATAACAATCTATACAATAATCAATATTAATAATTTCTAGATTAGAATCGGGAATATATTTATCATCAATATAATTAAAGTATTTTTCAATAATTTCCATTTTTGAATATTCTTTATTATTATTTTTTTTATCTATAGAATTATCTAATATTTCATCTGATTGTATAGATTTATTGCTATTAGTATCATTTATTTTATTTTCATTATTAATCAATTTATAAGTAAAAAAATCTACTACAGATTTGTTTTTATTTAGACACTCATTGTTATTTTTATTTTTATGTTTTTTATTAGAACGATCATCGTTATAATATTGATATAACATATGACTGGTATTAATTAGATATTTATTTACATTTGTAAATTTTTCAATAGTATTAATTTCTTTGCTTAATGATTCTATTTCTTCTTTTAACAATAATTTATTTTCAATTTCTATATCAGATAGATTATAAGAATTTTTAATTGATAAAGTTTCATATTCATTTTTTAATTGTTCTAATTTTTTATATTTTTTATAAATATTTTTTTTATTATCATTAAAATTTTTAATTTTATTAGTATGTTCAGCATCTAAAGTAATTCTCAAGTCAGATTGTGAAGTTTTATTTCTTGATTTTTTTTCTTTAAATAAAACCATTTTAATAAAAAGATAATTAATCTTTATATCAAATTAATTAATTCGTTATTTTATTTAATAAAAGATATATAGTATATTTAAATGAATGATTTAGAATTTAATTTAGATATATTAAGTCTACATAAAATGTTATTTATATATAATGCTGTTTTAAATGGCTGGATAGTAAAAAAACTTTCTAATAATAATTTTGAATTTAAAAAAAACAAAAATGATGTTAAGAAAGAAATATATTTAGACGATTTTTTAAAACATTTTGTTAAAGAAAACCTAAACATAGACCATATTATAGAAAATATAAATTTAAACTAGTATATAATATATATAGTTAATTTATTTATAATTATTTGCGTTTTTAATAAAAATATTTTCTATTTATATATTATAATTTAAAATGGGTGGTGGTTTAATGCAATTAGTAGCCTATGGTGCTCAAGATATATACCTTACTGGTAATCCTCAAATAACTTTTTTTAAAGTAGTCTATAGAAGACATACTAATTTTTCAATGGAAGCAATCGAACAAACATTCAATGGTAATCCTGGATTTGGAAAAAAAGTAAGTTGCACTATATCCAGAAATGGAGATTTAATTCATAGAGTATACTTACAAACTACATTACCTGAAGTAGATTTATCTTCAGACCCTAATGTAAGTCCTATAACTGGACAACCAAATTTAAGAGAATTTAATTGGGTAAATTGGGTTGGACATCAATTAATTAAGAATGTTGAAGTCGAAATTGGTGGTCAAAGAATAGATAAACATTATGGTGAATGGCTTCATTTATGGAATGAACTTACACAATCACCAGGTCTTCAAGCCGGATATGCAAGAATGGTAGGAAATGTTCATAAATTAGTTACACCAAATACAAGTTCGGGATCTAAATTTGATAAAACTACTCTATATATTCCTCTTCAATTCTGGTTCTGTAGAAATCCTGGTCTAGCTTTACCTTTAATTGCTCTACAATATCATGAAGTAAAAATTAATGTTGAATTCAATGATTTAGATGCTTGTGCTAGTGGTTCATCTACAGCTGATGGAATGAGAAATCCTACACTTAATAATCAAGATAATTCTAATGCTAATATTACCTTTAAAAATGGTGATTTAAGTTTAGAAGATACTGCTTTATGGGTTGATTATATTTACTTAGATACTGACGAACGACGAAGATTTGCCCAAGTTTCACATGAATATCTAATTGAACAGTTACAATTTACAGGAGAAGAATCTATTAGCACTGTAAGTAATAAAGTTAAACTTAATTTTAATCATCCTATTAAAGAACTTGTATGGGTTGTTCAATCACAAAAAAATGTAGGATTTAAACAATTTACTAATTATTCTGATTATCCTGATAATTCATTCCTTACTGGTGAAACAATGGATCCACTTGGTCTAGGACTTACTGGACCGCTTGATCTCGGTTTAGGAAATTTTAATCAGGGACAAAATAATGACAATCTTGGTCAACAATTACATATGAATGGCACTAAAGCAGAATTCGATGTAGGTGTCAATCCTATTGTCACGGCTAAATTACAACTTAATGGACACGATCGTTTCCAAGAAAGAAGAGGTGATTACTTTAACTACGTTCAACCATACCAACATCATACTAATACTCCAGCTCTTGGAATCAATGTTTACTCATTTGGTCTTAAACCTGAAGAACATCAACCTTCTGGAACATGTAATTTCTCAAGAATAGATAATGCTACTTTACAAATGACTGTCACTCCCGCAACTGTACATAATACTACTGCTAAAGTTCGTGTATATGCTACAAATTATAATGTTCTTAGAATTATGAGTGGTATGGGTGGTCTTGCTTATTCAAATTAAAGTATATATTATATATTAATTATTTTAAATATATAATTTATACTTCTTTTGAAATATTTAACATTTTTTTTTCTAAATTAGATACTTCTTTCTTTAGTTCATCTATCGTAATATTTTCGCTTAATTCATTTTCTTTCATATCATCTTGATTAGTTTCTAAATTCATCTTATTTATCATATTTTCTAACTTTGTCTCATCTATATTTTTCATAATATTCTCTTCTTTATCTTGATATTCTTGTTCTTCTGGTTGCTCTTGTTCTTCTGATTGCTCTTGTTCTTCTGGTTGCTCTTGTTTATTTTGTATCTCTTGTGTCTCTTGTATATTTTCATTTTCTAAATTTATACCATTATCTAATAATTTATATATTCTTTTAGAATATTCATTAACATTCCTTAATGAAAATCCGCTATTTAAACAACTTGTATCATATAACATACATATTAATTCATCAATATATTCTTTTTCTTTTTCAGACACTATCATTTTATCTAATCCACTTATTATTGGATGATTTATGTTTATTTCTAAAGTTTTTTTTCTATTTAACATATAATTATTTATTTTTTCCAAAGGTTGTGATTTCATAATTCTTTCCATATTTGCAGATAAATTAGATACTAAACAACAAGGTGAATCAACTATTCTATCAGAAATTATAACTTTTTCTAAATTATCATTTAAAACTTCTTGTATTCTATTACATAATTTCTCATATTTAACACCTATATCTTTCTCTGTATTGTCCTCTTTTTCACCTAATTCTAAATCATCTTTATTTATACATATAAATTTTATATCTTTCGAATCATGTTTATATGATGTTAATATTTGTGATATATATTCATCTATTGTTTCCGTAAAATATAATACTTCTATATCATTCTTTTTTAATCTTTCTGTATAAGGTGAATTCTCTAAAATATTTACGTTCTCTCCTGCTATATAATATATACCAGACTGATTCTCTTTCATCCTATTTATGTAGTCATCTAATTTTATTAATTTATCTGTAGATTTTGAAGAATAAAATCTAAATAAATCTAAATATTTTTGTCTATTTTTATCATCTTCATGATACCCAGCTTTTATATTTTTAGAATATTCTTTGTAAAATTCTTCATATTTTTCAATATCTTGTTGCAAATCCGAAAACATTGTCAGAATTTGTTTAATTATAACTTTCCTTATTATTTCTACTGTTTTGCTTTCTTGTAACATTTCTCTTGAAACTGTTAATGGCAAATCTTCACAATCAACTATTCCTTTTACAAAATTTAAATAATGTGGCACTAAATCTCTACAATTATCTGATAAAAATACCCTTTTTACATATAATTTTATATTATTTGAATTATCATTTTCTTTTATCATAAATGGATTGAAATCACATTTTGGAATATATAATATACCTTTCACTGATACTTGACCTTCTATTGAAAAATGTTTATATATATAATACTCATTTAAACCATATGTTTTTTTTGTAATATCTTTATAAAAATTTTTATAATCTTCTTCTGATAAAGTTTCAGAATTCTTTATCCATATTGGTTTTTGATCATTTAATTGTTCCCATTCTTCATAACTTTCTTCTATTGTTTTTTTTTCTTTATTATTTTCATCTTCTTGGGTCTCTTCTTTTAATTCTTCAATTTCAACTTCATCATCTAATTTCTTTTTTGATTCACTATTTTCTTTTTTTTCTTCTTCTTCTTCTTTTTTTTCTTCCTCTTCTACTTCTATTTGTCTAGTTTTATGCACTAAAAGTTTTATAGGATAATTTATGTATTGTGAATGTTCATTTACTATATTTTTTATAGTAGATTCCTCTAAATATGTTTTACAATTATCCTTTAAATATAATTCTATCTTTGTTCCTCTTTCTATATCTAAATTACTATCTTCTCTTAAATTAAATGTAGAATCACCATTTGATTCCCATTCGTATTTTTCATTTTCATTATCTTTTTTTGTCAATATTTTAACTTTATCTGCTACTAAAAATGCTGAATAAAATCCTACTCCAAATTGTCCGATTAATGATAAATCATTCTTATTTTGTAATTCATTTATAAATTTTTTTGTTCCTGAACTAGCTATAGTTCCTATGTTATTTAATAAATCCATTTTATTCATCCCTATTCCAGTATCTTCTATTGATAAAATTCCTTCTTCTTTATTTATATTTATTTTTATTTCATACTCTATTGTTTCAGAATCTTTACTTAGGTTTAATCTATTATGTCTTATTTTATTAATGGCATCTGATGAATTTGATAACAACTCTCTTAGAAAAATATCTTTGTTACTATAAAAATTATTTACTATCAAATTCATTAATTGTGTCATATCTGCATTAAATTTAAATAAATTTTTCTCTATTTCCATATTTTCTATATTATTTATTTTTTCATTTTCTTCTATTTTTTTCATATAAAACCTTAACTTTAACTTATTTTTAAATATTTTTAATTTATTTAAAAATTTGATTAAATTATTTAAATATATCTAAAGATATTAATTAATTAATGATTATTGAATATAATGGCTGTATTTATACAATTCCTAAAGAAGAATATGAACCAAATAATTTATATTTAGAAAGATTATGGTTTCTAGCAAAACAAGAACCTACTAATTATGAAATGTATTATCAAAATATTCAATATTCTATTCTATGGAAAAATATTAAATATTTTAATTGTAAATATTCAAAAGATATTACAAACAAAATTAATATTTAACTATTCTTAGACCATGCCATATTAACATTAGCTGGGCTTGAATAAGGATTATATTGTTTTGGAATTCGATTCCAATTAAATATCTTTCCTTTTAAATTATTACAATCATCAAAAGAACTTACTTGAATATTTCCATAACCTCGTTGATTTGACCAACTATGATTACTTAATAAATTAAAATTTATATTATTGTTGCTTATATCATAAGGAGAACTATATTCTTGACAAATTAACCCTTTTTCTTTGTCTATATTCCCTTTTTTTATATCCATTTTTTCTTGAGCTGTTTTAGTTTTTTTTAATTTTTTCATTTCATTATTTATATTATTTAGTCCATTTTTACAACTATTATTTAAATTTGTATTACAAGAGATATCTTTTGCACAATTATTTATAAATATATTTGGATACATATCTATATATTATTTATACATTTTTTTTTTATAAATTCATACTTATATCCTTCATTTTACTTAATTTTATTAAAATTTTATTAATCTTTTAATTACTAACCAATATGTTAAAATTCCTAAAACTATAAATATTATTAATTTTAAATATATTTCTCCTAAAAATTTATTAACATTAGGATCTGAAATATACATTAAAAAATTTACAACTAATAAAATTACAATCATTTTTATTATATCTTCAAACATTGGTCTATATTCTTCTTCAAATTCTATATTAAATAATGTTTTTATCATTTATTATATTATAAAATATAGAAAAAAATATATAATTTTAATCATTTTAAATCATTTTATATTATATTCTATTAATTTTTTAGAATTTGTAAGTATATTATTAACTTATAAAATATATTATTTCTTTAAATTTTATAATAATTTAATACTTAAAGTAAGTTTAAAATTAAACTTTTTTTTATTTATTAAAAATAATGAAGCCAAACGTTTTTGTAATATCTTGGAAATATTCACTTATTATATGTGCTATTATTTCAGCTAGTTTTATAAGTATATATTTAGAAATAAAAAAAAATCAAAAATTTATCCAAACATTTAGTTCAAGCATTAGAGAATTAAGAGATTTATTTATTAATAATAAAAATAATACACAATTATTTTATGATAAACAAAATCTAAATAATAATAATTATAGATCAAAATTAAATCAATCTAATTTAAAAAAAAATTCAACTATTAAAAATAATAATAACCAATATAAACCTAAAATTATTAATAATCAAAATATAAATAAAAATTATATTCAATCTGAATCAGAAAATAAAAATGATATAAACTCTGAAACAATTGTTTCTAATCTAAAAAATGAAATAATAGATTTTGAAAATCAAATTAATGAAATTAACAAATCATTACAAATTGATTGTAGCACTACATCTTATACAGAAATTATAAGTAATAATGATGTAAATTTAAATGATCTAGCTAATAAAGTTAATGAAAATATTGAAAATAAAACTTATTCACCCGAAGATTCCTTACATGATCATATATTAAATCATTTAGAAAGCGAACAAGAAAGTGATTTAGATAGAGATAAATTAAATTTATCTAATAATTTGGAAAAAAATAAAATTGATGATATTAATTCTATTAATATTAAAAATATAGAATGTATATCAAAAGAAATTAATTCAGATAATAATTTACAATTGAAAGATAATCAATTAGATAATAATCAATCATATGATAATCAATCTGATAATAATCAATCTAATGATAATCAATCAAATGATTATCAATTAGATGATAAATTTGATGATGATAATCAATTAGACGATAATCAATTAAATAATAATCAATCTAATGATAATCAACCAAATGATAATCAATCAAATGATAATCAATCAAATGATTATCAATTAGATGATAAATTTGATGATGATAATCAATTCGAAGATAATCATTTAGATGATTATGATTTAGATAATAATAATTTTAATGATAATAAGTTAGATAATAAATTAAATAAAGAAAATTTAATTCAAAATAATTTAGATATAAGTAATGATAATAATTTAAGATTTAATTCGGAAATAAATAGTAATCAAAATTCTCAAATATCTACCGATTCTGATTTACATAATTTAAAAAAAAAGAATTTATTAGATATTTGCATGACTAAATATTCTGCAAAAGAATTAATGGATCTATGTAAAAATAATAATCTTATTATTAGAGGTAATAAAAATATATTAATAAATAGATTAATATCTAATAATATTCTAAATTTATCTAATTTAGATAATAATCTTTCGGTTATAAATGCTTGTAGTTAAATATAATTATAACATCTCCTTATAATTACCATTATATAAAATTACACATATAATCAGGAAGAATTGCAAAAATTTTTATTTATAAATATTTTAAATAAAAATATTTTATTATTATATATATAAATGAATTCTTGTTATAAAACATCTAATAATAAACATTTTAAATGTCCACCAAGAATGAATGATGGAAGACATTTCACTGATTATCGTCCAAATTGTCATATAAATAATTTAATACGATTAAATAATAAATTATCTAACTCATATGAAACTAGAATGTTTTTAACTAATAATGCTAATAAATTAATTGATCTTAATCGAACCTATTCTTGTCAAAAAAATTGTTGTGGACCATGTAAATCCCCATATAATCAAGGCACTATGTTAAGAGAACAAGACTTAAAATCTTGTAATAATAATTCTTGTTCCATAAAAAAAAATTATGATAAAGGTTTAGGACAAGGACGTCAATATTCGGATATACAAAATTGTAATTGGCCACAACAACTTCCAGTAGGACAATTATCAAGTTGCTGTGCTAATGCAAATGATTTATTCAATTATTATGATCATGTTGATACAAAATCTCAGGGCGAACTATTACCAAGAACTACAATACCATCAGGTTCTAACTATTTACAAGGAGGTGACCCTTCTCCATTTAATCTATAAATTATTTTTCTAATATATATAGATTTTAAATAATAAATAAAATATTATATTAATATATATAATGTGTGATTTTAAAAAAGATTTACTGTTTAATTGTGATGGACAAATATTAGATACAGGAAATGGTGAATTTAAAATTAAAGGAAAAATAGATAAATATAAAAATGTTAATTTACAATGGTGGGCTGCGAGTCCTCCTAATTATTTAACTTCATTTTCTGGTTCTGGACTACCGTATCCTAATCCAATTGTTGCTTATAATAATACACCAAATAAAGGTATAATAAAAACAGATTTTGAAGGTAATTTTGAATTTAATGTATTTTATCCTAATTCTTATTATTATGGTTTAGGCACTTACGTTATAGAACCATCATGTCATTTAAAATTATGCAATGATAAATCATCTCCTATACATACTTTTAAATTAGGTAATGGTATACCTTTTCGTATGCTTACTTATCCACCTCTAAATTACCAAAATAGAGCAAGACAGAATGTCATGTTTTATAGCGGAAGAGAAAAATTACCTATAAGAAGTCAAGAAAAAATATTAAGAGATTCTAAATATCCTAATAAAAATATTATGCCAAAAGATTTTTGGGGACTTAAACCTTCTCATCCATAAATAATTTATATATAAATTATATATATGATAAATGACATTTTACACATAATTTATATCCGATTAAATTATAATGATATTAATAAATTAAAAAAACGACTTATTATATTCAAAAATTATTGTTACCCTTGTTTAATATCTCAAACAAACAAAAATTTTAAAATTTATATTAATATAAATTTTGAACATTATGAATTGATATATAATTATATTAAAATTACTGAAAATATAATTTTAACTGATAAAGATATAGAATACATCTCTAATTCTAAAAGAGATAAAACATATTTGATTACTACAAGAATAGATTCTGATGATATTATAAATATTAATTTTATAAATTGTGTTCAACAATTTATTAGTAATAAATATATACAAAAAAATATAATTAATAAAAGCATTATTTTAAATTTTTCTATGGGATTACAATTAAAAAATAATAATGTTAATCATAATATATATAAAAGAATATATAATATACCTAATCCATTTTTATCTATAATTACAAAAAAAAATTTTCATTGTAGAACATATGACCATCATATATTTCATAATGATATTGATAATTTTATTTTTATAAATTTAAAAAATAAAATTCCTATGTGGATACAATATATACATGATGATAATATATTAAATAAAATTAATATTAATAGTCAAAATATATATATATCTAGCTATTATCTTAAAAAATTATTTAATCTAACATTATAGTTTAAACATATTTTTATTTAAAGTTTATACTATATTATTAAATACAGTTTATACTATATTATTAAATACGTTAATGAATAAATTTATTAAAGATCCTGTCTATAACGACTTTTTAAAATTTTCATCAGATGAATTAAAATTAATTGATTTACCAGAATTCAAAAGACTTAAAAAAATTAAACAGTTAGGTGCTTTAGATGAAGTATTCCCTAACGCAAATCATTCTAGATTTTCTCATTCTTTAGGAGTAGCTCATTTAAGCGAACAATATTTTAAAAATATATTAAAAAATTCTAACATAGATAACAAATTTATTAAACATGTAAAAATTGCCGGTTTATATCATGATATCGGACATGGACCATTCTCACATGTCTTTGATAACGTTGTATTAAAAAAAATATGTCCTAACAATCCTTACTCTAAACATGAATATCGTTCTCAAATAATATTTGAAAATTTAATAAAAAAAATTAATATTAATAACTTTTCAGGATATGATATTGATATTATTAAAAATATGATTAATCCTATTACTCATAAATCATATTATTATAATCAAATTGTTAATAATACTATCAATTCATTAGATACTGATAAAATTGATTATTTAATGCGTGATTCATATCAATTAGGTTTTAAATATTCTTTTGACTATCGAAAATTATTTAATAAAACTAAATTAATCTCTACTGATAATTCAAATAATCAAATATACTATCATGAAAATGAAGCTAATAATATATTTGATATATTTTATACTAGATATAAATTTCATAGAGAAATTTATAATCATAAAACAGTTAAATCTATAGAATTAATGATTAGTGATATTCTATTAATGTCTAATGATATATATGATTTTCAAACAGCAATACAAACTGACGATTTTTTTGATTTGGATGATAATATATTAACAAGAATTAAATATAATTCAGAAAAAAAACTAAATAAATGTAGAACAATATTAAATAGAATAGATACTAGAAATTTATATAAAGAAATATATAAAACTTGTAATTATGATATATCTTTTGTAACTGACTATATTCAAGATACTTATTCTGATAATAATATCAATGATTTTCATATTATAAAATTAAATTTTGATTTATGTAATGGTTCTCTATCGCCTTTAGAAAATATTAATTTTTATAAAAATAATAATGAAATTATTGATAATAATAATATTTTTATTCGAAAAATAATTCCAAAAAATTTTGATGAATCATTTATAGCTGTTTATAAAAAATAAATACTTAAAAATAAATACTTAAAAATAATTTCATTTTTTTTTATAATGAAAAAAAAAATTATTTCTATCGATGTAGGAATTAAAAATATGGCATATTGTATTATTGAAAAAAATCATGATAATTTTGAAATATTAAATTGGGATACTATTAATATTTTAGATGATAAAATTAATAATTTACCAAAATGTAATAATATTATTAAAAATAAATTATGTAATAAAATAGCCGTTTTATCTTTAGAAAATAATAATAGTATTAAGTATTTTTGCAACAAAATTACTTGTAATAATTTTCTTACTAAAAATTATTCTAATATTAAAACTAAGAAAATAAAAAAAATTAATACAAAAAATATAAGTTTATTAGAATTATCTAGTATACTTATCAATAAATTAATATCATTAAAAGATATAATTTTAAATGTTGATGAAGTTATTATAGAAAATCAACCTGTTCTTAAAAATCCTACTATGAAATCTATTCAAATTGTTCTATTTTCTTTTTTTATTGAACATGGTTATAATTCTGATATCTCTCCTATTAATAATATTCATTTATTTTCGGCTAGAGATAAACTTAAACTATATAAAGGACCTCAAATTGATACTTCAAAAATTAAAAATAATTATAAAAAAAGAAAGTATTTAAGTATAGAATATACAAAATATTATATAAATGATTCAAAATTCTACCAATTTTTTTTAAATAATAATAAAAAAGATGATTTAGCTGATTGTTTTATACAAGGTTATTATTATTTATTTAAATAAATAAACATTTAATTTGCGTATAAGATTTAAAATAGTTTTCTATAAAACATTATAATGAGTGATAATGAAAATGACAAAATATCTATTAATAGTTTGAATTTAAATGTTATTAAAAATGATTTACCAAATACAAACAATAAATTTCGTTCTATTTCTCCTAATGCTAATATTGATATTGGCTTAGATTTATTGGTTAATAAAGAAAAACAAAAACCTATTAAAATTGATGAAAAAACTTCTAATGCCAATGGATATAATTTAAATGAAAATAATCAAAACATTTCCGAATTTGATTTATTAGAAGATAATAATCAAAATTATAATGAATTCGAAATTAAAAGTAATAATACCATTAATAATTCTATTATTTCTGACCAAGATTTTGAAGACTTCATTGATAAACAAGATATGGATGATCAAAAATTTTATAATAAAGATTTAAAATCCTCTGAATATAATTTTGATAAATCAAAAAATAATATAAATATAATTAGGGATGATAGTTATCTATCTCAAAATTTTGATAATCATAGTTCCAGATCTAGATCTAAATCTAATTATAAAAAACCTAAATCACATGATATTAATTTAGAAAATTATAGTAACAATAGTTTTACTACTAATATTGACAATAAATATCCACATATAGTTAGAGATGAAAATAATGATAATGTAAATTTTATTAAACATCAAAATTATGAAGCTGAAAAAAAAGAAAAAGAAGACCTTTTATATAAATTTGAAAAAATGAGAAGATTAGGTATACCACTTAATAAAAAATTTAACTTCTCATCAAATATTGACGAAATGCGCTTTGAATATAATAAAATTAAAGCCCAAAGGGAATCTGAATCTTCAATTAAATTCCAAAAAAAAATGTTAATGGCATGTGTAACTGGTATTGAATTTCTTAATGGTAAATTTGATCCATTTGATGTTAAATTAGAAGGTTGGTCTGAAAGTGTTCATGAAAATGTTAATGATTATAACGAAGTTTTCGAGGAATTACACGAAAAATATAAAGATCGTGCTAAAATGGCTCCTGAATTAAGACTTTTATTTATGATTGGAGGAAGCGCTTTTATGTTTCATCTTACTAATACTATGTTTAAATCACAACTTCCTGGTATGGATGATATCATTAAACAAAATCCTGAATTAATGAAACAATTTGCAAATGCTGCTGTAAATACAATGAATCCCGACTTAAAACAAGCAACTTCTTTCTTCTCTCAAAATCAAAATAATAATTTCCAACCACAACCACATAATACAAATAATTATAACCAACAATCATTTAATAATAACAATAATCAAATATATGAAAATCCAAATATTTCTAAAAATAATAATATAGGCCCTATTAATACTCCTTTTAATCAACGTTCTAATTCACCTAAATCTAAAAAAATTATTTCTCCTCCCACTGGAGTAGATGAAATATTAAATGAACTTAAATCAAATACTGAAAATATCTCTGATATAATATCTTATTCTTCTGACACAACAAAAAAAAATGTTAATTTAAAATCTAGACCTAAAAAAAAAAATATTACACTTAATTTAGAATCATAATTTAATTTATATTAAAATTAATACTTAAATTTATTAAATATTCATTTTTTATTATTTATTTTTCCAGCCTTAATCAGTGTATCATAGGCGTTTTTTATTTCCTCTTCTGATATATTTCCATCATTATTTGTATCTATTTTAGATATAGATTTTGATAATATACAATATTTGCTTTTACTGTTAAATAAATTTAATACTAAAATTATAAAACAACAAGTTATTATTAATGATGCTAATAAATCACGTGTTCCTATAAATGCTATTGTAAATATTATTAATCGTCTTAAAATTTTACTACTTAAAAAATAACGATGCTCATCTCCTATATCTATTTCTATATATCTTGCTCCTACATTTAATAATATCATTAAAAATCCATAAATATATTTATTATTATTAAAAAAATTTACTCCATTCTCAAATATATTATTACTTATTATTGTTGTCGTTGTTGCCATTATATTATATACATATATTTTACAATATCTATTCTTTAAAATTTATCATTTTTTTTCGTATGCTTTGTCATTATCTATTACAATTTATTTTTCTAATTATCTTCTTCATCTTCATCTTCATCTTCAATCTCATCTTCATCTTCATCTTCATCTTCATCTTCATCTTCATCCTCATCCTCATCTTCATCTTCATCCTCTTCTTCATCTTCTTCATCTTCATCTTCTTCATCTTCTTCATCTTCTTCATCTTCGTCCTCATCTTCATCTTCATCTTCATCATCCTCATCTTCACTATTTATTTTAAAATGTTCATTATAATTTTTTTTCATTTTTTCTTCTGTTATACGTAAACTATTATCTAAATTAATGCTTATTAATAAAGCAATTGATATTAACACAACTAAAAATAAATTATCGCTTCCTAAATATAATATTAATCCTACTATTAAAATTTTGCTTAAAGGATGATTTACAAATGCTATAATATGTCTAGGAGTATATATTGATAATCCCGATATGTATAATATTAAAAATATTATAATTAAATTTTTATTATTAATATGTTCTTTACTTTTTTCTAAAAAACTTATTATATTTTGTTTATAATTATCCATTATAATATAAAAAAATATTTTATTCTATAGAATATTTTTATTTATTTAAAACTAATATGGGGAATACATTTTTGAAGTATTCCCTGTAAGATTATAAGCTGGTAAAACTACATTATTATAATCTGTAAACTCTTCGCCATGTTCGTTATCATTATCCTCCTCTTCTTCCTGGTCTTCATCTTCATCACCATCACCATCATAATCATCATCATCATCATCATCATCACCAATACCATCACCACTACCATCACCACTACCATCACCACTACTATCTCCCTCAACATCAAGATCAGAATCAGGAACCTCATCTTCATCATTACTATCTTCTTTATCATTCATTTTACCATGACTTTGTTTAGGTAATTTATTCATCATTTCCTCATACATGTTTAATTTATCAGCTTGATCTTTTATTTTTTTTTCTAATTGGCTTTTATTTTCAGCTGAAAAATATTCATAATTCATATATCCTTCATTAATTCTGTTTTTATTAATAATTGTTAATGTCACAACAAAAGCTACAGAAACCATAATTGCTAATTGCATATTTTTACGATCGGTCGCTAAATATCCTATTAAGAATATAAAAAATAATTTTCCTATTATTGTATCAGCTAATTCAATTATTTTATTTGGTAATACTGGGGCAAATGCACCCGCATATAAAGCTATTATTATACAAATTATAGTTTTAGATATATCATTTTTATATAAAGAATCTAGTATTTTTTCAATATTATTCATTTATATAATATAATATTATAAAATTTTTATAAAATAATTTATAAATTAATAATTAATTTAGATATAAAACAAGAAAGATTTTCTCTATTTATTATAAAGTATTAATTATGCCTTATTGTTCTATTGAAGAAGCTTGGGGTCAGGACTTTTTTGATAATCAAACAAAATCAACTAAATTTAAAAAAATTTTACATGACAAACAAGAAAATAATACTAATGAAAAATACAAAGATATTAAAAAAAAAAAAACATTTTCTAGAACATATAATAGATTACCTAAACATTCTGGACCAAAAACACGATTACCTATTAATAATATAAAATCTTTTAAAAAAATAAATACTCTATCTGATTATGATACCCAAAATAATAATGATATTAAATCAGTCAATGATACTTTATCTAATTATGATACCTCGTATAATTATGATACCTCTTCTAATAATGATACCTCTTCTAATAATGATACCTTATCTAATAATATTGAAAATAATATTAATGAAAATAATCTTAATAGTGAATTAATTAATGAAGAATCAATTGAAAATTTTTATCCCGAAAATTTTTCTAATAATAAAGAAAAATATATTAATTATTTATTAAATCAAAATCAAAATTTAAAAAATATAATAATAAAATATAAAAAAAATGGAACAGAATATGAAAATATATTTGATTTAATTTTATTTTTATCATTTGGAATATTTTTAATTTTAATATTAGATATTATAACTAAATCTGTTAGACGTTTAAGTTTATAACTAATATCTATAATAATTTTATTTATTTAATTACTACTTTCTTTCTTACATATGAAAATATTCTAATATTTTAAAGTAATTTATTATATATCTTATCTAAATTTACTTTTAAATAATTTTATTCATAAAATTTTTAGAATGATTATAATCTTCAATATATCTATAATCTTTATTATTTTTATTAATTTTATCAATAATATTAGGTTGATTTTTTGATTTTATATTTAATTGCACTTTATTCTTAATTTCACTTGGTATATGACTCCAAGATATATATATTAAATTTGGATACGTGTATATTACCATTAATTTATTTTTTTTTAATTTATTAACTATATATATTGCACAATTTAATGTATTATATTTAGGTATACCATAAATATATTCTGGAACAACATAATAACAAAAAGTTTCTCCTTTAGAAGAACACATTGTTATCCTATTATGACATTTCAGTAATACTTTCTTATATATTTCCAATTTATTAAGTTCCTTTTGATCCCTAATATTATTTAGTGAATATATATTTAACATTAAATTATATTTATAAAAAATTTTTATAAATATAATTTTATATATATATCGTTAATTATAATTAAATTATAATATAAATATACACAAATTTTGTCTTTGATAATATATCAATTCAAATTTTATTAATAGTTGCTTTATATGTTTATCACTAAAATAAAAATTTAAAAAATAAATTAATTTAATTTTTAAAAATTTCTTTATAATATATATAAGATGTTAAAATATAATAAAATAATTTGTCCTGAAAGCGGTTTATTAATAAACGTAAAAAGTAATTTAGGAAAACAAATACTATACAACTATATTAATGAATTATCCGGTGGAGCAGGAGCAATGAAAAGTCGTGCTAAAAGGGCGGCAAATAGAGTAAAGGCGGCAAATCGATTTAAAATTCAAAAATGGCCAAAAAAAAGTCCAGATAAATCAAGATTTAAAGACAAATTTAATGCAGTAACACAAAAAGTAAATAGAACTGCAGATAATGTAATACATCTCGCAAACTCTGGTGTGAGTGCAAGCGAAAAGGTCACAGATGCTAGCAAAAAGGTCACAGATGCTAGCATAAAGGTCGCAGATGCTAGCGATAGGATAGCATATAATGCGAAGGAATTTTCTGAAAATTCGAAAAAATTAAAAGAAAATACAACAGAAACCATGAAAAATGTAAGGGACACATTCGATACGGTAAAAGATACATGGCATAATTTGGATACTTTTAGAAAAAATAATTTTTTATTCAAAAACAACGATCATAATAAGAATTTAGAGACTGAGACAGAGACAGAGACAGAGACAGAGACAGAGACAGAGACAGAGACAGAGACAGAGACAGAGACAGAGACAGAGACAGAGACAGATACAGAGACAGAGACAGATCCAGAGACAGATCCAGAGACAGATCCAGAGACAGAGACAGCGACAGAGACAGCGACAGAGACAGCGACAGAGACAGCGACAGAGACAGCGACAGATACAGCGACAGAGACAGCGACAGAGACAGAAACAGAGAATGTGGATGAGGAGGAAATGATAGAACAGAAAATGAATGAGGATGCAAAGAAGGTGATAAAGAACGAGATTGATATAGACCAGGAGAAAATAGTTATTACAATCAAAAGTACAAAATTTAAAGAATGGCGAAGCAACGCTATACTAGAAATAAAAAACCAAATAAATAATATGTATAAACAATGGAAAATATTTCATGATTGCAATAATTATCAAGAAGCTGTGAAATTACAGCAACAAATTGCAGAAGAATGTCAAAATAAAAAAGAAAATTTAATATTATACAAAAAACAACCTATAAATATATCTGAAATGGAACCAATTCCACAAATTATAAAAGAAATACAAGAGATTTTAGATAAACTGAAAACATCAAATAACCAAACCGGAGACAAGTTAAACACAGAAGTTCAAGAAAATATTCCAGATCAAAACATTTTTGAAAATATAGTTAAGAATATAAACATTAATGATTTAATGGATTGGCACAGGGATGAAATACAATCAGTATTAGAAAAAATGAAAAAACTAAGAGCCAGGGCTCAGATTTTTGAGATTTGTTCATCCTCGGACCTCGAAAATGACAAGTCCTGCATACAAACCAGTAAAGATGAAATTATAGATGTAGGCAATAAATTATTAGAAAAAGCAAGATTACACAAACAATATGAAATTGATAATCAAGAAACAAAAGATATTGATGAAATGATAGAAGTTATTAATAAAATTATGAAAGAAAGTCAACCTAAAACATCAGATAAGCAAACCGGAGGCAATTTTAATTTTTATGATGTATTTAGGTAAAGATACATTATTAAATATAAGTTCAAATATAAATATAAATAAAAATAAATAATTTATTTATATATGATAAAAAATTTAGTTTTAAGTGGAGGAGGTGTGATTTGTATATCATATGCTGGAATTCTAAAATATTTAGAAGAAAAAAATTATATAAAAGATATAACTTCTATAGCAGGCACATCTGGAGGAGCTATATTTGGTTTAATGATAACACTTGGATATACTTATAATGATTTATTATTATTAATAAATGGATTAAATTTTCTTGAAGTTAGAGATATAACATCTGAAAATTTATTAGAATTTTTTAATAACTTTGGTATAGATACAGGAAATAAATTGACTTATCTTATTAAATTATTATTAAATAAAAAGTTAGGTAGTAATTGTGAACATATTACATTTATAGAATTATTTAATAAAACAAAAATTAATTTAATAATAACAGGAACATGTTTAGATACAAGATCAATAGAATATTTTAATTATATAAACACACCAGATATGAAATTATTGTCAGCATTAAGAATATCATTTTCTATACCAATTGTTTATAATAAAGTAATTTATAATAATAAAACATATGTTGATGGAGGCCTAATTGATAATTTGCCGATAGACATATTTAAAAATGACATAATTCATACCTTAGCATTTTACTTAAATTCTTCTACCAAAAATTGTTTTGGTCTAAAATCTATAGATAAGTATATGTTAAGTATATTATTAACATTAAGTAAGAAAATTGATTTAAATACTATAGAAAAATTCAGAGACAAAATTGTTTTTGTAGAAACGGATATATCACCTATTGATTTTAATTTAGATACAAAAAAAAAAAATGATATAATAGATATTGGTTATAGATCTATAAAAAAGTATTTTTTTGATAAAGATTTAAAAAATAATGATATTGTAAAAATTGAGATAGAGAAAATTGATATTAGAAGTATTTTATATATTAATGAAAAATATTTAAATGATGATAAAGATTATAATTTTATAAAAAACATTGATATAAATAGAATTGATATCAATAAGATTTAATATTTATAAATAAATTTATATAATATACAAAAAATATAACCTTTTTTTTTCTAAGTTTATATTATAATGTCAGATACTCTAATAAATACTTTTGAAAAATTTATAAATAAAGATATTATTTATGCTATTATAGCACTTTTTTTAGCAATGTATGGACCTAGATTACATCCAAAATTACCAGAATTTATAAATAAATTATTTAATAATAATTATTTTAGATTTTGTGTAATTTTATTAATTGCATATTTATCAAATAAAAATTTACAATTATCTTTAATAATAGCAGTAGGTTTTTGTCTTATATTATCTCTCGCAAATTCTAATGACATAATCGAAAAATTTAATATAGATTATAATGAAAATAATGAAAAATATGGAGATTATGGTATAATAACAAATAGAGAAAATTATTTACCACATAATGAGCCCGATAATTTAGATACACAAGTATTAAGGATAGTGTCTGATAATAATATACAAGAAGAAAATATAGTAGAAGAAGATATAAATATACCTGAAAAATGTAATAATCAAATATACAATCAAGCTTGTATAAATTATTGTTATTCTAAAGCAGGATTTAATGATGAATTTTGTCATCAAAAGTTTCCACAACCAGAAATTAACGAAATAAGAGAAACATTTGAACAAGATACTAAATCAGAGATAGATGAAGAAATAGAAGAAGAAGATAATCTTAACCAAGAACCAGAAGGAGAACTAGAACTAGAACCAGAACCAGAACCAGAATTAGAAATAGAAGAAGAAACAGAAAAATATAGAAATAAAGAAAGGTGTGGAATGGAAAATATATCGTATTCTTATTTAGATAATAATAATAGTGTTTTGAATGCGGAAGAAGTAAATGAAAATTTTTTAAATTATTTTGATAATATAAATAATAATGTTATTAAACAAATAAATAAATATAAAAACCCTTTAATTTAAAATTAATTTATTTTAATATAATATAATGGTTAAAATAATTAAGAGTTTTTCTAAAATGTTAAAACCAGAATATCTTGTTCAAAATACTTATTTATTTGCTATATTAACAGTATTTTTAACAATGTATGGTCCAAGGCTTCAACCACAATTACCAGATAGTTTAAAAAATTTATTTGATAATATAGTTTTTAGAGGAGTAGTATTATTTTTAATTGGTTATTTATCATCAAGTAATTTTCAAGTTTCATTAATTGTTACAATAATTTTTCTTATTACTATGAATATATTACATACTGATCAAGTATTAGAAAAATTTAATTATGAAAATTTTGTTATTAATGGACCTCCATTATCATCATGTAGTGCATATAATCCAAATTCATTTAATTTAATAGGAACTCCATATTACCCTTTACACGATACTAATAAACTTTTAGTAGAAAGAGAACAAAATGATGATGATATATTAAAATATGAAAATGAAATTAATTATAATTAATAATTTAATTCTATTTTAAATATAAAAATACTAAATTTATTTAAATATTAAATTTAATTTTTTTTTTTTAAAAAATTTAATATACTTGTTTCATCTCTATCTCCAGTATATACTTCATTCATTTTTCCTTTACTATATATGTATGTAGGGAAACCTTCTATTAAGTCTTTAATTTTTGGATCTAAAGAATTAAACTCAGGATCCTCTTGTTCTACTTCTTTACATTTAATATTATTGTTTTTATTATTTTTAATGACATTTTTGAAATCAGGTAATGCAGCCTTACAATGAGGGCACCATTCAGCATGATACATTGTAAAAACCGCATTGTTATTTATAAAATTTTCAGAATTATTATTATTGTATATAATAATAATAAAAATTATCATAACTATTATTCCTGCTATAACATTTCTAGTGAAATTAAGTTTTTTAAAAAAATCTAAAAATTTATAAAAAAAATTCATATATATTATAATACACAATTTTTTTTTTTTTTTTTATAAATTAAATAAGATTATTATTTGTACTTATTATCTAAAAAATTTAATATACTTGTTTCATCTCTATCTCCATTATATATTTCATTAATTTTTCCTTTACTATATATATATGTAGGGAAAGCTTTTATTAATTCTTTAATTTTTGGATTTAAAGATTTATATTCAGTAGTATCTTCTTCTATTTCTTTACATTTAATATTATTGTTTTTATAATTTTTTATTATATTTTGGAAGTATGGCAATGATTTTTTACAATAATCACACCATTTAGCATGATACATTGTAAAAAATGCATTTTCTTTATTATTAATACAATTGTCAACTGAGTCAGTACCTTGGGGGTGATAATCTATTTCAACTTGAGGTTCATTGCTCACAAGGGGCATATCAGCACTAATTCGTTTTTTATTAAGAATAGATGTTTTATTAAAATATGAAAATGTATCAGAAGGATTATATCTATATATATCTATTAATTCTATTTCTTGTTTTAATATATCATGTAAATCTAAAATAAATTTTCTATTATTTTTACTTATAATACAAATATATTTTTTATTATTAACTATAATAGGTTCTTTTAGTGCTTTTTTGTATTCTTCAATATTTGTTACTTTTTTGTTATTAACTGTATCAATTAATATACCTCTTGATAATTTATAATATTCAGATATTTTAGAATTATCGAATACATATGATATTATTAAAGAAGGAATATCTTCTTTATATTCATTTAGTAAATAAATGTAATTTTGAAACTTTGTTGTAATATGTTTTAAATCTAAATTCATAACTATAATACCAGCAAATATTTCATAATGGTCACGATTTTTTTCAATATGATAAAAATAATTTCTAATTTTATATATTTTATCATGACTTATTAGTTCAATATTATCTAATTCTATTATTTTTTTTTCTGTTATACTATAAAAAGAAATTGATATAGATTCATTAGGTATAGTTCTATCTAAAATATAACTAATTGACACTTTTCCTACTTCCCACTTTACGTTTAATTCACCGTAAAAATCAATATCTAAATTATTAATTTTATAAACAATATCGCCCTCATTAATTTTATTTTGTAAAGGACTATTATTATATATTTTTGAAACAATTACACCTTTGTTTTGTAATATTTTTATATCTATGTTATGATAATCCATATAATATTTATTATTTTGACTAAATAATAAACCAATACAATTTTTATATATAATTTTTTTATCTTTAGAATTTAATTTCATTATAATATGAGATCTAATTTTATACACATTAATAGGAATAATAAGTGAACTATTTTCACTGTCCATAATTTTAGCTGAAGTAATACCGATTACTTCATCATTATTATTAAGTATTGGACCACCCGAATTTCCAGGATTTACAGGAACATCACCTTGAATAATACCTTCTCGATTCCCGCTAACTGTTCCGGAAGTTCCTAAAGGCACATCAGAATTTTCAGGATAACCTAATGCATTAATACGATCACCGATATTAACAGTATCTGAATCGCCCAATTTTAAAAAATATTTATTTTGATATTCTAATATTTTTATTATTGCAAGATCAAAATCTGGTAAAACAGAAATAATTTTTGCATCATAATTTAATTTACCTTCTTCAGGCAAATTAATCCGAATATTAATAGAATCCTCAATAACATGCGCAGCGGTTAATATATGTCCTTCATTATCTATAAAAAATCCTGCGCCAGAGCCACTAATATTTTCACTTATAGAATGAGGCATTATGTTATCAAATATAACTTTTGTTACATTAATTTTAACAATATTATTATATATATCTATATTCATATTATATACATATACTAATATTATTTATAATTTAATTTAATTTAAATTAGTTCTTTTATATTTTCAGGTAATGGTTCTATATCTGAACCATAAAATTCAATAATTTGCTGTAAATGTTGATATTCTCTTTCAGTCACAAAATTAATTGCTAAACCTTTTCTACCATATCGTCCACTTCTACCTATTCTGTGTATATATATTTCTCTATATCGTGGTATATCATAATTAATAACAATAGAGACTTGTTGAATATCAATCCCTCTTGCAATTATATCAGTAGTAATTAATATTCTAATTTTACCTTTTCTGAAATTTGTCATTATTTTATCTCTTTCATTTTGAGGCATTTCTCCATGCATACAATGGACTGCATGATTATAATTTTCTAATTGATCTCTTATAAATTCCGCTTTTCTTCTAGAATTTGCAAATATAATAGATTGAGATATAGATAATTTTTGATATAAATCTCTTAATGTAGCTATTTTCCAACTTTCTTGGTCAACACCTAAATAATATTGTTTAATACCATCTAATGTTAATTGTTCTTTTTTTACAAGAATTTTAATAGGATTTACCATAAATTTATCAGTTAATTCTAATGCTTGATTTGGCATTGTCGCACTAAATAAACATACTTGAGATTCTTTTGGGATATATTGAAATATTTCATAAATTTGGTCTTTGAATCCTCTTGATAACATTTCATCAGCTTCATCCATAATAAATGATTTTATTTTGTCAGTAACTAAAGCATATCTTTTTATCATATCAAAAACTCTACCAGGAGTTCCTACTATATATTGTGCTCCCTCGTCAAGTATTTTAAAATTATCATCTACCTTAGTTCCTCCCATTATTAAAGCTGTTTTTATTCCCATATAATCACTTATAGAATTACAAACCGAATATATTTGACTTGTTAATTCTCTATTAGGGGCTAAAACAATTATTTGTGGTTTTAATAAATCTTTTTGTATTCTAGATAATGAGCCTATTAAAAAGGTAGCAGTTTTTCCAGTTCCCGATTGAGATTGAGCTATTAAATCTTTTCCATCTTTTATTGGTATAATAGCTTTAGATTGAATATTTGAAGGTTTTTCATAACCATATGCATATATACCTCTTAATAAATTTTCTTCCAAATTCATTGAATCAAAATCATTGTATTCTAATAAATCAAAATCTTTTGAATTATCATTTATTTCATTATCTTCATTAATTTTTTCATTATGTTTTATAGTCATACTTATAAATTTTTACGATTTATATCTTTAAATAATAATTAATATTTAAAGATTAAATAGCTGAAATATACATTTTTAAAGAATTATCATTTAAATATTCTATATTAATTCTTTGAGTCTGATTATAGAGTATTTATTGTTACAGGTATATAATATAAATAAAATATAATTATATTTTATGGAAAATTTAAATGAATTAATATCAGGAACTTTTTTATTATATTCTGGAAAATATGATTTTCATAATGAATCACAACCTTTCCAAGTATATAATAATTTCTACTACCTTACTGGTTATGATATACCTAATTTTGCTATATTATACAATCATACAGAAAAAAAATATTTATATTTTTTTAAATATAAAGATATTCTGTGGTTTGACAATGATAGTTATTTGAAAGATTTACCATCAGAAATTACTATTCTAGATATTAATGATATTAATAAACACATAAATAATACAAAAAAAATATTTTCTTTAAATAATTTTACTGATTTATCTAATATTACTGATTTATCTAATATAATTAAATTTAAAATTACTATTGATTCTAATTATATAGATAAAATATGTAATAAAATGCGAGTTATAAAAAATAAAAAAGAAATAAAAAATGTAGACAAAGCTTGCAAAATAACAAGTTATGCAATCACAGACATTATCAAAAATTGTAAAATATTTAATAATGAAGAAAATATTGTATCATGGTTTAAAAAATGTATATTAAATTATAATATTGATAAGATGGCTTATTTACCTATTTGTTCAAATGGTGAAAAAAATTCAATTTTACACAATACTTATAATAGAAACATTATTTTAGATAATAATCTTATATTATTGGATATAGGTTGTAAATTCAATAACTATTGTGCAGATATAACAAGAACATTCCCAAAATCAGGTAAATTTACAAAATTTCAAAAAATAATATATTTAATTGTTTTAGAATGTCAAAAATATTCAATCAATTTATTAAAAGAAAATGTTTATTGGAAAAATATAAAAATATCTTCAAGATTATTTATGTATAAACTATTGTTAAAACATAAATTAGTATTCAAAACTGAATGTGAAGAAAAAAAAATAAAAGTTACATATGTATTTATGCCACACTCTTTAGGACACACTATAGGTTTAGATGTTCACGATAAAATATCTCTTAATAATTTAGAAAAATTAAAAGAAAATATGATAATAACAATAGAACCTGGAGTATATTTTATAGAACATTTATTAAAATCAAATAATTTAGTGAATCTTAAAGAAATACAAAAATACATGAAAATTGGGGGAATAAGAATAGAAGATACAATATTAATACAAAAATCTTCCTGTAAAGTATTATCCAATTGTCCAAAGGAAATACATAAAATTGAAAGTATTATTAAAAAAAAAAAAAATTAATACTTTGTTTAAATTTATGTTTTCCCATTTAATATAATATATGTATAATTAGGAAATTTTAGATCTCCAATGTGTAAATGAATTATCATTTATATATTTCATATTAGAATCAATTTTTTGCGTTTCACTATCTATTTTTTCAGCGTTAGCTGGTATATAAATATCAGTTGTTTTGTTTATTTTTTTATTTTTATCTATATTTTTTTTATAATAATTGTTGTATAATAATATATTTTTATCTAAATAAATCTTTTTAGAATTTTTTTTTGATATTTTTTTATCATTTTTTAAAATAGATATATCTTCAGATTTATTATTTTTTTTGTTATTAGTTTGTTTATTTTTTAAAATAGATATATCTTCAGATTTATTATTTTTTTTGTTATTAGTTTGTTTATTTTTTAAAATAGATATATCTTCAGATTTATTATTTTTTTTGTTATTAGTTTGTTTATTTTTTTTTATACTATTTATTTTTAGATTTTGTTTTATTGTTTGATAATTTTTTTTTTTTGGTAATTTTGTTTTATAATTTAAGAAATCTTCTATTTTATTTGAATTATCTTTAATGTCAACACTAATATTTTTAGGTTTTTTTTTTAAAATTTTTACCGTTATATTATTTTTAGGTTTAGGCATGTGTATTGTAGCATTCTTTAATCTATTATCAATTGTGCTTGAAATCGCTAGTCCTAAATACCATCCTAATATTATAGTTAATATAAAAGTTAATATAAAAGATTTGAAATCATTAAATATATTCATACTATTATTATAATAATATAAATTATTATATTTATACTATCAATATAATAATGAATTATTTAATTTTTAATATATTAGTTTATTATTATAATGCCTAAAACACTTTGTGATACGGGTGCAGAACAATCTCCTATTAATATTATTTCTAAAATAAGTAAAAAATGTAGTGCAACATGTGATTTAACTTTTTTTTATAAAACATCTAAACTTAATATGAGTTTATATAAAAATGATTTAGTAATTGATTATGATACAGGAAGTTATATAAATTTTAATCAAGAGATATTTGAATTAGATAAAATATCTTTTACTAATCCATCAAGTCATAAAATAGATAATGTTTCATATCCTATTGAAGCTCATTTATATCACAGAAATCCATATACTGGAAAAATTCTAATTATAGCAGTTTTTATAGATATTAACGAAGCAATTTCAAATTCTAAAAGATTTTTGGATTCTATTTCACCATTTCTTCCTAAAATAAAAGCTAATGAAATATCAGCCAATACTGAAGAAAATTGGAATATTTATAGTATTATACCAGAAGTTAAAGGATTTTTTTTATATACAGGATCTATAGTAAAGAATCCATGCACTGAAGATATATTATGGCTAATATTTGATGAACCTGTAAATTGTAGTAAAAATTTATATAATAATTTAAAAAAAATTTCAAATAAAAATGCTAGATCTATTAAAAATTTAGGTGAAAGACCGATTTATTATAATCTTAATAATTCAAAAAAAAATTTAAGAAATTATGGCAATGAAACTATGTGTTATTCAAAAATAGAATTTGAAAAAAAATGTAAAACTTATATAAAGCAAAATCAACCTAAAATAATTAATATTTATATTTTTAAATTCTTATTGATAATTTTATTGACTATTATAATTATATTCTTATTTAATAACGGAACTATTCAAAAATATTATAATTATATGATAAATCCTATTAAAAACATTTTAAAAAAAAAAATAATAAATCAATAATTTATTTAAATTATTTAAATAAATATATAATTAAAATATATGATTTAAAAAAAAATGAAAATATGGGATAAATATTTTAGTAAAGAACAAATAATTAAAGATGATATAGATGAAAATGTAAATAAAAGTGAGTTATATATTGGTAATACCGGTAAAACAAATTTTTTAAAAGTAACAAAAAATGACGAAATAGTCAATGAAAATTATAATAGTAAAGATTTAAAAAAAAATGAAAAAGAAATATTGAAAGAATTTTTTCCTTCTTTTAGTTCAAATACTTTTGAAGAAAATAATGATATAAATTTTTTGAATCTATTTTCCTCTTTAAATACCAATGAAAAAAATAATGACATTAAAGATACTAAATACAATGGCACTTACGATGATGAAAATCATTATAATTATGATTATGATTATGATTATGATAATGTGAATCATGATGGTTATGATAATACCGAAGACGATTATAATGATAATAATAATGATTATATAAATTTTTTGAATCTATTTTCCTCTTTAAATACCAATGAAAAAAATAATGACATTAAAGATACTAAATACAATGGCACCTACGATGATCAGCATTATGACAACGACTATGATGAAGAGGATGAGGATGAGGATGAGGATGAGGATGAGGATGAGGATGAGGATGAGGATGATGATGATAGTAGTGATAAGGATGACAATGATGATGATGATGATGATGATGATGATGATGATGATGATGATGATGATGATGATACTAATGATGATGATGATGATGATGATGATGATGATGATGATGATGATGATGATGATGATGATGATGATGATGATGATGATGAGGATGATGAAGTAGATGATCAATCTGATGATGAAGAGAATGATAAAAATGAAAAGAATGAAAAGAATGTTATAACAGGAGGGGATAAGATGGAAGAAAATAATATACCTATAGAAAAAATAATTGATAATAAATATAATACAGATTTTACAAAAAACTTAGTAAATAAAAATACAAATAAATATGATAATAATAAGTGTAAATTATTAGAGAATATGTATAATTTAGTAAATATAAATAAAAAAAAACAAATGAAAAATAAATATATCTTTGAAGTAAAAAATAATAAAAAAGATTTTAAAAATACAAAAATGACAAAATTAATAAATGATTATAATTTCTATATGGACAATAATAATTGCAAATAGATTAAAAAATAAATTTTGGAAAATTATTTAAAATATAAATAGATTTAATAAGAAAAGAAATAATAAAAAATATAGATAATTATAATAAGGAATAAAGAGACAAATGATAATAAATTTGAAAAATGTTATGAAAAATGGTTATAAAATAATGTGAAATTTAAAATTAGTAGAAATTTAAATAAAGGTATGTTAGATAAATATATAATAATGATATACAAATGAGTAATTATAAAGGAATTTTATTTGGATTAAATTATAAAGATACAAGTCATGAATTAAAAGGATGTATAAATGATGTAGATTTAATGAAAAATTGTTTAGTTAATTATGTAGGAGTTCCAAAAGCAAATATATCGATTTACCATGATAATACAGAAATAAAACCATATAAAGATAGAATGATACAAATATTAGAAGATGCAATTAAAGAAGTGAATAATGATAAAAAATTAGATACTTTATGGGTGCATTATTCAGGTCATGGTTCATATGTTTGGGATAGAAATGGAGATGAAGATTATATAGAGATAAATGGAAGTTTATATTATGGAAAAGATGAAGTTTTATGTCCCTTAGATGGAGGATATATATTAGATGATGAATTAAATTTATTATTTTCAAAATTAAATAAAAATAAAAAGTTAGTATGCATATTTGATTGTTGTCATAGTGGAACAGCATTAGATTTACCATATATTTATGATTACAAGAAAAATTTATGCAAAAAAGATAAAAATATAAATTTAATTAAATGTGATACAATTTTGTTAGCAGGAGCTTTAGATTCTCAAACAGCTGCTGATGCGAGAGGTTTAAGTAAAAAATACAATTATACAGGTGCTTTTACGACAGCTATATTAAAAGCTTGCCAAGAAAATGTATCAATATCACTTGATAAGATAATTGATTATGCTGGAAAATATTTAGAAGAGAATAATTTTATGCAAATACCACAAGTGACATCAACATTTAAAATAACAGGAAGAACACAATTTATGGTATCGGAATATAGATTAAGTATAATAGATAGAATAAATAGATATAATAGATTAATAGATTTATGTGATTATTATTATAGTATATATAAAAATGAAATTTATAATAGATATAAAGAATATTTTAAAAATAAAAAGAAAGAACTAAAAGGTAGTTTAATATAAATTTAAATAATTGAGTAAATCTTTAAATTTTGAAATATTTAATATATTAAGTTAATTTTTAGAATTCCAATTATTTCTAATAAATTCAGTTAATTTTAAGATTTCTGCATTTTTTTCTTTAATAATTTTATTATTTATATCTTGATTAGATAATTTACTAAAAAATGTAGTTTCAAAGATAGGTTCATCATCTGAAGATTCAAAACCACCTTTTTGTGAATTATCATCATTGGAATCTGAACCAGTTTTTTGTGAATTATTTTCTTGCCAATGGTATTTTTGGACACTCCAAGTATGACGTCCATTAGATAATATAACATATTTTTGATGTATTTTAGTTAAAAATCCGCCTAGACAAAAACGTTGTTTACCATTTTTAAAAGTAACATATCTGACGTGTGAATTAATAGGAATATCATCTATATCTTCAACTCTTTCATAATTTTGTAATTTTTCATTCATATTAGCATTAGTTTGTAATGTATCAGTATAAGTAATTTGAGGTCTATCATATTTAGATTTAGATAATCTAAATGTATTATTTAAATTAAAATTGAATGACATTTATATATAAATAATATATAAATATTTTTAAGTACTTAATTTATAAAATAGATAATATAAAATACTTAAATAAAATAGAAAGAATTAATATATAGAAGAAAGGAAGAAGAAATAAATAATATTTTATTTTTTTTATTTTAATAATAGTTAAATAATAAAATGTAAAATTAGTATAAGTGTGAAAAAAAATATAAATAATAATATTTTAATATAATAATCAAGAATTTAAAATATGGGTATAGGTTATTTTCAATTAACAGTAATAAGTGATCAGGATAAATATCTAGTAGGAAATCCTGAATTTACTTATTTTAAAGGAGTATATAAAAAGCACACAAATTTTGCCAAAGAAACATTTTATTTAAATTTTGTAGGAGAAACATTTATGTCTTCAAATAATAATTTAGGTAAAAAGTTATATTGTAAAATTCCGAAAAATGGTGATTTATTACATAGAATGTATTTAGTATTTGAAATACAAAGTGATAATAACCACGAGAATAATGTTTTAGATACAATAAAAAAAAATATAATACCACATATATCTGTAGATGGACAAGCTTTAATAGAATCTATAGAAATAAAGATAGGAGATCAAACTATAGATAAACATACAGGGGAATGGATGCATATGTATAATGAATGTTATTTAACTTCAAGTAAAAATGAAATGTTATGTGATATGATAAATACAAGTATAAATACCAAAGAGTCTTTGTTTTCTTTAAAAGATGGTATGATATATATTCCATTAAATTTTTGGTTTAATAAAAATCCAGGATTATCTTTACCATTAATTGCTTTACAACACAGTGATATAAAAATAGATTTGAAGCTAAATTCTAGGATAAAATTGACAAATAATTTAATGTTAACAAATAATATAGGTTCAAAAGGAATACAGATAAACAATATAAGTATGTTGGCAGAATATATTCATTTAGATAATCAAGAGAAAATGCTATTTTCATCAAATAAACATGAATATTTAATAGAGCAATTGCAATATTGTAACAATATAAATATTCCTTTAAAGAAATCAGACATACCTTTAGATTTGGAATATAATAAGTATCAACATAAATTTGAAATACCATTTCAGAATCCTATAAAAGAATTATTTTGGGCAATACAGGATGATGTATCGAATGTAAATGGAGATGGTAGTAAAGTTTATAGTGAAAATACTAATAATATAGATTTAGAAAAAGATAGATATTCACAAGGAAATCATTTATTTAATTATTGGTTTAATTTGGATTATAATAATAATACAAGATTACATCAAATGATAGATGGAACAATATGCTTAAATGGTATAGATATGTTTGAACCAATGTCATCAAATTATTTTATGTCTTTATTAAAATATCAATATTATAATGGTTATAGTTATAAAAATTTAAATTCAGAGTTAATAAATAATGGTAAAAATACGGAAACAGTAAATGTAAATTATAATAATGGAAGTGGATTTTATTGTTATTCTTTTGCTTTAAATCCAATGGACAATCAGCCATCAGGATCATTAAATTTTACAAAAATAGATAATGTAGAATTAAAAATAAGGATAAGAAGAAATACAACAACACTGGAAAGGGCAATAAATAATCCTAATTTAAAAAGAGGAAATGAATCTTTAAAACAAAAAATATTAAAAATATATGGTGTTAATTACAATATATTAAAAATAAGTTCTGGTCATGCAGGATTAGTTTTTAATAATTAATTTGGTATAATTTTGATTATAAAAATATTTCTATTAATATAATAATATGTCTAATAGGAGTATTATATTAAATGCAATAGGTAAAGAAGATGATTATTTAAAAAAAAATCCAGTAATAACATTTTTAAAATCAGATTACAAAAAACACACAAATTTTTCTAAAAATATAATTAAAGTATGTTCAACATCAAACAGGAATGATAAAATAAATTATAATTTTGGAGAATTAGTTCATTTTGAAATTGATAAATCGGGAGATTTATTATTAAATATTAGTTTAGAAATAAGGGTAAAAGGGGATGATTGGAATAATAATTTAGTAGTAGCTCAAACAATATATAGTTTAATAGATTATATAGAAATTATAGCAGATACTAAAGTATTGGAAAGATTAAGAGGAGAATGGATATACATATGGCATCAATTACATGGTAATAATAATTCAGATAATAATATATATGATTCAGCGTATGCATCAAATAATAATCTTTTAAATGATAGTAATGTAGAACATAAATTATTGTTAAAAATACCTTTTTGGTTTAGTTTAAATGCAGGTTTAGCATTACCATTATGGGCGATTCAACATGAAAGAATACATATAAGATTAAAATTAAAAAATAAATCAGAAATATGTTTAGAATCTGAAAATAGAAATTTATTTATAAAGAATATAGAACTAATATTAGAAATTGTAGATTTAGATAAGTTAGAAAAGAGTAAATTTCAAAATAATCAATTAGAATATCTAATTGAACAAGTAGAATTTTCTGGTAATAATATAATAGAGAGTAATTTTAATTCAAGAAAAAAAATAGAAATAGAAAGATTTCCATATGTGACAGAAATATTTTGGATATTTTCAGGAATAAATTTTCGAAATAATGTTTCAAATGAATTTAATCCAAATAATTATTATAATTTTTGGTTAAATTTTGATGGAAATCCATTAACAAGATTAGATCATACAAAAAATACTACAATTTTGTTAAATGGAAATCCTATTAATCAAAGATTAAAGGGTTCATATTATAGAAAAATTCCTAGATATGAATCACATAATACAATTTCTACTAAGGATAAATATGGTAAAGAAATAAAAGAACCTAATATACACTCATACAATTGTATTTATTCATATTCATTTTCATTTAATCCACAAAATATTAAACCTTCTGGATTTTTAAGCACTAATAAATTTAATTCAATGCATTTAGATATTGAATTAAACAAAGCAAATTATGATAGAAATTTAAATATTTATATAAAAAGATTTAATATTATAAGAATAAATAACGGTTATATAAACTTAGTTCATATATAACTAGATATGTATTTTATTTTATTCACAAAAGTTTATTTATTTATTTTGTAATAAAATTTGTATAAAAATTTAAAAAAAAAATCTCAGTATATAGTATAATCATAAAATGGGTGGTGGTTTAATGCAATTAGTAGCCTATGGTGCTCAAGATGTATATCTTACCGGTAATCCTCAAATTACCTTTTTTAAAGTTGTTTACAGAAGACATACTAATTTTGCTATGGAAGCTATTGAACAAGTATTTATGGGAAATGTGCAATGTGGGAAAAAAACATCAGCAACTATTGCTAGAAATGGTGATTTAGTAGGAAGAATGTATCTTGAAATTGATTTATGTTTAGGGTCAGCTTCTGATAAACACAGAAAATTTGTAGATCGTATGGGGCATGCTTTAATAGACTATGTAGAAATAGAAATAGGAGGTCAAACAATAGATAAACATTATGGACAATGGATGGATGTTTGGTCACAATTAACACATTCACAGGAACAATTCCATCATTTAAGTAGAATGTTAGGAGGTGCCCAAGATACAAATGCTCCATCAAGAACTGATAATTTACCTACTTTTACAAGAAATAGTGTAGATGATGGAAATTCATCGGGATTAATAGCAACAGACAAGCCAGGAAATGTGGATGGAGGTTTTAATGATAGATTAATGAAACTTTATGTGCCTCTACAATTTTGGTTCAATACAAATCCAGGACTTGCTCTTCCATTAATTGCTTTACAATACCATGAAGTTAAATTAAATGTAATGTTTAAACACTCATCAGCGTTATATATTAAAGATGATAGTGGTTCAATAAGTCAATCTGATCCAGAATTAGCCAATGTATGTCTTTTTTGTGATTACATATTCTTAGATACAGATGAAAGACGTAGATTTGCACAAGTTTCTCATGAATATTTAATAAATCAAGTGCAATATAATGGCAAATCAGTATTAGCATCAACTGAAAATACAGCGAATATAGATTTAAGATTTAATCATCCATGTAAAGAAATTGTATGGATTCTTCAGGATACTAATCGTGAAAATTCTGCTAACAATAATGTTAATTATTCTCCATGGAATTATAATGCAAAAGGAGATTCTACGTTAGGAGCTAACACTGGAGATCAGGTTTCGAAAGCAGTTCTTCAATTAAATGGACATGATCGTTTTAGAGAAAGAGAAGGAACTTATTTTAGAACTGTTCAGCCTTATCAGCATCATACAGGATTATTTGACAATGGTCAATCTAATCCTGGAAGTGGTAATGGAAAACAACATAATAAAGGTATGTTTTATATGTATTCATTTGCTCTTAAACCAGAAGAACATCAACCATCGGGTTCTTGTAATTTTTCAAGAATTGATAATGCTGTTCTCACTATGAATTTATCAAATTCTAATGAAGCTAGGTCAGTTAAGGTATATGCTACAAATTATAATGTTCTAAGAATAATGAGCGGTATGGGTGGATTAGCATATTCTAATTAAGAGTTTTATTTAAATAAATATATATTCTATTAATAAGTTTTTTTTTTTATTTTATTGTCTAAAAATTAAAAAAAAAATCTCACTATATAGTATAATCATAAAATGGGTGGTGGTTTAATGCAATTAGTAGCCTATGGTGCTCAGGATATCTATCTTACTGGTAATCCTCAAATTACTTTTTTTAAAGTAGTCTATAGAAGACATACTAATTTTGCGATGGAAGCTATTGAGCAAGTATTTAATGGTGTTGCACAATTTGGTAATAAAGTAGTATGCACTATCGCAAGAAATGGTGATCTTGTTGGAAGAATGTATTTAGAAATAGATGTTAATGGTAAAACAGTGCCTGGATCACAAAGAAATGGCCATAAAATGATAAAATATGCGGAGATTGAAATAGGAGGACAAAAAATAGATAAACATTATGGTGAATGGTTAGATATATGGAATCAATTATCATGTCCATCTGAAAATTTACATAAATTATATCAGATGGTAAATGGGGATCTTGTCTCAGCAGATTCGGATTCTAATTATAAATATTATATTCCTTTACAATTTTGGTTTAATAGAAACCCTGGACTTGCTCTTCCTCTTATTGCTTTACAATATCATGAAGTTAAAGTATGTGTAGAATTTGAATCACTTAAAAATATACGTATGTCCGATAGTAATAATGTAGGAAATTCAAAATCAGGTATAAGTGGTTTTGACAATAGTTCTAATATATCTGATGTAAACATTCAAAATTGTTGTTTATTTTGTGACTATATCTTTTTAGATACTGATGAAAGACGTAGATTTGCACAAGTTTCACATGAATATCTTATTGAACAATTACAAACAACTGGAACTTGTAGCTATTCTCAAACTACTTCTAAAGTAAACATTAATTTAAATTTTAATCACCCTGTTAAAGAACTTGTATGGATTGTTCAAAATCAATCTCAAAAATATACATATAATTATACACAAAGTTCTGATAATAAAGGTGGTGATACTGGTATACCTGAATCAACTATTGAATTTGTCAGAAGTGCTAAAATACAACTTAATGGACATGATCGATTTAGAGAAAGACAGGGTTCATATTTTAGATGTGTTCAACCTTATCAACATCATTCTGGTTTAAATTCACAAGCTGTCACTCTTGGAAGTGCTGATGATGCAGCTAAACCAGGAGAAAATAATGATGAATTTGGATATATTTACACATATTCCTTTGCTCTTAAACCAGAAGAACATCAACCTTCAGGAACTTGTAATTTTTCAAGAATTGATAATGCAGTATTAAATATGACACTTCAGCCATCAGTTGGTGGTAATCCATGGACTGGTAATTTAAAAAATAATATTGAAGTTGGACAAGGAGGCGCTGGTATAAATACAGACAAAGATGTAAGAGTCTATGCTATAAATTATAACGTATTAAGAATTATGAGTGGTATGGGTGGATTAGCTTATTCTAATTAAGATTTTTTATCTATAGATTAAAAATAAATATATATTCTTTTGGTTTTTTTTTTAATTTTATTGTCTAAAAACTAAAAAAAAAATCTCATTATATAGTATAATCATAAAATGGGTGGTGGTTTAATGCAATTAGTAGCCTATGGTGCTCAAGATATTTATCTTACTGGTAATCCTCAAATTACTTTTTTTAAAGTTGTTTATAGAAGACATACTAACTTTGCCTGTGAAGCTATAGAACAAACTTTTACTGGATCTGTTGATTTTGGTAGAAAAATTTCTGCTACAATTGAAAGAAATGGTGATTTAGTTGGAAAAATGTATTTAGAAGTAAATATAGATGTAGGACATGCAGGTAGTCTTAATAATACTAAAGGACAAGCTGATTATAATGATATTGGTTCTAATGATACTCCTAAATATGCTAAACGTTTAGGACATGCTCTTGTTAGAGAAGTGCAAGTTGAAATCGGTGGACAATGTATTGATACACATTATGGAGAATGGTTAGAATTATGGTCTCAACTTACACTTACTACAGAAAGTCTTGGATCATTAAGATCATTAATTGATGGAAATATAAGAGATACTTCTCAAGAACTTGTCAATGCAACAGGTGCTCAATTAGGACCAGTAAAAGGAAACAAACGTAAATTATATATTCCTTTACAATTTTGGTTTAATAGAAATCCTGGACTTGCTCTTCCATTAATTGCTCTTCAATATCATGAAGTAAAAATTAATGTTTTCTTAGAAGATCGACACAATGTAGGTTTTACTTCAGTTGGCTCTTTAGATGATATCTGTTTATATTGCGATTTTATGTTTTTAGATACAGACGAAAGACGCAGATTTGCACAAGTTTCACATGAATATCTTATTGAACAATTACAATATAATAATATTTTTGCTGTTCCTGCTGCAGAAGCTTGTGGTAATGTTGAATTAAGATTTAATCATCCATGTAAAGAAATAATTTGGACTGCTCAACCACAAATTTTAGGTGTGACTGTTGGTGATTCAAGTAAACCAAGATTACATCCATTCGAATATTCAAGACAATCTTCTGCTCAAAACGATAAAACAACTTCAATGTTAAGCGAATATGGTCATGGACTTGATTCTGTAGTTAAAGCTAAATTACAACTTAATGGACATGATCGTTTTAGAGAAAGAGAAGGCTCATATTTTAGATGTGTCCAACCTTATCAACATCATACAGGTGCTCACCTTCAAGGTCCTGATAATGGTTTCTATTATATATATTCCTTTGCTCTTAAACCAGAAGAACATCAACCATCAGGAACATGCAATTTTTCAAGAATTGATAATGCAAATCTTCAATTAACTTTAGGTGTAGTCCAAGGTGCTACTGCTGACAGATTTGTTAAAGTATGGGCTACCAATTATAATGTCTTAAGAATTATGAGTGGTATGGGTGGTCTTGCTTACTCTAATTAATTTAATATTATACTTCTTTTTTTTTTTTTTTTAATCATTTTAATTTTAAAATTAACCTCTATGTCAATTTTAAAATTAAACAAAATTTATACTTATATAATTTATATCATCTTTAGATTAATAATTTATTTATTTCAAACTAACTTATATAAAGAAATTATCTATTATTATATTAATATTTACAATGGGTGGAGGAATTATACAATTAGTTGCTTATGGCGCTCAAGATATTTATTTAACGGGTAATCCACAAATTACTTTTTTTAAAGCTGTTTATAAAAGACATACTAATTTTGCAATAGAAAAATACAATCAGTTTGCTATTGGAACTGTTAATTGGGGAAATAAATTAACATATACTATTGACAGAAAAGGTGATTTATTAGGAAAATGTCATCTAGATTTTTATTTAGAATTTATTGATATTAATGGAAATTATCTTACATATGATCAGGTTAAACAACAACTTATTACTAATAAAAGTAATAATAATTTAGCTAAATCAATCGGTTATTCTTTTATTAATTATATAGACATTGAAATCGGCGGATGCACTATAGATACACATACTGGACATTGGATGGCTATTAAGTCTGAATTATTTAAAGATTTTAATTCAAGAATTAATGATTTTTTTCTTACTGGCGGTTTTTATAAAGCTTCACATATTAGTAATCATGCTATTTATATTTCTATACCTTTACAATTATGGTTTAATAATAATCCAGGATTATATTTACCTTTAGTAGCATTACAATATCATGAAGTAAAAATTAATCTAAAATTAAATAACATAAATCATATTATTTTAAATAATATTAATGGTTTAAATACATCTCAATATCCTAAACCAGTAAATATTAAAATAATTGAAATAAATTTAGTTTCAGAATATGTATATTTAGATACTGAAGAAAGAAAAAAATTCGCACAAGTATCGCATGAATATTTAATTGAACAATTACAAGAATTGCCTAACGAATTTTGTAATACTTCTAATAATATTGCTCTCATCAATTTAGGATTTAATCATCCTGTTAAAGAAATTATATGGACTCTACATAGAAAAGAAAATACTGATTTATTAGGACCATTATGGAGCGGAGAAAAAGATCGTATAAAAACAGCGCAAATACAATTAAATGGAACTGACCGATTTTCTGCTACTCCAGGTATATATTTTCAAAGTAATCAAAAATTAAATCATCATTCTGGTATAGATTTACATAAATTCTTTTTGGATATTACAGGCATTATTACAGGCTCTTTTATCCCATATAATGATGACTTAGAATCAAAATTTCCAAATGCTGATTTATCACCTTTTGTATATTCTTTTTCAATAGAACCAGAAAAATCTCAACCATCTGGCTCATGCAATTTCTCTCGTCTTGATAATGCTGTATTAACTTTTAGTATTAATCAAAAAATTCCAAAAGAATATTTTGATGGTATTTTAATCAAAATTTATGGCACAAATTATAATGTTTTAAGAATTATGAGTGGAATGGGAGGACTTGCATACTCTAACTAATTTTTAATAATATTATTTTTCAAATTTAAATAAACATAACTATTTATCTATTAATATTTTTTCTAATGTTAATTAAATTTAAAGATAAAATCTATTTATTATATTAAATATGGGAGCAGGTACAATTATGCAACTTGTTAGTTACGGTTCACAAGATATATATATTACTGGAAACCCTCAAATTACTAATTTTAAATCTATATACTATAGACATACAAATTTTGTTATAGAAAATTTTGAAGAATTATTTGTAAATGATGTTAAATTAAATCCAGGAAACTCAAATACAACTATTATTAATCAAAATACATATAAAATTACCTCTATTATTTCTAAAAAAGGACATTTATTATATAAAATATATTTAAATTTAGAATTAGAACGTCCAAAAAGTAAAAATAATAATGAAATTATTCCAATCGTTCAACGACCAGCACATTCATTAATAGAATCAGTAGAATTAGAAATTGGGGGACAAATTGTTGACAAATTATATGGACAATGGATTGATATATGGACCCAATTATCACATAATACAAATAATTATCAAAAATATAAATATACTGTTGATGGATCTATTCAATCATATAATAATAATCTACTATTTAATGATAATTCTGAATATCCATATAAATATTATGTTAATTTGAATTTTTGGTTTGCTAAAAATCCTGGATTAGCTCTTCCTATAGTTGCTTTAAATAAACATGAAATTAAAATACATGTAACACTAAATTCTGATACTTCTTTTATTAAATTTCCAGCATCTCATATTGATCGCAGTCAAAAATCTATTAATATTAAAGCATCATTATTATGTGATTATATCTTTTTAGATAAACAAGAACTACTTATATTTTCTAATTTATGTCATGAATATTTAATTGAAAATGTTCAAAGAAGTGATTTATATACTTTATCTAAAACTGAAAATAATGCTAATTTAAAATTAAAATTTAACCATCCTGTTAAAGAATTAATTTGGGTTTGTCAAGATAGTAAATATACATCTCCTGGGACTTATACATATTCACCATTTGCATTTAATATATTTAGTGAAAATTCTCAAAATGGTGGTGATTTTGTTAATCATGCTAAACTTCTTTTTAATAATAATTATAGATTTAAAGAAAGAGATGGAACATATTTTAGAATTGTTCAGCCTTATCAACATCATTCTGGTGGTTTTGATAATCAAATAATTAGCTCTTATGAAAAAGGTTATATTTATTGTTACTCTTTCTCTATTAATCCACAAGAAAATCAACCTTCAGGAACATGCAACTTTTCAAGAATAGATGATCCTATTCTTATTCTTAATCTAAATGATTCTATTGGTGATAAAAAATATATAAGAGTATATGCAATTAATTATAATATATTTAAAGTATTTGATGGTATGGGAGGTCTTGTCTTTTCATAATTTAATAAATATTGACATTTATTAAATTATTTTGTAAATTTATAATTATTATTTATTTTATTAATCCTATTTACTTATTAAATATTATATTTAATAACATTTTATGTTAAACTACTATCTATTATCAAATAATATTTCTATATTTTTAAATAACTTGCTTATTTGTTAATTATTTAAAGTTTAATTAGCTTATATAAATAAATGAATAGTATATATGATCTTATTAAATTAAATTATAATATTATTGATACTATTAAAAATATACAAAAAAAAATTAATACTTTAAATAATAAACTTTCTAAAAATAATTTAATTACTGACAAAAATAATACTTCATATAATTATATTAATATAAATCTTAATCATTTAATATTATCTAATGATAATTTTTTAAATACTCAACTTTTAAATAATAAATTACAAAAATTATCTCAAAATAATAGTTTCTTTGAAATCGCATATATATTATCTAATTTAGTCATTAAAAAATATCCTACTTATAGACCTAGTGAATTAGATGATATTATACATGGAAATTATTGTTGGCTTAAAAAAAAAGCTAATAATATAGGTTACTGGGGTTGGAAATTAATTTTGTGCACTAATGTTTCTATAGATAACAAACTTTTACCAAGTCAATTAAAAGAATTAGCCAATAAACCAGAAATAAATTTATATTTAAAGAATATTAATTTATTATTTAATAAATATCTTATTATTCCTATTACAAATCAAATAAAAAATATTGTTAAAAATAATAAAATAAAATATTACCAAAATCAAATTGCTAAAAAATTAGGCTTAGATAAAATTGAAATTTTATTTAATTCAAAAAAAGGATATATTATCTCAGAAATTATATCAAAAATGGAAGATCAAGATATTATTACTCATTATTATTATAAAAATAAAAAATACCTTCAATCTTCTTACTTGTTTGATAAAGAATTTCAACCTGGTTTATATAAATCTCCAAGATGTAAATTATCCAAACCTCAATTATTTTGTATTCAAATAATTGAACAATTTTTGCAAGATAATCATTTATTAGAAAATTTATCATTACAAGATGAATTTTTAATTAAAGATAATATTTATAATAATTCTAAATTTAAAGCATATCCTAGAATTGATATTGTTTTGATTAATAAAAAAACAAATAAACTAGTTTTAGCTATAGAATCTGATGGAAAACAACATGACGAAATTGTACCACATTTTCAACGTAATGGTATATGTGATCTTAATAAACAAAAAATTAGAGATATAAAAAAAGATGAATGGATTTATAAAAATACTAATTTTAAATGTATTAGAATTAAAGATGTATATTATAAAAATGGAATAAAATATGAACCTACTGGATTAGAAAAAAAAATATATTTGTTAAAAAAATTAAATAGTTTTCTAATTTATTATAAATTTATTTAATAATATAATTTATCAATAAAATATCTTATTATATTTTATGTATAATTATGATAATCATAATGTAGTAAATGGTCTATGGATTGGAAATTTAGATAATATTCAAATATTATCTATTAATTCTTTTTTAAAACAAGGACATATATATAGATTATGGCTATATGATAAAAATATTGAAAATATACCTAAAGGTGTTGAAATATGCGACGCAAATACTATATTACATAATACATATATATTTAAACATTGGAGCGGAAATTTAGCAACATTTGCTGACTTGTTTCGATTTAAATTATTATATCTATATGGTGGTTGGTGGGTTGATTTAGATTTAATATGTTTATATCCATTACCTAAGGTTAACTATTTTTATGGCGGAGAACGAAAAAAACAGTCTGGTGCTTTTAAAAGTAATTCTAAACATTTTTATTGGATTGGCTTAATGAAATTTCAAAAAAATGATCCATTGTTATATGATATGTATAATAAAATGTTATTAAAAATAGATGATTTTAAATATAATAAAAATATACCTTTTAGTTATGGTCAGACAGAATTGAAAAATCTATTAATAAAAAAATATGGAGAAAATTTTTTGTATACTCATAATAATAATTTAAATGTTGATTTATTTAATCCATTTGGTCATTTTGATATGATTGATTTTTTTAAAAAAAATAAAAAAAAAAATAATATTACAGAATGTTGTAATAGATGGGGATGGGAAAAAAAAATAATAAATAATATTCTTAATGAATCATATACGATTCACTTATATAATACAATAATTAAAATATTACAAAAAAAAAAAGGGGAATGTTTGTTAATAAAAGAACTTTACAAAAAAATTTATAATAAATAAATGATTTGAAAGTTATACACATAAATATATATATATATATTATTATCAATAATAATGATAAACCCAAATGATTATATAATTGCTATTCCAAGTTATAAAAGATCAGATACAATTGGAAATAAAACTTTAAAAATACTTCACGATAAAAAAGTGCCTTCTTTTAGAATTTATATTTTTGTTGCTAATAAAAATGAAAAAAATGAATATTATAATAATGTTCCAAGGCATTTATATAATAAAATTATTTTAGGTAAATTAGGTTTACGTAATCAACGTAATTTTATTAATAGATATTTTGATCAATATAAATGTATTGTAGAATGTGATGATGATATTAAAGAAATATCATATTTAAAACCAGGTATAGGAAAAACAAGAATGGAAATTCAAAAAAATAATAAATTATTATCTGTTCCCAATATTGATATATTTTTCAAAGATGCTTTTCATAGACTAATAACTAATAATACTAATCTTGAATCAGATTCTTCTGAAAATTGGGGTAAAATCAATGAAAAACCTATTTCATATATTTGGGGTATTTACCCTGTTTATAATCCATATTTTTTATCTAATAAAATTACTAATAATCTTCAATTTTTAGTAGGTCCTATGTGGGGAATGATAAATAGATATAAAAAAGATTTATTATTAGAATTAAATGAAAAAGAAGATTTTGAAAGAACATTACGTCATTATAAATTAGATGGTTCTGTTTTTAGATTTTGGAATATAACCATAGATACTGCTTTTTATAAAGAAAAAGGTGGAATGCAAGCTGAAAATAAAGATAGATATTTAGAGGCTGAAAAAAGTGCTAACTATTTACTTAAACATTTCCCTAAATATACTCAAAAATGGTATAAAGGAAAAACAAAACGTCCAGAAATTAAATTAAAAGATAAAAATATATAGCTACATATAAATTTCTTTTAGATGTATATCTAATTATGCTTATATAAAATTTAATTTTAAAATATATTTAAAAAAAATTGATATACATTTTAAATATACTTAAATTTTAAACATAATGCTAAAATTTAATCAATTTAAAAATAATAAATATATTTGTTATAGATATTATTCTATTTATAACAATTTAACAGGCGGTCAAGTAATTTATAATGAATTAAAAAAACTAAATGTAGATACTGTATTTGGTTTTAGCGGAGGTGCTATAATGCCTGTTATGGATACTTTATATAAAAGTAATATTAATTTAATTATAAATACACATGAACAAAGCAGTGGACATTCCGCAACAGGATATGCTAAATCTTCAAATAAACCTGGAATAATGTTTGTAACATCCGGTCCTGGACTTACGAATAGTATTACACCTATGTTAGATGCTCAAAATGATAGCACTCCTCTTATAGTATTCTCAGGTAATGTTCCTCTTAAATCAATTGGAACTCAGGCTTTTCAAGAATGTCCTGCAACTGAAATGACAAAGCCATTTACTAAATGGAGTGTTGTTGTTGATAATGTTAATGATTTACCATTTATAATAAGAAAAGCTTGGAAAATAGCAATTTCAGGAAAACCTGGATGTGTTCATATTGATCTTCCTAAATGCATATCTACAGCTATTTATAAATCAAATAATCCATATTATACTAATAAAAAATATACAAAAAATATTTCTCGTTTAATTGATTGTCATTCCATTGATATTAATAAAATCACTAATTTTGGTAAAATTGCTAACATTATTAATCAATCAGAAAAACCTATTATAATATTAGGCAAAGGAGCTAATAAGTATCCTGATAATATTTCAAATTTTATATTATCATCTAATATACCTGTAACTACTACAATTCATGCTGTTGGATTATTTCCTGAAAATAATAATCTTTCACTTAAATGGTTAGGTATGCATGGTTCGCCTACATCTAATTTTGCTATATCTGAAGCTGATTTGATTATAAATATTGGTTCCAGATTTGATGATAGAACTACTGGAAATACCGAAAATTATGCTCCTAATGCATATAAAGCTTATAAAAATGGAACTGGAGGAATTATACATGTTAATATAGAATCTAATGAAATTAATAAAAATATTAAAACTCACTATAATTATAATATGGATACAAAAATATTTTTAAAAAATGTAATTAAATTTATTGAATATAAAGATAGAAAACCGTGGATATCACAAATTAATAATTGGAAAAAAAAATATCCTTTTGAATTTCATGATCCTGTTAATAACAAATTAAATACACAAATGGTTATTAAAAAAATTGGAGAATATTTAAATGAAAATGAGAATTGGAAAATTACTACTGGTGTAGGTAATCATCAAATGTGGGCTGCACAATTTATTGACTATTATAAACCAGAATCTTTAATTACATCTGGAAGTTTAGGAGTTATGGGTGCAGGTATAGGTTATGCTATAGGAACACAATTAGCTAATCCGTTAACTAAAGTAATTTTAATCGATGGAGATGGTTCATTTAATATGACATTGTCAGAATTACATACTATTATTAAATATAATCTACCTATAAAAATAGCATTGATGAATGATAATAATATGTCTATGGTTAAAACTTGGGAAAAATTATTCTTTGAAGAAAGATATGTTGCTACTGATTTAACTCATAATCCTAATTATGTTAAATTAGCTCAATCTTACGGAATTACGGCTATTAAATGTGATAATAAAAATGATTTAAATGATACTATTAAAAATTTTATTAATTTTGATGGACCTATATTATGTGAATTTAAAACACTGTCTGAAATGTGTTATCCATTGGTAGCTCCCGGTAAACCATTAAATGATATGATTTTATTTCAAAATCAAATATCTATTAATAAACTTGATAAATCTGAAATTCCATCTTAAAATTATAAATTATATAATAAAACTTATATTGTTATTTATTAAATATAATTAATAAAATTTAAAAAAAAAAATTATATGTAAATAAATCTTCATATTAAATTAATTATTGCAGTTAATGTCATTAAATACTATTAGTTAATTAATATATAATATCTTTTAAAAAATTCTTAGATTTTGTTAGTAATATATTTATAAATATTTAAATAAATTAGTTATATATATATTTATATTTAATATTATATATTATGTCTAATTTAAATTATGAACAAAAAATTACATTAAATATAGATAGTTATAATATATCTAGTGAAGAATTTAAAGGAATTATAAATCACTTAATTATAAATTTAAAAATTATACAAAATATTAATAAATTAGATAAAATTTCTTTAGTAAATAATAATATTATAATTAATGATGGTAGTTCAATATTTCAATTCATATACAGATGGTATAATAATAGTAATAGAACACAAACAATTAAGGATTTAAGTAATATTATTGATAAATTTAATAGTATACTTGGTTTTTTAAATAGTAAAAAAAATGATTTAGATAAATTGAAAAACATAACAAATTCTAATGAAAATAAAAAAAAAATTATTAATGATTATATTAATGAACTTATTAAAGAAGTACCTAATACAATTTTAGGAATTGAAAATCTAAAATTTACATATATAGATGATATAGATATATTAAATAAATTAGATATAATTAAAAAAGGATTATTAACATGTTCATAGAATTAATTTATTCAATACAAAATAATTAATATAAGTGATACGAGAATTTAATAAATTTCAAGCTAAATAATTATCAAATAAATAAATATCTATTTTAGATAATATATATTTAAATTATTTTTAATTAGCAATATTATATTTATATAATATATAAATGAATAATTCTAAAATTTTATTATTTATTATTTTTTCTTTAATAGTTACAATTTTATTAATATATATATATGCATTAGAAAATCCAAAAATAATGTTTTCATTATTTTCTGTAATAATTTTATTATTATTGGTATATATATTTATAGATAGGAAAATAAGAATAACTAAAATAAAAAAAAAAATAGAAAATGAAAAAATAGAAAAAAAAAAAAAGATAGATAATGAAAAAATAGAAGAAAAAAAAAAGATAGAAAAGTTTCAAATTCAAAAAGAATTACAATTTAAAAATAAGAATTTTGATGGTATAGACTGTTATAATTTAATTTCAAATGCATATTTAACAAATTCATACGATATTGCTGCTATACCTCATACTCCAAATGAACAACTAAATACCAATAGTTCAAAAAATTTTAATAATTTTTTTAATACACAAAATATTTATGGTAATTTTGCTTCAGAAGACGAATTTAATAAATTAACTATAACTTTATCAGAGTATAAAGAAATTTTGGGAAAACCTCCTAATAGTAATCCGATTCCTATAAAACTTTCTTATTGTCCAGATGAATTTAAAATAATAAAAAATAAAATAAGTAATTCTATATTAGAAGCTAAAAATACAGAAACAGAATATGATTGTGAACAATTATTTAGAAATAAAGGAATTAATAAAGCAATAGGATATACATATGATGGTCAAACATGTTCTTTTATAGATAGATTTGGAAATGATGATATTATAGATAAAGAAAATGCAAATACAAAATTATATGGTGCAGGTGGTGGATTACAATTTACTGTTAGTTATTGGATATATATAGCAAATCGACCATTGGATATAAATGAAGATTCTGAATATTATGAAATATTAATATGCACACCTCCTAATAATAATAAATTTTATTTTCCTAAAATAAGTATTTCTGGTAATAGCACAAAAATAAAACTTGAAGTTTCATGTAAAGATGATAAAACAGATAATGAATCAATATTTATAAGTTTTATAAATGAATCTAATTTGGGAACAAATAAATGGCATTTTATAACGCATACGATGAATTGTAAAATTATTAAACATTATGTTGATATGAAGTGGATAAAAGAGGATACATTAGAATATCCGGTTAACTATGATATTCTTAATCAAATTGACTATAATTTAGAAGTAAAACCTGGAACTAAAGCATTACCAAACGATACTGTAAAAATAGCCCAATTAAAAATTTTACCTTATTATTCATCAGATATTACTGTTCAAACCTTGTCATATTCTTATCCCACTGATATACAAGTAATGAAAAAAATTTGTAAAAAAGGAGTTAATCAAGTGCCAGGTGAAGATAATAATTTTCCTTTATTTTGTAAACCTCATAGAGTAAATGAAAAACTTGATAGTATACTTACTCCAAAAAATATAAGGGGATCGAGAGTTCCAATATTTTATGGTCCAAATGAGATTAATGCATATCAAGGTTCATGCACACTAAATGAAGAAAAATGTTCTATAAAAGAGACAGTAGATAATTTTCAAAATTTTAATAATACAGAAGAACATTTTTTTAATTTCTGTGATAAAAATTATAATAAAGGTATATCAAGAGATATTCAAAATCCAGAATATCAATATTCAAGACCAATTGATGTAAATATAGATAATGGTATTTACTATCTACATGATTATTCTCAAGAATCGAGTTTTAGAGATCCAACAGTAACTATATATGCAGAAAAAAATAAAATGACGGGAAAAAATGATATAAGTGGAAGAGTTTATTTAACAGGAACTATTTTTATTAATCTTAAAGATTCGAAAAAACTTGATAATAAATATAAATATGAACAGCCAGTATATGATGAAATTGGATTATTTATTGGTAAAATTCATCAAAATGATAATTCAAATATATTATTTCATCCTAGTCATAGTATTTATTTTCAGATAGGAGCAAAACAAGGCTACAGAATAGAGATAAGATCAAATGGAGAAATTTATGTAAATCGCCCAATAACCGATCCTATAATTAATTTAGATGGTATAAGTTGGTTACCTTACAGACAAGTTTCTATTAAAAATGGTATTAGTGTTTTAGGAGATCTTAGAAGTGATCTAAATGGTAAATTGTTACTATTAGATAAAATTAATGATAATTCTAAAATAAATTTTTTTAGCACAGATAGAAAGTGTAAATTTATTAGAATTAAACCCGGTGATTTTAGAAGAAAGTATAATCAGAAGAAATCTTTAATGTTTTGTGAAGTTGAAATATTTATTAAACCGGAGATAAATACATCATCTGAAGGTTTAAAAAATAATATAGCTAAGGGGAAAAAAGCTATAATGAGTAGTATTTATGGGAAAAATGGTATACAAGATAGAAGAAATTATGGTCCAATGATTGGTGTAAATGGTTTAGTAACAACCAATATAGAGAAAGAGTCTATAGGAAGACGTGCTTATGAATTTGGCACAACTAAATGTGGATCAGACACTAATGTTGATCCACATCCTTATGGCTATGATAAAGACGGTGTTAAGGCGACAGGATTATATGAATCTGAAATAGGTTCATATATAAGGACGGCTGAAAATGATTTAGATCCATGGTGGGAAGTAGATTTAGAAGGTGAATATGTAATAGATAAAATTATAATATTTAATAAATTAGACGCTGGATCCCATCCAAATATAGATCTTCAAGTTCCTGTTACTAATGATGTTCCCAAAAATTATTATCTTAATATGAATACACTTGAAGGTGGAAAAATTATTTTATTTGATAGAATGCATGATATTATAAAAGAAGATATAATAATTCAAAATCATAATGCAAAAATAGATAAATTTGGAGGCTGTAATAATGCAATGGAGATAGATAAAGCAATTCAACACGATGGTGGTGAATTTAAAAAGTGTGTTAATTGGGATTCAAACATAATATCAGCATCAGATTCTGATAATAAAAAATTTAAAGAAAATATAAAGGCGTTAAGAAATAACATTCAAAAAAAAATAGATTTAGAAATGGAAATTACAAATACAGAAGATCCTAAAAAAATTTCAACTTTAAAAAATCAAATTAAAAATGTTAATACAGATCCAATTAATTTTGGAGAAGATTTTAAAAAAGAGTTAGATATATCCCAGTCAAAAAACCAAAATAAAATAGATATACAAGATAATATAGTATCTATACCAGAACCAGGAAATATTAGTCCAGATTCGCCTAAAAATGGTTATGAACAAGTAAATCGTTTTGTTAATAAATTTCCACATAAACTATTGTATGGAAGTAAGTTGGAAAAAAATTTTTGTAGATATGTAGAAGGACATGCTGGAACAAATATTGATCCTTGGCCACATCCACCAGATGGGTCTAAATCAGATGATAAAAAACGAATAAGTTGTTATTATCAAGATCCAGAAAAACCAAATAAAAGCTTTAATTTAGCTGGATCTGATGATTCACCAGGAGGATTACCTAGTAGAGGAGAATGTTTAGGACCAGAATATGCTGATCCTGTTGCTCATGAAAGTAAGATTTACTTTACAAGAAAATATACAATAAATTTAGGATCTGACGAAAATTTGAAAAAAAATGGTTATAGTGTAAAAGGTTCTAAAGGTATAACAACTGGTTGGAATAACATAGAAACTCCATTAGAAAACTCACCTTTTAAACCAAAACAATCATTTTTGTATAAATATAATAATACAGTTTATTTATCAGGAATGATTCAATATAAGTCTGCTACTGCTATTTATGATAAAGAGTCAAAGAAAAATAATGATTATATATATCCTGTTCCTAGTGTTATAGGAAAATTACCAGAGGATTGTAGACCATCAAATACAATTATGTGTCAAGTGACAAATAATGTTGATTATGCTAAAATAGAAGTAAAAAGTTCAGGTCATGTTATTATAAAGGAAGCTAGTCGTAAAAAATATAAAAATTCAAATAATATACCCTTTAAAAATATGAAATCATCAAGAGAACATAATTTACTTTGTTTAGATGGAGTAAAATTTCAAGTAGGTAATGAAACTAAAGGAATGCAAATATGTTCTGGATTATTAAATCCAACAAGTTGTATATTAGAACCTTATAAAGATAATAAAAATAATGATGGTATGTGGAATGTTTTGGGAGATTATTTAAAAACTGGTAATAATTTGAATTCGAAAAAAAAACCAAATTTGATGCATGCTGAAATTTTTAAATATTCATATTATAATTATAATAAAAAAATTGATAAAATACCCGGAAAAGATTTTGGTAATTTACCAAAATTTAGAACAAGTGGAGATGTGACAATTACTTTTTTTATACAAATTAAACCAAATACTAATTATAAAGATCAGGTTATTATAGGAAAGGATGATAAAAATGAAGGAGCTGTATATTTAATAGGTAAAATTAAAAATAATAAAAAAAAATTTTATACTATAAGATATAAATGTGGTAATCAAGATAATTTTGGACCATTAAAAGAAATAACTGCTGAATCTAATATAGAAATTGATGTAAAATATAAATATTTTGTTGCTATTGTAAGAAATATTACAACAAGAGATATAAAAATATACATTCATAATGAGAGCATATCTAAAAATGATTCTCTTACTGCTCCTACAATTATACCAGCTTTACGTGAATATACTACAAGTGAACATAATTTAAAAATAGGTGCATCACTTGATAACGGAGGACCTGGACATTTATCCGAAAATGTATTATTATATAATATATTTATTTATAATAAAGCAATGACTAATGATGATTTAGAAGCTGCTAGAAATTTAAAACACTTAGTAGGAAGAGATTATGGATTACCTAAATGTTATAAAGATAGTCAAAATGGTTTTATTAAATTAGAAGGAAGTTTTACTTATAATTCAAATAGTAATGTTGGAGAAGTAAATATAAGAAGAAATGAGGGAGATATAAAAAATTTAACAAGCGAATATCCTGCAATTGGTTCAATTATTACTGTATTACCGGAAGGATTCCGACCTAAAAAATCTATTTATTTTAGTGTAAATGATGGATTTAAATCAGGAAATATAGAGATAAATGAAAATGGACGAATAAGATGGTGGGGATATAGATTAGGTTATCATAATATAAATACTATTGTTTTTGAACATGAAAAAGATTTAGATAGTTATTCAAAAACAGTATGTCTAGATGGTATTGAATTTTTTATGTTAAAAGAAAATTAAATAATCTCATTTTTGAAAAATTTATTTCTATTTTTATATTAAAAAAATTTATATGTATATAATATATAAATGAAGTTATCTAGTAAATATATATATTTAATACTTTTTATTCTAATTATTATTTATTTATTAAATTTATATAATTTAAAAAAAAAAAAAAATAATATTGAAAATTTTTATAATATAAATGACTTTTCAAAATTTGGAAAAGCAATTTCAGGCGATCAATTTGATGAAAATAAGGAAAAAATTCCTATTGGTTTAAATAATGCTTCATTGACAGGACAATCAAAATGCATAAAACCTCGTGGAATAAATTCTTTTAATAATACTAATGAAAAAAAATATTTATATCCTGCATTAGCAAAAGTAGATCGTGTTTTATTAGAAGTTAATACTAAAATAAAACAGTATTTACCTGTTGGAAAAATAAAAACTGGAACTTATAAAATATATAAAAATAAAAAATGGCCAATTATATTGAATGATGATTGTTATGGCAACTTATTAAATCAAGGTGATCTTTCATCTCATGGTGTAGATACAAAATGTAAAAAATTAGGTCTAAATGCTCCTATAAGATTAGTTAATTTAGGTCAAAATGAAGCTAGACAATTATGTTTAAATGACGATACTTGTGATAGTATAGTAATTCCAAAATATAAATTAGATAAAAATTCTATTAATAAAAATTTGGGTACTTGTAAAATGTATGCTATAAGACCAGGATTTCCAGATGAATTAGAATCAACTTCAGATGAACATACTATTATGAAAAATTATTATTATACTTTTACTATATCATTTTACATTAAAATTGATACATCTAAAACAAATATCAGATCAGAAAATCAATCGGGCATTTTATATTATGGAAGTTGTATAGATAGAAAATTGGATAAAATAGGTTCTCCTATTATATCAGTACAAAGTCAGCTTGCTAATCCTAACATTAAATTTGAATATGTAGTGACTGGGAACGAAAATAATAAAGACTATAAAATTCAAGAAATTAAATTTCCTATAGAAAATATTAATAGATTTCAAAATGTTATTATAGTTGTAAATCAAAATGATATTTATGCATATGTAGATGGAATTATTAAATATGATGGACACATCGAAGATGATCTTAATAAATCTAAATTAGATTATAATTATAAATATTTTATATTTCCATCATATCAATCAGTTATTATTGGTAAAAATCCAAAATACTCTGAAATTTATGGTGATTTTGAAATAGATAAATTAGAATGGATGGCATATGCTATGGAAAAAAATGCTTGTCAAATGTTTCCTTTTGATAATCATCCATATAAAATTAAAGATCCTATTGAATCACATATTGAAAATCAACGAACATTATCTGGTAAAATACATTTTAATTATGAAGGAGCTAGTAAATTTTTATGTGATAATGATATTATTGATTCTTCTTTTTCTCATAATAAAGATAAATCTAATTGGATATGGAGAGAAGATAATAATATATTAAAAAATTCAACAAGTCATGTTAAAATACATAATATTCAAAATTCAATAAATAATAATATTGTTTTTATAGATGGATATATAAAATGTAATAAAAGTTTTGAAGCATTACATAACAAAGGTAAACCAGATTCAGTATATACTCTTGAAAATCCGGAAGACTTTAATATTGTAGGATGTATACCTAAATCATTTTGGCCTAATCGAAATATATACTTTTTACTTGCTATGAAAGGAGGGTATATGATAATGAAAATAAATAATAAAGGTAAAATGATTATTACACCCCCTAGTAATATGAAATATATAAAAGATACACCTATTTCATTATTTAATATAAGATATATTAAAGATCCTACTGATTTATCTAATGGTATATATACAACAGATAAAATACTTTTTTTGTCAAAAAATATAAATAATTTAGATATAAATGTTTATAATACTTTTTATAATATTTATGATAAAAATTCAACTAATAATTTATCTAAAGTAAGTGTTATTAATAATAATGAAATTAAATATACTAATAATATGATAAACTTTGGTCTAGATGGAATCACTTTATTAAAAAAAATTAATGTAAGCCAAAATAATAATTATCTTATTATTAATGAATTAGAACCAGGTTTTAAAGTTGAAGAAAACACTAAATTAATTTTAGTAAAAGATAAATTAGGAACACAGGATAATGTTATTAAGATATCTGGAAATATATATATAAATTATAAATTTGTGAATAAAGATAGAAGCTATTTAAATTCAAATAAATTAGTTCGTATTAATAGAAAAGAAAAAAAAGATTCTTCCAAAGGAAGATATATGGATAAATATATGCAATTACACTCAAATATATGTTCAAATTCAACTGAATTTTGTGATAGTTGTGCTGATAAAGCATATAGTATAGGACATACATATTATGGTATAGGAGATATTTACAAAGAATGTTTAACAGGTAATTCATATGATGATGGTTATTTACCTGAAGTTAATTGTAAAGAACCAAATGAATTAACAAATAATAATAAACAAGGAAAAGGAGGATGTGACTTTACTATGAATATTTATGATGCTGGAATAGAACCAATATTAATATTTAAACTGAAAGAAAAAAAATATCATCCAAGTGTTAATATGATATTTTTATGTGCTTCACAAGAAGGAACTGTTCGAATATTACTTTCTGATAAAGGTGAAATATATTTATTAAGTAATGATTTTCAAAAAAAAAATCATGGTAAACAAGAAGAAAATTTAATCAATTTAGATTCAATTATTTATAAAATAACTAATTTAACTATTAAAAATGCATTATTTTAAAATCTTTACATATAATATATTAATTACATCAAAATATTTTCATATTCAATAGCCATTATAAATTTTAATGAATATATTATATACATCTTTATATAAGTTATTAAACTTGAAAAGAATTTTCTTATATAGAATTTCAAGTTTCAAATCTATTTTTTGATGTTGTGTCAATATTAGCCACTATACTCATTATAATAAAAAATTTTGTAAATGGTTATATATTATCTTAATTTGTTTTGCCTATATAGCTCAGTTGGTAGAGCGTACGCTTAGTAAGCGTAAGGTATCAGGATCAAAACCTGATGTAGGCTTATAATACATTTATATTTTCATAATTATATTTTCATAAAATTATGAAAATATAAATATAAATATATTATAAAACTATGTTTTATAATTCATTGGTAAACTATAGAAAAATTCTAAATCCAATTACAAATAAATTAATATCAATTAATTCAAAAAATGGAATCAAAGTATTAAAAAATTATATAACAAATTTCAATAAATTAGGTGGAAAAAAAAAAACAAAAAAAAATATATGTATTGTAAGTTGTGGAGGTGGCGGAGATGCATTAGCAGCACTAATAACTGGATTTTATTATACAAATAAAAGAAAACATGATAATTTTTATATATTAGCTTCTGATTCTAATACTTTATCTTCTATAAAATATAACGTTCATACCGACTATTGTAATCTGCCGATTGATCGAGAAAAACAGGATAAATGGTTAAATAACAAAGACAAAGAAAAAAGTGATATACGTGAATCAGTTAAAACAAAACTAAGACTAGATTGGATTGGTGAAGAATTTTATACAAGAATAGGTTTAAATAATAAAGAATATCAAACTTATTTAAATTTCTTAGGTTTAAAAAAAAGTCCAATAGATAATATACTTAAACTAGAACCTTCAAAAATGAATGATTTAGATGATGATAAAAAACTAAAAATACAAACATTAAAATATAATAAAAATCATCCAGGGCCCGTGGGACCTGTGGAAAAAAATCCTTATTATGGCACTTTTTACACAGAAGCAAAAATAGCCAGAGTATTAGGTAAACCAATTTATATTATTTATGGACCAGGTGATGGTGGTGCGCCAAATTATAATGGCATATATCCAAAAAATAATAGTAAGTGGAATGAAGAAGAATTAAATGATCAATTAAATGTTACAAAAGAAGCAATTTTGAAATTTAAAAAAATCTATGAGATTGATAAATTTGTATTAGTTGATGTAGGAGGTGATATGTTTAAATATGCTACAGATAAGGATAAGGATAATGTAATAGATCATAAACCAGAACTTACAAAATTGGGTAGAGATGAATTTATGTTTTGGGCTTTTAAAGATTTATTAAATGACCGTCAAATCAATAATTTTAATGTAACTATATATGGTCCAGGTTGTGATACTCATGAATATCCAATAAATGTAGAAGAAAAATTAAAAGGTGATACTGATGAATATTCTATAAATGTAGAAGAAAAATTTAAAGAAAATATAAATATAGGAAAATATTTTATTAATGAATTTTTAAAGATCAACGATACAGATGGTTTACATGATAATACAAGAGCTAATAAAATATTTGTGAATGCATTTAAAAAAAATAAAAATGATTTTTTTGATGGATATAATCGTAGAGTAGAAATCTATAATACAGGTAAACGTAAAAATCTACGAAATTATATACATGAAAATGAATTAGATGAAAATATTATAAGTGCCGCTAAAGTTTTTGAAAAAGAATATAATAAACCTCCGTTGGAATGCCCTTCCAAACCTAAAAATAGGATATTTATTGATACACTTAAAAATATTTTAGATAAAGATGCAGAACTTATGTTATATAGTTTCAAAAAAGCTTTTATTAAATAATTTACCTTTTTACTACTTTACGCACACCTTTTTTTATAGGAGGAATGGGTTCTTCTTCCTCATCGTCATCTTCATCATCCTCGTCTTCATTGTCATTATCGTCAGTTTTTTTACTAATATTGTCAAGTTCATCGTTATCAGAGTCTTCTATAATTTCTTGAGATATTTCTGTAGGTTTATCTGTTTCAATATCTTCGTCGTCACTATCTTCAATAAATGCATAATTTGACATAGAACCCACTGTTGAATATAATTTTAATTGTTGAACACTCCACTTATATCCATATTTACCACCATTAAATGTAACTCGATCACATTTACAAATTGCTACCATTTCACATCTACCTGAAGCAAGCTTTAGTAATTCATCAATAGAAGTAATTTGTGTATCTCTTCCATTTAAAAAAGCTTTAAATCCCATACCATCATCATATACAGGAAGATTCAATTTAAGACGAGGTGCATATTTCTTATTAAGTTGTTTAGTATGTTTATCTCTGGACCATTTAATACCAGAACGAAGAAGTGCCTGACATACTGCGTGACTTGCATCTGGATTATCTACCCATGTAAAAGCATTTTTATGTGCTTGTTTAACAAGACTATCTTCCATCATTGTAATCATTTCATACAGTTCCTTAATTTTAGCTTGTTCCGGCTGTCCTGATTCTTCATCATGTTTATAACCTTTAAATGATATATCTGCTGAATAAGCCTTTTTAACTACTTTACCGGTTTTATCTGTTTCTTCATATACATTTATTCCAAAAGGACATACTACCTTTGGAGTTTGTATTATAAGCCAACTACCATTATGTAATACTTTTGCATATTTGCCTCCATAATTATTTGCAAGTGGTCCATCAAATGTCAAATTGTTTTTGTCTACTTGTTTTGCGAGAATAATTGAATTTTGGGTTGCCATATTTAATGTTTGTTTTTTGTGTTGTAGATAATACATGTAATATAATTTTAAGTAATTATAATCAAATTTTTTTTGAATTTATAAATTATATATAAAGATCTATATAAATTAATTTAAGACATCTCTAAATGAAATATATATTATAAATAAACTATTAAATATCTAAAGATATTATAAATAAACTATTAAATATCTAAAGATATTATAAATAAACTATTAAATATCTAAAGATATTATAAATAAACTATTAAATATCTAAAAATATTGTTAATTATAATTAAAATTTGATTATAAAATTATTTAAGATTATAATAAAATAAATTATAATGTCTGTGGTTAATACTTTCGTAAATGAAATTTCATTAGAAAATACAAGATGTCTGGCAAGATTAAATTCTAATCCTTTAAAACAATGTAAAAATAAAAGAAAATCGTTACTTCATGATTTTTGTGGATTACATTGTAATAAATCAAATACTCTAAAAATAGATGAACCAATTAATTTAAAAAAAAATTTATTAATTTATAGTGATTTAATTAAAGCAAATCTAAATTATAATAATCTTAAAAAATCGGATATAATATTTACTCTAAAAAATTATAATATAAATTATAGTAATAATAAATGTAATGATTTCATTACACTACATAACTTTTTCAGAGAATTAGAATTTTATAAAAACTCTATAGATAAAGTTATTTATATACAAAATTTTTATCGTAAATATAGATTAAATAAAATAAATATACTAAGAGGTCCAGGATTATTTAATAGAGAATTAATTAATAATGAAACAGATTTTTTATCATTTGAAAATTGTAAATCTATACCTAATTCAAAATTTTTTTCTTACAAAGATATTGATGGGTTTGTATATGGTTTTAATATTCAATCTATAAAATATTTAAAAGAAAATAATCCAAAAAATCCTTATAATAGAAAGGACTTAACATCTGAATCTATAATTAATTTAGATAAATTAATTAAATATGAAGAAAATTTGGGAAACAATTTATCAATTAAATTTGATATTCCCGAAGATTTATATAGTAAAATGAAACAAAAATGTATAAAAATTTTTCAAAGAATGGATGAGTTAGAATTGTATACTCAACCAAGATGGTTTTTAGATTTAGATTGCATTAGACTAAAAAATTTATATAGTAGTATAGAAGATATATGGAATTATAGGGCAATGTTAACTGATAATATGAAATTAAATTATACAAAAACAGGTCGAGCATTTTGTCATTCTATATTTGATATCAATAGAATTAATAGTAAAATTAAATTACAGGAAATTTTATTAGATGAATTTGAAAAGTTTGCTTTTCAAGGTAAAACTGATGAAGATTGCACTACATCTTGTTATTGGATATTAACCGGTTTAACAATTGTTTCATTAAATGCTGCTGAAGGATACCCTGAATTAGTGCAATCTATTTCTTATAATTGATTTTATTTAACATTAATAAATTTTTTACTATTAATAAAAAAAAAATATTATTAGTAAAAACTTTATAGAAAATTATTCTTTAATTTTGTAATAAATAAATGTTTGTAATTAAATACAAATCTTTTAAAATATATAAATTATTATTCAAATTTTTAATTAAATGTGTTTTGTTGATCATTTAGTCTTAAATTTAGATAATCTATTATTAATATTTAGATTATCTAAATGTTAACAATATAATTATTTGTTATTATTTATATTACTTTAACTTGTTTGATAAATTGTGGAGATAAATATTTCTGTAAATTAAAATAAGTATATCCTTTTTCTGAATCTGTTTTACCATCTTTACCTTTGGTGCTTGTATCCAATTTTCCTAATATACTTGCTAACTTTGGATCAGGAACAAATCTACGTCTATTTGCAGGAACTTGTAATTTAGCCTCTTTAATATATCTAGTCACTCGTTTAGTCACTTCTGTGCGAGCCATTAAAGAACCGTGATCAACACCTAAGAAATCACACAAAACATCAGATATTTGAGTAGGTTTTGCAAATCCACTTGGTGCTCTCTTAGGTTTATCTAAATTACCTGTTGTTTTTCTCTTATTTTTACCAGATGTTTTTTTTAATTCTTTACATTCTTTCATATATGATTTAAATACTTTTTTAAGAATTATTGTCATTTTTTTTTGTTGTCGTAGAAATATGTCACTCTGTTCAATTAATTCTGTAAATAATCCTTCAACTGTAGAAGGAGCAGATGAATTTATTTCGGAAGTTTCTGATTCTTTTTGTTCTGTTAATTCTTTTACCACAGCATTTTCTGGATTTTGCTTTTTATATTTAATTGATTTTTTTTTTTGTGTATTGCTAGTATTGCTTGTATTGCTAGTATTGCTAGTATTGCCAGTTTTACTATTTACAGGAGATTCAATAATTTTTTCTTCCTTAATAGGAAGACTAGCAGATGTCGATGTATTTGTTTTCGATTTTTTTGCCATTATAATATACAATTTTTTTTTTTTATTCTGGTTTTTACGCGGTTATGTTCTTTACACATACCTTAACTTTAAGTATATTTTTTAGAATAGACTTATTTATACTACTTTAAATATTAAGATTTATTTGTTTTAAAAATATATTTAAATTATTAAATTAGTTTTTGAAGTGTTTTATTTAAATTTTTATTAAACTATTTTGAAATTTTGAATTAAAAGGAACATAAGAACTTTTAACAAAATTCATTTTAAAATCTTTTTTTGTATTATACATTTTTTGTATTCTGTGTGTATAAATTTTTTCATCTATTGTTGAATTTACTTTTAAAAATTTTTTTAGATTTAAAATATTAGGTTTTTTAATTGTATTAATATTAATAACATCATATATATCTATATTTATGTTATTTAATTTATATATATTTCTAGATGTTATATAATCATAATCTTTTGGAAATTTTATTAAATTACATTTTTTTTGTATCTCTTCTATATTTTTATATTTTTTTATTAATTTATAAGCTAATTTATAATCTATTTCTCGTAATTTATTTACATAATCATTACCACATAAAATACATAAATCTATGAATTCATCATATTTTAAATTTAATTCTGATAACAACATATTTAAATCATATTCAATAATATAATCGAATTTATTTGAAAATTTTCTCAAAGTTAATTTAGATCCACATGCAATAGTATCCATATCTTCAGATAATACTAAATCAACAATATTATTTTTTATTAAAGCAGAACAATAATGCTCCGCTTCACAAGGCGCAAAAATATAATTTACACCCATATATTCAAATAATGTAGTAATATTAGATATTACTTCTTTTGTTATAAATACTAGTTTATTGTTTAAATTTTCTATTTCTTTATAAAATTTTAATTTTAGTTTTTCTTTTTCTAAATTATTTATACTTGTATCTAAATCTAATAGTTCTATGCTTTTGTTATAATTTATTATTTTATTTTTTAATTTAATTTTATTAGATTTTCTTAATATAAGTGTAGGTTCTTTTTCTATTGGAGGTTTTCCATCAAATATAAATATTGGAATTATATCATGTTTTTTTAACTTATTTACTAAAAAAAATATTCCATTTATACTATTATTATTTCCATATAAATATTTATAAATATAAACATTTGCATCAATTGCTATTTTTTTTTTTTTATATTCAGATAAATGTTTTGTATTTATAGATTTTTTACAATATTGTAATATAAGTGTATTAAGATTTTTAATACCCATAAATATTTCTAATATTTATAATATATCTTAATAAAACATTTATATATAAATATTTAATCTTAATTTCAATAATATTTAAAGAATTTTTTATATCTTAATGTTATTCCAATTAAATTCATTTATAGTCATTCGTAATGTATTATATAGCTTATCTGAAATTTTAAAATCATTTATAAATTTTATGGTCATTAGATTTTCTAATATTTCTTTATAAATATCTTCTATTATTATATTCTCGTTAAACATCCATTTTTTTATAAAATTATTAACATTATATATTATACCTAATTTACAAAAAAAATACGCTGTTATTGAAGTTTTTTCTATCCAATTTTTGTTTGATTTAAAACAACAATTTTTACATAAAAAATTTTTAGGATTTGTTTTATAAAATTTCATTATTTTTGAACATTGAAGTATATTAAATTTAATTTCTAAATTTATTAAATCATTAATCTCAATATTTGTTAATAAAGAGTTAATTATACAATTTGATATAGTTGCAATACTTTCTGTAAAAGATTCAAAAAAATTAATTTTATTAAATTTTGAGATATTAAAATTACATTTTAGTTGTTTTTCTATTATATTATCACTTTCAAATAAATAATTATCTATTTTAAGTGCATGAACCATTTCATGAATTGTTAATTTTTCACACTCTTCTTTTCTATATATAGTTATTTCTGATTCATTTGTATTTATATTAGTAAATCCAGAATTAATTTCATTTACACCTAAAAATTTTTTATTATGAGGCATTTCTTTTTTAAATGTAGTTAAATAATAATTTAATTTTATATTTACCTTATCTATATTATATAATACTATTAAATAAAATGCTTTAACAATTATTATTGTTATATCTAATGCATTATATGTTTGATCTTTCATAAAAAAATTAAATTTTAACTTTTTATCATTAAGATATACATTAAATTTTAAATTAAATTTTAGCTTTTTTATTATTTCTATTTGAATATTTAATGGAATATATTTAGAAATTATGTCTTGAGAATAGTATTCGATTATGTTTTTTACATCATTATCATTATTTATAAATAATAATTCATATAATATTATATTAAGTTTATCATCATTTGACTCTATAATTTCTTTTTTTTTTTCCTCTGATATATTATCTTGTTTTAAATAATTTAAAATATTTTGTATTTTATTATCATATATATTTAAATTTTTAACTTGTTTTAGGAGTGTAATTGACACATTGTCTATATTAAATTCTGGTATTTTAATTATTTTGATATCAGTAATTTTAATGTTATTTAATATATAATCTATAATTTTAATTGATTTTTGTTGCAATAGCAATATATATAGATTATCTCTATTAAATCTATTATCAGCTATTTTTATCTTTAAACTATTAATTTCTGATATTAAATCAATATTAATATTCATGTATATTTATATATTATATTTTTAAAATTAATATATATCAATACTATTTTTAAAAATAAAATTTGTTATATAAATATAAAAGAGAAACAGATTAAAACATATCAAAACAAACAAAAATGAGGTATAAAGTATGAAAAAGAGGGTAAATGAGGGAAAATAGGGTAAATGAGGGGAAATAGGGTAAATGATGGGAAAAGATGGTAAATGAGGGGAAAAGATGGTAAATGAGGGGAAATATGGTAAATGATGGGAAAAGATGGTAAATGAGGGAAAAGATGGTAAATGAGGGAAAATAGGGTAAATGAGGGGAAATATGGTAAATGATTGGAAAAGATGGTAAATGAGGGGAAAAAGAGTGTAAAATGAGGGGAAATAGGGTAAATGAGGGGAAAAAGAGGGTAAATGAGGGGAAATATGGTAAATGATGGGAAAAGATGGTAAATGAGGGGAAAAAGAGGGTAAATGAGGGGGAAAAGATGGTAAATGAGGGGAAATATGGTAAATGATGGGAAAAGATGGTAAATGAGGGGAAAAAGAGGGTAAATGAGGGGGAAAAGATGGTAAATGAGGGGAAAAGATGGTAAATGAGGGGAAAAAGAGGGTAAATGATGGGAAAAGATGGTAAATGAGGGAAAAAGAGGGTAAATGAGGGAAAAAAGAGGGTAAATGAGGGAAAAAAAGAGGGTAAATGAGGATTTTTACAAATCACGTGTATTAGGTTTTAATTTTAATACCAACCAAAAATACTAACACTTATTTCTCCTTTTTATATATTAATATAAATTTATTTTTGTATTAAACCATATCTCCTAAAAATATTTTTGTTTTTTATATTTATATAATATAATTAGATAATATATTTTAAAATATTATAAAAATAACATTTTTGTTAAATAATAACGTTAAATAAGTAATTTTGGTAAATTTAAAGAATTCCGCGCGCGCAAATTCAGAAATCTAAATTTGATCTCAAAAACAAAAAAGTGCATAGACTTTTTGAAATTTTTTAAGGTTTTGTATCTACTATTTTAACTTTAATAATCCTATTATATATATTTATTTTATTATCATTTATAATATCATAAATCTATCTAATCATATAAATTGATATTATCAATTAGATCGTATATAGACAAAGAACATTTAAATTGATTATTTTCTGGTCTTGAATGAATTCTTGTAATATCTTTTATAATATTAAATGATATATATAAATCTCCATATGTATTTTTAGACCAAATAGGTAATCCATAATTACATAATTTTATTATATTTGTATTATTTTTAATTAAAATAGGAATATTGATATCTTTTTTAAAATGGTGTAAATTAAGTTGAAATCCATCAAAATAATCATCAATACCAATATCAATTGAACATGATAGATCGTATAGATTAGTTCTTTTAAAAGATAATTCATTTTGATCGACCAATTGAAATATATACTTTTTATTATTGATATTAATTTCATGTTCAATATTTTCGGTTTCAATATCTAATTTACCAGATAAATTTTTATTTTTATCTATAAAATATATTTTATAATTTTTGTTGTAAAAATAATATTTTAAAGGTATTATTATTTTATTGATACTTCTAAGACTATTAATATCTAAAATTGTATAATTTTCTAAATTATTAGAATTTATGTTATCATTATTTATTTTTGAATTATTTGTATTTTTAAGATGTTGTATTAAACAATCTTTTATTAAATTAACACCATTATTTAATAACTCATTTTTATTAATATTTTGATATATATTTGATATATTTTTAGTATCAGAATTTAAAATAGCATCATTAATATTATTATATGTTGTTTTAATAAATGATCTAATTTCAGGATTCATATCTTGAAATATAGTATCAAACAATTCATCAGGTGATAACATTATATCAGGATTATTTATATTACCAGTAGAATCATATATAAATTTTTTATTAGTATCTATTAATATTTGATAAGCTTCAGATATTTCTTTAAATTTTTGTTCATATTTTTCTTTATTTTCAATATTTTTATCAGGATGATATTTTAATGCTAATTTTTTGTAAGCATTTCTTATATCGGATTCTGTGCAATCGATATTTAATTGTAAAGTTTTATAAGGATCCATATTAAATACTTATAAAATTTTACTTTAATATGTTTTAAAATGAATTAAGGTTTTTAATAAATATAAAAAAATTTTCTAAAGCAAAAAAATATTTATTTGTTTTTTTAGTATAATATTCATTTTTAGCACATTCTTCTATTATTTTATGTTTTTGTATATCATTATAGTCTTTTGATTTAATAATAAAATTAAGATAATTTTTTAATATATCTTCAGGTGAAAAATCTAATAAATGTAATTTATAAATAATAACTCTTATATTATCTATAAAAGTAATATTATTAGATGTTTTTATAATATCATTAATATTTTTAATGTATATTTCTAATGGATCAATATAATCATTATTATAAATTAATGTATTTAATTTAAATAAATTATCTTTACATTTAGATTTTATTTTTATTCTATTTAAACTTTTTTTTAGTTTGTTTTCACAATAATCAAGATATTCATCAATTTGATTTTTAGGAAATGGAACTCTAATATTTAAGCATCTACTCAATATACTTTCATCTAATTTGCTTAAATTATTTGCACTATATATAAATCTTGCACATTTAGTATGCATTTCCATAATTCTTCTTAATGATAATAAAGCATTTTTATTTAATTTATCAATTGAATGTAATACAATTATTTTATATCCATTATTTATAATATTTTTAGTAGATATTATTTCTTCTTTAATAAAATTACATAAAACATGTTTATCATATAATCCATATTCATTTAAAAAAAATTCATAATGATATTTACTTTGTATACATTTAATTTGAACATCATTATTATTTATTTTAATATCATATTCTATTATTTCTGTTTGTAATTCATTTAAATTATATATATATTTAATAAATGATTTAATTAATATTTTTTTTCCGGAAGATTTAGGACCATAAAATAATATATTAATTAATGTATTTTGATTATAGTTTTTTAATTTATTTATAATATCTTTATGAAATATAAAATCATTAAAATTATTAGGTACTATTTTACAAAACATTATTAAAAAGATTAATCTAATAAATATTTTAATTTTTAATATATTATTAATTGAAGTAATTTTTGTTTTATTTAACTTATGCGTAATATTGATATATATATAATATAATTTAATATTCAGTAAATGAATACTATTATATCTATACAAAGAGAAAAATTTGATAAATTATTTGATAAATTAGAATATTTATCTTTAAATCTTGATAAAGCATATGAAGAAATGAATGAACAATCTATTAATAATTTAATAGATAAATTAAGATTATTTAATAAAAATGTAGATAATCTTGATAGTGAAGCAAATTTAATTTTAATAGATATAAAAGATAAGATATCATTAATAAATGATGATTTTAGTAATTTATTATTAGAGGAAATACAACAAAATAAAATGATTAAAGATTTTTATCCATTATTTTGTATTTATATATTAAATAACAAATCAAATTTATATATAGAAACAGATAATTTATGGAAATTAGATTAAATAAAACTAATTATTTTAGTAAATTATCTTAAAATTCCACGTGGTCCTCTAGGTCCTCTTTCACCTCGTGGTCCTCTAGGTCCTCGTTTATTTCTTAATTTAAAATATATTTTTATAGATAATATAAAATTAAAAAATATTAGAATTGAAAATATAATAAACATATTTTTAGAATTCGGTAATTCCATTATAATATTTACTTAGATAATATTAATATAAATGGATAAATATATAAATAAAATTCAAAACATAAAAGGATTAGAATTATTATGTGATCCAAAAAAAGTAAGATACAAAAATATAAATAATTATAAATTAGAAAATAATTTAAATAGTAATAAAAATGTAAACATTGAAATTAATGAGTTTGTAATTAATTTTAAAAAGTTAATTAAAAATATTTTAGATAATTTTAATCCTAATAAAATTAGTAATAACAAATATGATATATTATTACAATCATTATGGTATCACTTTATTTCTGAATATTTTAATTTTAATCCTGAAAATCCATATTTAAAAAATTTTTATATAAAAACAGAAAATTTTCATGAAAATTTAATTAAAAATAATAATAATAATTTATTAAAAATAGATATATTAGATAATATTATGATAAATTAATTTCAAACCAGATAAGAAGTATTTAAAAAAAAAGAATATAATATATATATTATAATGGAAAAACAAGAATCTGAAATAGTATGTAGTTTAAATGAAGACATATGGAAAGTTATTGATAATTATTTTAAAGTAATAGATAAACCGCTTTCATTGACGCAATTAGATTCATATAACATGTTTTTACAAGAACAGATCCCTAAAACTATTAGACAATTTAATCCGATTACTTGTTATTATAATGATGAATTACGGACAGATTCAACAAAAAATTTATTTAAATTTAAAATAGAATTTTTTATAGGTTCAAGTTGGCGTAATAAATTACCTGATACAAAAGTATTTCAAATGAAATCAGAAGAAGATACTCGTAATGAAATGGCAAATGAAATTATAAATGATGGAAAAGGTATTTATATAAGTAAACCTATAATAAAACAAAAAATGGAAGATGGTAATATAAAAAAAAAACAATTATATCCAAATGAGGCAAGATTAAAAAATTTAACATATAAATCAGATATTAGTTGTGATATTTTTGTAAGAATAACAGAATTTAAAATAGAAAAAGGAGAATATGTAATAGAAAATACTAAAATAATAAAATTTGATAAGATAGTGATAGGAAGTGTGCCTATAATGTTACATTCAAAAGCTTGTGTTTTAGATAATATAAAAGGTAATACTTTACAAAGTATGGGAGAATGTATGTATGATCAAGGTGGATATTTTATAATAGATGGTAAAGAAAAAGTAATAGTAGCTCAAGAAAGACAAGTTGAAAATAAATTATATATTAAAGAAATTAAAGATATAGAAAGCAAATATAGTTATGAAGTTGAAATTAGGTCTGTGCCAGAGTTTATATTTCAACCAGCAAGAATAGTAAGAATTTATTTATTTAATAAAAAATTACATATACAAGAAAATACAATTAGAGTTTCAGTGCCTAATTTCACAGAAAATATACCATTAATGATATTATTTAGAGTTTTAGGTGTTATTTCTGATAAAGAAATATTAAATTTAATAATTGGAAATTTAGATAGTGAAACAGCAGAAAAAATGTTAGATATTTTAAGACCAAGCATTATAGAGAGTTCATTAATAAATACACAATTGTTAAGTATTTATTATTTAAAACAATATGTAACTTTATATGGAAAACCAGTGACCAATGAAAGTATAAAAAATGCTTTATTAATTAATATATTAAGGGATTATTTTTTACCACATGTAGGTAAAGATTTTAATTGTAAAGCACATTTTTTGGGTTATATGGTAAAAGAATTATTACTAACAAAATTAAAATTTAAGTCACAAACAGATAGAGATAGTTTAATAAATACTAGAATAGATATATCTGGATATTTAATAGGAAATATATTTAGAGATTTATATTTTAGATTAGGTAATAAATTAGAAGAACAAATAAATAAATTTTATTATAATAGAAATTTAGAAAATACTATTGGTGAAAAAGAAACCGACCAAAAAAAACATAATTATTGGAGTGAAAATCCTAATCAATTTTTTAATATAGTATCATTAGAAGAAGATGATAATTCTATAAATATAAATAAATTAATAGATAGAAAAATTATTGATGATGGATTTATGTTTGCTTTTAAAAATGCATGGGGTTTAAAAAATTCATCAGGAAAACTAAAAGAAGGTGTAGTTCAAGATTTAGATCGTCTAAATTATTTAGGTTATATATCTCATATAAGAAGAGTTAATAAAAATTTGTCACAAAGTGCTAAAATGAGAGAACCTCATTCATTACATTCTAGTTCATATGGAGTAATATGTCCGGATGAAACTCCGGATGGTGGAAATATTGGATTACGAAAAAGTTTATCATTATTTGCCAAGGTGACATTTGGAATAAATTCAGAACCTATATATAAAGCTTTATTAATCAATGAAATGATACCTATATGTAATATTAATAATTATGAAATAAGTCTAAGTAATTTAATTTTATGTTCAGTTTTTATTAATGAAAGATTAGTTGGATATACTAAAAATCCTTTATTATTTGTTAATAAATTAAAATTATTTAGAAGAAATGCCCTAATTAATGTATATACTTCTATAGCCTGGTATTATTCTGATAATATAATAAAAATTTCAACAGATTCGGGAAGATGTTGTAGACCATTATTAATTGTTGAAAATAACAAAATAAAATTAAATAATGAAATGATATTAAATATAGAAAATAGTAAATATAATTGGAAATATTTAATAGGAGGATTTAAATATTTAGAAGATAAAGAAAAAGAACCTTATAGAGATTATGATGATAAATATCATACTAATCAATATACTGATGATCAATTAATAGGTTTTTCAGCTGTAATAGAGTATATTGATACAGAAGAAGCAAATACTTGTATGATAGCAATGAATTCCAATGAATTAGAAAACAATAAAATAACACCTTTTACACATTGTGAATTACATCCTAGTTTAATGTTTGGAGCTTTAGCAAATAATTTGCCATTAATTGAAAGAAATCAACATCCAAGGAATCAATTTTCTACAGCTCATGGTAAACAAGCATTAGGAATTTATGCAACAAATTTTAGAAATAGAATGGATACTAAAGGACAAATATTATATTATCCACAAAAAGCTATAATTCAATCTAATTTTGCAAAATATTTACATACTAATGATTTACCACAAGGTATTAATGCAATAGTTGCAATAGGATGTTATAGCGGATATAATCAAGAAGATTCAATTTTATTTAATAAGGACTCAATAGAAAGAGGTTTATTTAGAACAGTAAAATTTAGGTCATATTCAAATAAAGAAGAAATATTAGAAGAAACAAAACAAAAAGAAATATTTAAAATTCCAGAAATTGATGTGACAAAAAATATAAAAAATGGAAATTATAGTAAATTAAATAAAAATGGCTTAATAAAGGAAGAAGTTAGAGTTGAAGATTCTGATATTATTATTGGAAAAGTCGTGACAACAAATGAAGTAGATAGTATAGGAAGAAAAATTTACATAGATAATTCTGAATATATTAAGAGAAATGAAGAAGGATTTATTGATAAAGTTTATTATAATTATGGAAATAATGACCAAAAATATTGTAAAATAAGAATTAGAAAAGTTAAAATACCAGAAGTAGGTGATAAATTTTGTTCCAGATATGGACAAAAAGGGACAATAGGAATGCTTATAGATGGTAAAGATATGCCATTTACAAAAGATGGATTAATACCTGATTTAATTATTAATCCTCATGCTATTCCAAGTAGAATGACAATAGGACAACTATTAGAAACAGTTTTAGGAAAATTTTCTTGTAATTTTAATTCAATTTTAAAATTTACAGCATTTGCCGATGAAAATTTAAAATTAATTAGTAATGCTTTAGAAAAATATAATTTTGAAAAAGATGGAAATGAAATAATGTATAATGGAAGAACTGGAGAACAATTAAAAGTTAATATCTTTATTGGACCTACATATTATCAAAGATTAACCCATCAAGTCTCTGATAAATTTTATTCAAGAGATGAAGGATCAAAAACTGCTATTTCTCATCAACCTGTTGGTGGTAGAGCATTAGGTGGAGGATTACGTATTGGTGAAATGGAAAGAGATGCATTATTAGGTCATGGTTTATCAATGTTTTTAAAAGAAAGTATGATGGAACGTTCTGATAAATACAAATTTTATATATCAGATAAATCTGGATTAATTGCAATAGTTAATAAAAATAAAGGTATATTTGAAGATTTTTCAAATGATGAAATAGAAATAAAAATTAATAGTTTTACAGGTGAGATTACTAAAAATACAACTAAAATTTCTGATTCAAATTTTTATTGTATAGAAGCACCATATTCTTTTAAATTATTATTACAAGAAATGCAATCTATGAGCATTGCTCCAAGATTAATAGTGCACGAATCAACAAAAAAATGGTCTAATGTAAAAGATATAACAAATGAAGAAATTATTAAATTTCAAGATAAATATTCATTAGAAGAAAAAAGTAATTTAACAGAAAATAATAAACTTACTAAATCTTTTTTTGCTTTTAGAAATCTTGTTAAAGAAATTTTATTAAAAGGAGCAAGTAAACAAACTAATAATAATACATTACTTGATTTATCTGTAGGAAATGGAAATGATATATATAAATGGGCTAAAGCAGATCTTACAAAAATAATAGGTATTGATATAAATAAAATAAAAATTATTGATGCTAATAAAACATATGAAACATTAAAAACATCCGAAAATCAAGAATTAAAAGAATGGGCAAATCAAGTGTCAATTCATTATATACATAAAGATACAACTGAAAATATTAGACAAAATATACAATTATTTGATAAAATAGAAAAAAATTCATTTACAACTGTTTGTTCTTTTTTTACAGCACAACATTATTTTGAAAGTATAGAAAAATTAAAAGGTTTTTTAGAGAATGTTAAAGAAAATATTAAATTAGGAGGTTATTTTTTATTAACTTGTTTAGATGGTGAAAACACTTATAATTTACTTAAAAATTCATATAATAACGATACACATACATATATATATGAAGGTAAAGTAAATGATGAACTTATTTATACTATAACTTCTAATATCTCTTATTTTAATGATAAAGATAAATTATTTGATACTTTAGATGATTTTAATGTTAGTGTTAATATTAATTTTATTAATTCGGATAATAATATGCAATCATATTTAGTTAATAAAAAATTATTAATTAATATTGCTTCTGAATTTGGACTAAAAATAATATCTAGTGATGAAGCATCCAAAAATTTTCAATTTATAAAATCAGGATGTGGTTTATTTAAGGATATTTATGAAATAAGAAAAATTATTACTAGTATTAATGTATCTTCATTAGATATTGATATACAAAATTTAGATAATAAGGATTATGTGCATTTAAAACAATATTCCGATTTACATAGGTATTATATTTTTAAATATGTTGATGATAAGTTTATGTTAGATAAAGAATTTGAATCTGATGCTGAATGTAAAATGTCTTTAAAAAAAAAAAGATATTCAAATTACAATCAATTAATATTAACAAGTGGAAATAAATATCAATTACATCAATATTTAATAGAACAACGAGCATTAAATGGATCAGGTGTTATTGTAAATAATAAATGTATTGATACTGATAATATGTATACTAAAGAAAATTTAATATTAGATACAAGATTAAATAATATAATGAAAAATAGTTTATATAACGATATAAATCATGAATCTTTTAGTAATACACTACACTATATGTTTGAAAATATGGGTTATGGTATATTTGTAAAAATTAAAAATGGTATTTTAACTATGTTTAGTCCTTTTTTTTATAATAATTATAAAAATAGTTTTAGTAAAAAAACAATTGATGATAAATTAATGGAATTTTATATTAAAATTAATAAAGATATATATTCAGAAGGTTTTGAACAATATTTTGGGATGAAAAATGAAAAATTAAATAAACCATTTAAAAAAATGAATAATATTGAAAATTGGTGGACTGAAAATTGTATAGTAAATGCATTTGGTAATCTTCAAGACCTATCAACAACAAATTTTGGAGAATATAAAAGTTTATTAGAAAATTTATGTCATAATAGAGGAACACAGATTTGTGATGTTGAATTTTTTATTAATAAGCAAAAGTTCCCTTATCTAACAATGCCAGATGTTAATGATAGTAAACCAAGAGAACCATATTATCATATATATGGTAATCTTCAAACTGATTTATCTAAAAACTCATTTACTAAATATATGCCTATTTTAAGTACTGTGACTTGTGTTGATAATAATAATAATGACTTGTATGTTGATTTACCTATACCTAATATTACTGATTGGAATCTTATTTTGAAAAAAAGTATTCCACCTGATTGTTGGAATAAATATATTAAAACTCCACAAATTATAGTTGGTTGGGATGATGATAAATTAAACTATAAAAAGATTAATAAAATATTTTTTAAAGGAACATCTGCCGGATGTGGAGCAACCGAAGATTGTAATCAACGTTTGAAAATAGCTAATTTAGTAGAAGATATTAATTATAGAAGTATTTTAGATATTAACATTACTAAGTTAGATAATGAAGATACCGTTTATATGAATAATTATATTAATTATCAATCTCCTGAATCAATTGAAAAATTAATTAAAGAAAAATTTATAAATCAATCTTTAGATTTAAATGAATATCAATTTAAATATTTATTATATATTGATAGTTATTCAGCAGCAGAAAAATTATCTTATTTATTATCTTTAGGAAATATTGTATTTAAAACAGAATCAATAGATGAAAATTATCAATATAAATTATGGTATTCTGATTTATTAATTCCATTAAATGATGATTTTACAAATTATTATGAAGCAACTCATATAAAAATTAATAAAGATTTTTCAAATTTATTAGCTTGTTATAAATGGTGTGAAGAAAATCAATCATATGCTCATAAAATTGCTGTTAATGCTAATCAATTTTATAATAAATTTTTTAATATAGAAAGTATTTATGATTATTTTGAAAATTTATTAAAAAAAATTTCTAAAAATACAACTAATGATTCAGTTGTAGAAGATATTTATGTAAAAGTAATATCAGAAGAAATGATACAAGAAAATATAAATTTTCCTCAAAATAAATTAGGATTATTAATTGGAAAAAAACATGCAAATCTTATTAAGATTCAAACATTAACTAATACTCAAATTGAATTTAATAATGATACATTTAATATTGATGAACAAAAACACATAACTGTCACTATAAAAGGATCTGAAAGTGATGTTTATAATGCAAAAAAAGAAATATTTAAAATAGCATATATTATTAGTAAAAAAATTGAAATAGATATAGAATTAGTTAATAAATTTATAGGAAAAAAGGGAGAAAATATTTTTATGATGGAAGATAAATTTGATGTAAAAATATATTATTCTAATACTGGATATACGGCTAAAGGTAATAAAATAATTTCTATTGTAGGAACATCCGAAAATGTTAAAATTGTTATATCAGCAATTAATCATAATATTAAAAATCTTAATTTTATGAATACATCAACTCAATTTGAAATTTATCCGAATTATGATAAAGATTTTACTTCTAACTCTCATAATAGATTTGTTGAAACTCTTCCTCTAGACATAACACCACATAAATTAGGTGTTATTATACCTTTTGGGAGTTTTAATTTACATAATGATGATATTCAAAATAATAATTCATATGCAGAAAATTTAAGGGAAATTTATGAAAATATTATTAGAATTGAAGCAGAATTAGAAATAATAAAAAAACAAAAAAATCAACATAGTCATGATATTTTTGATTATAGTATTATTCTTGTAACTCCACAAGATATTATTTGTAATTATTTTATTAATAAAACAGATTCTAGTGTATATATACAACCTTCTTTAGAAATGTCTGATTATTTAATTAAATATGATGTAAATGAATATACACATGATCCTAAAATAGATGTTATGGAACCTTTAGAAAAAAATCTTAAATTTAATAGAGGAGCTACCATTAATGCTGGTGTAAAAATAGCATATTTTCAAGAATGTGATTATATTGTTATTAATAATTTTGATCTACAACCTGATGAAAATATTATAAAAGAATTCACAAATATTTCAAATAATCCTATAAATTTATCATCAAATATACCCGAATATAATAAATTATCCGATACAGATCCTATAAATGTTAAAATTGGATGTTTAAAAATAAAAATAGATGATTTTATAAGATCAGGTGGTTATCCAAATGATGTATGGGGTCTTGGAGGAGAAGATTATTTATTTATACAAAGACTAAATAATAAAAATATATCTATAAGAAATTTAATTCAACTAGAACACTCATTTGGTTTTTCTTTAATAGATATCTTATACAATTCTAATTTAAAAAGTAATACTACATTAAAAGACAAAATAGATGATGAAATTAAAAATAGATTAATTGATGAACAAACTGATGATGACTATATAAATAATATATATTTACTTGATAACAAAATATCAAGTATTAAACAAAAAAATTGGTTTAGCACTCAAAATGTAGAATTTATTAATAATTCATCAAAATCTAAACATTATAAAATAAAATTTTATAAAAATTTTATTTATCCTTTTATTTATAAAGATATGTTTTCTAATATTGATTTAAAAGATAACGATAATCTTATTGATATTATAAATAAATTTTTTGATAATATTTTATTTTATATTTTTAATTTTGATCCTGATTATATTAAAACTATACAAAAATTTGATAAAATTCAATCTAATATCTATATTTATAATAAAGATATATTAAACTATCATATTGAAGATGATTTATATATAATACAAGATTCAAATTATAATAATTATGTTTTACACAATTTTTTTTATAGAGTTAAACATGCAACAGAACTTTTAATTTTTGAATTAAAAAAAATAAAAATAAAAGATCCTAAATTAGATTTTGATTTAGACAAACTTAAAATAAATATATTATACAATAAAATTGATGAAGAATATAGCGGTTTTAAAATTACATTAACACAATTAGATGAACATAGTAAAGAATTAAATTTACAAGATATTATATTTTCAACATTTGAACATTTACCAATTTATGAAGACATTACTGCAGAAATAAAAGATGAAAGAGATAAAGTTAATAAAAACAACGATAAATTTGAAAAAATATATTATACCGATGAAGATTTAAAAAAAGTTAAAGAAAATTTGGATGATGGCGACGATATTTATGAAATTATAGATAAATATATAATTATTTATTCAAAAAAAAATGATAAATTATATATTAAAGATTTTAAAAATAATTATAAACCAGTTTTATCAGAAGCATTAACAGAATACAATATATTTTTAAATACACTTGCTTATAAAATAGACAAAAATTTATTACATAAAAATGTAAAGTCTAGTGAATTACAAAAAAAATTCTTTATAGAGTCATCTTTTGAAACAGATGACTCTAGAGATTCATTACCAATACATGAAAAAACTGAACAAGAATTTTATAAGGGTTTACCACCTGATGATCCTTTAAAAACATATTGATTTTATTATATTATTAAACTAAATACACAAGATAAAATTTTTTTTTTTTTTTTGTAAAATAAATAGTTAATAAATTATAAATATTTAAAAATTTGATTTGAGACTTATATATTTAATATAAATAACATTTAATAAATGGATGAAATTACCCAAAGTTATAATGCCTTTAAAATCATATTAGAATTATGTGAAGATAGAAATTATATTGTTCCTGAGGATTATAATAATATTTATTTTGAAACATTTAGATATTTATATAATAATAAAAAAAATGATATTTTTTGTAATAAACATAAATTTTTAAAAAAAAATATTTATATTAAATTTATAAATAGTAATAAAGTAAAACCTAACAGTATAAGAGAAATTATTACAAATATAACAACAGAATATTTGTCAAATGAGGAAGATGAATTAATAATAGTTTTAAAGACTAAACCAAATAATAGCACATTAAAAATAGAAAAAGAAAAAGATTATAAACATACTGAAATTTTATGGTTAGGTATATTACAATTTAATATAACAAAACATAATTTAGTACCAAAACATTCTATTGTTTCAAAAGAAGAATTAGATTTACTTTTAAATAAATATAACATTCCTAATATATATTATTTACCATTAATATCAAGAGATGATGTAATTGTTAAATATTATAATTTTAAGCCAGGAACTGTTTTAAAAATAGATAGAATAAGTCAAACTTCAGCCACTCATAGATTTTATAGAATTGTAAAATAATAGATTAAATCTTGTATAAGAGTGCTAATATATAAAATTTATGAACCTAATGAAAAATAAATTCTCTATATAATATATTATGGAATTTAATTGTAATAATCAGGAAATAATTGATATTTGTGGAATAGAAAAAGATGGAAATGGAATATATGAAAATAATGATGGAAAAAAAATTAATAAATTTGAATGTTCACGATTATGTAATATTACAAAATTAAGAAACATATATAAAGAAGAATTAAACAGATATTATGAGGCTTATAATAAATATTTAACTATTAAATTTAATCAAAATGATCGTAATAGAGCAGAAAATGCTTCTGAAATTGAACAAGATATTATAAGTCATAAAGAAAATTTAAGTAAAATTTTAGATAGTTTAAAAAATAATATAGTAATAACTGATTCTAAAATACAAGAATACAATCAAGATATAATAAATACAAATGATAATATTGCAGATAGAAACAGTGAAATAACTGACCAATATTTAACATTAAAAAATCGTCAAGATGAATTAGAAGGAAAATATAGAATGATAGATACTGGTATTGAACGAAATCACTATAAAAGAAATGTAATTTTAGTTTTAATTTTTATTAATATATTTATTATATGTATATTAGCATCTTTGATACTTTATAAAAAATAATATTTAATTAAATATTATCATTATTAATATTTTTCTAACTATAATATATATAATGAATATTAAAAATATAGAGTTTTTTGATTCACAGTATAGTACTTATCATGATCATCGAAAATCTGTTGAAGATGTTTTAAGAAGAAATAGAACTATGTATGAAACAGATTTAAAAAATACTGATTTAAATAGTGGACTATCATGGAATGAAATTGAAGATAATAAGTCACAACGTGCTATTAAAAACAAATTAGATATGTTAAAAAATACATGGAATATAGCATTTGATGAAAGACAAAGATTATATGATGATGCAACAAACGTAATTAAAGCTAATGATGATAATTCACAAAAAACTGTTTTATTAGTTAAAAAACAAACAAAAGAGATGTCTCATAATTATAATCAAATTAATGATATTAAAAATAATCTTAATACATTAAGACGGCAAGTAGAAATATCTATGGATGAAAGTATGAGAAAAAATAATAATTTATATATATTAAAAATTATTTTAGTCTATTTGTTATTATCTATATTACCTATTCTATTAGCAAAAGAGAAAGCTATTTCAAAAACAATTTCTATAATTTTTATGGTAATATTATCATTAATATTTATTTTATTAATTTTATGGAATTTTTATCAAACAAGAAATAGATATCCTCTCAGATATTCAGTTAGAACATTTAATACACCTACTGTTGCCGAAGTTCTTAAGAAAGAACTTGTTAATTCTATTGAAGAAGAATCAGAACAAGAACAAGAAGAAGATAATTGTGATGATATTATAAATGAATTAAAGAAATTATTTACCAAAGCTAAATTAAACAATGAATTATGTGTTGCTGGTCAAATAAGAAAAAAATTTAGAGATTTTGAACATCAATCCGCTATGGGAAAAAAATTCTGTGGTCAAGCTGATAATGTAGCATTAAGTCTTGTATATAAAGAATATAAAGAAAAATTAGATAAAGCAATTGATGAAACTGCTAAAAATAAAACTAAAAAAGCAAAAGAACTTAAAACCAAACTTGATGAGATTAATTTAGAAATTAATCAAAAAGAAAATTTAATTAATGCTAAAAAAAATAAATGTGATAATAAAAAGAATGAATTAAAAGATATTAAAAAAGAACGTAAAGATACTATTGAAGAACTACAAAAATTAGGAATTAATATGGATGACATTGAAAATCCTAATGTTCAACATAATGTCAAAGAAACTGGTATACCCGATAGATGCATACAAGATCCTTCAATGTGTCCTCATTTAGAACTATAATTTTTATTATAATAAATATAAATATATATTATAATTAATATATATAGATATGGAAAATTCTAATTATTTAATAGAAAAATTTAAAGAAGATAAAAAATGTAAAATAAATAAAAGTTATCCTCATCCATGGGGAGATTGTGATGAAAATTATATATGTCAAGGATATAAAAATAGAAATTATTTAGGAAATTGTAAATTTAAAAAAAACTATTGGGCGTTAAAAGCATATAATGATTTTAAAGATAAAAAACGTTCATACGATATAATAATGAAAAAACCATGGAAAGATAGAAAAGAAAAATATATGAGAATGAGAATTATAAATAATCTGAAAAATAGGCAAAAAAAATACAAAACTCATATGCTTGCTAATACAAAAAATTTGAAATTTTTTCCGGGACCTTCTACAAAGTGCAGACAATATGATAGGAAAATGAAAGGTCCTTTTAGCATGTTTCTTAAAAAAGCTAAACAACAAACTATATCAAGAGATACTATTATTGATAAAGAAAAAGGTCATCCAAATGAAAATACATGGAATATATTGGAAGATAACTATAAAAGTAAATTATCTTATTTAAATTCACAAGAAAATGAAAAAAAAAATCAAAATATGTTATTACATTCAAAAAATAAAGAGTATAATAAACAAATAAATAAATTAAATGATTTACAAGATAAAATACAAACTATTAATCGAAATATTTTGTATGATATGAATGATGCTAAATATTCTAACTATTTATTAAATAATGCTCGAAAAATATTTTTATTTCTTACAATATTAGTTTTACTTTTATTGTATATTAAGTTTAAATAAATTAAATTAAGATATATACTTAAATTAACTTATTTGATTTATAAATCTAGTTCATCTTTATTACAATTTTCTTCATCATTATATTTGAATTTTTTTATAACTTCTTCATTTTCATTATCATCTATAAATTGTAGTTCTTCACTTGAAACGTCTTTATTATTATTTTGTTGTGTATTCGTCGATATAATAATATATGCTCTATATCCTTTCCCATAGCATGATATTTCGTCATCCCAATAATCAATATATTCTTTATCCATAAAAATTTTAAAATCTTTTTGTTTCTTTTGTCCTACACTACCACCGTTATTATCTCTATACCAAATTCTATATTCACTATACATGCATTCTAATCTTACTCTTGTATTGCAATTCATATCAAAAACAATTTTATCATTAATAAAATCCTTAAAATGTTGATTTGCTTCTCTATATTTTTTAGTATATTCTTTAACTTCATCAGGTTCTCTTAAATCAATATCTTTATTTTTTTTGTATATTTCTATTAAATAAGATATAAAAGGTTCTTTCCAACTTTCAAATTTTTCATTTACAGTTTCATCAATAGGAAATTGTGGATTATGTTCGCTTAGAGGACACCAATAATCACTATAAATATTATTTTCTATATTTAATTTATGATTTTGATTTGTAATAGCCTCTTCATTTGAATCCATCCAAGTTCCTACAGGATCATGTTTAAATTTAGATTTGTATTCTACTAATACAATACGTCTCCAAGTTCCATCATCATCTGGAGGTAATTCTGGTTTATCATTACATGTTAAAACCATTGTAAATTGAGGTTTAAATTCAATTGGCTCTTTAAACAAAGCCCTTGCAATTATTCTATCACCACCTGTCATCTCTTTCATTAAACCTGTATTTAATTTACATTGTTCATCAGGTTCTTGCATATTAATAAATCTTTTACCTTTTGTTCGTGCTAATTCTGGATTTGCTTGTCCAGCATTACCTCTTTTTTGTGTTAAATTTGAAACATTCATTTTACCTGCGTAATCACCTAAACATTTTTCTAATAATTCTATTAATTTCGATTTACCATTGCCTCCAGATCCAGACCAAACATGAAATTTTTCATTACGAGTAGAACCACATATAAAAGAAGCCATTAATTTAATTACATATTCTCTTACTGATTTTATTGTTAAAATCTCGTTTATAAATTTATGTATACCTCGCATTTCATTCGAATTCCTATCATAATTTATAAAATCAATATTAGTTGACATTGTAATATAATCTTCAGGTCTTCCTTTTCTAAAGTCATCTTGTTCTAAATCATATACACCATTATTAAATCCTATTAAATTTATATTACTATCTAATTTATCATAAAACTTTCTTGATACATCATAAAATAAGGCCATACATTCTATCATTACATTTGCTTTAAATGAAGTTTGTTTTAACTTTGATGTTGTTGCTCTTACATTATCTCTTTTTATTTCATTCTCATCCCCTGACTCAAGAACTTTTGAATCAAAATCTTTTTGTAATTTATGAAATTTATCCCATACTTCTGTAGATATTTTCATTTTTAATCTTATACCTTTATCATCTTCTATCCATTTATGAAGATCCTCATCATAATAAAACCATAAACAATCTTTTATGGAAACACATACATAAACATCTTTATACATCTGATGCATCACTTTCGCAACATCATAAGGTGAACCTCCACTTTTACCTGTAGCTTTCATTAAATATACATGAAGATCATTTTTTAATATTTTCTCATATAATGATAATTGATCTTTATTTGCGCTACCATTTTCTATATTTTTATCTAAACTCTTTTTTGCATCTTCTTTTGCCCATAATTTTAAACTTCCAAATCCTACTCCACCATCCGTTCTCATCTTTTCCCAAGCATCTATAAATGTTTCAATAGGTTCATTCTCATATCCAGAGCCTTCTTGTCTACTCCAATTTATCCATTTTCCTAATAACCAACATAAACCAGGATATGGATTATTACTATAATTTACCCCATTCGTATTATCTATGTTATGTAATGCCCAACCTACTTCCATCCAGGTTTCAAAATTTTTGGCTCTATCTTTACTTAAACAATCCATATATCCTGCTTTATATTCATCCGAATTTGGCGGTGTGTATCCTATTATTAATCTAATTTCATCTATAGGTATTTTATTTCTTTTTGAAGTTTTCCCTTTTGAATTATATTTTTTTTTTTGTTTCTCTAATTGTTTTTGAGATTCTTCGTTCTCTTCTAATTTAATTTGTTTTTCATATTTAACTAATGATGCCTCTGTTTTATTTCTCACTGATAATAATTTAATTAACGATTCTGCTTTATATTTATTTAAATCTAAATTTTTATAACTATCTTTATAAATTTCTAGTATTCTTGTAACTTTATATGTTAGAAATTCTTTTCCTTTATTCGATCCATACATTTGCCAATTATTTCTATCAATTACAGCTCTATCAAAAATTTCTGAATTTTTTTCATCATAATCATATTTATCTAATATATCTTCCAAGTTTTTTAAAACTTGTTTTCTAAACTCTAACTGTAAATACATTTTTGTGCAAATTTGTGGAAACATGATATGCACTCCATCTTTTACTCTTTTTTCTCCTTTATCGTTTTTCTTTATTTCACCATTTCTATGTAGATCAAACGATGGAAAAGGTTTCTCTAATATATAACAATGTCTTTCTATATTATCAGGTGTCTCTAACCATTCTTCCATTGCTTCCATATATTTTTGACATATTTTTATAATATCTTCCATTTTATAAATTCTATCTGGCACATCTTTATTAGTATTTACATATTTCCTAAAATCTAGATCTATTTTTACAGGTGTCACCTCACAATCTCTTATACCTTCTGTTAAATGGCAAGGTAACTTTTTTATAAATATATGCTCATAATATTTTTCAAAAAATTCATCTAACTCTGAATTTTCTATATAATAACTCCCACCTTTCGAAATACTTGTGTGTGTAAAATTGCCTCCAGAAACTGCTTTGTGTTTCTTTAAAAATATATCTAATTTACTAAATTCATTGTTAATTGATAATTTAACTGTCGGCATTTTCTCTTGTTATAATATTTATAAATTAATTTTAAGTTTTTTTGCTTCAAATTATTTTGTTTAAATACTTTATTATAATACAATTTATACCATATTCTCTACAAAAAAAAATATAAATTATTGTTGTTATGCAGATTTATATTTGTTTTTCTTTTTAAAATTTAAAATTATAGATTTATACTATATAATTATATTCTTTAATTACACTATCTGTCCTCCTAATATTATTGTAAATTTATATAAAAATTGGCTTTTATATAAATTTTATTTAGTCAATTAAATAAAAATACAAAACATAAATTGAATTAATCTCCTTCTTTTTTTTTTTTTTTAATAAATTGTTAAAAAATAATAAAATATTATTTTATTTTACTATATTTCAATAAATTATTATAATTTAAATATATCTTCAAATGATCTGAAAACAGAAGATACTTTAAAATAAGTAAAATGTAATTATTAAACTAATAACTTATATCAAAATTCTAATAAAATAACTATTAAAGAAACTTAGGGATTAGATTGTGATGGTAATTATAAATACAATATTTACCTTATTATAATGTTTTTATAGATAATGTTGGTTGTAAATTATCTGAATACATATATAATTTAGAAAAAAAAAAAAAAAAAAAAA